>BNJU01003918.1_pt1 | contig 54486 bp, 68 predicted proteins | sample 8539281 | NCBI WGS metagenome assembly BNJU01 (sample SAMD00202456, study PRJDB9452) | human saliva metagenome | isolation source: human saliva | place: Japan
AGTGCAGAAAAGGAGCACGGAGTATAGTATATGGATGGTAGAAATTTTTAATCTAATCCCGCCAGAAGTCCTCCACCTCTTAGGTGGGGGATGAAGGCAGGTATAACGAATTTACGTAAGTAATTGAGCCATACGATTGATTTTTTTGTCTTATTTAGTATTATAATCAGTCGTAGAAGAGAAAGGGCTTATTATACTATGGAATTAGACAATAACAATCATTCAGTGTTCTTACTCTATTACCATCTTGTTTTGGTGGTAAAGTATCGCCGCAAAGTATTCTCTGACCCAATGAGCCAATACGCTAAAGATATTTTTGTCCGCATTGGTTCATCGTATAACATAACGTTGGAGGAATGGAATCACGACCAAGACCATGTTCATATCATGTTTCGTGCTCATCCCAATACAGAAATGTCAAAATTTATCAATGCTTATAAAAGTGCCAGCTCTAGGCTAATCAAAAAAGATTTTCCAGAGGTTAGGCATAAATTGTGGAAAGAAATGTTTTGGTCAAGAAGTTATTGCCTACTAACAACAGGCGGTGCTCCTATCGAGACAATTAGGAAATACATAGAAAATCAAGGCAGGTGAGATTATAGTGAATAAGGCATACCGATACAGACTCTACCCAACAGCTGAACAGAAGGTTATGTTTTCCAAGACTTTCGGCTCTGTCCGATTCATCTATAACAAGATGCTTGGCGACCGTCTTGACTACTACAAAGAAACGGGCAAGAAACTGAACAATACTCCCGCACAGTATAAGGAAGATTTTCCTTGGCTGAAGGAAATTGACAGTCTTGCTCTTGCGAATGCACAGATGAACCTGAACAAGGCATACAACAATTTTTTTAGCAACCGAAAACATTTCGGCAAACCGCACTTCAAGTCTAAGAAGACAGGACACTGTTCATATTCTACGAACAATCAGAAAGGCTCTGTCCGATTAGAAGGAAATAAGGTTAAATTACCTAAAGTTGGTTGGGTAAAATTATGTCTGCATCGTCCCCTGATGAAAAACAGCACGATAAAGACCGTTACAATAAGCAGAACACCATCAGGAAAGTTCTATATCAGTATTTTGGTGGAGTACGAAAACCAAATACTCCATATAATACCGAAGAAATTTCTTGGGCTTGATTTTTGCCATGCACGGTCTGTATGTTGCTTCTGACGAAGATGATGCGAATTATCCAAACTTTTTGCGTAAAAGCCGAGAAGAGATTGGCTCAAGCACAAAAGAAAACTATCCAAAAAGGAAAAGAGAAGCCACAATCGTGACAAGCAAAAGGCTTCGCGTAGCTGTGCTTCATGAGAAAATTGCTAATCAACGTCGCGACTTTCTGCATAAGAAAGCTCGCTATCTGATGAACAAATATGATGCTATCGGTATCGAGGATATCAGCGTCAAGGCAATGGCTAAACGCAAAAAAGGCGGTAAATTCAGTTTTGGTAAATCCGTAGCAGATAATGGCTGGAATATGTTCACCAATATATTGGAATACAAATTAGCATGGCAAGGAAAACAGCTTGTAAAGATAGACAAGTGGTATCCAAGCAGTCAGCTATGTCATGTTTGTGGCTTCCAAAACGATGCAACCAAGGACTTATCTGTAAGGGAATGGACTTGCCCTAAATGTGGCAGTCACCATAACCGCGATAAGAATGCAGCTATCAATATACGAGAAGAAGCTAGGCGAATATCTGCCTAGCGTAACGCATAAAGTACCGTGGGTCGCACGGGAATCTACGCCTGTGGAGAGAGTGTAAGCCACAACAGTTCCTCGGAGCTGTTGTGCTGTTCTCATTGAAGCAGGAAGCCCCCGCCTCTGTAGGCGGTGGGTACGTTCACGTGACCTTGATGGGACGATTGTGCCAATGGGGCTTCTCATTTCCGCGGAAAACATCGCTGCCGTCACACGGATGGAAGGGGACGGTGTTGTTTTTTCCATCGCCACAGGGCGGTCGCCTGAGGCGGCGATGGGGTATGTGAAAGATCTGCCGGTCAATGGAGCCTCGCTTTTTTTTTCAATGGCGCGATGCTTTACGACTGTCAACGTGAACAGGTTCTCGGTACAACAGCATTAACAGCGGAGAATCCGAGGCTTTGGATCCAATTTGCAGAAAAAGGTGGAGACATCGATCGAGACGGCGAGTGTCGAGATACACGACGCGCGGCTGTGAGATCATTTCAGAACCGAAATACGATGACCCTCGATTAATAAAAGAATTCTATCATGTCCTTCATACACCGCTCGATGAACTCTGTAATATGAAGAAGACACCTTGGTTAAAAGCTCCTCATTTACGATACGCCGGAGCATTTGAAGGAAGTCGAGCAAATGGCAGTGGACTCGGGCATGCTCTTTTATGCCAATATGTTTTATTCTGAGCCAACGTATTTGGAATTTGTTGCTAAGAACGCATCTAAAGGGATATGCAGCGCAGGCGATTCGAAAAGATGCCCGCCTACAAGAGAAAGACCTTTCTGGCACTCGGCGACTATCTCAATGACCTGACGATGATGAAAGAGCGGATATTTCCATCGCGCCTGCAAATGCGCACGATGCCGTTAAGCGCGTGGCAGATTTTTGTCGCCTGCGATGCAAGGGAGCATCTTCTGGTTTGGGTAGAGCGACATTTTTCAGAAATCGTCACACGGATAAAGGAAAAACAGGCAATACATTAAATGGGGATTGCTTTTTTTAGCGACGATGTTTGTTCCCTTTTTATTTTGGGATAATTTTCCATATTTTGTTTTTATACTATTAGAAGTCTATGAGAATTTAGGGTTGCAAAGGAGAGATTATAATGCAGAAAAATCCTATCTTCCGTCTGACGACTACCGCGGTTTTTATGGCGCTTGTTTTAGTTGCAACAATGGTGGTGCAGATACCGATTCCCTTGGGTTACGCACATCTCGGTGACGCGGTTATCCTCCTTTTCTGCACTCGTGCTTTCAAGGCGATATGCAGTTTTTGCGACAAGTGTCGGCTCTATGCTGGCAGATTTTATTACGGGCTTTGCCATCTGGTGTGTTCCTACGCTTATCATCAAGAGCATCTTGACGCTTATCGCCATTGGCATCTTCCGCTCTTCCCTTCCGCAAAAAGCGGCTGCTCGGCGGATTTTTTCTATGCTGTTTATGACTATTGGCTATACAGTGGCGGGTGCTGTCCTTTTTGACAGTGCTGCGCTCGAGCTTGCATCTGCCCCGGGGCTGGCGATGGAAGGCGTTGTCAATATTGTCGCTTTCCTTTTCCTTGCAAAGCTTTTTATCGCCCGTCTTGAAAAAGATAGATTTTCATGAGTAAAACATTTGTATTTGCGAAAGCTATGTCTTCGCTCTTGGAGAACGCATTTATGTTCATGACGAAAAAGAGGCTGGCACTTATCATCGTTGCCACTGTCCTCATCAGCTTCTTTCTCTTCGTCTTGGGATTCACAAAGTTCCTTGGCTTCGATTCGGCGCATACAGCGGAGCTCGGACGCCTTTTTCTCTGTCATGCGGCTTTATCGAGACGCGCTACGTCGATTCTGTCGATGAGACGAAAGCTTATCAACAGCGCGATCAGCGGTATGGTACAGTCTCTTGACGACCCGCATTCCATCTATATGGATGAAAAAGTCTTTCAACAACTTAAGGAGCATACGGAGGGTGAATTCGGCGGTATAGGCGTCACAATGGGCTTTGAGGGCGGCGGCGTCCATGTCATTTCAGTGCTTGAAGGGACGCCGGAGAAGCGACAGGTCTTCAGGCTGGCGATGAGATTTTAGCCGTCGACGGTACTCCGGTCTCAGAGTTTCAGCCCTGAGGAAGTTGCCCTGCATATTCGCGGCGAGATTGGCACGGATGTCACGCTGAAGATTCACCGAAAGGGAACGGAAGACAAGGACATTACGATTGCGCGCGCAAGAATTCATCTCGAAAACAGCAAAGGGAAAGATGATCGAGGGTACGCAGATGGGGTATATTCGTATTTCATCCTTCAGTGATAACACGGCAAAGGAGTTCGGCGAAGCGCTGGATGATCTAAAGGCACAAGGCATGCAGGGGCTTATCATCGATCTGCGGCAGAATGCAGGCGGACTCATCACGAGTCGCGTCGATATTGCTGGACGCGTCGTGCCCAGAGGACCGATTGTTTCGCTGTGGAGCGCGATGGCTCGAAGAAGGAATACGACTCGGCACTTGAAACGCCCTTCGGTCCCATTGTTGTTCTTATCGACGGAGGCAGTGCCAGCGCGTCAGAGATTCTTGCAGGAGCTCTGCAGGATACAGGTGCGGCGACGCTCGTCGGTACGAAGAGTTATGGAAAGGGCTCGGTGCAGATGGTCATTCCGCTTCTTCGCGATGACGGTCTCAAACTGACGATTGCAAAGTACCTCACGCCGTGCGGCAGGAGCATTGACGGCACGGGCATCGATCCCGATGTTGAAGTCGATCTTCCAGAAGGTACGACAAGTGATGTACAGCTTGAAAAGGCGAAGGAAATTTTGCAGGAAAAAATCGAACAGCAATAATGTACTATGAAGAAGAGACCCTGAGGCGATGCATCGCCTCAAGGGTCTCTTCTTTCATGGACTGGTCGGCATTATCTGTATCTTTTTCCGCAGGATTTTTCTGGCATGTAATCGTCCGTCTTCTGGTCCATCGATGTTACATCTTCTTCCTTGTCATCGGGAACCGTAAGCATTTCGTGAATTTGCGAGATTTCATCGGCGATAAAGAGAGCAGCGGGAGACTCTCGATTCATGATGGATGAAAGCATCTTGACCTGTACATCATGAGAGGCGCCTTTTAGCTGAGCCGAGTCACTGGCGGCGCGTGTGAGAGTGATCGTTTGGTACTGTGCGTTGGCATACTCTGCCGTCTTTTTGGCAGATGCTCGCTATAAGATCATACGTCGGTTCGTCCAGTGACATCGGCGGTGCGAGTTCGCTCGTGTGTTCCTGGCGGCGAGACTGTCTTTTTCCAGCTCGGTCAGACGGGCATGAGCCGTTTGGATGGAGATGCTGTCATCTTTTGAATTCCTCCAGGATTTGATGATACCACGTCCAATTGCGGCTGAGTTCATCGATGTTTTTCTGGTACTTTATGTCCCATGCACTATAGATCTGCTGTTGTTCGGCAATGTGCGCTCAGGGTTGCTTCGGTTACCTTTTGGCGTCTTAGCCTCGTGTGTCAGTACAGTATAGAAAACGGCGAAAGAGTGTGATGAGCACGAGGAAGAGCGCGAGGGTGCTTTGCTCGCAATCGGTTTTTTTGTAAAGGAGGACGACAAGCAATAGTAAAAAGACGATGCCGATGATGAAAAGAAACGGACATAATTGCCTCCAGACTAAGCCTTTTCCGTTTTTCGGAAATTTCGATAAACCTGACAAGGGTATACTACCATAGGTTAGAAAGAAAATATACTTGTTAGATTCGGCGAAAAAGGCTATACTGTACACTGTGCATGCATGATAATACTTATCTGTATGCACGGTCTTTTTTATTCTCTATTTTTACCGCAGGTCGCGGCGTCTGGGAGTGATTGTTTGCGTAAGCGCATCTTGTGGCGATTTTGGAAACTCTTTCGCGCGTATTGGAAATCGGAGGAGAAATGGAAGGGGCTCGGGCTTTTAGCGCTTGTCATTGGGCTGAATCTGGCATCCGTGTATTTTCTCGTTGCGATCAATAGCTGGTACAATGATTTCTACAATGCCTTGCGGCAGTATGTAGAAGGTGTTTTTTGGCCGCTTATCGGAAAGTTCACACTGCTTGCTTTTCTCTACATCATCATTGCGGTTTATGCCATCTACCTTCGCCAAATGCTTCAGATCAAGTGGCGCACTTGGCTGACAGATAAGTACCTCGCGCGCTGGATGGGGAGGAATACCTACTATCGGATGCAGGTTCTGGGAACAGATACGGACAATCCCGACCAGCGAATCAGTGAGGGATATCAATCAATTTGTCAACCTGACGCTTACATTACTCGTTGGTGTCTTAAAACAGCTGACGACACTTGGAGCTTTTGGCGTTGTTCTCTGGAATCTTTCGGGTGCCTTTACTGTGCCGGTGGGAAGTCATGCGTTTGTCATCTACGGCTATATGTTTTGGTTCTCGTTCATCTACTCTATGCTCGGCACGTTTTTCGCCCATCTGGTCGGTCGGAAAGCTGATTTCTTTAAACTATGACCAGCGACGCTACGAAAGCAGATTTCCGTTTCTCGATGATGCGCGTTCGTGAAAAACAGCGAGCATCGCGTTCTATCATGGAGAAACTTCTGAGGGCAGGGGCTTTTCTGAACGCTTTGTACTTGTCATACAAAAATTTTTGGCGACTCGCGAGCGGACGAAAGCTATTGAATTTTTATGTCAATGGTTATGGCCAGCTGGCAGTCATCGTGCCGCTTGTTCCAGCCGCACCGCAGTACTTTGGCGGTACGATGGCACTTGGCGGCCTGATGCAGACGGTCTCTGCTTTTGGGCGCGTACAGGATGCTGAGCTTCTTCATTGACTCTTATGACACCATCGCGCAGTTCTCCGCTGTTATCCATCGACTTGCCGGCTTTATAGAGCATATGGAGTTGCCGAAGGAAAAAGTCAGTGAAGTATGCCGCAGAGAAGATGCGGAGCCTGGTGCAGATTTTTCCGTTGCGGCTCTTACCGTTGCACTTCCCCACAGGGCGTACGCTTTTTACCAATATGGCTCTTGATGTAAGGCGCGGCATGCGTTTGCTCATCACGGGCGTGTCGGTCGCGGCAAGAGTACGCTTCTCCGGACACTGGCAGGAATCTGGCCTTATGGCAAAGGCGTGGTAAGCGTGCCGAAGGGCGGCAAGACGCTCTTTTTGCCGCGGCGTCCATATCTTCCGCTCGGCACGCTTCGCCGTGCATTGAGCTATCCGCGCGGCGCGATGGGCTCAGATGAGGTGCTTGTGACTGCCCTCGAAAAGGTAGGGCTGACAGATCTGACGAATCGTTTGGACGATGCGGACGATTGAGTCGCATCCCTATCGCTCGGTGAGCGGCTGACGCCTGCCTTTGCGCGTGTTCTTCTTTGTAAGGCCGGACTATGTCTTTTTCGATGAGGCGACTTCAGCGCTTGATGAGGAGGCAGAAACGAGGCTCTACGTACTTATTCGAAAAAGAGCTTGCAGGAGCTGGGATCGTCAGTGTCGGACATCGAAAGACGCTTTTTGCACAGCATGACACAGAACTTCATCTTGAAAAAGATGGCAGTTGGTCGTTAGGGAGCCATAGGCTAAAATTCGTATAGCATATATGTGCTGGTTCAGACCGCTTCAGCGGTCTTTTTGTTTAGCGAACTTTCAGCAAGGACATTTATAATAGTCGCGTTTTTAAGTGATAGATTGCTGTAAATTGAATCTGTTGCAAGATGACTGTATTGAACTTCAGTACGTTAAGTATTTTTACTGCATGTTAAACGAGAAAGGGAAGGACGGTGCCATGAACCGCAGGAGATTTCTTCAAAAGTATTATGACCGTGGGGTGGGACTTGTCATTTTTCCACACGCGGCAAAAGGCCGCATGGCAGACGGATACAGGTCTTCAAGGCGTTGTAATACGTCCGACAAATCTTGACTTTTGGTCCTTTAGAAAAATCGCGCGTTACAGATGCGATTATCGTTCATCACGTAGGCAACACCAATGCGGATGTTTCGGCGACTACGATGCACGAGTGGCATAAAGGCAAATGGCTGGTCGGGGATTGGCTATCATTTTGTCATTCGCAAGGACGGCACGATCGAGGCGGGGCGTCCCATGGATACGGTTGGCGCACATTGTAAGGGAGAGAATACGCATACGATTGGCATCAACATTGTTGGCAATTTCGAAACGGCGTGGCCAGAAGATGCGGCACTGGCAAGTGCGGTGAAAGCTCATCCTGCGATTTGCCGCAATTACGGCTTTGCACCGAGTGCATCGACGATTTTTCGGGCATAGAGATTTTTAATGCGACGCTTTGTCAGGAAAATCTCTACGGTCTCCTTCCAAACCTCATTGAGCGTCGCAATAAAAATTATATCGGCGGATAATGAGAATTTTTATAACTATCAGTTGCTCGCTTTCTATCGATAAACTTGTGGAAAGAATAGCGAGTGTATGTGATGTTTTCATAGCGGGCGGCGGCTGTTATGCTACCGAATGTATGTTTTTCAGAAAATCTCCAAAATTTTTATTTTTAGCAGGAAAAATGGGAAAAAAACGAGAATTTTAAACATAAAGGAAAGAATGAGTTTGAAAAACCAGAAGATGGGCAGAACGCCTCTGTTAATTTTTGACAAAAACCTGTAGGAAACACTTGATAAATTTAAATTAACAGTAGATTCAAAGTAATAGAATATATTAGGAAAGAGCTTTCTATATATACCCCGCAGCTGTTCTATGTAGGACAGCGAGAAGGGAAACTCGATGTGAAGAAGATTTCACTGCCGTGAGTATGGGATCATCCGACAATTTTGGGGAACGGGTGACTGGTAAGTTAGGGGGATTCACAAATGAGAAAAAACGAGTGTTTAGCAATGATTCTTGCAGGCGGTCAGGGGAGCCGTCTCGGGGCTCTGACGAAGAAGATCGCAAAACCTGCCGTTCCTTTCGGCGGCAAGTACCGCATCATCGATTTTCCGCTTTCAAACTGTGCAAATTCGGGCATTGCTTGTGTCGGTGTCCTGACACAGTATCGCCCGCTCGAACTAAATAATTACCTCGCCTCTGGCAGTTCGTGGGATCTCGATAAGCGCGAGGGCGGCATCTTCATCCTTCCGCCGTATGCACGTGAAAAAGGAGCAGATTGGTACCGCGGTACAGCAGATGCCATCTACCAAAATATGAATTTTATCGAGCTGATGTATCCGGAGTATGTTCTCGTTCTTTCCGGTGATCATATATATACGATGGACTATTCATGGATGCTCGAAGTTCATAAGATGAAAAAAGCAGAAGCGACCATTGGCGTCTTTGAAGTGCCATGGGAGGAAAGCACCGCGCTTTGGCATCATGGATACGGATAAGGAAGGGCGCATTGTCGAGTTCGCCGAGAAGCCGGCAAAACCGAAGAGTAACCTTGCCTCCATGGGAATTTATATCTTCTCGACCGACTATCTTCTCAAGTATCTCAAAGCAGATGCAAAGGATGAGACATCGAGTCACGATTTCGGTAAAAAAATATCATCCCGAAGATGCTTGCCGATAAAGGACGGCTTTATTCTTACGCTTTCAACGGCTATTGGAAAGACGTTGGTACGATCGAAAGCCTTTGGCAGGCGAATATGGATCTTCTTCAGGATAAGATGCCGATTGACCTCAATAACAGCGAATGGAAGATCTATTCCTCGAATCCTCCCATGCCGCCGCAGTTTATCGGTTCTGAAGCGACGGTCAAGAATTCGATGATCAGCGAAGGTTCTATGATTCTCGGTGACGTTGAAAACAGCATTATCTTTTTCTGGTGTGCGTGTCGGCAGGGGCGACGGTTAAGAACGCTGTCCTCATGCCTTCGGTCACGGTCTGTCCAGGTGCGGATGTCGAGTATGCTATTGTTGCTCAGGATTGCCTGATTGAGGAAGGAGCGAAGGTCATCGGTGAAAAAGGGAGCGATCAAGGTCGTTGCAGACGGTGAGGTCGTGCATGCAGATGTCACTTCAGCGCGTGTCGGGTAGTATGTGATATAGCCTTTCAAAAAGAAGGGGCTATAGGATCGCGATTTTTATTTATAAATGAGGTGGACAAAGTGAAATCAGTCATGGGCGTAATCAATCTCCAGGCGAACGGTGATCTCATTCATGAATTATCAGATCGGCGGGCTGTAGAAAATGCTTCCCTTCGCCGGGCGCTATCGTCTCATCGACTTTGCGTTGTCAAGTTTAGTGAATTCCGGCGTTCTAAATGTCGGTGTGATGTTGCCGGCAAAGTCACGTTCCGTTCTCGACCACTTACGTTCCGGCAAGGATTGGGATCTCGCACGTCGTCACGATGGTCTCTATTATTTGCCGATGCCGCTGGAAGAAGATGCAAGGCATTACGGGGATTTAAAAAATTTCTATTACAACATCGATTTTTTCGAAAACAACAGTGCAAAATATGTCATATTGGCAAGCGGCAGCTTTGTCTACAATATCGATTTTTTGAAGATACTGCGCTTCCATCAGAATACGGGCGCACAGATCACAATGGTCTATCATACGGCAGACCGTGAGATGCAGGGAAAGAATATTGTCGTTGAGACAGAAGCCAACGGACTTGTTTCAGATATTGCAGAAAAGCCCGTCGTCTACGACGGAGCTAAGATGTCGCTCGGCATCTATCTGATGGAAAAGCGTATTTTTGTTGAGATGATCCGCTACACTTACGAGCATGGTGGACAAGATCTTCTTCTTGACGGCATTATCCGCCGCATGGAGGATTATACTATCTTTGGCTGCGAGCATGGCGGCTTCGTCGCGCATGTCGACTCGACGGCTGCCTATTATAAGGCGAATATGGATCTCTTAAAACCGGAGAATTGGGAAACACTCTTCATGGGAGCAAATCCCATCCTGACGAAGACAAAGGACGAGGTTCCTGTCGAGTACAAGGAATCGACGATGTCAAAAAACTCCCTTGTGGCCAATGGCTGTGTCATCCGAGGCTCAGTTGAAAACAGCATCATTTTTCCGTGGTGTCACCATCGAAGAGGGCGCAGAGATCAAAAATTCCATTGTGATGCAGAAGACGCATGTCAAAGAAGATGCTCTCCTGGAGAATGTCATCTGTGATAAGAACGTCGTTATCCAGAAGGAGAAATGGCTTAAGGGCGCTGCAAACTATCCGCTCATCATTACGAAGAATACGGTCGTTTGATCCGGCCTTATAAGTACGGCAATGACTGTTCCTTTGTGCTTTCAGGAATGAAGGGGCAATAGGGATAGATGTCGGAGAGTACGAGAGCAAGAAATGAAAAAAAGGAGGAGGTTAACTTGGCGCGCAAAAAGACGGAACAACGGGATGAACAGGCGAATAAACGACGCCTTCAGGAGAAAAAGAAGATATCAAGCGCCGTTTTGAAAAAAACGGCGCATATCTATGAGGGCGTCCGGTCGAACAGTTGACAAAAACGGAGATCTATAAGACAGTTGCGATGGTCGCAAAGGCGTATATTTCCGAAAAACTGGATTAAGACAAATAAGGCTTATACTGAACAGAATGCGAAAGCAAGTTTACTACTTTTTCCATTGAATTTCTGCTCGGTCGCCTCTTGAACTCGAATTTGATGAACCTTGGCATTGAAGACGTAATGCGGGACGTCCTCAGCGAGTTCAAGCTGAATCTTTCCGACATCTATACAGAAGAATCGGATGCAGGACTCGGCAATGGCGGTCTTGGGCGTCTGGGTCGCCTGCTTTATCGACTCGATGGCATCGATGGCATTGCCTGAAATGGCGCGGTATTCGTTACAAATACGGCCTTTTTGAACAAAAAAATCATCGATGGCAATCAGGTGGAGCTTCCGGATAACTGGCTGAAAAAAATGGCTTTGCTTGGGAAGTTCGCAATCCGGATAAATCCGTTGATGTCAAATTTTATGGCAACTGTTACATGAAAAGAGCAGACCGGATGGTTCACTCAAGCTCGTCCATGAAAAATCCGCTCGTCGTTATGGGCGTTCCGTACGATGTGCCGATTGTCGGTTATCATAACAAAACAGTCAACACGCTCCGCCTTTGGAACGCGGAGATCGAACGTGACTTTAGTGACTACGGCAGACTTAGCCAGGAGCAGATTCGTCAAAAGACAATCTACCGTCAATTTGTGGAAAACATCGCGCGCTCGCTCTACCCGGAAGACAGTACGTACGAGGGCAAGCAGACCCGCCTGATCCAAGAATATTTCATGGTGTCCGCCGGCGTGCAGAGCATCGTACGCCATTATGTCAAGAGAGGCGGCAATCTCAAGAAATTCGCGGATTATATCGCCATCCACATCAACGATACCCATCCTGCGCTCTGTGTCGCAGAGCTCATGCGCATTCTCGTCGATGAAAAGGGGTTCGGTTGGGACGAGGCATGGCAGATTACGCAGAAGACCATTGCCTATACCAATCATACCATCATGCCGGAGGCTCTTGAAAAATGGGAAGTCGGTATGTTCAAGAATTTGTTGCCGCGCATCTACATGATCATCGACGAGATCAACCGCCGCTGGCTCATCGATGTAAGGCAGCGTTACCCCGGCAATGAGGATAAGGTGCATCAGCTCTCTATCATTCAGGATAACTGCGTTCATATGGCACGGCTTTCCATCGTCGGATCTCACAGTGTCAACGGCGTTGCGACCATCCATTCTGAAATTTTTGAAACGTACGACGCTGAAAGACTTCTACGACTATGCCCCCGTTAAGTTCAATAACAAGACGAATGGCATCACGCATCGCCGTTGGCTTATCAGTGCGAACCCGGAGCTCGTGCAGGTCATTGATGAGACGATAGGCAACGGGCATTGGCACAGACATCCCGAGGAACTAACGGCGCTCAACAAATATACAAATGACCGCCCTTCCTCGAGAAGCTTGGTAAGATCAAGCATATTCGCAAGGAGGCTCTTGCAAAGCTTATCCGCGATCAGCAGGGCATTGCCATCGATCCGGACACGCTCTTTGACATTCAGGTCAAGCGCATTCATTCCTACAAGCGCCAGCTGATGAATGTCATGCATATCATGTATCAATACCATCGCTTGAAGACGGATCCGCATTATACGATCCCGCCGACGACATACTTCTTCGGCGGCAAGGCAGCGCCGGGGTACTACATAGCAAAGAAGACGATTTCACTTATCAACAGTGTGGCACATGTCATCAATAGGGATCGTATGATTCACGGCATGCTGAAGGTTGTCTTCATAGAAAACTTCGGCGTTTCTTTAGGCGAAATCGTATACCCGGCGGCGGAAGTTTCTGAACAGATTTCGACGGCATCGAAGGAAGCGTCCGGTACGGGCAATATGAAGTTCATGATGAACGGTGCCATCACGCTAGGTACACTGGACGGTGCGAATATCGAGATTCGCGAGAAGGTTGGCGGCGACGAAAACTGTGTTATCTTCGGTCTGACAGCGGAAGAAGTCCTCGAGTACTATGCGTCGGGTACTTATTCTGCATGGAACGAATACAACCAGAATGAGAACGTTCGCCTCGTCATGAATCAGCTTTCCAATGGCATCTATGGGCACTTCCAGTCGCTCTTTGACAATATCCTGCAGTCAAATGACGAGTTCTTCATGCTGAAGGATTTCAATGCCTATGCAAAGGCTCATGAAGAGGTCTACAAGCGCTACGCCGATAAGCTCCGCTGGGCGAAGATGTCGGCAGTGAATATTGCTAATTCGGGCTATTTCTCTTCTGACCGCACCATCGACGAGTATGCACGCGACATTTGGGACATCCGCCCGATAAAGGTGATATAACATAACAATTTAACTTAACTCGCTTTCCTTTCTCCGCCTCTTGGGGAAGAGTGAAAGCGGGAGTATGTTCAAGGAGTAGGAAAAAAGAACCAGTGAGGAGAGAACGTCTTGAAAACATCGGAGCTTAGCGAGTTTGATCTATATCTTTTTCATCAGGGAACGAATTACCACGCCTATGAAATGCTCGGTGCGCATCCTGTCGTAAAAAACGGTGTGCGGGGCGTGCGCTTTGCCGTTTGGGCACCACACGCGCAGGGCGTAAGCGTCGTCGGCGACTTTAACAAGTGGGATACGCGCGTGAATCGCATGGAAAAGATTCGAGATGGTGAAATCTGGGTTACCTTCATCGAGGGAGTGGAAGAAGGCGCCGTTTATAAGTATGCGATTGAACCGCAGTGGGGCGGTCCGCACATCATGAAGGCGGATCCCTATGGCTTTTATGCAGAAAAAAAGCCTGCAACGGCATCGCGCGTCTACGACCTTTCAAACTACAAGTGGCAGGATGCTGCATGGCAGAAGCAGAAGAAGGAGAATTCGTCTTATGAGCGCCCAATGCTGACGTATGAAGTTCATGCAGGCTCTTGGCGGCGCGGTGCAGACAGCAGCTATCTTTCATACCGCGATCTTGCCGATGCACTCATCAAGTACGTCACCGATATGCACTATACGCACATTGAGTTCATGCCGCTCTGCGAACATCCCTTCGATGGATCGTGGGGCTATCAGGCGACTGGCTATTATGCGGTGACGAGCCGCTTCGGAACGCCGGACGACTTCCGCTATTTTGTCGACAAGGCGCATGCAGCAGGCATCGGCATTATCATGGATTGGGTGCCCGGCCATTTCTGTAAGGATGAGCAGGGGCTGCGCCACTTTGATGGCATGACGCTCTACGAGTCGGACAACGAGCAGCTAGCGGAAAACTGGCAGTGGGGTACGACGAATTTTGACTACGGCCGCACGGAAGTGCAGAGTTTTTTGATTTCGAATGCCCTGTTCTGGTTTGAAGAATTCCACATCGATGGGCTGCGCATTGACGCCGTGGCCAATATGCTTTATCTGAACTATGGGCGTGAGGACGGCGAGTGGTCGCCGAATAAATACGGCGACACAGGCAACCTCGAAGCGATGGACTTCTTGAAGAAGCTCAATGAGACGGTCTTTAAATACCATCCGCAGGCATTGATGATCGCTGAAGAATCGACTTCGTGGCCTTTGATTTCAAAGCCAGTCTACATGGGTGGCATGGGTTTTAATTACAAATGGAATATGGGGTGGATGAACGATACTCTCGACTATATGTCACTCGACCCTGTTTACCGCAAGTGGAATCAGGACAAACTGACCTTCTCCTTTATGTATGCCTTTAGTGAGAACTTCGTCCTGCCGCTTTCCCACGATGAGGTCGTTCACGGCAAGTGCTCGCTCATCAGCAAGATGCCGGGAGATTACTGGCAGAAGTTTGCAAATCTGCGCGCTTTCTTTGGCTATTGGATGGCGCATCCAGGCAAGAAGCTGCTCTTTATGGGCGGCGAGTTTGGACAGTTCATCGAGTGGAAATACGACGATAGCCTGGATTGGCATCTGCCGCAGGAATATCCGATGCACACAAAGCTCATCACATTCTCTCGTGCACTAAATAAGTTCTACACGGAAACAAAGGCACTCTGGCAGGTGGACTTCGAGTGGAATGGGTTCCAATGGATCGACTGCAATGACAATGAGAACAGCGTTATTACCTTCCTTCGCCGCTCGGAAGACGGTAGCGAATTCGTTATTGTCGTCTGCAACTTTACGCCGGAAGTGCGTCATGACTATCGCATCGGCGTGCCGGCAAAGGGCAATTACGTCGAGGTTTTGAATACGGACGATGCGGCTTTTGGCGGCGACGGCGTGAAGAATGACGGTGTCTTGAAGAGCCAGAACGTCGCATGGCACGACCGCGATCAGTCCATTGTCCTGACGCTTCCGCCGCTGGCGACCGTATATCTTCGCCTCGAAAGTCAGGCGGGCGCAAAACTTGTCGTCGAGGGCGCACCGGTACAGGTCGTCGCCAAGGGGCATGAGGACAGCGCATCGGAAGGAGAGCTTGCGGCAAAGAAAGATACACCGGCAGGAAAGAAAGGTAAGACAAAGCAGGAACGCGCGGCAGAAACTTCTGCCAAACCTGAGAATGCACCTTCGCATCGGACATCCGGCGTGCGCAAGACACATCATCCTAGGCGCATCAATAAACGCCGGCGCCGAGAGAAGCTTAAATCGGCATTGTAGAGACGTAAATTCGCGTGGGCGGAAAGAACAGGGGAAACGCCGCCCATACGCAGTAAACTTTGGGAATAAAAAAGAGGGGGATACAGCGATGAAAGTTCTGTTTGTAGCGTCAGAAGCAACACCATTTGCCAAGACAGGAGGTCTTGCCGATGTGGCGGGCTCACTTCCGAAATCCCTTGTAGCAGATGGTGTGGATATCCGTGTCATCATGCCGAAGTACGGCTTGATTGACGAGAAATATCGCAGCAAGATGAAACACGTCTATGACGGTAAGCTGAACGTCGCTTGGCGTGAGAAGTACGTGGGGCTCGATACGCTCATGATGGACGGCGTGACGTATTATTTCGTAGATAACGAAGAGTACTTTAAGAGAGATGGTTTTTACGGCTATGACGACGATGCCGAGCGCTTTGCTTTCTTCTCCCGCGCTATTTTGCGTCTTCTGCCAGAGATGGACTTTTGGCCGGATGTTCTTCATCTGAACGATTGGCATACATCTCTTGTCAGCGTTTATTTAAAACTCGAACACATCGAGGATCCGCGCTATCAAAAGATAAAAACGCTGTTTACGATCCACAATCTCAAGTATCAAGGTGTTTTCCCGAAGGATATCATGGAAGATACGCTTGGAATCGATTGGAAGTATTTTAATAACGGAGATCTCGAATTTTATGATGCAGTCAACCTCATGAAGGGCGGTATCATTTACTCGGATTTCATTTCGACGGTCAGCAAGACATATGCTGAAGAGATACAGACCCCGTATTTCGGCGAAGGTTTGGATGGTCTGGCTGCGCTCACGAAAAGATACGCTCTTCGGCATCATCAATGGCATTGACTACGATTGTTATAATCCGGAAACCGATGCGAATATTTATAAGACCTTCGATGCGGATTCCTTCGACAGCAAGCTCGACAATAAAATGGAGCTTCAAAGAGAATTGGGACTTCCTGTCAAGCGCAACACACCGATCGTTGCGGTGATTTCGCGCCTTGTTCCAAACAAGGGCATGGATCTCATCGTTCGCATGATGGATGAGATTCTCGGCCATGAGGATATTCAATTTATCGTCCTGGGCACGGGCGACAAAGTTTATGAGGACTGGTTCAAAGGGCTTCAATGGCGTTTCCCGCAGAAGTGTTCGGTGAACATCCGCTTCTCTGAAGCGTTGGCACAGAAGATCTATGCATCGGCGACCATCTTTCTCATGCCGTCAGATTTTGAGCCTTGTGGTATCGGTCAGCTCGTTGCCATGCGTTATGGTACGGTTCCTGTCGTTCGTGAGACGGGGGGCTTGAAGGATACGGTACAGCCTTTTGACAAGTATTCGAGGAAGGGCACGGGTTTCCTTTTCCATAATTACAACGCGCATGAGATGATGTATGCGCTCCGCCGTGCGCTGAAGCATAGGCAGGATATCCGTACATGGACGAAGCTTTTCGCAAGCTGCATGAAGGCGGATTTCAGCTGGAAGAAGTCTGCTAAGGAATACGACGCTCTCTATAAGAAGTTGGTCAATGGCTGATAAAAAGAAAAAGGCAGATCTTCTGTCAAATATCCTGCTTTCTGAAACTTTCAGGAAGCAGGATATTTGTGAAGGAAAAAGTGAAGTGATCTTTATGCTGGATGCAGGTGCTGTAAAGCACGATTCTCATAACCCCTATTACCGCTCGCCGTTTGGCGCAGTGGCATCTGGCACGAAGGTAAAGTTTGCGCTTTCCTTCGGACAAGGGTGAGCGTGCAAAATGTAATTCTGCGCTGTTGGACGGACCGCGACAGAGAGACGCTCATCCCCTTAAAGACCACAGATGAAGAAGGTGCCGAGATAAAGTATTACCAGACGGTGACCGAGATGCCTGGCTACGGCTGTCTGCTCTGGTATTACTTCATCATTTCTACCGAAGAGGGAACCGTCTTCTACGGCAATAATATGGAACATCTTGGTGGAATGGGCGACGTCTATGAAAGTGCACCACCATCTTATCAGATAACCGTCTATAGGAGGGGCGCAAAGACGCCGGACTGGTTTAAGCACAGCGTTATGTACCAGATTTTCCCAGATCGCTTTTACCGGGAGGGAAATGCCATCGTCAAGAAGAAGGGCGCGGTATACCATGCCGATTGGACGGATGACCCTTGTTACTATAAGGATCCGGATACGAAGGAGATCGTTGCTTACGACTTTTTCGGCGGGAACCTCAAGGGCATAGAGAAGAAACTGGACTATCTTAAGACGCTGGGGATTACGGTCCTATATCTCAATCCGGTTTTTAAATCGGAAAGTAATCATCGTTATGATACGGGCGATTACCATAAGATCGATCCAATCCTCGGCACGAATGAAGATTTTCATCATCTCGTTCATGCGGCTAGGGGAAAAGGGGATGCGGATCATCCTCGATGGTGTCTTCAGTCATACAGGAGCAACAGTCGTTATTTTTAACCGCTATGGGCAGTATGATACAGTCGGTGCCTTTCAGTCGAAAGAGTCTCCCTATTACAACTGGTATGACTTCCGCAACTTTCCCTACGAATATGAATGTTGGTGGAATTTCGACACGCTTCCAAATGTTAAGGAAACGACGCCTTCTTATATGGATTTTATCATCCATGATAAGGACAGCGTTCTTCATCATTGCGCGGGAAGGCATCGGTGGCTGGCGGCTAGACGTCATCGATGGTACGCTGGCTACATTCTCGCAAGCATTTTTTTCAAGGAGCTGAAAGTCGCAAATTCCGATGCTGTCATGCTCGGCGAGGTTTGGGAGGATTGTTCAAACAAGGTCGCCTATGGTCAGCGCTGGCAGTATCTCTGTGGTGACGAGATGGACAGTGCAATGAACTATCCGCTGCGTGCAATTCTTTTTGATTATCTCCTCGGACGAAATGATGGTTCTTTGACAATGCGCCGTTTTGAAAGCCTGCGCGAGAACTATCCGGCACAGAATTTCTATGCGATGATGAACCTCATCGGCGACCATGATGTCGAACGGGCTCTTTTCGGTGCTCGGTGAGGCGGTCTGTTACGAAGGGATGCCGGCTGTCGACCAAAGTCGTTCCAGACTTAGTGACGAGCAGTATGCTGTCGGCTTGAAGCGCCTTTACATGGCGACGCTGTTTCAAATGACCTACCCCGGTGTTCCGTCCGTTTACTATGGTGATGAAATGGCAATGCAGGGGTTCAAAGACCCGTATAACCGCCGCCCGTTTCCTTGGCAGGACAAGGTACATGAGGATGTGCACCATACGTTCGCACAGATGATTTGTACGCGCAATGCGCATATGGCACTGCAGACGGGCGCATTGCTCCCGCTGACGGCAGAGGGCGATATCATCGCCTATGCACGCGTTATCGAAGGCGGGCATGATATGTTTGGCGAGGACGCGAAGGATGAAGTGTTTGTCGCACTTTTCAACCGGAGTACGAGGGAGAAGCACGCGGTGACGGTCGATGTCAGTGACTTTGCAGACGGAACTTTCTGCGAGGTCTTTCATAAAGAAAATACTTACGAGACCGCAACGGGAAAGCTGTCGGTTAAGATGCCGCCGCTGACGGGGATGCTCTTAGAGCACTGCAAAAAGCCGCGGCACTATGAGAGAAAGGCAGGCATCCTGCTGCATCCGACATCGCTTCCGTCAAAATACGGCTGTGGTGATTTCGGAAAGTGTGCCTATGACTTTGTTGACTTTCTGGCGGCGGCAGGACAGAAGATCTGGCAGATTTTGCCGTTAAATCCTGTTGGATACGGTTATTCACCGTATCAGTCTCCTTCTGCTTTTGCAGGCAATACCGTCCTTATCGATATCGATGATCTCGTCGATAAAAAGTGGCTGATGCCAGCAGAAGCCCGCATTGCCGATGTGAGTGCAGGGCTCCTTTGTCGATTTCGAGCGCGTTGAAAAATTTCAAGACAAAGGCCTTTCAAAAGGCATATCGGCGCTTCCCAGCAGGACGATGCCGTTCAGCCGGCCTTTGCGACATTCTGCAAAAAGAGTCCTATTGGCTGGAGGATTATGCACTGTTTCAGGCAGGCAAGCGTGAGAACCGCGGCAAGCCATGGACAGCGTGGAGTGCGCCGCTGAAAAAGCGCAAGGGTGCGGCGCTCAAAGACCTTTCACATCGCTATGCCGAGCACATTGGCTATGTAAAGTTCCCTGCAATTCGTCTTTGCCAAACAGTGGCGCGGCTTTCACGGCTATGCAAGAGCAAGGGTGTTGAAATCCTGGCGATATGCCGATCTTCATCTCGCATGATTCCAGCGATGTCTGGGCACACCGCGAGCTCTTTGACCTTGAAGAAGACGGCACGGCAAAAGACCGTCGCGGGTGTTCCGCCCGATTATTTCAGTGCGACGGGACAGCTCTGGGGCAATCCACACTACAACTGGCAGGCGATGGAAAAGGATGGCTGGGATTGGTGGATTCGACGTTTCCGTAAACTCTACGAGAACGTCGATATCATCCGTATCGACCACTTCCCGCGGCTTTGAGGCCTATTGGGAAGTTGACGGCAAGGCTGAGACTGCGATCAATGGGAAATGGAAGAAAGGCCCTGGGAAAAAGTTCTTTGATGCAATGAAAGATGCACTGGGGAAAACGTCCATCATTGTCGAAGACCTCGGCGTCATTACGGATGAAGTTGAGAAACTGCGCGATGACTGCGAATTTCCGGGCATGAAAGTCCTGCAGTTTTCATTGCATATGAATGACTATGGACGCATGGGATTCGTTGCACCGGAAAACTGTATTGTCTGTACGGGAACGCACGATAACAATACGACGGTCGGTTGGTTTACAGGCGATCTCGATGAAATGACAAGAGCTTCCGTTGCCTCTTTGGTACACGCACCGGAAGATCGTCCGGATAAAGTGGCGGCAAAACTGATTTTCCTTCGCCTACGCATCGAATGCGCGCATGGCGATCATTCCCATGCAGGATATCCTTCATTTGGACGAGCGTGCCCGCATGAACATACCAGGTACTGTCGGACTCAATTGGAAATGGTGTCTGCGCCCAGACTATCGACTGCAGGCTGATGCCGATTGGCTGAAAGAGCTCTGCATAAGGTATGAGCGCTGAAATAAGGAGTAAAAAAGAAAAAGCCTGCTTGGAGGATTCTTCAGGCAGGCTTTTTCTTTTTGTATGAGGTTTTGGGACGGAAAGTAAAAAGGATGAGAGAAGAAGATTAAAGAATCAGCTCACCTTCCCTGTATCGACGTTGTACTCCATATGGGTAGTGGCTTTTTCTGTCGTTGCGTCGATGTAAATGACGTGACCGTCGAAGATAGCGGTGCGTTCACCGCGCTTATAGCCCATCGTATCGCTTCGTATCGAAAGCCCGGGGCGCGTCAGACGGCAGACGCGTCCGTAGAACCAAGAGATTTGTGCATCGACGTTGATATAGATGGCGTCGCCCGTAAATGTCATGTCACTTTCGCGAAGGACGGGCGTACCTTTTGCCCAGACCGTGCGGCTGTCGCGCGTGATCTCAGCTTCTGAACACGTGATAGTAAGGGCGGAGCCGATGGTGATGCGAACCTTTCCCTCAGGACGAAGCAGTCCTTTTTCGTCGTAACGGCTGGTAAGCGCAGATGCCTTCAGGCGATCCCTTCTGCGGGAGGTTCACGTTGCTGGGCGCGGGCGGAAGTCCGTTGGTCTCATCGGAGACAGAGGATATCTGTTCTTTGGAGGTCAGCACGACATGTTCTTTTTGTGTCTGCTCTTTTGCACCGTCATCCCTCTGCCTTGGCATGGTGGGCAAAGGCGGGGGACGTACTGGAAAAAGCAGAACAGCGGCAAAAAAACAGGAGGCTCTTTCTTTATGTCGATGCGTGCGCGCATTGGCGGCAGGTATCTTTATCATAGGATACACCATAAGAATCTCCTTAACGAGCTAACGTATAATCTACTACAGTATAGCGAAGTTTTTAGAAAAATGCAAAAAGAAAGCAGGAAAAAGGACGGAAAAGGCGTATTGAACTAAATAGGTTCTGCAGTATGACAGAAGATATTTAGAGCAAGAGCAGAAAAGGGTAGAGCAGGGGAGAGAACATCGTGGCACTGGCAAAGGAACAGTTGGATGAATTCGTCCGGCAAGTGACGGAGCGAACCAACCTTTGTCGAGGTTGTGCAGGGCATATGTTCCGCTGAAGCGGAAAGGCGGCCGTTACTGGGGTGCTGTCCCTTTCATGCCGAAAAAGACACCGAGTTTTTCTGTCGTTCCGGATAAGGGCTTTTTCTACTGTTTCGGCTGTCACGCTGGCGGCAATGCTTTTAAATTCTATCGCTCATCGAAAAATATCAGTTATTTTGATGCTGTTAAAGTCGCAGGCAGAAAAGCTCGGCATCGAGATGCCGCGTCGCCCGATGACCGAGGCAGAGGAGCGTCAAGCGAAGAGCGCGACGACCTGAGAAAAGTCAATGCGCTCGCGCGAACATTTTCACAACTGTCTGACGATGACGAAGATGGGCGAAATGGGGCGGAAGTATTTCGCGGAGAGGGGCATTGGTGAGGCGACCATCGAGGCTTTTTCCCTGGGATTTTCCCCGCCTGCGTGGGGAAGGCTTTCGGAGGCCTTTTTAAAGCGGGGCATTCCGGAGGAATTGCTTCTGCCGCCGGACTCAGTGCCGAACGCAAAAAGCGGCGGTCTTTACGATCGATTTCGCGCGCGCTGATGATCCCTATTCTCGACGAACACGGCCGCGTCGTCGGTTTCGGCGGTCGTGTACTCGACGATTCGCCGCCGAAATACATCAATACGCCGGAGACGGTTCTCTTTAACAAGCGGATGCTCCTTTTCGGGTTAGATCGCGCGAGACGCGCCATTAAGCGCGAAGGTTTTGCCATCATTGTTGAGGGATATATGGATGCGATTTCCGTCTATGGTGCAGGTGTGGAAATGTGGTTGCAACGCTTGGCACATCCTTTACCGAACAACACGCGAAGAAATTAATGCGCTATACGGGAAAGCTCGTCTTCTGCTATGACAGCGATGAAGCGGGACAGCAGGCGACCGTACGTGCGCTCGGCATCCTGCAAAACACGGGCGCGCAGGTCAAGGTCTTTCGGGTGCCTGACGGCAAGGACCCCGATGCATTCATACGGAAAAATGGGGCAGAAGCCTTCCGCACCTTGGCAAAGGGAGCGATGTCGCTCATCGATTATCGGATGGACTATGTATTGAGCCATACGCGCTATGACACGCTTGATGGAAAGGTTCAGGCGCTGAAGGAAATAGCACCGGTTCTTCGGCCGCTGCGCGATGGCGCAAAGCGTACAGAGTATATCCGCCGCGTGGCAGGAGAGCTGATGCTCGACGAAGGCGTTGTCGCAGATGAACTTCGCCGGGGCAGTTCGATATCTTCAGAGCGCACATCCGTGCGGCAGGCAGTTCACCGCATGGACAGCGCAGTGACCAAGGCAGGAAGGATTATCTTCCATCTTGCCGCGAAGGATGCGGCGGCCATCGTCGTTGCAGACGCCGCTGTACCGCTGGGTGAAGTTCTTTCGGGTGTGCGACGATGAAATCTATCAGGCGTTTTTAGCGTGTGAAAAAAGGGGAGACGCAGAGCTTAGAACGCATAGAGGCGAGGGCTTTCCGATGTCGCCGCGACTGAGCTGTCGCGTGCCGTTATCGATACCTCGCTTTTTGGCGGTGGAATAAGAGGGCGAAGCCTTTTGAAGAAGCTATTCGAACCCTTCGTGAGGCATACCTGAACCAGCAGTACATGCCGCATAGCCAGCAGGCAGAAAAAAATATCTGCAGGCAGGAAATCCCGCCCTATCGTGTCGAACTGAAAGAAGCAGATAGGGATTAAACGCGAAATGGAAGAGTTAGAACATTGACGTTGAAGACATGGAAACAAACAGGGAACCTTGCGAAATAGGTCTGATTCGCTGGAAGGTAAACATCGCAGAAGATGGTAAAGATGAGAAGGGAGGGCGGTGATTATGCCGGCTAAAGGAAAAAGAGACAGGCAAGACCGTGGTGACGGAAGAAAAGAAGCCTGAAAGCGCGCAGACCTCATCGACAAGTTGCTCTCAAAGGAACGAAGAACGGCGGAACGCTCACCTATGGCGAACTGATGGAGTCGTCGCAAAAGCTCGAACTCACAGCAGATGCGATCGATCGTATGTACGAGACCTTCAGCAAGAAGGGAATCGAAATCGTTGACGATACGAGCCAGAATGTACAGGATGACGATGACATTGTCGACACGCAGGACGCAGAAGAGGTGGAGATCGACCTCTCTGTGCCGGAAGGTATTAGCATTGATGATCCCGTGCGTATGTACCTGAAGGAAATCGGGCGGGTACCTCTTTTGACGGCAGAGGAAGAAGTTGCACTCGCCAAGCAAATGGGAAGCGGGCGATGAGGAAGCGCGACGCGCTTGGCGGAAGCCAACCTTCGTCTTGTCGTTTCCATCGCCAAGCGTTATGTCGGCCGCGGGATGCTCTTTCTCGACCTTATTCAGGAAGGCAATCTCGGCCTTATCAAGGCGGTTGAGAAGTTCGATTACAATAAGGGGTATAAATTCAGCACCTATGCGACGTGGTGGATTCGTCAGGCCATCACGCGCGCGATTGCAGACCAGGCGAGAACCATCCGCATTCCTGTGCACATGGTCGAGACGATCAACAAACTCATTCGTGTTCAGCGCCAGCTCCTGCAGGAATTGGGCAGAGACCCCTGCACCTGAAGAGATTGCGGAAGTTATGGAGATCAGCGTCGAGCGCGTACGCGAGATTATGAAGATCGCCCAGGAGCCAGTCTCCCTTGAAACACCGATTGGCGAGGAAGAAGACTCTCATCTCGGCGATTTCATCGAAGACCATGACGCGCCGGCGCCTGCGGAAGTGGCATCCTTTATGCTTCTCAAAGAGCAATTGGAAGAAGTCCTCGATACCCTTACGGCGAGAGAGAAAAAGTCCTTCGCCTGCGCTTTGGTTTAGATGATGGCCGCGCAAGAACCCTTGAGGAAGTCGGTCAGAACTTTGGCGTGACGCGGGAACGCATTCGGCAGATCGAAGCCAAGGCATTGCGAAAGCTGCGTCATCCGAGCCGCAGCCGAAAGCTCAAGGATTTTTCTCGACTGATGGAATATACAAATGACGTCTTGAGCGAAGGGATGAGAACCCTGCTTTCGAGGGCGTTTTTTTCTTGCCGTAGGCGGCGCCCGTCGTATATAATAGACAGGAATTTGTTATCATTGCTATATGGAGGCTTTTATGACGGAGAATCGGACGTCGCCTGTGGTTCCACTTCGCGGGATGATGGTGTTTCCCTATATGATCGTTCACTTCGATGTCAGGGCGCAATCGCTCGATCGCGGCTGATCGAGGAGGCGATGCTCAAAGATCGCCAGCTTTGTCGTCGTTGCACAGAAGGACGAAACCATCGATGAACCTTCTGCAATAGACCTTTATAACATCGGAACGCTCATTGAGATCAAGCAGATTTTCAAGATGCCGGGCGGGGTGATCCGCGTGTTGGTCGAAGGCTTCGCCGCGTGGAAATCACAGGTTTTTCATGAGCAGGAAACGTATGATGCAGTTGACGCGGCGATTCATACAGACGAGATCGATACCTCCCTTGGCATGGAGGCACTGACGCGTGCAGTTGTGCATGCGTTTGAAAAAAATGGGTGCGCCTTTCAAGGAGGATTCCGCCGGAAACGATGGTTTCCGTGACTTTGATCGATGATGTGGGGCGTTTGGTCGACCTTATCGCGAGCCATTTAAACTTGAAGATGGAGACGCGCCAGGCACTTCTTTCCTGTCTGGATGTCAAGGAGCGGGTGGAAAAACTCTATCAGGTCATCGAGCACGAGCTTGAGATGCTGAAGGTTGAGGAAAAGATCGGCAAGCGTGTACGCGATCAGATGGAAAAGGTACAGAAGGATTTCTATCTGCGCGAGCAAATCAAGGCGATTCAAAAAGAGCTCGGTGAGGATGAAAGCTATGTAGAGCAAATCGACCGCTATCGAAAGCGACTGGAAAAAGGCGATTACCCCGATGAGGTGAAGAAGACGATCGAGCGCGAGCTAAAGCGCCTGAACACCCTCGGAAGTTCGAATGCCGCGGAAGCGGGCGTCATCCGAAATTATCTCGACTGCCTGATCGAGCTGCCTTGGAACGTGGGGACGAAGGACAATGTCAATATAGCGAAGGCAGCTAAGGTGCTTGACCGCGATCACTATGGCTTGGAAAAAGGTCAAAAGATCGCATCCTTGATTACCTCGCCGTGCATCAGCTTTTCGAAGGATAAGACGGCGCCAATTCTCTGTCTTGTCGGACCGCCGGGCGTTGGAAAAACATCTCTTGCGGCTTCCCATTGCGCGTGCGATGCAGAGAAAGTTCACCCGTGCATCTCTCGGCGGCATTCGTGATGAAGCGGAGATTCGCGGTCACCGCCGTACATATGTCGGCGCGTTTCCGGGTTGCATTATCGATGGATTGAGCGTGTCGGTGTGAAAAATCCAGTCTTTCTTCTTGACGAAGTGGATAAGCTTTCCTCCGAATATGCCGGAAATCCTGCAAAGACGACTTCTTGAGGTGCTTGACCCTGCCCAAAATTCGACGTTTAAGGATCACTTTGTCGACCTGCCGTTTGACCTCTCGAAAGTACTGGATTGTGACGGCAAACAATCTTGCAGGAGTTCCTCGTCAGTCGCGCGACCGCATGGAGATCATTACGCTTTCGAGTTATACGGCATACGAGAAAAGGAGATTGCAAAGCACTATCTCATTGCTCGCCAGCGCAAGGAGAATGGACTGACGGCAAAGGATATTTCTTTTTGGCGCAGGTGTCGTGGAAAAAGATTATCCAAGAGTACACGCGTGAGTCCGGTGTTCGTGAGCTTGAACGCGTCATCGGACGTGTCTGCCGCAAGGCGCGCGCAGAATTGTCGAGGGAATGCATCCTCCCATCAGGGTGACGAAGAAGAATCTTAGAGAGTTTCTCAGCCGTGCGAAATATCTTGAGACAAAAGGCAGAAAAAGAAGCCGGAAATTGGCGTCGTGACGGGGATGGCATGGACGGAAATCGGCGGCGACATTCTCCCGACAGAGGTGCAGGTCTTAAAGGGAAAGGGCAAGCTCATCCTCACCGGGCGACTTTAGCGATGTTATGCAGGAATCTGCGCAGGCGACGCTTTTCCTATATTCGCGACCGTGCCGATCGTTTGGGGCTTTGCGGATGACTTTTATGAAAAGGATGACATTCATATCCATCTGCCGGAAGGCGCTGTGCCGAAGGACGGTCCTTCCGCTGGCATCACGATGGCGACGGCAATGATTTCGGCGCTTACAGGCAAGAAGGCGAGGAGTGATGTCGCGATGACGGGTGAGATCACACTGCGCGGCAATGTGCTTCCTATCGGCGGGCTTAAGGAAAAAGTGCTTGCGGCATATCGCGAGGGCATGAAGACGATCGTCCTGCCGAAGGAAAACGAGCGCGACATCGAGGAGATTCCCGCAATCGTGCGCGAAAAGCTGAACTTCGTGCCGGTATCGAATATGGATGAGGTGTTGAAGATCGCGCTTATCAAAGAGACACAAACGACAGAGAGCGGAGAGAGGCATGAGTGAAAAAGACCGCGTCATTGTAACGCAGGGGACGTACGTTGCATCTGCTGTGCGCCCGGATCAATATCCAGAAAAGGCATTGCCGGAGATAGCCTTCATCGGTCGGTCAAACGTCGGAAAGTCCAGCTTGATCAACAATTTAACGCGCATGGGCGGTCTTGCCCGCGTTTCGCGCCAGCCAGGAAAGACGCAGACGATTAACTTTTTGAAATCGGTATCAAGTTGGAAGGACAGGCGCGGCAGGGCTTTTACCTCGTCGATCTTCCAGGCTATGGTTATGCCAAGACGGGGCGCGATAAGCGAAGGACATGGGCGAAGTTCATCCAAGCATACTTTCTAAAGTCCAAGCGGCTTTCTTTTGTCTGTCAGCTCATCGATATCCGCCATCCGCCGATGGCATCGGACATCGAGATGTTCCGCTTTCTCGTGACAAATAACGTGCCGGTACTCATTGTCGCGACGAAGGCGGACAAGATCGGAAAAAACGTGTGCACGAAGAATATCCTTGCCATCAAAAAGGTGCTTGGCGTGCCGGAACTTTCTGTGCTGCCGTATTCTTCATTAAAAAGTGAAGGCCGTTCAGATTTACTTGACGTCATAGGGGATTCTTTGGTACAATAAAGAAAGGTGAACGGAGTTCATTTTTGAAAACCGTTCGCATGTGTATTGTGTCATTTGAAAGATCGCCCTTCGGAGGAAAGGAAGGCTTCCCGCGTCATCCTATGAGCAAGAGGCGGGCAGCTTCCCTCTTGAAGCGCCCGTCTTTTTCATAGGAGATAGCATCATGAAAGCATTGACTTCCTTTGATAAATCCCTTTTGAACATGCTTCAGGGGAGCCTTCCCGTCTGTCCGCGTCCCTTCCGTAAAATGGCGGAACATCTGGGGTCGGATGAGGCGACGGTTCTCGCGCGCATTCGTTTTTTGAAGGAGGAAGGATATCTGCGCCGCATCGGGACGTTCTTCAATTCTGGAAAGCTTGGTTACGAAGGTACGCTCGTGAGCCGCGCGTGCGACCCGGGAAAGATGACGGAAGTTGCGCAGGCGGTCAACCGTTATCCAGGTGCGACGCATAACTATGAACGCGAGGGAAATTCAATTTGTGGTTTACACTCCTGACGCCGAAGAAAGAGGTAGAGCACGATATTTTGAAGCGTGTGCGCCGCCTGCCGGGGGTCGATGATATGATCAATTTGCGTTCAAATCGCAAGTACAAGATTAATGTCCAGTTCAAGCTGGCATAAGGAGGCTTGTGTGCCGTGACAGAGGAAAAAAATATCAGCGAGATCGATAAGAAGGTCGTCCGTGCCCTCCAAGGAGAGTTTCCTCTTGTCGCTGAGCCGTACAAGGAACTCAGCGCACGCTGTGGCATCAGTGAGAAGCTCTTTTTGGAGCGCGTGGAGGTTCTGCGCGAAGAAAAGAAAATCCGAAAGATGGGGGCTGTTCTTCGCCATAGAGAGATCGGCTTTACGTCCAATGTCCTCGTTGCTTGGGAAGTTCCGATGAGCCGCTTGGACGAAATTGCCCGCAAGATGGCGGCGAGCCCTGTGGTTTCACACTGCTATGACCGCAACACGGCACCCGGCTGGTCGTATAATCTCTATACGATGATTCACGGGCATTCACGCGAGGAGTGAGAGACTAGCGGAAGAGCTTTGCAGCGGAAACAGGGAATAAAAAAATCGGACGATGCTATATACGAAAAAGAGTGGAAGAAGACGAGCATGCGTTACTTTTACCGAGTGATGCAGACTCTCGGCCACACGAATGGTTTTGTGTATCGGAAACTGCTTTTCTGTCTTTTGCGATGGGGTGGCAGTTTTTTACTTTTTGAAGTGGGGATAGCATATGCGGCGTGTGCCAAGGTTATTTTTTCTGGCTGTCTTAGTGTTCGGTGCTCTTTTGAGCGTTGGTGCGCAAAGGAGACGAATTCAGACAAGGAAGTACGGGTTGCGGCGGCGGCAAGCCTGACGGATGTCTTGCAGGAGCTCGCATGGGTCGAGATGGGAGAGGCACAGGCGGGAATCGTCTATGCGACGGATGCTGGCTTTGCTGTAAGGTAATACGAGAGAAGGTTGGGCTTGAAGCTGGAAGTTTTCATAAAAAAGCAGCTGGCGAATTTTCCTTTGCAGGTCAGTTTTCAGACAGATGGTGAAACGCTTGCCTTTCTCGGCGCATCGGGCAGCGGAAAGAGCATGATGCTAAAGTGCATGGCGGAGCGTATCGCTGTTATGGACTGGGACATCGAACTGCCTCTCTCGGCAGTGGAACCCTTACAGGGAGACCCACATAAGATTCATTATGCTCGCGGTTCGCGCGGAAAACCTTCGGCAGGCGGAGCGCCAGGATGGAGCGATTCTTTCTGCAAGGGTCATTCGAACTATTGAAGAGCCGCTGACGAAGCTGCTGATCGTGCAGGGGCGTGGTTCTTCGCCGCTTTATTGGCGCGTGAAAAAAGATAGGATATTCATGGATGGCGATATAGTTTCGCTGACCTTTTCGTCTGCGGATCTGGCACTGCTGTGCGATGGGCGTTGAACAGGGAGAACGAGATATGTGGCAGCCATTTTTCCTGACGATCGAAGTGGCATTCCTTTCGACCATGATGTCGTTTGTCGCTGGCGTCTTGCTTGCGTATTTTGTCTGGCGCAGACAGCATGGCAAAAGCGATTTTTCGATGCTGTTCTCGCGCTTCCGATGGTACTTCCTCCAACGTCGGTGGGATTCTTTCTTCTGCTGCTTTTTGGAAAACAGAGCACAATCGGCGCATTTTTAATCGAGCATGGCATTCCCGTCGTCTTTACCTTTAAGGCGGCGGTTCTGGCGGCATTTGTCGTTTCTTTTCCGCTCCTCTACCGTACGGTGCGAGCGTCTTTTGCAGCAATTGACCGCGACCTTTTGGGGGCGGCGAGGACACTTGGCGTATCGGAGCTTCATGTTTTTTTTAGGGTGCTGCTGCCCTTGGCAAAAGAGGGCATTCTTGCAGGCGTAATCTTAAACTTTGCACGGTCGGTCGGCGAGTTCGGCGCGACAATGATGGTTGCGGGAAATATTCCAGGCGTCACACGGACAATGGCAACGGCACTTTATGCCGCTGTACAGGCAAATGACTATGAACTTGCCTATCTATGGGCAGGAAGTCTCGTCGCGCTTTCTCTGGGATTTATTCTCTTGATGAATGTATATCTTTTGCGGGCTTATTCAAAAACGAGCGAGAGCTTGTAAGTCAGAAAGGTATAGGTGCTGGCGATATGGCTAACCCAATATCTCCCTATGTCTGCCTACATCGTCGGGCGGTTGACAACGCCCGTTTTACCAAAGAGATTTACTCTAAGGCAGTTCTTGCTATGCGTGTAGTGTGGGGACTCATCGCCGGAAAGCCACCTTGTGCCAAGTCGCTGAATGTTCATCGCACCAATGCGGTCATCGTTGGACTGATATCCACACGAGCAGGTGTATAGATGCTTACGGTGACAGCGGTGTTCCCTGCGAATCGTTCCGCATTTCGGACAGCGCTGCGAGGTATACCTTGCAGAAACCTTCAGTACTTTGGAACGGTTCTCCTGCGCCTTGTAGGAAAGGAACTGTTCCAGTTGATAGAACGACCAACTCCTTAGGGTCATAGTTTTTGTTTCGCTCCGCGGGAGAGATTCGATGCTTCGAAACTCACGCCCGTCAAATCCTCAAGCACAAACAGCGTATCCTTGCCATATTTCTCGACGAGTGTCTTAGACATCCGATGGTTCACATCCGACATCCAACGGTTCTCTCGTCCGGAAAGGGCTTTGAGTCTACGCTTTGTGGCTTTTGTTCCCTTAGCCTGAAGCTCTTTGCGAATCTCTTGAAGCTTGTGCCGTTTGGTCGCTATCTTTTTCCCGGAAACAAAGTCGATTTTACCTTTTTCATCATAGCTGACCATATCTATATAACTGTTCCTTGACCGTCTTGTATCTGGCAATGGTCGTTTTAACAACCGATTGTGCGAGTTGTGACTTTAAAGCAAACACTTTCCGCAAGATAGATACAGCGTCTTGCTTAACTTTGTAAAAGCCAAGGGGAAAGATATACTGAGAAACAAAGTTACAGCCTTGACGATACCGTTCCGTCATCTGACAAAAGAGCATAACTTGTTCCTCGGTAACGTTTAGGCGAAGTTTTATGGTTTTGGTTAGGTTGGGCATAGTATCACCTGCCTTTCTCAGATTCATATAGCTTCGCTGTCGTTAGTATATCACATAATTGTTAATAATATTTATCGTTTTTAAGAAAGTGAGGTGAAGCGGGCATTCCTCCTCGAGCTTAGAGGTAGGAGTATCCTGCCCGCATTTGGATGAAAAGAAATCCGCGTGGAAGACGCTGTCGGCGAGGTTCTCTGCCACGATATTACAGAGATCGTGAAAGATGGTGTGAAAGGAACACGCTTTCGAAAGGGACATATCATCTGTGCGGAGGATATCCCCGTTCTTCATCGTCTCGGCAAGGCACATATCTTTATCTTTGAACAAGATGCTGCTCTGCTGCATGAAAATGATGCGACAGAGCTCCTTTGCGACATCGCGCAGAACCAATTCATGGAACGCTCGGAAGTACGGGAGGGGAAAATAGAACTTCGTGCGACGGTCGATGGTGTCTTTATGGCAGATGCCTCGCGTATCGATGCCCTGAATGAGCTCGAGGATGTCTGCATCGCGACGCTGACAAGCGGTATGCCAGTGAAGGCAGGCATGAAACTTTCAGGCATGCGCGTCATTCCACTTATGGTGTCAAGGGCAGAGATGGCAGAGGCTCAGAAACTTGCAGGCAGTGAGCCGCTTCTTTCCCTTCATCCGTACCGCAGGATGAAGGTCGGTGTTGTGACGACAGGTTCTGAGGTGGCAAGTGGTCTTATCGAGGACACGTTTACACCTGTCCTTGAGGCAAAGCTGAAAGCCTTTCATTTGAAGGTGGATGCACATCGCATAAGTGATGATGCGACAGAACACACAGAAGCGGCGATTCGTGAGCTTTTGGCGCTTGGCATGGACATGGTCCTTTGTACCGGCGGTATGAGTGTCGACCCTGACGACCGCACGCCGGCAGCGATAAGGAACGTCGCTGCGCGTGTTGTGACATACGGCGCGCCCGTGCTACCGGGCGCGATGTTCCTTGTAGCTTACGTTGAAAAGGGAGTGCGTCAGATTCCAATCTTGGGGCTTCCGGGCTGTGTTATGCACGACCCTGCGACAGTATTCGATATATTTCTGCCGCGTTTCGTAGCGGGCATTGAGGTAATGCGGAAGGATATCCGTCGTCTCGGCGTCGGTGGGCTGTGTCTAAATTGTAAGGTTTGTCACTATCCCGTCTGTTCTTTTGGAAAGTAGAGGAGAAATCATGCAGGATATTTCGCTGGAGCGTGCGATTGCAGCGTTGTCAGAACATATTCAAAGCCCTGAAAACGACATCGAGCGAATCTCACTTCTTTCAGCGCGCGGGCGCATCTTAGCGGAAGACATCTATGCTGCGCTGGACAATCCTCCTTCAACCGTTCGCCTCTTGATGGCTATACGTTTGCAGCGGCGGCGACGAAAGGTGCTTCGATAGAGCGGCCTGTCGTCATGGAGATCGTCGGTGAAGTGTGTGCTGGAGATTATTTTTCTGGGAACGTGCCCTTTGGCAAAGCGCTTCGCATCATGACAGGCGCACCGATTCCAGAAGGCTGCGATGCGGTCGTGCGGCAGGAGAGCGTGCGCGCGGAAGGCAGCAAACTCTATCTCGATGTTCCACTGCGGCCTTTTGAGAACTATTGCTATCGCGGCGAGGATGTAAAGAAAGGAACGCTTCTCGCTTCTAAGGGAACGAAACTGAATCCTGCCTGCATTGCGGTACTGGCGGGGCAGGGATTCCGTGTGGTTGCCGTCTGCCGCACGCCGCGGATACTCCTTGCAAGTACAGGGGATGAACTCGTCACACCTGGTGAGGCGCGTCCAAAAGGAAAGATTTACAACAGCAACCTCTACCTTTTTGGCGAGCCTTCTCGACGAAATGGGAATGACACCGAAACAAATGAGAAATCTCCCAGATGACGCAGTGCTTGCGACAAAAGCTTCTCAGAAAAGATGCGCAGGGCATGGATCTCATCCCTTACGACGGGCGGCGTTTCAGTGGGGAAAAAGACATCATGCATAGCATCTGGAAGAGAATGGGCGCTTCGCGCATCTTTTGGCGCATTCTTATGAAGCCCGGTGCACCTGTCCTTGGTTACACCTTTCCCGACGGCCGCATAGGCATTGCGCTTTCCGGCAATCCCTTTGCGGCCTTTTGCGACATTTGAGCTTCTCGCGCGTCCTATCCTTCAGCAGATGTCAGGGATGCGCGAACCAAAACTCTTGCGGAAAAAAAGCCGTGCTTGCTGCACCGTTTTTTTGAAAGAGAGCCCCGGACGAAGATTCATCCGTGCAAGGTACGAGGACGGTTATGTCATCTTTGCCTAAACAGCACGCATCCGGTGCACTTTTTCTCAGCGGTAACCTGCAATGCCTTTTATCGACATTCCCGCCGGCTCACCAAAGCTGGAAGCTGGGAGGAAGTCGAAGTCGTTTTGTTTTGAAACACGCATAGAGAAGGGAAGATGATTCATGTTCGATCGATTCCATCGAAGGATTAACTATGTTCGCATCTCGGTAACGGACAGATGTAATCTTCGCTGTCGCTACTGCATGCCGGAGGGCGGCATCTCGTGGAAAGCACATGAAGAAATTCTCTCCTATGAAGAAATTCTGCGTATCGTGCGCGTACTGGCGTCTCTCGGCATTACGAAGGTACGGTTGACAGGGCGGCGAGCCGCTGATTCGAAAAAGATCTTGCCAGTTTTATTGAAGAGCTAAAGAAGGTTCCTGGCATCAAGCGGACAGCGGTGACGACGAACGGACTGTTGCTGAAAAAGAACTTCCCGCACTTGAGGCGGCAGGGGCTGGATGGTATAAATCTGAGCATCGACAGCCTCGATTCACGCATTTTTTTCAAAAGATTGCTCGCTCGCCGAAGGCACTAGACGTTCGGGAAAGTCTTGCGGCATTGCTGGAGAGCCGTATAAGATATAAAAAGATAAACGTGGTTCCAATACAGGGCGTCAATGAGGGGGAACTGGTTCAGCTCGTGCGACTGGCAAAGGATCATCTGGTGGACGTGCGCTTTATCGAATTGATGCCGATGGGCTTTGCACGCGCTTCGGGGCTTGTCGGTATTCCCCTCGAGCGGGTGCGGGAGAAAGTGCGCATGGCTTTTGGCGAACCCTAAGCCAGTGAAACGGCGGGAGGATGACGGTCCAGCCACGCTCTGCACATATCCCGGGTTTATCGGACGGCTTGGCTTTATTGATGCGGTAGAGAATAAATTCTGTCATGCGTGCAACCGCGTGCGTCTGACGGCAGATGGATTTCTGAAGCCCTGTCTGGCATCCGGGGAATGCATTGACCTTCGCACACGCATGCGAGACGGTGCTACGGAAAAAGAATTAAAAGAAGTGATAGCTTCACAGATCTATGCGAAGCCACGCGAGCATGCCTTTATCGAATGCGGAGCAGATGAGACGCGCAGTATGGCGCAGATCGGGGATGAAAAATGAAAGCAGTGCGGCGGTGCAGATGCGACGGGAGAAATTGTAGCAATTTGTCGCAGTGAGAGAAAGGGAACGGAGAAAATACCGGTAGAGCGTGCCGTCTTTGTGGCAGAGCACGGCATCGAAAGTGATGCACATGCAGGACGCTGGCATCGCCAGGTGAGTTTCTTAGATCTCGGCGAAATTGAGAAATTTCGAAGGTGCGGTGCAGATGTCGCCTACGGAGCCTTTGGCGAGAACATTGTTGCGCGCGGCATTTGCTTTCGGAATCTGCCCATCGGTACGCGGCTCATAGCGGGAGAGGTTGTTTTCGAGATTACACAGATTGGGAAGAAGTGCCACGATACGTGCGCAATTTATGAAAAGAGTCGGTGACTGCATCATGCCGCGCGAAGGTGTCTTTACACGGGTGCTTCATGGCGGAGTGCTCAAGCCGGGATGAAGTTGGAGGTTTTATCAGGGAAGCTTCCGATGGATGCGGCCGTCCTAACACTTAGCGACAAGGGTGCGTGCGGCGAGCGCCAGGATCTTAGCGGCGCTGCCGTTGAAGAATTGCTAACTGCGGCAAGTTACCAAGTGAGAGAACGCATTATTTTGCCGGATGAACAGCAATTGATCGAAGAAAAACTTGTTGCACTTAGCGATAAGGGCATTGCACTCGTCGTTACGACGGGAGGCACGGGCTTTTCTTTGCGCGATGTGACGCCGGAAGCGACAGCAAATGTCGTTGAACGACTGACGCCAGGTATCCCCGAGATGATGCGTGCGCTCTCCATGCAGGTGACACACCGTGCGATGCTCAGCCGAGCAACTGCGGGGATTCGCAAGCGGACATTGATTTTGAATCTGCCGGGCAGCAGGAAAGCGGCGGAAGAATGTCTAGGCTTTGTCCTGCCGGAATTAAGGCATGGTATAGAAATCCTTCGCGGCGATGCGGATAACTGTGCGAGGTAGGGCCGTGTCGGAAATGGATAAGAAAAAACGCGCCATCTTTGTCATTGCGGGCGGGAAATCCAGTCGTATGGGGCGCGATAAACGCTGGTTGGATCTCGGCGGCAGATCCATGCTGGAGCGATGCCTTAGAAGGATTCCGACTGTATTTTCTGAGCGATTTTTGATGATGGAGGCAAACTCTCCTGACATCATGCAATTAGCAGAAAACTGCGGCTTTTGCATCGTGACCGATGAGGTACAGGGGCGCGGTCCCGTCGAGGGGCTTCGCTGGGACTGAAACATATGTCAGCGGATTGGGGGCTTGCCCTATCTGCCGACATGCCCTTTTTTTCTTTTTCGGCTATTGAACCGCTGTTTATCCGTCTAAGCGAAATTATAAGTAAAGGCGAGAGGCGCATCAAATGCATCCTGCCGACGCTGGACGGAAGACGCCAACCGCTCGCAGGGCTGTATCATAAAGGACTTTTAACAGAGATTGCGCAGAAAATCAAACGCGGTGAGCGAGAGCTCGGGGCTATGGCAGAAGCGTTTGAGACAGAACTGGTGGAGATACATAGATATACCGAACAAAAAGAGTATTTTTTCAATGTCAATACGAAGTACGATTACCGACTTGCCAGTGGGCGCGCGGCGAATGAAGGGCGAAAAGTTCCGCAAATTGCAGTTGTTGCACCGGTAGCGGGCACAGGAAAGACGACGTTTCTTGAAAAGCTGACGGCACGCTTATCAAGGCGCGGTATTCGCGTCGCAGTCGTCAAGAGTGATGCACATGGATTTTCTCTCGATACGCAGGGAAAGGACAGTGCGCGCTTTCGCGCATCGGGGGCATGTGCTGTATCCGTTGTTTCTCCGAAAGGGTATTTTCTGGAAGAGGCGACACGGCTGCCTTTTGACAGGGCTGCAGATAAGTTCGAGAAGATCGATCTCATTTTTGACCGAAACCCGCACGCATGCGGCTTGCCCAGCGTTCTCGCTTTGGCGCGGAAGAGGTGAACCGATCTTAGGCAATGGTGTTACTGCACTTTTTGCGGGTGAAAAACTATCTGAGGCTGCGGCAGATATCGCAGGAGAAAATGGCATTTCAATTTATCCTATGGGGGATATTGACCGCGCTGAGCTATTGACGCTCTTTTTGTCAGGCGTGTCTTTTTCAGCAGAAAAAGCAGAGTGTATGGGAGAAACGCGATGAGGGGAAACGAAGCAGGAGAAGAGATTGTTGCGGGGAAGCGTGAACCGAGGCTCTCACATTTTGACCGTGCGGGAGAGGCCGTCATGGTCGATGTCGGTGACAAGGCGGTGACACATCGAGAGGCTGTCGCAAGCGGTATCCTTACGATGAATGAGGCGGCGTTTTCTGCCATTCAGACCGGTACGGCAAAGAAAGGCGATGTTCTCGGTATCGCAAGGATCGCCGGCATTATGGCGGCAAAGCGCACAAGTGAAGCGATTCCCCTCTGCCATCCGCTCTTTCTGACCAAGTGCAAGGTAGCGTTTGCACTTGATGCGGCGAAGCGAGCTGTGAAAGTAACTGCTGCGGTGAAATGCGAGGGAAAGACCGGTGTGGAAATCGAAGCGCTTCACAGCGTTACGATAGCCTTGCTGACAATCTACGACATGTTGAAAGCGGTGGATCGTAGGATGGAGATACATTCTGTTCATCTCGAACAGAAATCTGGAGGAAAGAGCGGTTCTTTCTCACGATAAGTATGGAGAAAAATCCTATTCTATGATATACTAAAAAGCAGGACAAATGTTCCTTGGGGCGTCGAATTCCAAGGCGGTAACATTCGTCCTGTGCCCCTAGATGGACGTTCGTCAGAAGCGCCCTTCCGTTCTGGGGGTGTTTTTTTGTTTCTTGTGATAAATTAAAATGGTAGAGAAATGCCGCGCGGCCGGAATCTCGCCATCATCGTTTGTGGCTGGTGCCGGATATACAGGTAGTTCTCTGTTTTTGGTTCTGCTCGCTTTTGGCGAGCTTTTCTTTCCTGACGACAATACCTCATCATAACGTTCCACATAATAAAAGCATACTACTATATAATTTTTACTTGCTATTTTTTTCAAAAGAGGAGTATGATAATAGTAATTTAGTTAAACATATTTACTTAATATGTTTTGCGAAGGGAGGAAATGGTTATGGTGGAGGCTTTGAAGAAGGGATCGGCGTTGGCTTTTCTTGCAGCAAATAGCTGGCGTATGGAATGGAAGCGGCTTTTTACCTTGGTTTCTTCCATGCTTCGCATCGGGCTGATTGGGTTTGGCGGCGGCAATGCACTGATTCCTGTGATTGAAGCAGAGGTCGTGCAGGATAAAAAACTCGTGACGATGGCGGAGTATCAAGAGGACATCGTCGCGGCATCGATTACACCAGGTGCGCTTCCTGTCGAGATTGCAGCAGGGACAGGGCAGCGCGTAGCAGGGGCGTTGGGGATGATTCTAGCGGCGTCTATGATGGCGCTTCCAGGCGCAGCATTGATGGTCGGCATCCTCGCATTCCTCTCGGGGGATTCGGCGGGGGCGATGACGTTCATCCGCTACCTCTCGATTCCCATCGGTGCGTTCATCATGAGCCTGCTCTTTCTTTATACAGTGAAGACGCTTCGCGCAGAACATGCGGTGACAGGCGGCTCTTGGAAGATGGCGGCAGTGATTACGCTGACGGTTTTCCTATTGACTGGTGAGGCGGATGTTTACCGCCTGATCGGCTTCGGCTTCGTTCCGTTTTTTGGGCTATCGACACTTGCGGTACTGGGGCTTTCCTTCTTCTTGATCCTCTTTCTCGTGAACAGCCGTTCGAAGACACGTCTTGCTGTAGCGGGGATGATTTTTGTACTTTATGTGCTGTCAGAGGGTAAGAGCGGTATCTTGGGCGGTACATGGCTGGCAGAAATCCTTCCGATTCTCATGGCAGTTTTGGCGGGGCGTGCGTTTTTCCATAGCTTCGGCAAGAGCTGTATCGCACCGGGAACAGGGCGGCGTTTTCTTGCAGGGGCATTGAAGGAACTTGCCGCTTGGCTGATCTTCTTTTCACTCACAGTAGTTCCAGCGCTCGGCGTATTTCCCGAGCTTGCCTCCTTTATCGGATGCGGTTATTTTTCCTCACTGATCTCATTTGGCGGCGGCGATGCCTTCCTGACAATTGCAGACGGGCTGTTTGTCGCAACAGGACTTTTCCCAGCAGCAGCGTTTTTTGGCCTTGTCGTTCCGCTCGCCAATGTGCTGCCGGGGTCGATTCTCTGCAAGATTTTGACAGGCATTGGCTTTTTGATGGGAACTGCGCCGGCGGTCCTGCGATGGGGCTGCTCGCAGCATGTGCAGGATTTGGCGTTAGTGTATCGGGGTCGGGCTTTGTCTTCGGGCTTGTCGCGCGGCTTATCCGCACCTTTCGTGAAGTACCGGCATTTCGCGCGATCAGCCGTTGGGTACGTCCCATCATCGGTGGTCTGCTTATCAAGGTAGCACTGGCACTCTTCCTCGCAAATTTAAATCTTGCCAAGGGATTGATCTTTGCCGCGCTTTTGCTGCGGAAATGGTTACGGTATTGGTCGTGCTTACATCGCTCTACCTTCTCCTCATACGGCGGGCGGATACAGTAAATCCCATGCTTCTTGCAGCAAGTGTGGGTATCTTGATGGCGACATTGCTTTAACCGAGTGATGTTACATAGGGCAGAAAATCTTTTGTATTTTAGGAGTTTTTATGAGCGAAGAAAATCTGGAGGTTCAGCGCTGTTTTACCGATCTTCTCATCGTCGGCGGTGGAACGGCGGGATGCTTTGCAGCGGCGAAACTGGGAAAGTCGGGCTTGTCTGTTCTCATTGCAGAAAAGGCAAATATCGAGCGAAGCGGTTGTCTGGCAGCAGGAGTCAATGCACTGAATGCCTATATTGCACCGGGGCATACACCGATGGATTATGTAAAGTATGCGGAAAAAGACGGCGAAGGCATCGTCCGCGATGACCTTGTACTGACGATTGCAGAAAATGTCAATCGCATCACGGCGGAGCTTGAAGCACTTGGTCTCGTCATCTTGAAGGATGAAGCCGGAAACTATGTGACGCGCGGCTGGCGAAATGTAAAGATCAACGGGGAAAATATCAAGCCGATTTTGGCAAAGGCGGCACGTGAACAGGAAAATGTCAAGGTGCTGAACTACGTCAATATCATAGATTTAAAGACAGTGGGGAACGGTGATGAGATACGTGTGATAGGTGCGTGGGGATTTTCGACGCGTGAGAGGATCTTCTATGATATTTCAGCAAAGGCGGTTCTTATTGCAACGGGCGGCGCTGCTGGATTATATCGGCCGAACAATCCTGGATTTTCCCGCCATAAGATGTGGTATTCACCGTTTAACACAGGCGCCGGCTTTGCGATGGGAATTCGCGCAGGGGCAGAGATGACGACGTTTGAAAATCGCTTTGTCGCGCTTCGATGCAAGGATACGATAGCGCCGACGGGGACGATTGCCCAGGGCGTTGGTGCAAAACAGGTCAATGCAAAGGGCGAGGTCTACGAAACGAAATACGGCATCTCGACACCAGAGCGTATTTTTGGTACCGTTGAGGAAAACCGAGCGGGGCATGGTCCTTGCTACCTGCATACCGAGGGCATTGGAGCGGAAAAAGAAGGCGATCTTCTGCGTGCCTATCTCAACATGGCACCGGCGCAGACGCTGAAGTGGATGGAAGAAGACGGTCCCGATGCCCATGATGTCGAGATCGAAGGAACAGAGCCGTATATCGTCGGCGGTCATACGGCAAGCGGCTACTGGGTCGATACTGACCGCGCGACGACGGTAAAAGGGCTTTTTGCTGCGGGCGACGTCGCAGGTGGTGCACCGCAGAAATATGTGACGGGGGCAATGGTCGAAGGTGAGATAGCGGCGCGTGCGGCAGCGGTATATGCGAAAGGCGCGGCGATGCCGAAGGCGGATGAAGCAGCGACGAAACGCCGGATTGCTGAAATCAAGTGTCATTATGCAGCGGATGCGGCAGATATAGGGATCACAGCCGAGACGCTTGAAGAAGCGATGCAAAAGACGATGGACGAATATGCAGGCGGCATCCATACGGATTATCGCTACAACGCGGCGCGCCTATTGGTGGCAGATGCACGCATCAAAGCACTACAAACGGAGGCAAAGGGCCTTCCCGCAAGGGATCCGTTTGAGCTGCTTCATGTTTACGAGCTAAAGGAGCGTCTGACCGTATGCCGCGCACTGATTGCGCATCTTGCTGCTCGAAAGGAGACGCGCTGGCATATTTTTGGTGAGAATGCAGATTATCCTGTGCGTGATGCGGCATGGGACTGTTACGTCAACACGCGTCTCGTCGATGGTCGGTTTGAAGTCATTACGCGTCCGCTGGTGAAAGGAGACCGCTATGAGCATTAAGATCCATACGGCGAAATGTATCGGCTGCGGCGCCTGTACGGAGGCTTGTCCCGGTTCATTGCTGCTTTTGCAGGATGGTAAGGCGAAGATGCGCAGTCCACGCGATTGCTGGGGCTGTACCGCTTGTATGAAGACCTGTCCTGCGGCAGCGATCGAGTATTATCTAGGGGCAGACCTGGGCGGCAAAGGCAGCTGTATGACGGTGGAAAGGAAAGATCATCGCTATATTTGGCGCGTGGTAAAATCTACGGGAACGGTGCGGGAAATTGTCATCGACCGCCGGTCTTCCAATAAGTATTGACGCATTATTTTACATAAGAAAGAGGGACATATATGAAAAAAGATTCGCATCTCGATGCGTTGGAAGCGGAGGCTATCTACATCATCCGCGAAGTCGCATCGGAGTGTGAAAAGCCAGTCATGCTGTATTCTATCGGCAAAGACAGCTCCGTCATGCTCCATTTGGCGCTCAAAGCGTTCTATCCAGAAAAGCCGCCCTTCCCATTCCTCCACGTCAACACGACGTGGAAGTTTCATGAGATGATAACCTTCCGCGACGAGCAGGCGAAAAAATACGGTCTCGATATGATCGAATACAAGAACGAAGATGGCATCCGTGAGGGCATCAATCCGTTCGACCACGGCTCGAGTTATACAGACATCATGAAGACGCAGGCTTTGAAGCAGGCATTGACGAAGTATGGCTTCACGGCAGCGTTTGGCGGCGGTCGTCGCGACGAGGAGAAGTCCCGTGCAAAAGAGCGCATTTTCTCCTTCCGCAATGCAGCGCAGGCATGGGATCCGAAGAAACAGCGTCCCGAGATGTGGAAGCTCTACAATACGGAGATCGCTCAGGGCGAAAGCATGCGCGTCTTCCCCATTTCCAATTGGACGGAAAAAGATATCTGGCAGTATATCCGCCGTGAGAACATTGACATCGTCTCACTTTATTTTGCGAAGGAACGTCCGTGTATCGAGCGTGACGGCAACATCATCATGGTGGATGACGAACGCATCGTTGAAAAGCTGCACTTGAAGCCGGAAGATATACGGCGCAAGGTCATTCGCTTCCGTACGCTCGGCTGCTATCCGCTGACCGGTGGTGTCGAGTCGAAGGCGACAACGCTGGATGCGATCGTCGATGAGACGCTCGAGGCAGCAGAATCGGAGCGTACAAGCCGTGTCATCGATCATGACGGTGGTGCCGGCAGCATGGAACGTCGTAAGAGGGAAGGTTATTTCTGATGCAGGGACTTTTAAAATTCATTACGTGCGGCAGCGTTGACGATGGGAAATCGACGCTTATCGGTCATCTCCTCTACGATGCGAAGTTGATTTATGCCGACCAGGAAGAGGCGTTGATTCTCGATTCAAAGATTGGCAGCCGCGGCGGCGACATCGACTATTCTTTGCTGCTCGATGGTCTGATGGCGGAACGCGAGCAGGGCATAACGATCGATGTTGCATACCGTTACTTTACGACAGATAACCGCAGCTTTATCTGTGCCGACACACCGGGACACGAGGAGTACACGCGCAACATGGCCTGCGGTGCATCCTTTGCCGACCTTGCTGTTATTCTCGTCGATGCACGCAAAGGCGTTCTCACGCAGACGCGCCGCCATGCCCGCATCTGTGTGCTCATGGGCATTCGCTTCTTTGTCTTTGCCATCAATAAGATGGATCTCATCGACTATGACGAGGCGAAGTTCAAAGCGATTGAGAAGGACATTCTCGCCTTAAAGGATGAGCTCCTGCTTGAAAACATCAAGCTGATCCCCGTCTCAGCGACAGAAGGCGATAATATCATGGAGCCTTCGACGAATATCCCGTGGTATACGGGTAAGGCGCTCCTTCCCTATCTTGAGACGGTCGATGTTTCAGAAAAGGCGGCGGAAGAGGGCTTTTATATGCCCGTTCAGCGTGTTTGCCGTCCAAGTCTTGATTTCCGTGGCTTTCAAGGGCAGGTTGAGAGCGGCGCGATTCGCGTCGGTGATACGGTCTGCACATTCCCGAGCGGTGAAAAAGCTGAGGTTACGAGCATCAACATTGCAGGTCGTGATTCCAAGACAGCTGAAAAGGGACAGCCGGCGACGATTGCTCTGAGCCGTGAGGTCGATGTCTCGCGTGGCTGCGTGTTGGAAAAAGACAGCGGTATCACCTTAGCAAATACGTTCGAAGCTGATCTTTTCTGGATGGATGATACGCCGCTGACGCTCGGTAAAAATTTTCTCGTTCGTCTTGGCACAAAGAAGATTCCGGGGCTTGTCACGCGCATCGATTATCGTGTTGATATCAATTCCGGCGAGCATATAGAAGCGGAAAACCTGGAAAAAAATGAGATTGCCCGCGTTGAAATCGCCGTTACCGAGCCTATTGTCATCGATACGTTTAATCACCATCGCACGCAGGGTGAGCTCATTCTCATCGACCGCATCACGAACATGACGAGTGCGTGCGGCACGGTGCAAAAGATTTTGGAAAATGCTGGCCGCCGCGTGCAGGCGACGCCGAAGATGCGTGCTGCTCTGAACTGGCAGGAAAGCGCTGTTATCATCTTCCGTCCCGGCGAAGATGGGTCGACGCTTACTGCCGTCGAAGAAGCGGAATACCGCCTTGTTCGCGCCAGCCGCCATACTTACGTATATGTGCCGGAACAGGGCGAAGACTACCGCCGTACGACAGAGCATTTGAAGGATGCTGGCCTCGTCGTCCTCGTCGTCCTGCAAAAAGAGCAGACAGAACCTATTGCAGGCGCGAAGTACTGGCGTGAATTTGCAAGAGGGAAGGATGCGACGGCGGAAACCATCGCTTCTGCCATCACTGCTAGTACGATGGCGGAAGCGCTCATCGAGCCGAACAACTGGATCATCTGATCTTTATCTTCAGATAAAAAGAGAGTGACACAAATGTGTGTCACTCTCTTTTTTGTCTGCACTGCATGCTGTAAAATGACGGCAGTCTTTTCGATGAGAAGATTAAATCCCGCGAAAGGAGTGGTGCTGTTGCATGACGTTGTCGAGGAAAAATTAAAGCTCCTTCCGAACAATCCTGGCGTGTATATCATGAAGGACGATCACGGTCGAGTGATCTATGTCGGCAAGGCGGTGGTTTTGAAAAATCGCGTGCGGCAGTATTTTCAGTCGAGCCGCAGCCACTCGCCGAAGGTTCGTGCGATGGTCTCTCATATTGCAGATTTCGAAACGATTTTGACCGGTTCGGAAGTCGAGGCGTTGATTCTTGAATGTAACCTCATTAAGAAGTATCGTCCGCGCTATAACATCAGCCTAAAGGATGATAAGAGTTATCCTTACGTCAAAGTGACAACGAATGAGACCTTTCCACGTGTTTACTTAACGCGTCATGTGCGAAAAGACGGTGCGCGTTACTTTGGGCCGTACACGAATGTCACAGCGGTGAACGAAAGTTTGAAGCTCTTAAAGCGGCTCTTTCCGCTTCGTACCTGTAAGCATCTCGGTGATCGTCCCTGTCTCGCCTATCATATCAAGCGCTGCCTTGCACCCTGTGTCGGAAAAATTCAAACAGAGGATTATATGGCGATGATCCGTGCCGTTCTTCTTTTTCTCGAAGGGCGGACAGAAGATGTTGAGCGTGAGCTTGACAGGCGCATGAAGCAGGCAGCAGAAGCGTATCACTTTGAAATCGCGGCACGCCTTCGCGATCAGTTGACCGCTGTGCGTACGATTGTGGAAAAACAGCGTATTGTCACGGGCGCGGGCGATCAGGATGCGATCGGTATGGCACGTTCGGAACTTGGCGTCGTCGTTGAAATCTTTTTTATCCGCATGGGTAAGATGATTGGGCGCGAGCACTTTCTCGTGCAGGGAAGTGAGGAAGAAGCTGATGCCGAAGTCCTGCTGGCCTTTTTGCAGCAATACTATCACCGTGCGGCCTTTATTCCGCGCGAAGTTCTTCTGCCTTTTGCACTTCCTGAGGCAGAGCAACAGGTTCTTGCCGCGTTTCTTGCCGAAAAAAAATCGAATGGGCGCGGTGGGCATGTGACGATTCTTGTGCCGCAGCGCGGAACAAAGCATGATATTGTCACAATGGCGATGGGAAATGCTAAAAAGTATATGGCAGATGAAGCTGCACGCATCCACGAGGCAAATGAAGCGACGCGCGGTGCTGTTCGCGAGCTTGGAAGATGCCTGGGACTGAAAAAAGAGCCGTATCGCATGGAGTGTTTCGATATTTCGCATAACCAAGGGCAGGAAACCGTCGCTTCAATGGTAGTTTTTGAAGGTGGTTTACCCAAAAAGTCGGACTATCGCCGTTTCAAGATTCGTTCGACAGAAGGAAAACCGGATGATTTTTCTCTCGATGCGTGAAGTCACCATGCGCCGTTATGTCGATTTACCGGAAAAATGAGCTTCCTGATCTCATCGTTATCGACGGCGGCAAGGGACAACTTTCCTCTGCACTCGAGATCATCCGCGAGCAGGGGCATCATAAACATGTACCTGTTGTTGGACTTGCCAAGCAGTTTGAGCTGATCTTTGTCGAAGGGCAGAGTGAGCCTGTTGTGCTTCCGCGCCGAAGCCCTGCGCTCTACCTTATGCAGCGCATTCGTGACGAAGCACATCGTTTTGCCATTACCTATCATCGGAATCTTCGCGGCAAACGCAATTTGGTCTCCGTTCTCGATCATATCGAGGGCATTGGCCCTAAGCGCCGCGCTGGCCTTCGCTCGCACTTTGGTACGATAGCAAAGATCAAGGCAGCGGATATGACAGCGCTCGCTGAAGTACCCGGTATGACGAAACCCTGCGGCAGAAGCCGTGTATAATTTTTTCCATGCCGTCGGAAGTTTAGCAGGAAAACAAGAGGTAAATGGCGAATAAGATTTTGAAAAAGGTTATTTGGGCGGATTTTTATTAAATGCGCCATGTGTTTTATATCAAAGGAAATACGGTAGATTCCGTATCTTTCAAGGAGGTTTTATTATGAAGACTTGGGTTTGCACAGTTTGCGGCTGGATCTATGATGAAGCAAAAGGCGATCCGGATTATGATCTCGCACCGGGCGTGCCGTTCGCTGACCTTCCAGATGATTTTGTCTGCCCGCTCTGCGGCGTAGGCAAGGATATGTTTGAAGAACAATCTTGATTCTTACATCCATTGCAAAAAAGCCGGCTTGTCCGGCTTTTTTCGTTGCCGTCTATTGACAGGATAGGGAAAAAAATCGGTAGAATTACTCGAGCTAAAACATATATATTTAATAAATTTTTATTTTTATGCAGGATAGATCTATATATTGTTATCGTCATGGGAGGGCGTCTTTATGATCATTAGTGATGAGCTGAAAGAGGAGCTTAACGGTAATTTTCCGGAGTTTGTCGAGAAGACCAAGTCTTTTTTTAAAAAAGAAATCAAGCCGAGTGCATATAAGAGCACGTCAGGAGGCTATGGCTGTTACGGTGAGCGTGGGGCGGATTCCGTCATGTACCGCTTGCGCTTTTCCGGCGGCGTGATTGAAAAACCACAGATGCGCTTCCTTATCGATACAATCAAGGATTATTCGTTGGATTTTCTGCACTTTTCGACAGGTGAATCCATCCAGATTCAACACTTAAGCGGCGAGGAAGTCATCGAACTCTTTCCAAAGGCGCATGCAGCGGGCATCTACACGCGTGGCGGCGGAAGTGATTTTCCGCGTAATATGACTGCGTCGCCGCTTCATGGCATCACGAAAAATGAAGCATTTGATGTCACGCCGTATCTTAATGCGGCACGCATATATCTCTTGACGCTGATTACAAAGCTGAATCTGCCGCGCAAGTATAAAATCACGTTCTCCAGCGGAAAGGAGAATGACGCACATGCGAATTTTAAAGATCTTGGATTTATTGCAAAGGACGATGGAACTTTTGATGTCTATGCGGCGGGAGGTCTTGGTCCAAATCCGCGCATCGCGACAAAAGTCGATGAAGGTGTTGACCCCAAGAAAGTGCTCTATTATATGCATGCCATGGGACGCCTTTACGGCGATCATGGCGACCATAAGAATCGTGCGAAAGCCCGCAGCCGTTATATCGCAGCACGCCTTGGTGATGATGCCTTTAAGAAGCTCTTCCATGAGTACCTTGCACGCACTCTGAAAGAAGAGAATCTTGACATTGAGCCAGAGGTATTTTCCATCAAGAAGAAGGGCGATGGCAAAGCACCGAAGTCCGCACTTGCTGTCCCGCAGCGGCAGGAAGGGCTCTACTATGTGCAGTATCATCCCTTTTGCGGCGATCCGGATGTGAATATCTTCTGCGAGCTTCTTACCTATGTTGAGGGGCTTGAAGCCGGTGAGCTTCGCTAAACACCGATGAATCTGTCTATGCGATCAACCTCACGGCAGAGGAAGCCGATCATGTGGCAAAACTCATCGAGAAGGATACGGCAAAGACATCCTTTGATCGCTCTATTTCCTGCGTCGGTGCGAATGTCTGTCAAATCGGTCTTCGCGACAGTGCAGGGATGCTGCGAAAGATTCGTGAAGCAGTAGAGCGGGCAGGTGTAAATAAGGCACATCTTCCGCAGATTCGCATTTCTGGCTGTCAAAATTCCTGTTCTGCTCATCAAATGGGTGAAATTGGCTTTTGCGGCTTCACAAAAAAAGTGAAGGGTAAACCTGTGCCGTCCTTCATCCTATTCATAGATGGAGCGCACAGCCTCCAAGACACGCATTTTGGCAAGCAAGTTGGAAATATCGCCATGGACGATGTGCCGAAATTCTTTGTAGATCTTGGTGAGGTGCTCGATAGGGAGAATAAGGATTTCACCGCTTGGCGTGAAGAAAACAAGAGTGAGTTCGATGCCTTGCTTGGAAAGTATGGAGCATAATTAAGGATTAAATTTTTCATTTAAAGCATTATAAGCTGTGGCTAAAGGCGACACAGCTTATAATGCTTTTTGGCTTGTAGAGCAGAGCAAATGGAAAATTTCAATCGAGAACAAACGGCTTACAAGCATTTGCGAGTCCTTCGCTTGGCTGGAGTAAAGTATAAACGGAAGGGGACGCCTTTATTGATCTTTTGGCTTGAAGAATTCGACGATCTGGTGAATGGCAAATGCCATGTGGTCGTTATTTTGAAAAGGATGGTTCGCATTTTCCACAGGGATGAAGTTGATGAGATTGTCTTCTGCAAATGCTTTTGACTGCGCAAAGGGAACGACCTCGTCTTTTGTTCCATGAAGGATGAGAATGTCTTCCGCGAAGTCGAAGTATTCGTGGTCTTCAACTTTAAATGCAGCCATATCCTTGAGGAACGATTGGTCAATTTTCATCTTGCGTGTGAAACCGACGAGGATGTCTTTGCCCTTTTTTAGCTTTGCCTTGTCTGCATCGGGGATAGCACTTTCTAGCGTGTCATGCATGCGAATGGCAGGGCAGCGAAGGGCAATTTTTCGAAAAGGGTTGCCGCTATCTAAGAGGTAGCGGAGCGTTATATATCCGCCGAAACTCGATGCGTAGATGTAGAGGTCATTGGTGGCAAGTGTATGTCTGGCATAGTTTGTGACAATCTGAAGATATGCCAGACATTCGGTAATTGTCAACTTTTTTCGCGCATCGTTGCCGTGGCAGGGCCAGTCGAAGGCTAGGACGGCAAAGCCCTTGTACTTTGCCGTAATATGCTCTCCAAACTTTGTCGTGCCCGTCGTTTCCTTATTGTCGCCAAAGCCGTGTGTCACAATGACGACATGCGGAAAGGTACGCGTTTGTTTATCCTTATTGCTGATGATCATTCAGCGCGAATGCTGCAGCTGTCTTCATTTATATCAAAATGCTTTTTCCATATATTCTCCTCATATATGTAGAAAGGATTGATTCTGAAAACATTATATCATAGTTTCTTTTTAGGACTGCAACTTACTTTCTGCAACCTTAAAAAGCAGTTGACAAAACCAATGGATTCCTGTAATATACTACAAGTCACCGCAAGATGCGGGCGCCAAAGGGAAAGAGCAAAACATCCTAGCGAAAAAGAAAAAAAGCTCTTGACAAAAGGCGCAGGACACGATATACTAACCAAGTCGCTTGTGAGAGCGAAAGCGACACGTTGCTCTTTGAAAACTAAACAATGCAGAAATGAATCATCAAACATGATTCAAGCCAGATGTCCGGATAACTTCGGTTATCCGAAATACATCGATTGATTATGAACAACATAGCAATCGGCAATTCCCTTCAAATGAACACTTCATTTGAAACGAAACAAAAAGAGCCAATCGGCCCTTCCTATTTTATGGAGAGTTTGATCCTGGCTCAGGACGAACGCTGGCGGCGTGCTTAACACATGCAAGTCGAACGAGACAATTAAAAGCTTGCTTTTAAACGTCGAGTGGCAAACGGGTGAGTAACGCGTAGACAACCTGCCGCAAAGATGGGGACAACAGTTCGAAAGGACTGCTAATACCGAATGTTCTGGAAGTTCCGCATGGAAACTCCAGCAAAGATGGCCTCTACTTGTAAGCGATCGCTTTGCGATGGGTCTGCGTCTGATTAGCTAGTTGGTGGGGCAAGGGCCTGCCAAGGCGACGATCAGTAGCCGGTCTGAGAGGATGAACGGCCACATTGGGACTGAGACACGGCCCAGACTCCTACGGGAGGCGACGAGTGGGGAATCTTCCGCAATGGGCGAAAAGCCTGACGGAGCAACGCCGCGTGAGTGAAGAAGGTCTTCGGATCGTAAAGCTCTGTTGCCGGGGACGAATGTAGGCAATGCAAACAGCATTGTGTAATGACGGTACCCGGCGAGGAAGCCCGGCTAACTACGTGCCAGCGACCGCGGTAATACGTAGGTGGCGAGCGTTGTCCGGGATTATTGGGCGTAAAAGGGAGCGCAGGCGGGCGAGTAAGTCTTTCTTAAAAAGTGCGGGCTCAACCCCGTGAGGGAGAAACTACTCATCTTGAGTGCAGGAGAGGAAAGCGGAATTCCTAGTGTAGCGGTGAAATGCGTAGATATTAGGAAGAATACCAGTGGCGAAGGCGGCTTTCTGGACTGTAACTGACGCTGAGGCTCGAAAGCCAGGGGAGCGAACAGGGATTAGATACCCCGGTAGTCCTGGCCGTAAACGATGAATGCTAGGTGTAGGGGGTATCGACCCCTCCTGTGCCGGAGTTAACGCAATAAGCATTCCGCCTGGGGAGTACGGTCGCAAGACTGAAACTCAAAAGGAATTGACGGGGGCCCCGCACAAGCGGTGGAGTATGTGGTTTAATTCGACGCAACGCGAAGAACCTTACCAGGGCTTGACATTGAGTGACAGACTTAGAGACAAGTCATTCTCTTCGGAGACACGAAAACAGGTGGTGCATGGCTGTCGTCAGCTCGTGTCGTGAGATGTTGGGTTAAGTCCCGCAACGAGCGCAACCCCTATTCTCTGTTGCCAGCACGCGAAGGTGGGAACTCAGAGGAGACTGCCGCGGACAACGCGGAGGAAGGCGGGGATGACGTCAAGTCATCATGCCCCTTATGTCCTGGGCTACACACGTACTACAATGGGATGGACAGAGGCGGCCGAAGCCCGCGAGGCCGAGCGAACCCCAAAAACCATTTCCCAGTTCGGATTGCGGGTACGCAACTCGCCTGCATGAAGATGGAATCGCTAGTAATCGCAGGTCAGCATACTGCGGTGAATACGTTCCCGGGCCTTGTACACACCGCCCGTCACACCACGGAAGTCGTTCACACCCAGAAGCCGGTGGGCGCCGCAAGGAGCTAGCCGTCTAAGGCGGGGGCGATGACTGGGGTGAAGTCGTAACAAGGTAGCCGTATCGGAAGGTGCGGCTGGATCACCTCCTTTTCTAAGGAGCTTTTGAGGAGACCTCGAAAAAGCCAGGTCGAACATTTGGGACTGCATTGTCTAGTTTTGAAGGAGCAACTCCTTCACTGTACATTGAAAACTACACAGAAGAAAAACATGAAATGTATCAATTTCAGACATGGTCTACAAGACGGAAACGTCACGTAAACAGGTTTTGAACGAACATTTCAGGATTCAAGAAAAAGCATAGACATCACATTCGAGAGAATGCGTATGACCCTTCAACAAAAGTTGAAGGACCCTAAGGTAATAAAGTTAAGTTACTAAGGGCATACGGTGGATGCCTTGGCGTTTCGAGTCGAAGAAGGACGCGATAAGTCGCGAAAAAAGCCATGGGGAGCCGCAAGTAGGCTCGCGATCCATGGGTATCCGAGATGGGGCAACCCGGTACAAAGTCATGTTGTACCATCCGAAAGGAAGACAAACCCAGTGAACTGGAAACATCTAAGTAACCGGAGGAAAAGGAATCAAAAGAGATTCCCTCAGTAGCGGCGAGCGAAAGGAGAAGCGCCCAAACCGAAAGCCTTCGGGCCTTCGGGGTTGCGGACCGGAACAAAGAGAAACAGACCCTAGCAGAACCGTCTGGGGAAGGCGGGGCACAGAGGTGAGGACCCCGTAGGCAAAAAGGCTACGATCCGTCCGGTATCCAGAGTACCACGGGACACGAGGAACCTTGTGGGGAAGCAGGGTGGACCACCATCCAAGGCAAAATACGACGAAACGACCGATAGCGCATAGTACCGTGAGGGAAAGGTGAAAAGAACCGCGGGAGCGGAGTGAAAGAGAACCTGAAACCGTATGTCTACAAGCAGTCGAAGCACGATATAGGTGCAACGGCGTGCCTGTGAAGAATGAACCGGCGAGTTAATTTAGTTGGCGAGGTTAAGCAGAAATGCGGAGCCCGCGGCGAGAGCGAGTCTTAATAGGGCGGCAGTCAGCTGGATTAGACCCGAAACCACAGTGATCTATGCATGGCCAGGTTGAAGCTCAGGTAAGAATGAGTGGAGGACCGAACCCGTGAGTGTTGAAAAAAACTTTGGGATGAGCTGTGCATAGGGGTGAAATGCCAATCGAACGTGGAGATAGCTGGTTCTCCCGAAGATAGCTTTTAGGGCTAGCCTCCAGGCGACACATACAGACGGTAGAGCACTGATCGGGCAGGGGGCGTAAAGCCTACCGAACCCAGTCAAACTACGAATGGCTGTATGCAAGGCCTGGGAGTCAGAATGCGAGTGATAAGACCCGTATTCAGAGGGAAACAGCCCAGACCGCCGACTAAGGTCCCCAATGCTGTACTAAGTGGAAAAAGGATGTAGGACTTCCCAGACAACCAGGATGTTGGCTCAGAAGCGACCACCATTGAAAGAGTGCGTAATAGCTCACTGGTCGAGAGGCCCTGCGCCGAAAAATATCCGGGGCTCAAGTACAGAACCGAAGTCGCGGCAAGCAGCAATGCTTGGGTAGGGAGCGTACCATATAGGACGAAGGCTGACCGGAAGGACAGCTGGACCGTATGGCAGAGAGAATGCCGGTATGAGTAGCGAAACGGACGGTGAGAATCCGTCCCACCGAAAGCCTAAAGGGATCCTGAGCAACGCTCGTCGACTCAGGGTAAGTCGGGACCCTAAGCCGAGGCAAAAAGCATAGGCGATGGACAACAGGCGAACATTCCTGTACTGCATGCGCCGTATGAGGATGGAGTGACGCGACAAGGGAGCTTGCGCGCGCGAATGGAAGAGCGCGTCGAACGCGGTAGGCTGTATGGGAGGCAAATCCCCATACAAAAGCTGAGAGCGGATGAGGAGCCGATTCCGCAAGGAAAGAAGCGAAGGAAGCGTACTACACTGCCGAGAAAAAAACTTCTAACGAGGCGACATGCACCCGTACCCAAAAACCGACACAGGTAGGCGGGGAGAGAATCCTGAGGTGCGCGGGAAAACCCTCGTTAAGGAACTCGGCAAAAATGCATCCGTAACTTCGGGAGAAGGATGGCCGGAGCTGGTGAAGCCTGTACAGGCAGAGCTGGAGCCGGCGGCAGAAGAAGAAGCCCAAGCGACTGTTTACCACAAACACAGGTGCCTGCCAAAGAGCAATCTGACGTATAGGGTGCTGACACCTGCCCGGTGCTGGAAGGTTAAGGAGGAGTTAGGCTAAAGCTAAAGCCCCGAACTGAAGCCCCAGTAAACGGCGGCCGTAACTATAACGGTCCTAAGGTAGCGAAATTCCTTGTCGGGTAAGTTCCGACCCGCACGAAAAGGTGTAACGATTTGGGCACTGTCTCAACGAGGGACCCGGTGAAATTGAAATACCTGTGAAGATGCAGGTTACCCGCGACTGGACAGAAAGACCCCATGGAGCTTTACTGCGACCTGACATTGGTTTTTGGCATGTAACGTACAGGATAGTTGGGAGACTGAGAGATGCTGCCGCCAGGCGTAAGAAAGAGTCACTGTTGGGATACCAACCTTTACGTGCTAGGGATCTAACCCAGAGGGCAACGACCTCGGGGACAGTATCAGGCGGGCAGTTTGACTGGGGCGGTCGCCTCCGAAAGCGTAACGGAGGCGTCCAAAGGTTCCCTCAGCGCGGACAGAAATCGCGCGAAGAGTACAAAAGGCAGAAGGGAGCTTGACTGCGAGACAGACAAGTCGAGCAGGGTACGAAAAGTAGAGGGCTTAGTGATCCGGTGGAAAGAGAGTGGAATTGCCATCGCTCAACGGATAAAAGCTACCCTGGGGATAACAGGCTAATCTCTCCCAAGAGTCCATATCGACGGGGAGGTTTGGCACCTCGATGTCAGCTCATCACATCCTGGGGCTGGAAGCAGGTTCCAAGGGTTGGGCTGTTCGCCCATTAAAGTGGTACGTGAGCTGGGTTCAGAACGTCGTGAGACAGTTCGGTCCATATCCATCGCGGGCGGAAGATACATGAGGGAGGCTGCTCCTGGTACGAGAGGACCGGAGTGGACGGACCGCCGGTGTACCAGTTGTCACGCCAGTGGCATGGCTGGATAGCTCGCGTCCGGAAGGGATAAACGCTGAAAGCATCTAAGCGTGAAGCCCGTCCCGAGATGAAGTATCTGTTCGAAAGAACTAAGACACCTTGAAGAACACGAGGTGAGATAGGGTAGAGGCAGAAGTCTCGCAAGGCATGGAGCTGACTACTACTAATCTGTCGAAGACTTAACTTAGAAAGCGAGACCAAGGATCCGAGTTTTCTTCTGTATAGTTTTTGAGTGTGCAGGCAATGCATACGAGAAAGATCCAGTGGCGATAGCTGTGGGACCACCTGTACCCATGCCGAACACAGAAGTTAAGCATACACGCCGAAAGTACTTGTCTGGCGACGGACTGGGAGGATAGGGAGTCGCTGGTTAGATGTTCCGCTTTT
>BNJU01004923.1_pt1 | contig 54474 bp, 66 predicted proteins | sample 8539281 | NCBI WGS metagenome assembly BNJU01 (sample SAMD00202456, study PRJDB9452) | human saliva metagenome | isolation source: human saliva | place: Japan
TATTTTTCTACCCTTAATCCTAAGGAATACACACGTCCTACACCACGATTATGTCGGAAAATTGCCATCGGCATAATTTATAGCGCGCGTATGCCTGAGAAGGCGAGATGAACGCTCGGTTTTGCGTTAAAAGAAACACTTCCATCGACAAGTAGAGGCAAGCAAAAAGAAATATATACATCGTATGCATATAACGAGAAGCAGGATTAATGCCCTTTTAAACGTTGCCCTCTACTATGGTCAAGAAACAGCTTAATGTTTAAGCTATTGGTGTATAGTACACTTTTAGAAACAACACACCAATATAGCTCAGACTAAGTCTACACAGCAAGCATATTCGCGTTAATTTGATCTATTCACGTTTTATGCCAATCCATATTTGCATATCCGTAAATATGTCGACGATACTTCCTTTGTCCGTGAACGGTGTTTCTTGAAGAACATGCATATCTTTGAGCATCCCATTATGTACTATATACTCAATAATTTGGTTGACAAAGTATATTTGACTGCTGTCCATACAGGTCTCGTCAAGATACTGAGCAAAAGCTTTCTTTGCAGCATTCATGTCAAGCCCAACAACACCACGCACAAATTCACCTAACGGTTTGTCTCCATATTCAGACTTATAGTCTTCCTGTGTACGATTTCATTCCAAAGAATTGCTTCCAATGCGCTCACATCCTCAGCACATAGTGGGACATTGTTCTTCAATTTAGTAACTACTGCATTATCCTGATGCTGACGAATATAGAATTCTGCCTTTGCCTTGTAATTCTTCAAATCGTCACTCTCGAGTTCAGATTCTTTCCATTCCATAGAAAGAATCTCATCATCGAAGTTTGTATCGTAAGTCCTACCTTTTCTTGGCATGTACTTCATCAAATTACGCAGAGACTTACGAATATGCTCAAATTCATGAATATCGGCATTATCCAGATAGTCCGTATGCAAAAGCTTCACGAGTAAGTCTGACTGAGCAGCTATTTCTGGAATATTTGCAACTTCATATATTCCAGCGACTCGATAACGAACATCACGTTTTGCTCGCTCGTGTTTTTCCCCTATCAAACACGCAAGTTCAATCCCATACATAAGAGCATCAAAGCGGAGCGCAGCAATATCATCATCATCATCCGGCTGAATGAGCGGCGCCAACTCATCTTTAACACAAGAGTATCTTCATAAGTAAGCGCTTGATAACCAGATACCTGAGCATACTGATCTACATAGCGCAAATGTTGACGAACAGCGAAATTCTCACGGTTAAGTTCTCCAACTTTACCAACCATATAGTCCACAAGTTCATTGCGATATTGGATAAGATCATCGGTTTGATACTGTCCATCTTGCAATTTATATGCCATATCAAAGTGAAGATTAAAAAGTGCGCTCTGAAGAGAGGGTTTATTTGCCCCAGCTTTACCCTTATTCATGCGGAAAAATTCAAAGTTTCGACAGAAATCAAAGATGTAAAATTGCTTTTTATCTGCACCATCAATCAACTCTGGCAGCCTCTCGTTTCCTCGCCCAATCATCTCGCCAGAATTTCGCCTTGCTCATAACCTTTTGAAGAACACAAGATTCAGCACCTCAGGAACATCAATTCCCGTGTCAAGCATGTCAACGGAAATCGCGATTTGAGGTGGTTTGCTCGGGTCAGAAAACTCATCAATAGCACTCTGTGCATAGCGTCATGTAATTATCAATGACCTTCGCATAATTGTTCAAATGAGGATATTCCTTATTAAACACTTCAAGAATCTTCTCCAGCATGCCTCAGTGATTTTTGGCAAAAATAATTGTTTTACCAATCTTATTCCCATAGTCAACCTTCAAGCCATTTGTCATGACAACGTTGAGCACTTCACGAATGGTATCTGTATTAAAAATCCATTCGTTGAGTGCAGACGAACTAATATTTTCAGGCATTACACCGTCTTCATCTTCAAAAGTTTCCTCATATAACTGCTTATCTGCATCAGATAAGTCATCGTAAACAATCCCATTTTTCAATGAATTTCAGTGTCGTCTCCACCGATATGAAATCAACAAGATAACCATCTTTCACTGCCTGAGCAAGTTCGTAACCATAGGTTGGAACGCCATTTTCAAGCTCAAAAACTTCATAAGTGTTCTTATCAATTTCGTCTTTAGGAGTAGCAGTTAAACCAACCAAAGGCGCATCGAAATAGTTAAAAATCTCTTTATATTTGTTGTAAATAGACCTGTGAGCCTCATCGCAAATAACGAGATCAAAGTGCCCTGCAGTAAAGAGCTTCCCCTCATTATCGGAGACTTCATCAATGCAATTCATCATTGTTTGATACGTGGAGAAAACACAATGTGCAGCATAGTTATCTTTTTCTTCACTCAAATTAGTAACGGATAGGCTAGGTAATAAATTAACAAAATTACGCTTCGCCTGCGTTACCAATGAAGTTCGATCTGCTAAGAAAGAATATTCTTTACCCAGCCTTGCTCAAGAAGTACTTTACATAAAGCAATTACTGTACGCGTCTTCCCAGAGCCCGTTGCCATGACAAGAAGTGTCTTTACGACGGTTCTTTTTACCAAAACCTCGCTACACCGACTTGATAGCTGCTTCTTGGTAATAGCGATCGGCAATATTCTTATCAACTCGAATATTTTGAAGACTTGGAGCGCGTACGTTGCAAGTTAAAGAGTTTTTCCAAGTCGCGCTTGGGTAAAAAGCAGCTACTTTACGCTCAGGATATTGGTTATCAATGATTCGCATATCGAAACCATTTGTAAGGAATACAACTGGACGACATCCCTGCTGCTGTGCAATCAAATCAGCATAAAGTTTTTGCCTGTTGACGACCCTTTGCCACGTCAACACACGTTTTTCTTGCTTCAACAACGGCTAGAATGCTTCCATCATCGCCACACAGCACATAATCCGCAAAACCAACTCCAGACTTATTTGGCATTCCTAGAACTTCATATTCATTAATCCAGTTCTTGCCCTCAATCCAGCCTCGCATCTTCAAGCATCAAATCTATATAAATCTCACGAGTTTTGAACTCAGAAAATTCTAACGGCTTCGGAGCATAAGTAGGTTGCTGCTCTCGCGCTTACTGGTAAGTTGCTCACGTAAATCAGCATTTTTCCTTCATGAGCTGTTCGAGTTTTATCTCTACATCAATTGAATGATTAGACGTTCCTGCAACCTCAACTGAACCAGATTCAGCCTTACCAATACTCTCACGTGAAAAATTAGGGCTTTGTATAATTATCGGCGTAACAGTATGCAACAAAATCCATAAAATAGAAAAGATTTTCTAAACATACCAGTGCCGCATCTTCCGTAATCTTCTTATCGCCATGTGCTGCAGAATTTCCTATTTTACGAATGAAATGCATGCGGGCGAGTAACTCTGGGTCAACAATACCTCTGAAATCATCAGTACTCATCAACATAGCAAGCTTTTCATCCCACGGTTTATTGAGATATGTATCAACAGAGTACATCCATTTAATTGCAAGCTCCATTGCACGACGACATGTAACAGCAGACGATTTCACATCTATCGGCAAAATCTTTTCAGCAGAGATTGCATCATCTGAAAAGCTATCAAATTTTGGCTCTAATTTTAGAAAATCAAAATTCGTCATGAGTATCTCCTCGTCGCTTTTCAAACTTCATAGTTCTTTTATCATGATAAACCAGTTGGTACATTAAACAACTTTTGATTTGTCGACTTGGGAGACAAAAGTGGCAAATTCGTTTTGGAGTGAGAGAGGAGGATTTATTAAATCGATCTTTTAATAATTCCTTGAGAAATATTTGGTTGACCTCCTCCTTGGCATTGAGAAATCATCCAGTCCTTTTTTGAGCTAACCGCATAGTACAAAAATTCAGGAACAAACATGCCATTAGGCAATAAGCAGCATACAGCTTGGTTAGTTGTCGTATTTATTCGAGTAATCCCCGTAACACCTGCTGTTGCACCATACATAGCAATTACTACTGAATTTTCAGAATCATTTTGCAGAAAGAAATTCTTCATGCCTTCTTCCGTAATAAAATTTTTACAGTAGTAATCACACCTGCGTTAATTTCTCCACTAGTCAGCCACGGAATCGTCCCATTTTTCATAATATTCAGAATGGGCTTTTGCAGGAGTACCCCCAGACGTTGTTTTAATAACATCCCTAATTTTACTATTTTCATATTTTCCTTCAAACATTTCGACAAATCGGGCTTTTAATAAGTTCGTCTAATAATTTTATTTCTATCTGCCCTAGTTTCAATAGATTTTCTATTTTTGCTAATGTTTGAACAATTTCGTTTTGCTTGTTCAAGGAATCGAGGCTAAATTCTTCATTTTTATAATCTTTTAAAATAAATATGTGGTATCGTTGCACCTGTAAAATACTTTCTAGTGCATATGCCTAACCATATAATAAAGATACTCTGGCAACATTATCTTTCGGCAATAAATACTGCATCATGCCAATTACGGAAGACTTTGCTGAGCATAATGTTGTTCTTCCAATACCAGCACCATCTTTAACAACAGCAACATAAGGCTTCTCTTGATGATAAAAATCAACATTCCTATATATCCAGCTGCACCATAGATAGGATAATCTCCTGCTTATCAACTACATCTGACTGTTTTAAATTTGATGAACCACGTTCAAAACATCTCCAAGTTTTACTTTTCATCATTCATCCCCACAAATCTCAATTTACTGAGAAAACTTACGCTATATATCTCCTATGTGACTCTCGCACGTTGTTTTGGTTGACTATCGCATACTGCATAGTTGTATCAATTTGAGAATGTCCTAGGATTTTCTGTACTTGTTCCACAGGCATTCCCTTATCTATAGCCCTCGTTGCCATAGTTCTGCGGAACTTATGCGGGTGGATTCTTTCCATTCCAAGCGCTCTACCTAGCAAGCGCAAACGCACCTCTACTCCACTTATTTTGAGTCTACGATGTGGTTTATCAAAGCGATACGAAAGAGTGCATTATTAGAATCATGGCGTGTCAACAGATATTCCTGAAGATGAATTTTTGTTTTTAGCATCGAAATACACGCCGTTCTTTATCCCCTTTACCGAGGACGATGCATTTCACGTTCATTGAAATTTATATCTTCGATATTGAGATGGACGAGTTCACCTACTCTTATTCCAGTTGAATAAAGTAAGTCAATAATTGCAACGTCTCGCTTGCATATACACTCATCTCTGAGTCTTTCAATGTCTTCATCAGTGATAATACTCTTGACCGTCTTCGTTGTCTTAATTTTATGGATTCTACGCATTGGACTTTTTGAGGATATAATCTTCCTCTTCCAACCATGAAAAAGAAACTTGAAATATTGCGACGAATATTATCTACCGTGACTTTACTGCAATTATTGATTGTTTGATAATCAACAAGATACTGGCAGAATCATCTCAGTTGAAATTTTTTTCTAATAGGATCAACCAGCTTACCCAGCAGATGCTCAACCGTTGCTTTGTGATATTGAATTGTACGTTCTGAACACCCTTCTATACGCTTAGCATTGAGGAACATTGCTAGGTATTCGTGATTATCAACTGCGTTCTGTACCAGACGGTTCTCACTCAAATGTCGTAAAAGTACCTCTTGCAGCTTTTTAAGCTGGCTGGCGTGAGAGTTTCTCCCATAGCATCAAGAATGCTAACGATTTTTCTTCCATACTAATTTACCTCCGTTTCTCGAAGTAAATCACCAGCCAGCTAATTACAATTCAGATATATCAACCCTTCTAACCAAAATATTCTTGCATCAACGAATCAAACAGAGTCTGCGCTTCATCAAGTGCTTTCTGTACTGCAACTTTTGATTTGTCGACCTGAGCAACGAAGGCGGCAAAGTCATTCTGCAGCTCCATCGGAGGCACAACAACCTGTAGCTGTTTCAGCTTTACGCCCGGTAAATGCGCAATCGTTGATTGCCCACCAACGATGTCTTCAAAAGCGTTATAATCTGCATGGATTTGAACCAATAAGCTAAATACTCTGGGATAATAACGTTCCTATTTACTCGTACTCTATGAAGAGCTTTTTGGAAAAAGCACGGGGTTACTTCGTTATGCCAAATCGCGCATCTGCCGACTTCTCCGCCCTCAGTTATTAATAAGTCACCATCCTGTAAATCAAACTCTATTTGATCAGCTTCATTAAAATCCATTTCTCGCAAGTCTGTCAGATCAAAATGAAACCATTGCACATTGTAATTCGCAAGATAGGGAAATCTATGCATTCCTGTCTGCTGTTTAACATCTAACATTTTCCCCAAGTCGGGAGGTTGAAATCTGTTCCAGGAGCATACTCCCATCCCTTAGTATTGATTATTACATCCCCAAACATCTCGACAAATCGGGCTTTAACGAGAGCGTCCAATTCATGAAGTTGCTTTTTCCCTATCATCTATAATTTGACTTTGCGCAATCCAAAATTTTAACAATCTCTCGTTGCTTATCGATTTTTATGAATCTTGACTTTAATATTTGACAACGTTGACTTATTTAAGGTATTTCCCATTACCGCTTTTATTAGTTCCTGATTCCCACTTTCTTCTTAAGAACATGTAGTAAAATGTAATCAGGTAGCAACTCTGTTACTTTCTTATCGCAAAAAGCCATTATTGCCTCATTGGAATACATCGATTTTTGGTGTAATGGCTGTCTTACCTATAGAAAGTTTAAAACTCATGACAACAGTATTCGCTGGAATCACACTGATTCCGCTCTCTTCCACAGCTCTATCAGATAAATATTCTTTTGTCTCCTCATGTACTTACCACTTTTTGCTAAGATCCGCAATGGAAATCCATTGATTATCCTTGGAACCCCAGTAACTCAAATTATTTCTAGATGGTGTTTTTCCCATCTGAAGATTAAAGATTTCACCAAGTCTGTATTCACGCATTTCATCCCCACAAATCTCAATTTACAAATCTAAGAGCTTTTCTAACTCATCCATTTCGTGACTAATTTGCCTTTTCCATGTCACGAATGTTCGACATAATTTCTTGTGTTGGAGGGTATTCCACTGGAACGTACTCGACCTTCTTGTACTTATTAACACTAAGGTCGTAGTCATTTTTCTGCAATCTCTTGCTTTGGCACAAAGAACGATTGCTCAGTACGCTCACGACTCTCTTCCTCCTCAAGGTTTTTGGAAACGCTCGAGAATATCAGGAATGTCATTATCCTTTATCGAGCTGCGCTTATCATCAAGACTAAAAGCCATCTGCCTTCATATCATAAAACCACACGTTATCTGTGCCGCCATGCCCAGTCTTAGTAAAAATAAGCACAGCAGTTGATACACCAGCATATGGTTTAAATACCCCCGAAGGCATAGAAATAACTGCTTCAAGACGATTGTCTTCAATGAGTGCCTTACGAATATCCTTGTGCGCTTTCGAAGAGCCAAAAAGCACCCCTATCAGGGAACGATGCATGCGCAACGACCTCCCACACGAAGCATACGCAAGAACAAGGCGAGGAACAGAAGTTCTGTCTTCTTTGTCTTACATACCTTCAGCAAATCTGTGGAAACAATGTCATAGTCTAAACTGCCTTTAAATGGCGGATTTGCGAGTATCAGTGAGTACTTCTCATTGTCTGGATTCTGATCTGAAAGACTATCACGGTACTCAATAACAGGATTTGCAACTCCATGGGTCATCATGTTCATAGCGCCAATGCGCAGCATAGTTCGATCCATATCAAAACCATGGAACATCTGGTTCATGTAGTGATCTTTGCTCTGAGCATTGAAGAATACTTCTTCTTTACAATTGTCTTTCAAGTATTCACTTGCTTCTACAAGGAATCCAGAAGTTCCACAGGCAGGGTCACAAATAATTTCGTCTGTTTTTGGTTTCATAAGGTCAACAATCATACGAATGATGTGTCTTGGAGTTCTAAACTGGCCATTTACGCCTGCTGTAGAAAGTTTTTGAAAGTAATACTCATAAATGTCACCACGAACATCAGCATCTTTAAGTTCTACAACCTGTGCATAAATTCCATCCATTGCATTCACAATTTTGTCAAGCATTAACGGAGTTGGAATCTTAAAAATTGCATCTGACATATACTTTGAATATGCACTCTCCGTATCGCCATGCAGATTCTTAATAAAGGAAATACCCATTCTTGCATAATGGTGTACATTTTTCTCTGCAGGAAAATCATGGAAAATGCTCCACTTAAGCTGATTACCATCAATACTGCGAGCACCTATCTGAACTTCTTCAGCAAATGGACTCTCATATGATATGCCTAACATTAAGGCTTCTTTAGCATGGATATTATCATTTTCATCTAAATCGTGAATAAACATCAGATATGTCATTTGTTCAACGACTTCAAGTGGATTAGTTAAACCACCTGTCCAGAAAATTTGCCACAGACTATCAACTTTATTTTTCAATTCTCCTGTAATCATTGCAGTTATTCTCCTTCATTCCACACGTAAGCGGTGTAACGTCCACCGCCAATTTTGGTAACTTCATTGTTATCGAGCATGTCTTTAACTGCTCGCTGAATTGTTATTTTGCTAATATCAGGACACAGTTGCACAATCTTCGCCATAGTGATTTTCCCTAGATGTTTTTTCACAACATCTTTCACGCGGTCATACTTTGATAAATCATTATTTAGCGATAGTTGAGAGCGGTCTGAAAAATCTCTATAGGCGGCAACTATAACTCCCAGCATATAACGAGTAAACGGTTCATAATCATTCTCCCCGTTATGCCAACTGATTGAGGATTCGTATAAAACTTCATAGTATGTTTTCTTTACTATCGGCAATCAGCTTTTCAATCCTGATATATTTACCCACGAAATACCCAGCGCGATACATTGTTAGCAATGTCAAAAGTCTACTCATACGACCATTACCATCATTAAATGGGTGAATGCACAAAAATCTAGAATAAACATTGGCATGACCAGCAAAGGATCAAGTTCGCGTTGTTCAACAGCATCAGTATAGGCACTACACAATTGCGTCATATACTCTGGTGTTTCCCATGAGTGGGCAGGCTCAAAACGTACTCGTTGCGATCCATCAGCAGCAGTTTCAGCTATCACATTATCTGAGTCTTTGAATTTCCCTCCAAAAGAACTCCCGGTGAACTTATACAAATCGCGATGAAGTTGAAGAATAACCCCAGGTTTTACAGGAATGTATTCAAAGCTCTCATGAATCGTATTAAGAACATCACGGTAACCCGCTATCTCACGCTCACTGCGATTGCGTAAAGTTGTCTTATTCTGCACAATCTGCTAAGACGATCTTCTGCCGTGACAATTCCCTCAATACGATTAGAAGCTTCAGTACTTTTGGATTTTTGCAATCTCTAGCAAATCCACTAATGCAGAACTTTTAGTCTCCACAAAAATTTTTTGCTCGCCTTTAAACTCATGAATTTTAGCCACAAGCTGCATAGTCTCAGGAGTTAACAATTTTTCGTACTGCTTTTCATATTCAAAATTTCTCATTTTCACCTCCTTATCTTTCATCTCGTTATCTAACTCAATTACATCATTATTGGGAAAAATGATGTACTAAGCATCAATTTAGAACCCAAGTTTTTCTCGAGTCAATTACATCATTTTTGGCGTGTTTGATGTAATTAAATTTTTAAATGATGCAATTAAAACCTCGGACTAAAATCCGAAATCAGCACCCCATTACGGAAATAATCACCACGCATTACAAGGACAAAAGACCAGCCTAAACTTAAGCAACAAGTGGCGCCAAACATTATACAATGAATGATAGCCGCTTTTACCCAATAGCACCCTCGTAGCAGCATAAAATCTACCTGTCCCTGTCTGCCATTTCTGCAAAAATAAGTGGTGGATATGTGCGTTTTTCTAAGTGAATTTTTACCTCTCTCTTCCCCAGTAATTGAGGTTCTAGAGGCAAAAGGCAAAAATCGAAACAATAAAATCGCACAGTACACGATAACGAGATAATACGAAACACGAATAGGACATAATGGCTGAGTTTATTTATCAGATGATTAACGCTCGCAAGGCTTACGGCGATCGCGTGATTCTGGATAACGTCACCTTGAACTTCTTGCCTGGCGCAAAGATTGGTGTGGTAGGGACCCTAACGGTATGGGTAAGTCCACACTGCTCAAGATTATGGCAGGCACCGAGAATCTTCCAATGGTGAAGGCGGTATTACCCCAGGTTATTCCGTGGGCATTTTGCAGCAGGAACCACCTTTGGATGAAGATAAAACCGTTATTGAAAACGTGCGCTTGGCTTATGGCGACTTGTACGCCAAGCTCAAGCGTTTTAACGATATTGGTATCGAGATGGCTGATCCAGATGCGGACTTCGATGCTTTGATGGCTGAGATGGGCGCGCTTCAGGAAGAGATTGACGCCAAGAACGCATGGGATTTGGATAATCAGATTGAGCAGGCTATGGACGCTTTGCAGTGCCCTGACCCCGATTCGCCTGTAACTGTTCTGTCCGGTGGTGAGCGTCGCCGCGTTGCTTTGTGTAAGTTACTGCTCGAAGCTCCAGATTTGCTTCTGCTCGATGAGCCTACTAACCACTTGGACGCTGAGTCTATTTTTGTGGCTGGAACAGTTCTTGCACAACTATCAGGGCGCTGTTTTGGCTGTTACCCACGACCGCTACTTCCTCGATAACGTAGCTGAATGGATTTGCGAAGTTGATCGTGGTCAGCTCTTCCCTTACAAGGGCAACTACACCACGTACTTGGAAACTAAAGCTAAGCGTTTGGAAGTTCAGGGTCAGAAAGACGTTAAGCTTGCTAAGCGTTTGAAGAGACGAGTTGGAGTGGGTACGCACCTCTCCAAAGGGTCGTCAGGCGAAGAACAAGGCTCGTCTCGAACGTTACGATCAGATGGAGCAGGAAGCACGTAACTCTAAGAAGCTTGACTTCTGAGATTCAGATTCCACCAGAGGCCTCGTTTAGGTTCTACTGTTTTGAAGCAAACCACTTGCATAAGGCGTTTGGCGATCGTGTGCTTAATGATGATTTGAGCTTCACATTGCCTCGCAACGGCATTGTTGGCATTATTGGTCCTAACGGTGTGGGTAAGACCACACTGTTTAAGACGATTGTCGGCTTTGAAGAACTGACCAGCGGTGAGCTGAAGGTTGGCGAAACTGTGTCGATTTCTTATGTTGACCAGAACCGCGCCGGTTTGGATCCAAATAAGAACCTGTGGGAAGCTGTAGTCCGATGGCCTTGACTATATCGAGGTGGGCGGCGTAGAAGTGCCAACGCGTGCATACGTGGCCAGCTTCGGTTTTAGGGTTCTGACCAGCAAAAAGCTCACCGGTGTTCTGTCTGGTGGTGAACGTAACCGCTTGAACTTGGCTTTGACTTTGAAGCAGGGCGGCAACTTGTTGCTTCTCGATGAGCCTACCAACGATTTGGATGTGGAAACCTTGGAGAGCTTTGGAGAATGCTTTCGGAATCATTCCCAGGTTGTGCAGTGGTTATTTCCCACGACCGTTGGTTCCTCGATCGCGTGGCTACCCACATTTTGGCGTGGGAAGGCGATGATGAGAATCCTGCAAAGTGGTTCTGGTCTCGAAGGTAACTCAAGCTTACCAGGAGAATAAGGTGGCTCGTTTGGGTGAAGAAGCATCCAAGCCTCATCGCATTCATCGTAAACTGACGCGCGATTAATTTCGCGGTTTATGCGATAAAAGAACGGCGTCTGGTGTCCGCACATCAGGCGCCGTTGTTTTTACTCTTGCGGCAACAAAATTGCCAGACTAAAAATATTGTCTTTCGTCGAGACGGTCATGCGCCCTTTGTATTCATTCACCACATAGCGAATCGATTTAAGACCGAAACCATGCTCGAATTTACCCGGCTTAGACGTTACTAATTCTCCAGATCCCTACGAATTGGTTGGTTTGCCGGATTATCACCATACTGCCCTGGCGTTCAATATTCAGAGATATCGTCGTACTCAATCCTACTGAATTAATCTTTTCTACTGCTTCGATGGCATTGTCCATAATATTGCCCACGAGCGAGTAGATATCGGCATCTTCCATAAAAATTCAAGGCGGAACCATCCACCAAACAATTCAGCGTTATATCTCGTTGAGCGCAATACAAGCTCTTATCGTTCAAGATGGCATCTACTGCAGTACTTCCCGTGTTAAAAAGCGCATCGTAGCTGTGCAGCGTTTCTTGAAGACTGGCCATCATGCGTGGAGAAGCGTGCATAAGAGCAGAATCATCTCCAGCCAGAAACTTCTTCATATCGTGCATTTTCATATTAATAACATCACGATATTCTTGACTCATCTCGTAGTGACGTTGCTGCCGGCGGTTCATTTTCCTTCATAATTTTCGACTTCATGAATAATCTGATTACGCGATGAAACAAGCAGTAAAACACTCAGCACCATCAGACTACAGATGAGATTGTATCCGTGCAGCAGAGCTACCAAAGATGATGTAAAAGCATATCCGGAATGCAATGCTTTAGTATTGAAGACAACAAGATAGCCAATATTATTCGTAAAAATCACGAAGACGAAAACGCAGAAAATCGCCCCCAACCACCATTTACGATCTTTTCAAAACATCATTATTAATCTCAACTTTGCGCGCGACGCTCCACCATGCAATCGCAGCACCAACACAGTACACACCAAAGATCCGCACCTGATGCCAAGGATTCCACCATATCCGTAGGGGTAATCAAAATATATGAGACGCGGTATAAGCAGAACAACATCTGCCAGAATGTGTTCAAAGCTATAGCCTATAGCCACTGTTGCCAGAACCGTTAAAAACGGCGAATACGTAACCAGGTGAATAGAAAGAATAAGCAACACAAGTTGCACAATGAGTGGTGTACTCGTATACGCTAAACGGTCGTCTACGTACTCGAAAATAATAGGACCATTCAGAAAAAGACTCGATACTAAAACAACAGCAAAAAAGAGCCACCTCACACGGCATCTCGAAAAAGAACGCCACTGCAACGATCTTGAGAAAACGAGTATGCACCCCAACAGATACAACAGAAAAGTTGATGGTAGGGTCGGACTCACTAAAGGCCCCGGCCACAAAAAATCTAGAACAGCCCTCATCACAGCCCCGACTTCACAGCTAACAAAGCATCCAACACAGCAGCTTTCTTGCCGCGGCTCATGCTCACACGATCGACGTTATCCTCGCTTCCAATCAGCAGTTCTTTATCGGTGAGCCCGAAACATGCTGCAAATTCACGAGGCAGTAACGATGGCATTGCATAAAATGCACGCCCTCCAGCTGTGCTGCATACTCTAAGCTGCCCCAGACGGTAAAAACTTTCCCATCTTCCGTGTGCACATAAACCAAATGATCGCGCACTTCAATATAGGTAATCACGCGTGAGGAAATCAAAACGTGCCCTCAGCAGAGGGAATCTTCACGTCCACAGCGTCCGCATTCAGTTCTACCTGAGCCAGCGCGCGCTTCATGGTCAGCGCAAAAGTCGCGTAATCAAAAAGGCTTAATCAGGTATCCCACCGCGCTCACTTCTGTAGCCTTTGGCGAGCCAGTTGCGCAACTTTCGTGGTAAAAATAATTGGTTTCGTGCCGTGGATCTCTATCCAGAGCGGTACTGCTGCGCGGCAGATCATGCCATCCATACCCAAACCGTCTGCTCCTGGCATCTCGATGTCAAGAAAAATCATGTCGATCAAGCGAGCGCGGGCGTCAGTCAAGAAATCTTCTGCCGAGGTGAGCGCGTAACCCTCAAAGTGAAGACCTTCGTCGCCCGCGAAACGGTCGAGCGCCTGCGAGGTGAGCAGCGCGTCTGCGTCCGTATTCTTCTACTAGCGCAATCTTTACCATGACTGGTCTCCCTTGCGAGGAATGGGTATAACAACGCGAATCTCGAAAACTTTCGCACGGTTATCCGCGCACACGTCCACGTTTCCCTCGTAATCGTTGGCTACGGCCGCGATTGACTTCATGCCGAAACCGTGAAAGCGCTTGTCTGTTTTGTTCGAGACGGGCAGACCCGTATCCTCAGAAATCTGCACATGCTCGGCAAAAGAAATTCGAGGACTCGATATCAGCGTAACCGCCGCTAGCGCGCGCGGTCAGCTCGATCGCTCGGTTCGCAGGGTCAATCGCAGGGTTCTCTACCGCTTCTATAGCGTTATCGAGGATGTTTCCAAAAAGCGCCGAAATTTCTGAAGGTTCGAGAAAGCCGAAAGCCGTGCCGTCTACCATGGCAGATAGCGCGATACCGTGCGCGGAACAATGTAGACTTTTTCGGTAAGGACTGCGTCGATAAGATCGTTTCCGGTTTGATAAATCGAGTCGTACACGCGGATCGCGTTTTTCGAGCTGATGCATGGATCGGTTGACACGCCCTGCAATCCTTCGTGAGATCCGTCGAGGTTTTTGGTTTGAGCGCGCACGCTGGCCAGACCTTTGCGCACGTCATGGAATTTCGCGTTGACCAGCTCCATATTTTTCTCGGCTCATATTGTAATGCTTCATTTTTGACTCATTGAGCTGGCGCAGCAGATCGATGTCGTTAATGAGGCGATCTCGCGTTGACACCAAGAGTAAAACAGCCATACCGAGCAGAGTGCACAAAAAGTCGAGGATGCGGAAGGCAATATCGATTTGCCATGGCAGCACCACATACGACGGCTGCATAATCAGAACCATGTTAAATACAATTGCACAGACGAGCACGAAAAACGCTGAGGCGCTACCCAGCGCAGGGATTGTTTTACCGCTTCGATCTGCACATGGAAACGCTGTGCCAACCATTTGCCCGCGAAGGTGTACAGCACTGCGAGCACACACAAACGGAACGCCACATCCCACGGCGTTGGCATGGGAATAAACACCTGCACAGCAGAGGCAGCAGCAAAACCCAAATGCTGCAAACCGTAGCCCATAACGGTGTAGAGGAAAGCCTCAATAGCAGACACTTCGTAGAGTTCGCGCACAATCCCCGCGAGCAAGCAGGCGTAGACCACGTAGAGCACGCAGCGCATAGGAAAACAAGCGCATGCAGCGGCTGGCAGGCTAAAACCAGAGCACCACCTAACAATGCCACAGCGAAATACGCGCCAACAATCGAAATAAATAACCCTACCGCCAGCACTTTCGGACGCCACCCTATTTTTAAGCAGTGAGCGCGAAGAGACGACTAAGACTGCCAGCAGTGTTTCTATGGGAAAGCTTAAGAACGAGTAGTCGATGGCAACGTTCATGCGGCATCTCGCATGGAATTCAGAAGTTTATTCGAAATCTCTCGACGAGCAGAGCGCGACACGTGCAGTAAGGTATCATGCACCATAATGTCACCTGATACGGGATCGTATTTATTCACATGCGCTAAATTCACCACATTGCATCGGCTAATGAGGGCGAAATTCGAGTTCTTCACTTGCGTGAAAGCTGCTGAGGCTGTTCCATGCGGTGAGCACACCGTGTGCCGTGTAGTAGTAGAGTTTGTGGGACCGCACTTCCATATAGTAAATATCGGAGGTTTTTACGTAGAGGTTACCATCCGTTGTTTCGATAGCAATCTGCTCCACCACGTGCGAGGAAACGATACGTTCGATTTTGCGCCAAGCGAGCGCGAAGCTTTCTGCAGAAATAGGCTTAACCAAGTAGCTGATTGCATCTACCTCGTAGCCTGCTACCGCATACTGTGCCATGCGCGTGGTAAAAACGATAACAACTTGTTGATCGTACTCACGGATAGCGCGCGCTGTTTCAAGACCATCAAGACCATGCATTTCTATATCCAGAAAAATGACATCGAAATCATGTTTATCTTTATACGCTTGAACAAACTCTGTTCCTGAACTAAAAATGATAGTGTTACTCGCAGCATCACGAGACAACACTAATGTCTTAGTATCTTCAGCTTCTTGCATCACATCATCAATGATGGCTACGCGCATGTTCTCACCTCTATTCCTTATCCTCAACTTTACACGAGAGGCTAGGTGAACTAGAGCACAATGCGTCGTAAGCAATTCACGAAATACAGGCAACAGTTTAGGAAATGCACCTCTCGTCCATTTGCTGCCCTACATACCATATGAATATCACTTCAGTGAAGATGTGATGAAAGATTAAAGGAGAGATCATGACTAAGAAAGTTGTGAATGAACAGGTATCAAAGCCGAAGAAACAGCGCTTACCTATGCGTAACGGCTTCTTCCTGACTATTTGGATTCCTATTACTCTTATTTGCGCATTATTTGCCACTATTTTGTATGCTGGTTTGAATTTTGCCAGCGGCGCAATAGATGTTGCTGTGGGTGGAGGAACGTATACACCGAAGAACGGAAAGAACACGAAAGGCGCAGACCTCAACTTTTACCCGAAAAAGTATAAGAATATTAACGAAGCGATGGAAGCTTCAGGAAAAGTTACTCAAAAAATTGCTGATGAGGGCATGGTTCTGCTAAAGAACGATGGCAGCTTGCCTATGACCTCGCTAGGAAAAATCACTTTGATGGGACGTGGTGCAGCAGACCCTCTCTACGGTGGTACTGGATCAGGTCATACGAATACCGATACGGCTATTAATATTAAAGCCGGTCTTGAAAAAGCTGGATTTACAGTCAATCCTACGGTTTATAAGCAGCTCGACGCCTACGCAAAATCCCATGCCGCTAAAGATGGCGGACGCATTAATATTAGCTTTACTTTTAGTGGTTCCACATATCGCATTGGCGAAATGCCAGTGTCTAAATATTCCGCTGCATCTACAAAGTCTTTTGCTCAATATAATGATGCCGCAGTTGTCGTTATTGGTCGTACAGGTGGCGAGGGCGAAGATTTAACCACCGATATGAGCAAATGGGATGATAACTACACTCCTGGTCAGCATTCTTTGGAACTGAACAAGGATGAAAAAGACCAGATTGCATTAGCAAAACAGAACTTTAAGAAGGTTATTGTTGTTGTAAATTCTTCTCAGCCAATTGAGATGGGCGAGCTGCAGGATGATCCTCAGATTAATGCAATTATTAACTCAGGAACTCCGGGCGCTACTGGTTTCTTATCTCTTGGAGAGATTATTGCGGGTGCGTTGAACCCATCTGGTCACACGGTTGACACGTGGGCGCGCGATTTCACGAAGGACCCTACTTTCGTCAATATCGGTTCGAATGAGTACACAAACGCAGGTAAAATACGTTCCTTCTTTGTGAACTATGAAGAAGGTATTTATTCTGGCTACCGCTATTACGAAACTGCGGCTGCTGAAAAACTTTATTAAGTATGATGAGGCAGTTGTATATCCATTTGGTTATGGATTGTCTTATACCACTTTTGATTGGTCTAATCCTCGTTACACGGTAGATAGCAAGAAAGGTACTATTACTGCTGAGGTTACCGTTACTAATACCGGTTCTGTGGCTGGTAAAGACGTGGTTGAACTCTTCTATTCCGCTCCTTATACCCACGGAGGTATTGAAAAGTCTGCAGTAGATTTGGGCGAGTTCGCTAAGACAAAGATGCTCAAAGCCAGGCGAAAGCGACACTGTGAAAGCTACGGTAAAGATTGAAGATATGGCTTCGTACGACTATAAGAACGCTAAAGCCTATGTTCTCGAAGCTGGTGACTACACCCTAAGCTTGCGCACAAACTCGCACACTCATTAAAAACGGTGTAGATACCCTTCACCTATAACGTTCCAGAAACGATTACGTACTCTGGCAACAATCATCGTTCTAGTGATAAGAAAGCTGTAACCAATCAGTTTGATGAACTCAGCGCAGCTTTTTGAGTCTGGACAGAAAACTCTCTTGTCTCGCGCCGATTTCGCAGGGTACCTTCCCGCAAGTTCTTGATGATGCAGATAAAACTGCATCTGAGGAATTACTCAAGAAATTAAATAATTTTGAAACGGATATTACGAATTCCCGTAATGGCAAAGGCAGAGAAAGCAGATGGTAAAACAATCAGCATGCCAACAACGGGAGCAAAGAATAATATTCAGCTTTCCGAGCTGCGCGGTCTGCCATACGACGATCCAAAGTGGCAGAAGTTCCTCGACCAGCTCAAGGTGAGCGAGATGGTTGACATGATTGATGACGGAGCATATGCCACTGATGCCGTAACTCGCCTCGGCAAGCCTCGTGCGGTTGATTTCGATGGCCCTGCTGGTTTTAGCTCCTTTATTAGCAGTATTCATGGTTCTGCTTTCCCTACAGAAACGTTTATCGCTTCTACTTGGAATCGTGATTTAGCTGCACAGATGGGTGATGCCATTGGAGAAGAAGGTCTGCAGCTGGGTATTAATGGTTGGTATGGTCCAGCAGTAAATATTCACCGTAACCCATTTGCTGGCCGTAACTTTGAGTATTATTCAGAAGACCCTACACTGTCCGGTAAACTCGCCTCTGCCGTAGCAAGTGCTGCTATGAACCGTGGTATTGTAGTCTTCCTTAAGCACTTTGCTTTGAATGATCAAGAACAAAACCGTCAGGCTAATGGTTTGGATACATGGGCAGATGAACAAACTATTCGCGAAATCTACCTCAAGCCTTTCGAAATTGCTGTGAAAGAATCTTCTGCTCAAGTCAAGTATCAAGCTGAAGATGGTTCTATTCAAACCAGCACTATCGGTTTAAACGGTATTATGAGCTCCTACAACCGTATTGGCGGCGTATGGGCTGGCGGCGATTGGCGTGTTCAAACAGCTGTGTTGCGCAACGAGTGGGGCTTCCAAGGCGCTGTTATTACCGATTTCGCTACGATTGCTTCCCCATACATGGTTCCTATGCAGGGTGTGGCTGCTGGATCAGATATCCAACTGACATGGCGCATTTTCGAACAGTTTAAGAATACAGATAATCCAGCGGCTGTATATTTCTTACGCAAAGCTGCTCACAATGTCATGTTTGCAACAGCCAACCCAGCTCGCTTAATGGCTATGCATATGGAGCAGGCACAACATGGCATGCTCCTTGAGTGGCGCTGGGTTCAGTGGATTGGTACTGCAGTATTTGTTGCACTCGCCTTGTTCCTCATCTACTGGATGGTTAAACGAGTTCGTCGAGTAAGCCCTATTCGTAGAGCATGGCGCGAACAGCGCAAAGCACTCAAGGCTGCTCGCAAGAATCAATAGAAGAATGAACTAATGGTGTGGCTTTTGCCCGTGCTGGCAAGAGCCACCTCATTCTCAGGAATTTCTAGCTTTCTTTGGGGTGTTATTCAGGTTTATGCGGTTATATGAACATCAAGCAAGGTTGAACAACACCAGCACTGAAGTTCTTCCCCAAGAAAATTGAACCCCTTCTTCTTTTCTCTCTTTCTCTTATGAGTTCCTGTTGACTCCCCATGGAAGTCAACAGGAATTTTCATATAGTGAAACTACTGCAGGAGCTTCTACAATGACGCGTATGACTGATTCTTCTCTTGATCACATTCTTTCTGTTCTATCTCTCGATACTGTTGAACGCGATGAGACGCATTCCGTTTTACGCGGCGAATCGCTCTATTTTCCAACTGGTCGCGTTTATGGAGGTCAAGTTATTGCTCAGTCTGTAATGGCTGCCAGCGCAACTGTAGATAATCGTTTACCTCATTCTGTGCACGGCTACTTTATGAGTGCGGAGATATTAAGCAAGACGTACGCTTTGATGTAGAAAATCTGCGTGATGGTCGCTCGTTTTCTAGCCGCCGCGTAAACGTTACTCAAGAACAAGGCGCGATTTTAACAGCTATGCCAGCTTCCAAGCTCCCGGTCAGGAGGGCGTGGATTTCGCTGACCCCATGCCGGCGGTCGTGCCAGATCCAGAAACTTTACCGAGCGCCAAACAGCTTATGGCTCCGTTTGCTGAACACTCTCCTTTTGCGCATTACTATGCCACGCAATCGCCTTTCGATATTCGTCATGTTACGCCAAGTGTTCTTTTAGGACGACCGAGTACCTCCTCCTCTGAACCGCATAATCGCTCAGGCTTTTCAGATGGTATGGATGAAGATTGACGGTGAAGTTCAGGTGGATCAAACCACTCATCGTGCTTTACTTGCCCTTGGTTGCGATCAGCTTATGCTTGAACCGATTTTCCGTCGAGCAGATTTAAGCTTAACCACTCCTGGTATGCATTTTGCAAGTTTAGATCATTCCATGTGGTGGTATCGCAATGTAGATATGAACGAATGGCATTTATATGTGCAAGATACGCCAACAGCAGCTCATGGACGTGGCTTAAGCCAAGCAAAAGTATACGATACACACGGCAATCTCGTAGCAGCAATGGTTCAAGAAGCTATGGTGCGCGTGCCAGAAAATAAATAACCTTATAGAAAAGGAGGTGAGTTTTTTCACCTCCTTATTTCTTAAGCTCGTTTATCTAAAACATTCGCTAAATGCAAAGCAGTTCCCGTGCTATGCGCTGAAATATAGCCTTCATCATCTTCGTCGAGATTATCTTGAGGAGTAATAAACGCTTCGACCAGTGTTTCACGTGCAACCTCGTCGGTTGTGCCCGCTACTTGACGAATCCACTGCACAAAATGCTCATCGTCTGGGAAAACAAGCATATTGGAATCGCCCATAAGAGCAGCAATATCGCCATAGCTTGGATAATCGCAGTTCGCCGTAGCAGCATTCTCCTGCTGCTCTACGAGGGCAATAATCGCTTCATCATCTGCATGAGTTTTCACGCATAAAATCCCATAATGCTCGCACACCGTGAATAGCTGTAAACGGATCTTTGCGAGGGTTCGAGCGTGAGTATACGTTAAAAACGAACCAAGCCTGAGGATGAACCGTCACGTTTTTATATGCTTGGTTTTTCTTCCAATTATGACTTTTACGCACGTTGGTAATAGAGTCAGTTAGGGACTGCTCTAATAATTTTTCTGTACGTTCAGATAGAACTGACCATAAAGCTCGAGCATCCTTGAAACGTCGCGCATTACCTGAACCGTCTGCAGCTACGCGCGCGGCACGTTGAGCAAGATTTTTTACGCTCGTTACGGAATAATCAGCGTTCTCTTCAGACGTAGTATCGGTAACGCCCACTTCCTTGTGTGCGTTATCTGCGCTTGCATTTTCTTCTACAAGCGTCATTACATCAATAAAGAGGTTACGACGATTATTAACTAATCGGTCGGTTCCCAAAGGGTATTGCTCTTGCTGGGTGTAGCTGTGGAAAAGCTGCCACGTCGGATTGCGTTTACCGGCGGGCACTGTGCTTAACCACAGTTCAATATTCTTCGTGCCTGCTGGCACGCGCAACTCAAAATGCATTATTTACTATCCTTTTTCCTCACCTGTTGGTGGCATAAGGCACCAGATTTCGCTGACATACTCCCTAATCCTACGTCGATCAAGCATGCGATGGCAGCCATAGCAGTTTCCCAGGAAACGCTTGCGAAATACGATACATCAGCATGTTGAATAACCACAACAAAAATACCTATATACCAGCCAAACAACGTGGCTGCTGTACATCCCACAGCTTGAGCCATAACGAGCGTATTAACGCTACGTTCAGGAGGCATTTTGGAAATCTTACCTTGAGCGAACTGATGAACTTGCCATGCTGACCACGCCACCACAGCTCCCACACCCACAATAGAAGCACTCACATACCACGGAGCACTCACCATAGAGGAGGCATGATGCGTCATAAGCGTGGCAAACAATCAAGCCAAGGAGAAAGCCAATCAAGGCAAGAAGTGGATAATACCACCACGGAGTACGCCGTGCTTTCATGCGATGCCTCCTAAAAATCCAATCCGTTGATTCTAACTCTAAACCATCAGCATCAGGTGCTGATTCAACCAGTTCAGCCACTACCCCACCGTGATTACCAGGAAGCACAGCGTTTGGATTCACATCCAACCACGGACGTAATACGAAAGCGCGCTGCCATGCACGAGGGTGAGGCAAAGTTAAGCCTGGATTATCGTTTGTAGAACCATCAAAATCAATAATATCAAGGTCGAGTGGACGCGAATCCCAATGCACGTCGCGAGTTCGCCCATGGGCTGCTTCAATCATGTGCAAAGATTCGAGAAGCTGCTGAGCATCCAATGTTGTGCTTAGTTCCACTACTGCATTAAAAAAGTCGGGCACATCTCTAGGAACTCCCCACGGTTTTGTGCGATACAGTGCAGAAATCCCCGTTATTTGATTTCCAGCCACAGCATCCATTGCCACGATCGCGGTGCGGAAGGTTTGAGGAACATCCCCGAGATTACCGCCCAAAGCAATAACCGCGGTATGCACACGTGGTTGCTGATCATTGTCAGCAGTGCGTGATTCCTGCTCACGCTGTTGCGCAGTATATAACGAGGCTGCTGTAGGAGTGCTCTGCTCCTCATAGCCACTTTGTGCGCGTTCAATCGTAACCGAAACATCGCCAAAATCTTGCTCAATAGGAGCCTGAGGCTTATGCACAGTTACTATCGTTTTCTTTACTCGCCACGAGAGCAAAATACTATCGGCAATACGTTGTGCTAAACGCTCAATCAAATCACAATGCTCACCGCGAATCACAGATACAATACGATCTGCAATCTGAGCGTAACTAACCGTATCAGCTAAATCATCACTACGAGAAGCATCAGATAAATCCATATACAACACAGCATCCACCACAAAAGGTTGTGGTTGAGCGTGTTCGAAGTTGAGAACACCGTGTGTTCCTTCTGCTCGCACGCCAGTAAGTGTTATATAGTCCATTGCTCCTCGCTTTTCTGCCTTGAGTCTGAGTACTTTTACTCGACGTGCGCGCTCTCACGCACCACTTGCACTGCTAAACGGTTGCGCGGCACATCATGCACACGAACAGCCCATGCTCCCTGCTGAGCGGCAACAACAGTCAGGCTTGCTGTTACGTCATCGCGGGCGGCTTCGCTATCGCTCAATCCTGCCCGTTGCACAAGCTGAGCTACAAAACGCTTGCGTGAGGCTCCAATCAGCACTGGATACCCCATAGATGCAAAGACATGTGTCTGGTTAATAAGTGGCATATTATGCGCAATAGTTGGTTTAGAAAAACCTAAGCCTGGATCAATAATAATGCGTTCAGAAGGCACACCTGATGTTTCTACAGCGCGAACTTGCTCAAGCAGTTCGTCATAAGTATCGCGCACAACGCCATGCTCATAATCTGTTGTTTTTGTCTCGCCCTCGCCATCGAGCCATGCGCGCCAATGTTGCACAATATACGGCAATCGGAGTTAGCCACAACGCGCGCAATATCTGGGTCGAGCTGACCGCCGGATACATCGTTAATAATATGTGCACCCGCCTCTAAAGCTGCTTGAGCAACGCTTGCTCGGGTGGTATCTACACTGACTGCAATCTGAGGATAATGCTCAGTAACAGCGCGAACAGCCGTAACCACACGCTCTTTCTCTGTCTCTTCCGGCACGCGCACAGCTCCCGGACGAGTGGATTCAGCACCAATATCAATAATATCTGCGCTTGCTCAATCATCAGCTGAGCATGAGCAAAAAGCTTTATCTGCCTCAAGGTAACGCCTCCATCAGAAAAAGAGTCCTCAGTAATATTCAAAACTCCCATAACCAAGGTTCGCTCAGCATGAAGTAGGTTATACAGTAATTCCTGACGATTCATAGTATCCCTTCTGTCATTTCCTTCTGCTTATCTTCTGCCGGCGTGCATACGGAGGCAATCTATGATTAAGGAGCCATAAGGCGTGTCTTTTACAATGCACTCTTAGCGCGTGAATATTTAACGCGCGTTTAAGATAAGACGCATAGCTTCAGCGCGTGTAGAGGAGTCACGGCATAATACCGCGTACTGCTGAAGCAAGAGTATGTGCTGACTTTTTTTGATGCCGCGCATAGACATGCATAAATGCTCGCAATCCGTAACGACGATAACGCCTTGAGCATGTAACTCATTCACGAGAGCATCAGCCACCTGTTGGGTTAAACGCTCTTGCACTTGCGGACGACGCGCATACATGTCTACTAAGCGCGCAAGCTTAGACAAACCCACCACTTCCCCATTGCCTGGAATGTAGCTAATATGAGCTACACCATGGAAAGGAAGTAGATGATGCTCGCACACGGAGTAAATCTCAATATCGCGCACAAGAACCATTTCTTCTGTATCCACAGCAAAACGTTTGGCTAATACCTCGTCGGGATTAGAGTGCAGACCTGCAAAAAGCTCACGACCTGCACGGGCAATACGATCAGGAGTGTCAAGCAAGCCCTCACGTTCAGGATCTTCACCAATAGATTCGAGGAAAAGGCGTACGGCTTGACGTACGCCTTCCTCATTGTATTCGCCCTTACTCATCGAAGCCTTGCGCCTCATTCTGTTTCAGCGTTCTGCTCAACAGTGTCCGAGGCAGTGTGCGCAGTTGCATCTGTATCCGCTGCAGTTTCTGCTGAAGTTTCTGACACGTGTGTTTCGCCAGTTTCTGCTGATGAGTCTCGTTCTGCTGATGAGTCTCGCGCGCCCGCCGTGGCATCCACCGCGACAGAACTGCGCAAATTCTCTGGAATAGCTACCGGCGCAATCTCAGAAACCACGCGGTTAGACGCCGACAGCCATTGTTCGCGCTGCGGCGCCTTCTTGAGTGGAGCGAAAATAGCCGCAAGCTCGTTCGCATCCAAGGTTTCTTTCTCCAAAAGCTGGCGTACCAGTTCGTCCAACACGTCGCGATTGTTCATAACAATCTCGTAGGCCTCGTCATGAGCAGTCTCAACGAGCTTTAATACCTCATCATCAATAATCTGTGCTGTATGCTCGGAATACGTGCGTGGTTGCAACGAATCTAAACCACCTTGGTTCGACTCATCGCTCCACTTAATGGCACCCAACTTGTCGGAGAAACCGAATTCCACCACCATACGGCGAGCAATATTCGTGGCTTTCTCAATATCATTAGATGCACCCGTGGTTGGATCGTGGAAAACCACTTCCTCAGCCACGCGACCACCCATAGCATAAGCCATCTGATCGAGAAGCTGATTGCGAGACTGGCTGAATCGGTCTTCTGTTGGCATCACAGCTGTATATCCCAAAGCGCGGCCACGAGGCAGAATCGTAACCTTCGTTACAGGATCGGTGTGATGCAAAGCAGCAGCCACCATAGCATGACCACCCTCATGGTAGGCGGTATTGCGCAGTTCTTCCAAAGCCATACCATTGCTGCGACGACGAGGACCACTCATCACACGGTCAATAGCCTCATCAATAGCACGCGCATCAATCAAATCAGCGTTTTCGCGTGCTGTCAGCAAAGCAGCCTCATTGAGAACGTTTGCCGTCAGCACCGGTAAATCCAGGAGTCAGCACTGCCACACGATGCAAAATCAACACCAGGAGCAAAAGGCTTGCCCTTAGCATGAACCTTCAAAATATCTTCGCGCCCCTTCAAATCAGGAGCTTCTACAGCCACCTGACGGTCAAAACGACCAGGACGAGTCAAGGCGGAATCCAACACATCTGGACGGTTCGTCGCGGCACATAATATTGATCTTCTTTATCAAAACCATCCATCTCCACTCAGCAGAGCGTTCAGGTCTGCTCACCAGCGCCGCTTCCATTAGCAGAAAGCAGACGAACGGCGGCGACCCATCGCATCAATTTCATCAATAAAGATAATTGCTGGAGCGTTCTTCTTGCTCTTCAAAGAGTTCACGCACACGAGAAGCACCCAAACCAGCGAAAACTTTTCGAAGTCGGAACCGCCATCGAGTAGAACGGCACGCCAGCTTCACCAGCAACAGCGCGAGCAATCAAGGTTTTACCCGTTCCCTGGAGGCCGTAGAGCAGCAAACCGTGAGGAATGCGCGCCCAGCTTGCGATACGGTTGGATTCTGAGGAAGTCTTTAATTTCTTCTACTTCAGTTACGGCAGCCTCTTCACCCGCAACATCGGCAAACTTCGTCTTAGGAATATCGGCTTCCTGCAAGCGCTTATTTTTATTGCCTCCCCAGAGGCTGAGCATACCGCCGCCCGCACCGTCTCCCAGGCGCGACATGATCCACCACATCATGCCGAAGAGCAGAAGGATTGGCAGCAAAGACGACAAAATGCCCATCCACGGATTACTAAACTGAATGTTTACGTTGTATCCGTCTTTCAATCTTGGACTTCTGAACGAGTTTGTTGAGCTCCTCGGCCTGTGCGGACGAGAAGTCAGAACTGCACCTTCTTACCGTAGTTCTTTTCTGTTTGGATCGAAAGTTCGCTGCTGAGACTTTTGGCAATTTCTTCTCAAAGTCCTTCTTTCAAGGTCAGCTTAACGGACCGATAGTTATCCGTAATTTTCGACGCGCTCAGCTTGACCTTCTTTAATCAGAGAGAAACCGTCTTTTGTATCGATGCTTTGCACATCTGATTGATTGACAAAGAAAAAGACGCTGATTAAGAGCGCATACCAACGCCATCCACAGCCATGGACGCTGCCACCACTTTGAGTTATCGTCACCGTTACCGCGTTGGGTAAAGGAGGCCTAATGGCGAACCAGAATTATTATTCTTGTTATTCTTGTCGCCCGGGTTGCCGCGGATCGCGCGAACCACGTGGATCGCGTGGGGCAAACGGATTATTATTATCTGCCATATTCTGCCTTACTTCGCGAGCACACTGTTCACTATACTCAACGCTTATGGTTTATACACTGGGCGTTCTAGTTTTTGCGCTGTATGTTGCGCGGGTCTTTTGATGCTTCAGCTCACCTGCTAATCGACGGTTCTCGCTGCTAAGCGCTAACGCAACTCTCGCGCAGTTACGCTTCGCATACCTCTGGTTTGAGCACGGCAATGGAATCAAGATTGCGATATCTCATCGTAGTCAAGACCGAGCCTACAGCGAACTCATCAGGAATAGTAAACTCCCTTATATTTCACATCGACCTGAGCACGTATGACGAGCAGGCTTTTCCAAAAGCGCAAAAACTTAGCTGAAGCTGCACTCGGCGGCAGGTTCGTCAATCAGCCATCTCAAAGTCAGTCCGGATCAATATCTTCACAATCAGCACGTCACGACCAGCTACATCACAGCCTAAATCTTTGACGCACTGTTATTGTGCCGGAGCTTATGACCTGAACCACAAGAAGACAGCGACATAAAATCAATCTCATAGGATACTCACAGCTTGAAGAAAAACGGACATAGTATTTACTGCTCCCGCTCAGCACGGCAACAAGCAGAGATACTTTTCCTGCATAATCAGCAGATGCCTCAGCCGCTACTTCTTGAGATTTTAATCGCTAATCTCCTGGCTGGAGATGGGTTCTTCAGCTATCGTCGCGTACATCAGAAATTTGCATAGTCACTATCTTTCCGCAACTGAGATGACCTCATGCAGCTTATTCGCTACGAGGTGTAGAAATCTTCACAGTTTTCTTTTCTGTTCTATCTGAGATAGCTCAAGAAGAGAAAAATGGCTGATTGAGTTGGTCGAAATGTCCAGATTTTTCGAGTGCTGTAACTAACTTTACGCGGCGCTGGATGGCTGCCGGGAACGCGCATAAGCTCGGTTTTTATTTCGAGCACACCATCGCGCATAACACGATTGCATGCATCGTTTACCGCTTCGTGAATGATTTGCGCATCTTCGCGCGAGATTGCGCGCTGTTAGCTAGAGCTGCACGACATTACGCTTGGTTATGCGCGACAGGGGCGGGAGCACATCGTGACGGATGCGAGAACGCACAGGATAACTACTGTCGAGTTCGCCTTCTACATCTTGCCCGTTCAGTGGGGTCGTCCCAATAGCTCAGATTATATTCATGGCATAGTTGCGTTGTGTCTTCACGAGAATTCCAGCAGGGGACGAACAAAAACGCGCATATGAGTGAATATGGCGTTCAGCGCGATTCCTGTGAGAAACTTCTGGCGAGGGGCGTGCTTAACAACTTCGCTAAGGATGGTCTCTGCCCGTCGTTGCTGGTGTGAGCTACTAACACGCACGCGGCGACCGCAGTTCTTTGGCGGTGCTTTTCAAAGCCGCGCCAACGCGCGTCGCGCGCGTCGGATCGAGACCAGCGCGCTGTGGAGGGGACGTTGATGGATACGAATGCGCACGGGGAAAGTCCAGTGTGTGCACGTGCGGGCTGTGCGCTCGGCAACGCTGTGCGATGCTCTTGAAGCTGATGGTTCACCACAACAGCGCCAACGTGGTAGCCACGGTGGTGTAGCTTCATGAGGCTACGGCTGCGAGCGCGAGAGAAGTCCCTGCCACCTGAGCACGCCGACGGAACAAGCGGATGCTCTGAGAAGAGCTGGGGCTGGCGCTGGCGTTCTGCGATTTATGCGGAATCCACCAACTCCACTGTTTCTCGCACGGCTGCATTCACAGCCGCGCACTGACTTTTAATCGACTGCCTCTGCCATCACAATGTCACCAAACCATCTACAAAAAGTATTCATGGCTGGAAGAGCTTGCCATGGCTTTCTCCGTTGACTATTACCACGAAAATGAGTGCTCCCCATTGGTGCGCACCACGTTTTCCGGCTAGGAGCGTACCCTTCTAAGCTTCCCTGTTTTCGCACTTTGCCAGACCGTTTGGCTCGGCGATTAAAAAGCGCGATTGAGGAGGGTGCCATTGTAGTGCAATTGGCATGCCGACGGCTGCGTTCCATGTCAGTCCTGCTGTGTTTGGGTACTGCAGATTGAACTTGAGCCAAAATTGTGAGTGTATTGTGAGCCATCTCCCCAAACCGCTGGTATCTGCCATCACTAAACTATGGTAGAAACTACGCTGCTTAAGCACGCTCACCACGGCATCAGGAAGCACCAGCATGCGTATTGTCATGTCCTGTGCGCAAAACAAGTAAACGTCCAGAGTTGAGCCAAAGAGTTATCGGAATTGATTTAGCATCAATTGAATAATTTGCCCTAATGGAGCAGATTCTACCTGAAGCAATATCAAAAGCTGATTCAGACGCAGAAACTTGCGGAATGTTCTCATTAGTAAGTTTTATGCCTCGATTGGTAAGAGCTTGAGCAAAAAGTTTCTGCCATGCTAGCTGCGCGGATTTGCGCAACGCTGCGGATACACGGTACTTCTCCATCGAGGATTAGCTGGCGGCTGACCATACCAGTTGCGCGCTTCATCCACAGCCATTGAAGACGTTTCCATCAGATTCGTGCCTAGCACGATTCACTGGACTCGAAGCGTCTATCTCGAGACAAAGAATCATGATTAAACAAACTATCGTCATCATTGCGGCGACTACCGCCGTAATACCGCGCGATTGTAAGCCTGTACGGTCTGGTCAGCTAGTAGCTGAGATGCTCGACCATTCACATGCTGTGCATCGTTTGCACAGACCCCAGCAAAAATATCTCCGCCACCTACCAAAAGCTAAGTGCGGACGTGCTATCACGCTGGACGACTTCTCCACTTTTCACGTGGGTTTTTAATGTCTCTTGTGAAGGAAAGTACGCTGCAGCATAGCCTGACAAAGTTTTTAGCGTAGAAGCTGGAGTAAAAGCATCACTAGCATTTCGCTGAGGCTACTTCTTTACCCGCCGTTGTTTGCAATAAGAACTCCTGCTTTTACTCCTTGCAGGGAGAGACGACATAAATTATCGATTAACTCTTGAGCCTGCGAAGCGTTAATATCTTTATGCGCCACGCACACAACTGTTTGTTTGCCCACCTCGCGCACGCTTGCGCTGGGGTTGAGCGCTGCACATGCCTTCGCGATATACGCGAAATTCAGAGATACTGCCAGGAACAATACCCGCAGCATCTGCCATAACGTATCCTCCAGCCAAACATGAGAGTTGTTAGCGCGCCCGAAACCAATCGTGCATGCGCGTTTAGATTAGTTTTCACGCGAGACCCTCCGTCACTAATCTGTTCAGCGTGCGCTGCCTGCGCATGAGCAATCGGCTTCCACTGGCTCTTAGAAAAATGCACAATAGGCGTAACGCAGCCATATACATCGAGAAAGCTGAGACTGTACGCCATTAATTCTGGAAAGTAATATTCAATTATCGCGTTCTACAAAACCGAGGAAAAGCTGCTAACAGCATCATGCCCACAAGCAAGTAGCTGAACTGGAGTATCCAGCGATTAAAGCCTGCACTAATCGAGAACCAAAATATATCCTAAGCAGCGTAAATAATACCCCAAACAAAAAGCGAATCAAGAAATAACCATAAACGGGCAAACCATTAAAGTCATATCTATAGCAGAAAAATCTCGCTCATAGCCTACTGCATCACTAACTTTCCCGTAGTAACGGAAAACTTCCAAATAACCTTTCGACCAGCGCACGTTGCGTCAACTGGTTTAAAGTCAACAGGCTGTTCATCGAAAACATAGCAGATCCGCAAAAACCAATACGGTCTCCATGCAAAATACAATCATGCAAATTCCATATCTTCGGTGAGCAAATGGAATTTCCATCCGTCGTTGCGCTCCCGCGATGCGGCGCGAAAACATGAAACCTGTGCCCTCCCACATGGCAGGACGTTCCCAAAAGCTACGCGCGTCACGTTCAAAAACGCGATTCGCGCACGAACCATAAAGCCGCTCGAGGAAGCGTTATCCGCAAATTCACAGAATTTTCGGTAGCTAGTCAAAGCTTCAAAAACCTGCCTGACGCGCTGTTCATTTCGGCAATATAGGTTTTTATCGAGCAGATTATCGGCATCAAAAATGAAGAACGCATCATAATTCTTGCGCATCCCCGGTAGCCATCATCGTGCGCAATAAATATTACCAAAGCGTAGCCCTTACCCACCGTCTGGTTAAAAGCCGATAACAGACAGCCCGACTGCGCGCAAGCTGCTGCTGACTGTCTATGCAATTATCCGCCACAATCCGTATCTATAAGTTCTTGCGGATGCGTTTTGGTTGTCGAATGGAACAGATAAAGGTTGCCAATAACCGCTTCCTCGTTTCGAGCAGAAATAGAACCATATCGCCTATTTTGTGGCACGTCACGGAAGGTTTGCGGCTTGACGAGCATGCCCACGATACGTTCCGCCAGTATACGATAGTAATAACGCCCAAGATGGTAATAATCAGGTCAGGAACGCAGCAATCCATTCATGTATAGCTCAGTCGCTTTGGTTACGGATACGTTTTTCTGTGCGATTATTCAGGATTATTTGCGTGTTCTCTCGAGTTATTTTCTGCGTTAAACCTCGAGCGAAAGACGCGCCGACTAGCAGGTTGAATAGTGGGTGCAGCAGAAGAGCTTGGGTTTTGCTCTTTGATTTCGTCTCGCTCTTTTTCTTCAGACGCAGCTGAAGACGACATAGATTTCACGCAAAGGCATGGACTGTGGGATTGCTCCGTGCTTTCTAGAGACTCACGGAAGCGAGATCAAATCTTCAGCAGTATATGCTGCTCATCCGCACTCTTCGGACGATCCTGAACCATCATCGTCTCAGAAATCTTTTCTCTGCGCCTGCACGCTTTGCTGCAATCTTAAAGCCTTCACAGGCTTTGGATCATCAAGTTCAGATCAATTAGCTCATAACGCTATGTGCTGAGCAATGCCCTGGATGCTCGCAATAATCGGTGTGCAAAGGAAGCCGCCGAGCGCTCCCACACAGCAGTAAAGGCAAAAACGCCCAGCAAGGAAATAGTGAGGATTGAGATCCATAGTCGAGCGCGTAATCATTGGACGATCAAATTATTTTCAATGCTGCTGATAAATCAATGAGTAAAATAATAACAAATTGCTGGACGGATACCGTTAGTTCCCCGCAAAAATAGCTGGAAGCGCGCCTACCAATATAGGTACCAATCATTGGTACGACTGCGAAATAATACGCAAAAGCCATGGCAAGAGGCAGCCAGTTTGGCACGCGCAGAATAATGCTGAAGATGAGACGGGCAGATGGCGTTAATCGCGGCAAAACAATGCCGAGTGAGGAAGCGGAAATCTGTTCCTGAACAACCGTCCAGGTAATAAGGAAGCGCTTTTACGAATCCTCCGGCAAATGGCAAAATAACTTTACGCATACTGTGCCGTACGCGCTCATATGGTAGGTCACCAAAATAACGGTAAAGCCAAATCAAAGCATGGCTCCAAAAGCAGAGCCTGCAGTATTAAGCGCTTGGCTGGCGAAAAGAGCCAATGCTAGTCGGTTTTAATACACTCCCTAAAATCGTCAACTCGGGTTCGAGATTGGTGGAGCTCGTAGTCGAACTGAGCCATGCAACCACTGCCCCCACTTGTGCGTCGGTCTCGGCGACCCGACACAATGGAGACGAGCTGATTGACCATGAGGTTACCGAAACGCCGATGAACGTGCGATAGAATAAGAGGAAGAAGCGTAAGACCGGCGGATGCGTTGCGCTTCCAACCCATGGCGATGAGCCACGCACTCTCGGCTCAGTGGAACGCCACGAACAGCGATATGACAATATGAGTAGCCACGCTTTGAAGAGCAATCGCCGCATGCGCCATGCGAAGTAGCCAAGTGCAGCGGCCAGCAGCGCGTAGAACAGCGCGTGTTTCATACCATTCTGGCGGGCGACGGCTGTCGCTTTGCGCAGGGGAAAATGGCCGCCAAGTCTGGATTCTTCCGCGCGTTTGCGTGTCGTCTCTTGCGTTTCTTGCGTTTCTTGCGTCTTGCGTGCTTTATCGTGCTTGGGTCTGGTGCATATTATTCCCTACACTGAGCGAAGGACAGTTATGAGGCACTCTCGCGAGCTGAGCTACGCCCCGTTTTTCGCGCCCGTTTTCGCGCAAATAGCCTCCGTTCTACTACCTGGGCGGTATGCTTTCTGTTTCTATTGTTATTCCTACGCGTGGAACGAGTCGCGCCGCATTCTTTCGTGTCTGCGCAACGCAACTGCACAATGCCCGCGCACGAGATTGTGGTCGATAACCGCTCACAGATAATACGCGCGCGCTCGTTGAGCAATTTGTTGCCGGAACGTCCGGGAACGAATGTACGCGCTTAACCGAGCGAAGAACGGGAACAAGGACTCATTCCGACGCGCAACAGGGTTTGGATGCCGGCACGAGCGATGTGGCGCGTATCGACGCGGACTGTGCTGCCAGCCGAACTGGGTAGAGATAGTGGGTGCCTTTTTCGAAGCGCATCCTGGCACTGCGGGCGTTACTGGTTCTGTGTGTTACTACGACATGCCGTTGCCTCTGATTAGCATGTTTTTGACGGTTTTAGTTCGCGAGAAACAGTACGGCGCCGACGGTATGCCGCTTCTTTTCGGCTCGAGATAGAGCGTGCGCAAAAGCGCGGTGAAACGATTCGTCCGCTCGTGTGTGAGGGATGCCAGGAACGTTTTCCATGAAGATATTGATTGCAGTCTATGCACCTTTTTGATGCGGCTTAACCACTCAGTTTGCGCTAACCTCGTTGTGGCTGCCGGTGCGCGCCACGTGGGAACAAAACATGACTCTTCGAGGCGTATGCGCCGCTGAACCACTTTTGATGCGCATCCACGCATGGGCGCGACAGCTTCCTGAGCGCACGCTGTTAAAACTGTATCCTTTGCTCAATACTATGCATCACGTGTATGGCGCCGTGCTCCATGAATCGACACTGAACTCGACTGTGGAAGGTTTTTGGGCGCAAAGTCGGTCTGATTGAGAGAAAAGAAGAACCATAACAGATCAGTGAATCAGCCGGCAGCCTGTGCGTGGCTCCTGCTCAGCCGGCGCCAAGCAATCCTGGAGAGATTCCTAACCCGCTGAACACACAGTTTAACCAGGAAAGCGCGGAGCGTTTACAACTTTGAACACTACACACGAGTAGTTAAAACTCTCTACTCTGGCTCGCTAACCGCGCAAACCTTATGATTTGCTCGCTGGCGCAGCGGCGTACTCACTGCTGTATGTTTATGCCGTTTATAACGATTTGGCCATATTCTTAGCTATCGCGTTTGCGATCTTATGCGCGAAAATAGTTCCAGCGATACGCTGTTTGTGCTCATTTTGTTGTGGTAACCATCGTTTTGACCGTGTTGAGCTACGTGACTGAAAGAGCGGGCGTAACGCTATCGCAGGTATTTTTAGCTATTTTGGCAGGTATCGTTGGCGAGTACAATCGGCATTTTTGATATGCAGCAAGCCAATGAACTCGGCGGCGACTTTGTTTCCTAACAGTCGGCGCAACTGCTTCCTCACGATCTTAGGATTCGTTATTCTCGTGGCCAGTGTTCTTTCGGTGCTCTGATTGGCGGAAGAACTCGCAGGCTTCGCTGCTGCTCTGTGCGAGCCTGTTCCTTCTATCCAGAACCCTGTTGCTAACGTTCCAGTGCAGCAGACCAGTTCAGCCGATTGCAACTTGCACAGTGGTGCCGATTTATCCAGCCAACGGCTCAACCAGCTCAGCAAGATCCGAATAACCTAACCGAGCGTTGCCCTTACGTAGTAACTTACACGCTAGGCAGGGTGAAAAGTTGATCCTTCCGTCTTTGTTGTGCCCAATCGCTGAGCCTACGTGTGAGAAGTTCAAATCAATCCTCCTCACTAAAAAACGGGGTGGGCTGATTCTCTATGAATCAACTCCACCCCGTTTAAAGTTATGCTAAAAGTCTTGACTTAACACAACTTTCGACTAAACGCGACGGCGTAGTGTGGTGATAGCACCTGCAATCGCCAGCCGGGGGCGATGATTGCTAGACGTCACGTTGACGCCGATCTTAGAACAATAGACTCGACTTAACTGTCTTGCTTGTCATGTCTGGACGGTTTGCACCTAGCGGTCTTGTCATTGCGGTTAGGATTGGTTGGCTTGCACGATTTATTGTACTTAGTTCACCTCGTCCCCATCGTTCACACCGTCATTATCGGTATCAGGGTTGGTTGGGTCAGTATTTCGCTGGCTTACCATTTGGATCGAACTTATCGTCGCCAAACGGATTCTTATCACCATTCACTTCGTCACCATCGGAGATACTCGTCTATCGGTATCTGGGTTCTTTTGGATCGGTGCCGTGCTTCTTCTCGTCACCATCATTAAACCATCATCCCGATCGGTATCTGGGTTGGTTGGATCAGTACCATCCCTTAATCTCAGTACCATCATCGTCACCATCCATCCGTATCCTCGCCAGTTAGGATCGGTCTTCGGATCAGTCTGAGACGGATCGTCAACAGTCTTGCCTGTATCTGGGTTGACCTTCGTGTTAAGTTCCTCACCATCGCTGCTACCCATCACCAGTCAAGTAGGATTCAACGGATCCGTGTTACCTGGTTTCACCGTTTGGATCGAACGCGATCAGCAAACGGATTCTTCAACGCATTTACCTCGTCGCCATCGTTGACGCCATCCTTTATCGGTATCAGGATCAAGAGGGTTGGTACCGTGATCTTTCTCTTCCTTATCAGTCGGACCATCGCCATCGGTATCAGTTCTTGGGATCGTTGCCGTCCTTCTTCTACGTCCTCGTCCTTGATGCCGTCGTTATCATCATCGTTATCCGTGATGCTGGGTACCATCACCCGTCAGTATCCAACTGGAACTTAGCGTTCATTATCGGTCACAGCGCCAGAATCAGCGGGATGGGTTACGACAACCCGGAACGAGTAATCTGTTCGGCGTCTGCATCCTTCCAGCAGGAGCAACCGTCACACTAATCTCCTGATGTTCTGGTCGATGGTTGCGGTATAACCCTTCGGAGCCATGAAGTCCTTATCAATAGCGAACTTCGTATTAGAAGGATACGCATCACCCGTATTCGTTGGCTTCACATGGTGGTCTTGCACCCGCTGGAACAATTGTATCGTAGCTGGGTTCGGGGTTCACACTAGCAACCGTCACGGTTGCTTGGCGGTGTCCTTCGAACCATCGGGATGGGTGACCGTCACTGTCTCTTCTAATAACAGTGCACGGTGCGCCTTGTCGTCAATCTGAACTGTTACTACACAGCTTTTGGATCAACGGTTTGCAGGCGAATCAGGAACGAGAACTTCGTACCCCTCCGACGATTCTTATCACCGTTTGAAACCTTCACCGTCTCTGGGCTTACCCTTGCCGGCTCATGGCTTGGATCATGCTCAGTGTTCTGCTTTGGTTTGTCCACAACGGGTTACAACAGTGATTGTTTTCTGTTGTGCCATCTGAGTAAGTGACCAGCACGTTGACAAAGTGTGTGGCGTGGTGGCATTCTTACTGGAGCGGTACCGAGGAAGGAACCGTCTGCGTTGAAGGTTGGATTATCAAAGCCAGCAGGATCCGTGTTCACGAGCGAAAGTCGTACCAGAAAGAACAGCAGGATCGGAGGTTGGTGCAGCAACCGATGTAATCGTGAGCTCAACAACCGTTACCAAAAGCGCACGTTGGCTGGTACGGATCCTTATCGTCCTTCTTGACTGCCGTCACCTTCACGGGTACTTCGTCCTTGGAACCATCAGGATGGGTTACCGTAACCACTGTCGCGATTTCATCGCTGGAGCAGCCTTGTCATCAACGCTGGTTACTTCACCAGTGTTTGGATCAACCGTTGCAGGAGAACCGCCGGGAACTAGAGGGCTTCGTACCCTCAGGCAGATTCTTATCACCCGTCTGAGGAACCTTCACAGATCTCACGGGCTTACAGTCATCCTCACTTAGAAAAGGATTGTAGGTCGAGCATCGGCTGGAGCATTCTTCACCTTAATCACAGCGTCGATGGTTTCCGAGGACTTATCCGGATCAGGTTACCTTCACCTTAACGGTGTAGGTTGTATCATATCAACGCTTGGAGCAGTACCAGTAACACCGTCAAGCGCAATCTGAGACCAGTCAAACCAGCAGCATGCTGATAGCGGTGGTCGCTGGCCGGCGGGGTGGACACAGGAGCAGCAACCTAATCGCAGCACCTTCGTTTACTCGATAGCTGTGTAAGCGAGGCTGTACTACATTTTTAGCCGGATCATTGGATCAGTCTTTGGATCAGTCACAGACGGATCGTCAACAGTCTTGCCTGTATCTGGGTTGACCTTCGTGTTAAGTTCCTCACCATGTCCTTGCCATCACCATCAGAGTCAAGTTAACGGATCCGTGTTACCTGGTTCACCGTTTGGATCAGACTTGCCGATCCTTAAAGCGATTCTTCGAACCGTACCTCGTGCGCCATCGTTGACGCCATCCTATCGGTATCAGGATCAGAGGGTTGGTACCGTGATCTTTCTCTTCCTATCAGTCAGACCATCGCCATCGGTATCAGGATTCTTAGGATCAGTGCCGTCCTTCTTCTCGTCCTCGTCCTTGATGCCGTCGTTATCATCATCGTTATCCGTGATGTCTGGGTACCATACGTCAGTATCAACTGGAACCCAGCGTTCATTATCGGTCACAGCGCCAGAATCAGCAGGATGGGTTACGCACAACCGGAACAGTAATCTGTTCGGCGTCTGCGCCATCCTTACCAGCGGGAGCAACCGTCACACTAATCTACCAGTGTTTCTGGTCGATGTTTACGGTATAACCCTTCGGAGCCGTGGTCGCTTATCAATAGCAGAACTTCGTATTGAAGGATGCATCACCCGTATTCGTTGGCTTCACCATGGTGGTCTTACCCGCTGGAACAATTGATCGCGCGATGCTGGGTTCAGGGTTCACTAGCAACCAGTCACGGTTACTGGCAGTGTCCTTCGAACCATCAGGATGGTGACCATCCTGTCTCTTCAATAACGAGTCCGCTAGCCTTGTCATCAATCTGAACTGTTTTGCACACCGGCTTTTTGGATCAGCGTTTACAGGCGATCGCAGGAACAGAGAACTTCGTACCCTCGGGCGGATTCTTATCACCGTTTGAGGAACCTTCACAGTCTGTGCCGAACCACGGGCTTATAGCGAAGGATCGTGCTCATCGGCCTCGAGGTCTTAGGCGCGAACATCCTGACAGTCACCTTTTGAACTTTCAGACGTTTCCATCTGGATACGTTCATTCGTAACCGTATCTCAGTATCGCTCTCAACCTGCAGTCACAATGTGGCGCCTGTTTTCTCGTCAATCTTCGATCCGTTGCTTAAATCATCAGGATTGAAATCTCGAACTTCCGTTCCAGCAGGAACAGCCGGATCAAAACAGGGCAACAGCATAGCAGGTCTCCTTCGTGCTGTTACATCTGTATCAGAAGGATCGTAAACATTTCGATTCCTTGTTCGCAATTACGAAGTGCGTCATAACCTCGACGGAGCTCTCGTCTGTAAAGACAGCTACAACTGGTACGTCAATCTTGGTGCCTGGCTAGCGTCGGCTGGGGCGACAACCGATACAGTGCCGGTTTGCCTTGTCGATGGAACTTTGTAACCCTCTGGAGCAGTGTGGAGGTCAGGAATGCTGAACGGTTCCTTCGCTGTAACTTTGGATCGAGCTGATCGGCGGAATACTCTTGCTCATCTGGTAGTCAGGGTCAAAGCCCTTTCATCAGACGTTCCGGTAGAACCTGCCTGCACTCATCGTCGCCTGGGTCGAGAACCAGCAATAACAGTATGCGTATCACGCAAACGATGTACACGGTTTCCTGTTTCTGCGTTAACTGGATACAACGTAGCCGTAAGTTCGTTGTCTTCGTCAATCCCAAACCAGCTGTCTTCGGTGGGAAGGAATGGTACATCGGCGTTTGCAGCTAACTGTGATGGTTGCTGCAACCTTGCCTGTAAAGTATTGATCCATTCAATCTGGTGCTTCACACCGCCTACGAATTGGTTTGGCAAACCGGAGTTTCGGTTTTCTGCCAACATCTCCCGGGAACGCAAATTGAGATATCTGCACCGTCGGTTGCGGAAGTTCACGTAATCTGGATACGCGGCCAAAATGATACCGTCGGCCTCATTCCAGTTGAAGTTGTTCTGCCGGGTAGCTAAGCCGTTGTACTGACCGCTCGACCCATGCGAGCCGTTGGTCATCCATGCAGCGTGCCGAGCAACACCTGCTGCATATCGGTGGATACGAATAGCCAATCGCGGTTGATGTTAGCAAATGTTGCCGCGAGCACAACGTCGCCTGCGGAAATAGACCAGCGATCGATGGTTGGAGACTCCAGCGATCTTGTGGGTCGCGTTGTTCACCTTGTCGATGTTTGCGCTAATTAAAGGCATAGTACTGGATTGTTCCGTGGCGCCTGCGTGCCCTTGAGACTGGATGTTTGAATAATCCATCGGCGCTGCACCTTAGCCGATGCGGTTTCTGCAATCCCTTGTCTGACCTTCCTTCGCCATCTGCACGCGAATCCAGTCTGCGCGCTTGCTGCGTTTTGTCGATAGTCCAGCCGCACCACGAACTTCGCCCGCGAAGAACCAAACGTGAGGTCGGCTCGGCGTGAGATCTTCTCAGCGCGTAGTCGGAGAATACGAGGCGTATACCGTACGCCTTCAGCCGCGACATCAATACCCTTATCAGTAGTACTTCCGGGAGCTGCACCATAGACCAACCCTGAGCACGCAGCTGGCAGCTCACGGTGCACATCACACGAACCATGCCGGCCGGAACGCGGGAACATTCTCCTCGACGTTCTTGGTTGTGTAACCTCGTTCTCAGAGCTGAGACCGTAACGATGTTCACGTACTCAAGATGATTGCATGCAACACCATCACCAATCTCAACATCGTATGCATAATCGCGTGGTACAGCTACATTTAGTAATTCCGACAACTGAGTGAGAATGATCCTTATCGGATTATCCACATACGCCACTTCTCACCCTAGGAAAGATTTGGATCTGCATCGAAGTGTAGGTCTTGCAGTTTCCGTGGTAAAGTCGCTTCATCTTAATAGCATATTCGCCTGATGCGTTCGTTGTGGTGGCATAGATTGGAAACGAATCCATCCTTTTGCGCCATGCATGACACGCACACCTGCATGAATAGGCGAGACCCTGCATCATTCAAAAGTGAACTTTATAGTTACCGTGGCGCTGAGACATAAACCTGACCAGTAATGTCTTCGTTTCGTCTACAGCTCGAAAGGACTCGATTGCATCCTATCTGTCGCCGCCCGATCGGGTACGTGTATCGTTGCTGGCCAATGCCGATCTGATACGCCATCCCGCAATGGCCTGGTGGTACGCGGCTTCGGCAGGGAGTAGAAGCCGATGCGGCTCCGCCCAAACCAAAACTGTGCAGCAGAGCAATCATACCTACCAGAAGCTAGGCCTAAAGCCCTAATCGCCCGTTACCGGGTAATGTTTTCTATCTGTCGCAATTCATCTCTTTCTTTCTGGATACAAAATTGATGAATGTGGAGATGCTTATAGAAACTGCAATGCTTACACTCCACAAGTAAGAGTGAAATGCTACACATCTCACTTCTTCATTGTGAAGTATATAATATTCCCCTCTATAAATACACCATCTCCTAAAACGCTCCAGAAATCGGGTTGTCGACAAGTATTGTTGGTGGGTGTTATTCGTTGAGTCGTTGAGTTGACTGGTGGGATCATGTCAGGAGTCTGTAACTGATGGCTTAGTCGTAGTGTTGGCGTTGAGCATGTTCGCGTTCGCTGTGTGTGTATGACCGAGTTGTGTATACATATTTGTGATGTGTTGACCGCGGCATGATATGGATGAGCTCGGATGCGGGCAACGGGTTTTGTATGCACGTAACACCACCACACGCATGCTTTTGCATGGTGGAGTAACAACCAGTCACGATGCGTACGTAGCATAGCGCATAGTCGAGCATTACAGCTTTCTATCTGGTTATTAAAACAGAACAATTGCCTACTGTAGTCACCTCGAGGTTGAGGTAGGTGAACAGGTCACCAGCACGTAGCCTGGCGTTGAGCATAGCCGCGCTCTTACGAGACGCTCGTGAGTGTACGACACGCCCATTAACTCCCAGCACGGTTTCTCAGCAAGCATGTGTTTATACGTGGCGCACCAGGTGGTATAACAACCGATCCACGCGGCTTGTTGTTCATCATTGGTAATACGGGTAAGTTGTTGTGATAAAGCGTAGAGTTCTTGACCAGCCTTGAATCGTGGTTCCTAGTTAGTACGCGATCGTATATTCGCACTGATATGGAACAAGCGGCGTTGGATTCTAGGTATCGAGACCATTGCGCTGGCATGCTTCGCCGTCCTGCACCATCCGGTGACTCAACCACGTCAGGAGGAGCGATACGTGCCAGTAATGCTTGCCACGCGCCAGCATGCTCACTACAGGCTAGACGCCATCCTATATATGTCGGACTCATCGCGATCAGTAAGACACAGTGGCGACTTCGCATATAATCCGTCGACTCTGCTGCCCCGTTTTTGTTGGACTGTATCGGCGAGTAATCGTAACAGGTTGATAATAGATTGTTCCGTCCGTATCTGCATTCACACGAGCATGCATGTCTTCCGAAATAAGCGACACGTGAGATGGCTCAGTAGAAAGCTGGAATAATTTCACGTCCAGCGGCGTTACGACTCATAAAGTACCCACACCTACTAAAGCTTGGAGAAGCATCTTGCTGAAACATGGATGCAACATCGTTAGCAGTTGCTGATACTGCACGAGATCAGTAGAGTCTGCTGAATTAATTACTTTTTCGCTCAACTGGCTGATTAGAAAATCTCGTTGAGATTCTGCGATACCTGATCAGTACAGAAGAACGCACGAAAGGCATGGATCCAACAGATAAAAAGAACTGCAATAGCAAAAACGCAATTACAACCACACTGACCACGCGCGCCTGTGAGAGGTGCGCATCGGGTGAAAACGCTTTTGAATGCGGTGTTCGCCGATATTCTCACTGATGTGCAGAATTTGTAGCCAATCACCTCGCACTGTGTGAATGAAGTCGGGATGTTCGGGTCTTTTTCCACCTTTGACGAAGTCGTTGAATATGTCACCTAACAAGCGCGTATCACCAGCATCCGCATATCCCCACCCTCTTTGGTAAGGTAGTTCGAGAGATAACTTCGTTCTCATTAGAAGCCAGCAGGAAGAGTAAATCGAATTCGAGTGGGTTAAGTTCGCATTATGCCATAAACGCTCACTGTATGTTGCGATCGATCCGCAACTAAACCGTCTCGCTCTATATGAGCTGGATTATAAGCTTCTTGATTACCTGATTGATGTGTGTACGACGCAATCTAGTGCGAATACGGGCTAAAAGTTCTGCCACTTTAAACGGCTTGAGACACATAGTCATCTGCGCAGCCTCAAACCTTCAACCACAGCCATTGTGTCTGATTTTGCGAGTCAACATAATCAATGGGAACAGCCGAGGACTATGCGTATCTTCTGCGCAACCTCCACTCCTGTAAGACCCGGTAACATCGTCTAAAGAGCACAAGATCGGGCTGAATAAGTGGGAAAAGTTCAACGGCGCGTAAACCATCGCGGCACCAACCGCACGAAAACCTCGCCCTCCAGCACTATTGACAGCATCTCAGCCAAGGCTTGGTCGTCATCAACAATCATGATGGTGTACTGGCATTCATTGTCTTGATGCTTCACTGCACTTCTCCTCGTAGTCACGCTCTCATAACGCACTATATGTTAGCGTTCACAATTTTTCAGTATAGCATTGTATTTTACTGTTTAAGAAGATGAAAGTAGACTTATGTTGTAAAATCTACTCTCATGTCCAACGAAAGGACTCGCTCATACAAAAATAGCCGCGCTCGTCGCGTTTTTCTGGCTACTGCACCGGCACTTGCAATGCTATTCCCGACTCCACTTCGCTGATTATCGCACTTCTGCCTCCTATTTCCCCTACACGCTCGCACTCGCCCTGCGATGGCGCCACCCACGGTCTAAGCATGTGGTGGCTGCTCGCACCGACCGTCGGCTTCCTAACCACTGTTTTCGTCTTCTACAACGAAAGCGCTCTCGTATACGCTGTGCCTACGCAGTTATAGCCTAGTAGGCAGTAGTATCGATTCGCTTATCCGTTTATTTATGCGTTAGTTAAAAAAACATGATTATTCAGCGCTGAGCGCTTCGTTAGGAAGAGCTGTTCGAGGCAGCTACGTTCATGCGGATATGGCAGTCGCCGTGGAATGGTCGTCCATCTTGCCAACCAACTCCCACGCCATCCGGCTTCAATCAACTCATCAATGCTTTTGCCGTACTTCTCACACACCATGCTGCAGCATCAAGCGGAAACACATATGTGCCCGCTGAGTTCGCGATACGGATTTCTGGAGCTACACGCGCAAAGAATTCGCGAGTGCGCTAACATTTGCAGCCAAAACTTCGTTCAGCTCAGTTACCGCTGTACCTTCAGAACTGTACGCGCCAATAAGAGCATGAATTGACAGCACGTTCGCATCATTTGTAATGAGGTCTTTTACCTGATTCTTCCACTTTCGCGCGCAACTTCGATTGTTGTAAATAATAGTAGCGCCAACAATTCCCGTAATAAAGGTTTTGCTGGAGCGTAAAAGAGCTACCCGTGCGGTTGCGCGCATCCTCATGACTGATTGCGCGGGAATATGCGTGCGTCCTGGATGAATAATATCTGACCAGATTTCATCGGATACAACGATGCAATCATGCTTGGCATAAATAGCCATAGCTTTTTCGATTTCCTCGCGATGCCATACGCGACCTGTTGGGTTGTGTGGAGGCAGAAAATCGCTACTTTTGCGCCACTTTCTGTCAGCACGCGATCCATATCGTCATAATCGCATGTGATATACAGTGTTTTCATCAGCAGTTAAAGTAGAATGCACAATCTTGTAGCCGGCGGCAGTTAAACAGCTCGTAAAACCGATGTATGTTGGCGAATGAACTAGGAACAGCGTCCCCTGGCTTACGGTACGCAGAAACGGTGGAAATCAATCACTCCAAGCACGCCGTTTTCGTAACCTATATGTTTATCGTCAAGATTACTCACGCCATTATGCGAGCGCTGCCAATCTTTAATAACATCAAAGTATTTCTGTGGTGGCAGAAAATAACCAAAAATCGGATGCTCAAACGTTTCCTGAATAGCACTGACTACAGCCGGTGCAGTAGCAAAATTCATATCGCTACCCACATTGGAATAGTGCTAAAACCTTCCTGTGGCGCTTTTGGAACACCTTCTGTCTGACCAATTGCATCTACTGCAGAGCATCCTGCCATGACGGTCGTAAATAGTCGTAAAATCGAATGCCATTGCGTTCTCCTTTTTGGTTTTTCTTACTTGTCTTAAGCGTACTCGCACGGGTGCAGGAGATAATACGTAACACAAAGGTTTCATTTTGTATACAAAACGTATACAACAGATATTATCTACAAGGAGGTTATTATGGCAAAAGACATCAAATATCAACGTTCGCATGGAACCAGCAATAAAAAGCAAGCTGAGGCTCTTCGGAAGTTTTGGAATATCAGTAACAGATGCGATTAACATATTTGTTCACACATCATTACTTGAAGGAGGATTTCCATTCGCACATTAAACCGAGATATAACAAAAGAAACGAAGCCGCAATGGTAGAAGCGCGACGGATTATGTCTGGAGAAATCCCAGCCAAAAGATACACAAGCGATTGAAGATCTTCTTTCTGATATTGAGAATGAAGATGATTAGTATGCTAGATATTATTACTTCACCACAATTCCGCCGAGACATCAAAAAGATGACAAAAAGGGTGCGGATATGCATTACTGGACACAATCCTTAGAAAACTCAGTAAAGGAATACCTCTAGACCCCCACCATGAGACTACGCTTTAACAGGAAACTACAAAGGTTTTCGCGAATGTCACATCTAACCCGACTGATTACGTATATACGCCATCGATGACGAGAATCTTATTCGTAGCATCGAGACAGGTGACGCATTCCGACTTATTCTAAAAAGTGCTGAGTTAAGTTATGAGTAACCCAACGAAGCGTACATGGATATTTTTGTAGCTCTTGTAATCTCATACGGACTATTAGAACTGCTCACTGATTTTCTTCAGAAGCGGCGCTCGAACTTTTGATGTTTCTGCCGTTCCTCATTTTGTTTTTACCGATTGATAGCTTCTTATTCCTTTTATTGATGGCTTTGTAGACGAGTTATGCTTCTGGTGGCTCGTAGTGTAGCAATACAAGCGCTCTCACCGTTCTGTGGATTTATGTATGGATCCAACATGGTGCTCTTCGCATGCGGCTTTATGGCGGTTTTGCACTTGGGATCCAGCAGGAACAGCACTTAGGCGTTTTATTCGCGCACGGAAACAGAAAAATGAGAAAATGGAAAAAGGCTGCAGAACCATACTGAGCCTGACTCAGCTACCCCGGAGAGAATCGATCTCGTTGTCAGAGTGAAAGTCGATGTCCTAACCATTGACGACGGGTGGCGACGTTCATATTAACGACTACTGCTTCAACTACGCAACTTTTCATGCTGCTCGATGTCGTTATGCTTTATCAAGCTACATCACGCGCCGGTACGCAAAATCACGAATAGCACGACCAGCGTCTAAACCTTTTCTCAAAATTAGTCAGAACTCGTCCTCAAAACGTTCGGACTCACTAAAATCAGCGTGAGTAACTGCGCAGCTAAATCAGCAGTAACCCTTACTCACATGCTCAGTCGCCAAACCAACCGTTTTCTCGCCATCGTTCGCAAAATCCGCACGAGCATCCATCACTCATGCACATGCAAAGCGTAATCATCGATATCATGTAGCAATTCGCCAGACGCCATCATCCTTCAAAGCAGCATGCACAGCCCTGAGCCAAACTATCTTGCTAATACGACGCTTATGATGCTGTTTTTGGCCAGGATCTGGGAAGAAAAGTCCACGTTCCCTACAACGCCCGGTTCAAAAGCGCTAAGCAATTCAGGAGCATTCACCTGGATCATGCGAAAGTTTCGCAACTCATTTTTACCCGCCATTAAAACCGTATGCGCCACGCCAGGGGTATGCACCTCAACGCAATAAAGTTGTCTTTGCGGATGAGCAGCGGCTGCGGCCACATATTCTCCCCTGCGGTTCCAATCTCACGATTACCCGACCATCAGCCTGAAATTCTTTCACCCAGGCCTGAGCCAAGAATTCACGGGAAATACGCACAGTATCGGCAACTCCCAAAACATATTCGCCTTTATCAGCGAAGAACATAGTCATCGGCATGCGTATTCCATGCGCGCTCTAAACGCGCATCCAAAGTGGACGAACGACGCACGAACGAAACTACTCGAACGACGACGAGCATTATTGCGCTCGCCTTTTTCCATCTCAGTCATGTAGCACTCCACATGAATCAGAAAAATCTCAGAAAAACACAACAGTCAAGCATAATATAGAATCCGCGCCATAGTAAAGTGTCATAATGAACATGTACGCACATAAGTGCACATGTCTCTATACAACTCAGTATTCAATGCAGTTGGAGCAATATGACTGTTCTTGTTATGGCGGTTGTGGTTATATTGGCGCTCATGGTTCATGCTTTACACGAAGCCGGCGATAAACATCGTCGTTGTGGACGATGGTTAGCGGCAAGTCTTCTCCGTGGCAATTCTCGTTTTGTACGGCATGGATGTATCTGCGGTGCAGATACTCGATTACTGAGATTTTACGCGATGAAACGTGGATGTTGTGATTCATTGCTGCCCGCAAACAGGTTGGAGAATCCGTTGAGAAGCCATTATGGTACTACCAGCAGAATATTAACGGTTTGCTGAACGTTCTGCAGGCTATGAAAGATGCCGAGGTTCAAAAGCTTGTCTTCTCCAGCTCAGCAGCAACTTTCGGCGTTCCGCCAGTAGACGTTGTTCCGAAGACGTGCAACCAATGGTTCCGATTAACCCTCACGGTCAGACCAAACTATTCGGTGAATGGATGGTCGCGCAAGCTCAGGCTTACGGTATTCGTTTCTGCGCTTTGCGTTACTTTAACGTGGCAGGGTTGCGGGCTCAGTCGAATTAGAAGATCCAGCGATTTTGAACCTCGTTCCTATGGTTCTCGACCGTTTTACAGCGCGGTTTAGCTCCAGCTATTTTTCGGCGATGACTACCCCGCTGAAGACGGCACCTGCGTTCGCGACTACATTCACGTTTCTGATTTAGCTGATGCACATATTGCCGCTATGCACTACTTAGACCGCGATGAACGCAAGTATGACGCTTTCAACGTAGGTACAGGTAAGGGCACTCAGTTCGCGAGATTGTTGACGAAATTGAAGGGTTTCCGGACTTCCATTCGTTGAAACTAGTAAACCCTCGTCGCGCTGGCGATCCTCCTCATTTGATTGGTTCCCTGAACGCATTAATACTGAGATGGATTGGCATGCTCAGCATGACGTGAAGGATATTGTTCAGTCTGCATGGGACGCTTGGCATGGCAAATCCAGCACATCATATTGATGTAGAAAACTGGACGCGAGAAGAACTGAAAGAGTATGAATGATTTCCTGATAATCCCTGTTAAAGACACGCCGAAAAACCCTAGGAATTACAAGGTTTCTGGGGTTTATTCTTATTCTAGGTTGCGCATATGCGAGCTCTGTATATTTATCTCTTGGTTGCTAAAGCAATCGTGGCTCCGTAGCTCAGTTGGTTAGAGCGCCGCCCTGTCACGGCGGAGGTCGCCGGTTCAAGTCCGGTCGGAGTCGCTGGAATATTCAACCCGGTACGCCGGGTTTATTTTTCCATGGCTCTGTGAGCTCAGTTGGTGAGAGCGTGCGACTCGAAAATCGTAAGGTCACCGGATCGACGCCGGTCGGGCTACCACGATAGCCCTCGTTTTCCGAGGGCTTTTGTTTTGATTTTTCTTGAGCACTGGACTACTGGACTATAGGGTTATACGACAGATATTGTTGGTGGGTTGTTATTCGTTGAGTGCGTTGAGTTGACTTTTTGGTTGGATCAGTGTCAGGGTCTGCCCAACTGATGGCTTAGTCGTAGTGTTGGCGTTGAGCATGTTCGCGTTCGCTGTGGTGTATGACCAGTTGTGTATACATGTTGTGATGTGTTGACCGGCGGGCATGATATGGATGAGCTCGGATACGGGCAACGGGTTTTGGTATGCATGTAACACCACCAACGCATGCTTTTGATACGGTGGAGTAACAACCAGCTCACGATGCGTACGTAGCATAGCGTCATAGTCGAGCATTACAGCTTTTTCATCTGGTTATTAAAAAGCAGGAACAATTGCCTACTTAGTCACCTCGAGGTTGAGGTAGGGTGAACAGGTCGCCCAGCACGTAGCCTAGCTGTTGAGCATGTTACATGCTCTTACGAGACGCTCGTGAGTGTTGACGATACGCCCGTTAGTCAGCACGGTTTCTCAGCAAGCATGTGTTTATACGTGGCGCACCAGTGATTATAACAACTCGATCCACGCGCTTTGTTGTTCATCATTGGTAATACGGGTGTTGTTGTGATAAAGCGTAGAGTTCTTGACCAGCCTGAATCATTGGTTCTAGTAGTACGCGATCGTATGATTCCTGCACTGATATGGAACAAAGCAGCGTTGATTCTGGTATCAGACCATTGCGCGTGGCATGCTTTAGCAAATCCTGCACCACCATCGGTGACAACCACGTCAGGAGGAGCGATACGTGCCGGTAATGCTTGCCACGCGCCAGCATGCTCACTGCAGGCTAGACGCCATCCCATATATATGTCGGACTCATCGCGATCAGTAAGACACAATCCGGTGTGAAATATAAACCATCGACATGGATGACATGATGAACCTCATCGATGATGAGTGATAAGGACGTGTGGCCAGATATCATCGAAACAGCGTTGGAGGCTACGTCCCTTGCCCGGGCTATGAGGATAGGACGGTCAACCATAATGAAGTGTAAGAACGTGGTCAAATTCTTGGCATGTTTATCAGTGCGTACACTCGTCGTGACCTGACAAAACGAGCATCTGTATCGTGGGCATAGCTGGCTTTCTTCGTAGGATAAGTTCCCAGGAAATCATGGATGGCGCATGTTTGACATAATCGCGTGGTCGTCATTTATCAACTCTAACCCTGACTAAAAAACCCTCGAAAACACAAGACTGAACACGGGCTAAAACCAACAGATATCGCCCAACCTCACAGTTGAATCAAACCAACTCCAACCACTAACAGCCCAACAAACACAAGCTACACACACAACAGAAAACCAACACAATCTCGTCGATAACTGCATAAAGGGTGGGCACTCTGTGTGAGACAATGCCCACCCTCATCTTATATCAAAACAGGACGTTCGAAGTCCCAAGAAACGTCCTGTTTATTAATATTTACCGCGCTTTAATGCGTCGATCCAAACCTTCATACAGGGGGAAGTCATCCGCAAGCTTTAGCAATGCGAGCGCGCAAGCTTTCGATATCTGCGATTTTCCGTCACGCAAAGCGGTGGCAATAACGTCGGCAACCTCGGTAAACTCTGTTGCTCCAAAACCACGGGTAGCGAGTGCTGTGTGCTGATACGCAAGCCGGACGTTACTTTTGGTGGTCGGGATCCCATGGAACCGCGTTACGGTTGACTGGTCATACCGACAGCATCGAGCAAATCTTCTGCTTCTTGACCGTTGAGTTCGCTGTTACGCAAAATTCGACCAGAACGAGATGAACATCTGTTCCGCCGGTTACTACGGATACTCCGCTGCTCAACATCAGCTGCGTTCAAACGCCCAGCAAGGATTTTAGCGCCTTCGGTACGCTGCTGACGGTTCTTAAACTCCTCGCTGGCAGCAATCTTAAATGCAACTGCTTTGCCAGCAATAATAGCTGCATAAGAGGCCGCCTTGCTGACCTGGGAATACTGCAGAGTTAAGTTTTGCTGAACTGTTCTGCATCGCGAGACAGCAACATACCTGAGTGCAGCTACCCAAAGTCTTGTGAATCGTTGTGGATACTACATCAGAATATGGAACTGGGTTTTGGATGCAATCCTGCTGCAACGAGACCTGCAAAATGAGCCTATCCGTCACAAGTATGCACCTACTTCGTCTGCAATCTCACGGAATGCTTTGGAAATCAATATGGCGAGATACGCTGACCATCCGGCGATAATCATCTGTGGGCGCGTTTCGAGTGCCTTTTTGACGCTACCTGCTCCATGTTGATGCGGTATGTTTCTGGATCGAGCTGATAGGATACAGTTGCCAGTTTTTCCGAGAGTTAATCTTCATACCGTGCGTTAAATGACCACCGTGAGACAAATCCAACCCCATAACCGTATCGCCTAGGGTTGAGTAAAGCGTGATAAACGCAGCATTAGCTGTGCGCCTGAATGAGGTTGCACATTTGCATATTCAGCTCCGAATAAGGCTTTTAGCACGCTCAATAGCGAGGGTTTCCACCCTATTCACTTCTTGGCAGCCGCCATAGTAGCGATGGCCTGGATATCCTTCAGCATATTTATTCGTCAGCACAGATCCCATGGCTTGGAGCACTGCGCGAGGAACAAAAGTTCTCGAAAGCAATCATCTCGAGAGGTAAGTTTGTTGACGTTCCAGCTCAGAATCAGCACTACGGCAACATCTGGGTCTACACGCTGATTGATCGTTAAATACTGTCATGCAGTTCTCCTCATTTGTACAATGACTGGATGATGTGCGGCAGTTATGCCCACGTTTCTAAGCATACGCGAAACCCTCGTTTGACGCTTGCCTGATTCTCATGGCTCGAGAAGACTGTGGTTAGTCTCACAGGGGTTTTGCCATACAAAGAAGGTGCACATGCAAAACTGCGCATGCACCTTCTATCTGGTTGCTCAAGCTTGGGAACGCTTACGAGCAGCCTCTACAGCGCGAGTCATGAAACCAAGCACAGCAAGAACTACAGTTACAGTAGCTGCCATAACCGGGTTCACGCCTGTCTGTGCAAGTTTTCTTGGCGGCTCAGTGGCAGCAGCAACAGGCTTTGTCTGCCTTTCTTATCGTCCGACTTATTAGCGTCAACATCGGAGCCGTTATTGTTATCGCCCTTGTTCTCAACAACGTGCAAGTCGAGAGAAGCTTCTTCAGCAGTTTCAGAAGCAGCGAACTCCTTGCAATCGCTAGCAATATTCACCTGCTTGACAATCTCGTAACCGTCCGGCAAAACGTAAGAGACGTCAGATCCAGCCTCGAAATCAGCAAAAGCTACGACATTGCCCTTCACAGCAGTAGGCGCAATTTCCTTGTTATCTTCCTTGTTTACCAGCTTGAGCTAAAGCTTATCAGAAGTTCCTCGGTTACAGCCTGCGCCTGACCATCAACTGTTACAGCAACATTATAAGGAGCAGTAGTTGGCTGAGGAATTTCAGCGAAATCGATGTAAAGGTTCTGGGTGATTGTTGAACCATAGATGCGAACTGTCGAACAATCTTTAGGGAATGGTCCGCGACGATTACCAGCAGATTTACCAGAGAATTCATAACCTTCTGGGGTTGTGTATTTCACGATGTAGTTGCCCTTGGGAAGGTCGGTGAGAGTTACCTCATGCTTGTTGTATAAGTCGGTGTATATACTTCCTTGCTTTCAGTATTGGTTTAAAAGTAAGGCTGATACTCAACCTGCTCCGGAGTAGCAGAGTCCCCCCCCCCCAGCGCACTGCAACAACAACTTTGCTTGCGATGGCTGGCTCACTAGGATTATCTTGCACTGGTGGCACCACTGGATTAGGCTCGCGATCGGAACGAACCAAAGTAACATAAAGACGACCACTATCTGCGTTATCGTCGGTAGTCACTGCTGAACCTGAGGCAATAATGTTCTTATTGAGCGCTTCTCGTAACCATCAGGAATTGTGTACTGGGTATAAGCACCATATGGAATAGTCGTAGCAACATAGTTCTCGACGCTTTGGAATACGAAATTGTATGCCTTACCATCCGCACTCACTAATTGTGAATTCAACTAATCCTTCCATAAGTTATCTTCTGCACTACCATTATTCAAATTGAGAACTACATCACGCGTTTTAACCTCATCAGTTGTTTCCGCTGGCACTGCCGGAGCAGCTGGTGTTGTAGACGTCGCTGGAGTATCCGTACCCATCTGCAGCAAACGCTGCTGCAGGAGACATTAAGAGAGCAAGCGTTAAACCTGCTGCAACTATACTCAATTTTTTCTTCATACTTTCCCCTTCTCGAAAAGTTTTTCGTGCAAGCACTTTCCCTCAACCAGTACATCCCTGGATATGTCCGAAAAACAATAATGTTCTCAGTAAAAACAGTAAGACGCCTCACACATTACTGTGCAAGGCGTCTTAATTACTATTCCTTTTTGCACTTACTTCTTCATAAGCAATCTGATTATCGAAAATCATCATCCTTGGTTTCCTTGAGACAGAACCAGGGAAATGAGCGTGAGCATAGAAGCAATGGCGAGGTACACCCACCATCCATACTACCGCCGGCATGCCTCCACAGAGCAACAGCAATAATAGAGCTACGGCACCCAAAATGGGAGCTGACGTTGTACCCAATTGCCGAACCGGTGTAGCGCACGTTGGTTGGGAACATTTCTGGCAGGGAACGCACCCATCGGATGAAAGTGATACGCAGGATGAAGCCAACAATCAGGAAGGCTTCTACGGCGTACTACGCTCAAAAATGTTGCCGTGATTAAAATCAAGGAAGAGCGGGAAGATCAGACCGAAAAAATAATGATCGCAAAACAGTTACCCCAAATCAAGAGCTTGCGGCAATCTTATCGGCCCATGCACTCGACACGAGGGTGAAGATTGCCAAAGAATACAACGCCAATAATCTGCATAAATACGAACTCGGTGTATGGAATACTGGACCGCCCTTTTCTGCTAGTGGTGGTACCCATGCTCAAAATCCATGTGGTGAGTCAGATAGAAGAGCACATAGGTAGCGAGCATAGCAGTCGAGCACAACTTCCTAAAGTGGAAGCGGAAAGTATCGACCGAGGAGCCTTAACAACCTTATCTTGCTCAACAGCCTTCTAAAGGTTTCAGATTCGTCAGCTTTACGCGCACCCACATACCTCAACAAACTCATAAGAGCGGAGAAATGAATGGAATACGCCAAACCCCAGGAGGAACGCTACGACTGGAGCACGGAGCTTGTTGGTGTGCAGAGCGAGGGTTAATAATAAGGAACAGACCGTTCAGCAGCATGAAGCCGATTGGAGCGCCCAGCTGTGGAAAGTTCCGTACAGCGCGCGCGCTTATCTGCAGGAGCGTTTTCTGTTGCTACCAGAGCAGCGCCCGACCATTCGCCACCGAGCGCGAAGCCTGGGTAAGGCGCAGGATGAGCAGGAAGAACGGAGCCCACAGACCGATCTGAGCATATGTTGGCGAGGAAAGCCGATATGAATGTTGCAATGCCGCATGGTTAACAGGAGATAACCAAAGTGGTCTTTGCGGCCGAGGCGATCTCCCAAAGTGACCGTAGAAAAATTGCGCCCAGAGGACGTGCAATCATTGCTGCGCCAAACACAGCGAAAGGAGCTAATAAGGCTTACGGTATCGTTGCCCTTTGGGAAGAACAAATGTGGGAATACGAGTGCTGCTGCGGTTGCGTATACGTAAAAATCATAGAATTCAATGGTCGTACCCACTAAAGATGCAGCAATAACTTCAGCTGGTGAATTCAGGCTGGACTTTTGCGGCCACTGGCTTAGTAGCTTCTGCTGCCGCGTTCTGAGAAAGTGTTACTGATGACACGATAGACCCTCTATCTTTCTCTTACTTCTTCTTCAACATTCTTGTGTTGTTCTCTAATGTGCTCTAATGTTCCTCGCAGCCGCTCTTGCCTTGTACGCTCTGCTAAGCTGAAAGAACTTTACTCTTTACTTGTGATAAAAATAAAGAGCAGCGCTGATGTTTTGCATCATTGCTCCATGTGTGTTTAGAAATTATTGCATCGTGAGGCTCAGGCAGGTGGAAGCGTCCACTCTGTGAGAAATTATTTTTGGGGAATGATTTTGAAATCTGCTGGAAATATGGGAGATGGTGAGCTGATGGCGGGGGCCTGTTGAGCGACGATGTGGCGAAGATAAGAGGCAACGGTGGGAAGACTGTGGCGGGATACGGTTTGCCGATAATAAGAGGCGGTAGCGGCAAATAAAAGACGCACGTACTTAAACAGATGTTCTGTAATCTTACACCGCTAATCTCACCATGTATCGCGCAATCTAATATCAAGCAGTAATCTCATACTGAAATCACACGGTCTAATCTAAGGCAGTAATCTCACGCAGCGAAATTTTCAACACGCTTACTTGACATCTTCTATCTCATGTGTATTATGGATAGAGCTGTTTTAAACAAGCCGACGCGGGGTGGAGCAGCTCGGTAGCTCGCTGGGCTCATAAAGCCCAGAGATTATGGTTCCAAATCCATGCCTCGCTACGAAATTAAAAAGACGAAATATCAACACAGTTTGCTGATATTTCGTCTTTCTAATTTCTCTAAAAATGTCAAGGAACCATTTATCGGGTCATTTATTTTTAAAATATACCCACCACCCGCTCAGATTTCGGAATATAGACCAAAATCGGCTTATAGGACATTTTGTGTTGGTTTTTAGTAGTGTGGTGCCGTAGCATGTGTGTGGTGCGAGATCGCGGTTATGGGTCAAAAATAAACAAAACCTCAACCACAACGCATGAAACAAAAATCTCACGACACAACTCCCCAACTGGGTCGGAACTATGTCGTGAGACACGACAAA
>BNJU01004301.1_pt1 | contig 54471 bp, 53 predicted proteins | sample 8539281 | NCBI WGS metagenome assembly BNJU01 (sample SAMD00202456, study PRJDB9452) | human saliva metagenome | isolation source: human saliva | place: Japan
CGAACCTCAGGTCATCAATGTATCTACAACATGATTTATACCGATTCAAGCGGAGAATTGGCGCGCCACACACTTCATAAACTCTAATATAGGCGCCGACCCAAACACAAGTCTTTCCCCATTGCCGATAGAACGAGCATTCACTCGCGTCCCGAGCAGGCGGACGGAAAACGCTTTGGGGATTTTGAGATGGATTTGATTGTGGATGGGTACAACCATGCCATACTCATGATCGTGGAGCGTTCTACAAACATGCTCTTCATGACCAAACTTGCCCATGGGAAGAAGGCCGAGCCATTGGCCAAAGCGGTCAGACGTCTACTGCTGCCCTATAAGAAATACATCAAGTCTATTACCACTGACAACGGCCCCGGATTTGCTGCACACAAGCTCATCACAAAGTATTTGGGAGCGGTCGTCTATTTTGCCGATCCTTATGCCTAATGGCAAATAGGAACTATAGAAAACACAAATAAACTCATCAGACAATATATCTCAAAGCACACCAACTCCGGTGATGTTATAGGTAAAAAGATTACGAGCACACAAAATAAAATAACAGAAAATTCATATTGAAGTTGAAGTTTGAAATGCTAAAAACGTGGTTTCTTAAAATAATGGTTTGATTTTTATGCTTGCCGATTGAGTCTATGACGGTGTAAAACGCAAAGAAATAAAATCTTTTCTTCTTTCTTTCATTGTCTCTTCACCTGGTTATTATTAACTTTGCCCAAAATTCGTGCCTAAGCGATGGTGACAACAGATTTGAACAGGATTAAGGCCGTGTTGGCGGAACAGAAGAAAACCGCCAAAAGGTAGGCGAGATTGACAAGGATCCCGCCAACGTGTCGACATGGCGCACTAACAGGGTGAATCCAATCATAGATACACTCCAGAAAATAGCAATCACACTTGACGTGAACATACGCCAACTGTTCATCCCCACCAAGTGGCAGCACGTGTAGTTGTGTCAATCATTGAAGAATTGAAGATTTTGAAAAGATTTGCATTAGAAGGAATTCCTAAATGAAAAGGTACTCAATGGTCTCGGCGGGTTGCTTTATAATTTTGCGCTAAGCATACCTTAAGATTCCAATTCCATGACAGATTTCTGCCTGTCAATCAGTGAAGCAAGAAAGATTTGGTAGTATTCGTGAAAAACTGATGTAGAAGTGTAATACCCTTATTTTGGTTTGTTTTACTTTTGCTTTTTACTGACGATGTTGTACACATGCTTCATGTGTAATGCTTGATTAATACTACAAGAAGAAAAAGAAATGCCTACGATAAATATAAATATAGACTATCTCAAGACTGTGAACTACGCACTGTATCACAACAGGATACCGGTGTGTCAGTCGGTGGAGCTGACCAATACGTTGCAGCGTAATATCGGCGATGTGAGGGTGGTGTGTGAGGGCGAGTATATGAGCCAAAGCGAAAGCGATCTGATAGAACAGATTGCTACCGGCGACACGCTGCGCATTGCCCCTTTCGACATCGCACCGGACGTAAACCGACTGGCGAGTCTCACGGAGCGCATTATTACCAGCTTCACACTGAAGGTGATGGGTGGCGATGAGGTTGTGGCTCAGGAAAACTATGAGATTGAGCTGATGCCCTACGATCACTGGCTGGGTTCAAGGATTCTGCCGCAGACCATCACTTCATTCGTTACACCCAACCATCCCGCCATAGAGGCGCTGATACCTCAGGTGGGAGCCATGCTGAAACAGATGACGGGTACCTCGGCCCTGATAGAATATCAGAGTGGCAACAGCAACGATGTGAGGGCGCAGGTGGCTGCGGCCTTCGCTACGGTGCACCAGCAGGGTGTCGTTTATCGCAGTATGCCTGCAAGCTATGAGGTGATAGGCCAACGTGTGACCATGCCCGACCAGGTGCTGGCGAAGAAACTGGGCAACTGCATAGAACTGACGCTGTTGATGGCTTCGGTGTTGGAAAACATCGGCATCAACACTGTTGTCATCTTCCAGAAAGGCCATGCCTATCTGGGCGTGTGGCTTGTGGACGACTGCTACACCTGCAGCGTGTGTGACGACGCTTCGTTCATAGAGAAGAAGATATCGCGCGGCATCGACGAGATGCTGGTGCTGGAATGTACCACGGTGACCAGTGAAAAGACTTCTTTTGAGGAGGCGGTGAGAGTGGCCGAGCGGAACTTGGCCGACTACAGTCTGTTCGATATGTTCATCGATGTGAAGCGTAGCCGCCTGGAACACATTCTGCCTTTGCCCACACGAGTGCAGAACGGTGCGGAGTGGACCTTCGACACCAAAGGTGTGGAACACGATGCCTGCATAGTGAACCTCAAGGTGCACGACCGCTACGACCTGAGCAAGATTAACGACACGAAGAAAGACATCACGAAGTATGACATCTGGGAACGTAAGTTGCTCGACTTCTCGCTGCGCAACTCCCTGCTGAACCTCTATCTGCGCCGCAAGGCCATACAGTTCATCTCCTTCGACATTGACTGCATAGAGGATCACCTGCAGGACGGTGAGGAGTATTGCATCTATCCCAAACCCAATGTGGAGTTTGCGTTTGACGCCAGCGAACGACTGGTGCGTTCAAAGCTTAACGAACCTCTGCATGAGCTTATCAGCAACGACATAGAACATCACCGTCTGCACACCTATCAGACGGAAGGCGAGACACGCGATGTGCTGAAGAACATCTATCGTGCGGCCAGGAACGCCATAGAGGAGACCGGTGCCAACTCTCTGTTCCTTGTCATAGGTATGCTACGCTGGTACGAGTCGCCGCAGAGCGAGACACCTCGCTATGCGCCACTGCTGTTGTTGCCCGTGGAAATGGTTTATAAGAAAGGTAACTACTACATACGCACCCGCGACGAGGAGATATCGCTCAACATCACCTTGGTGGAGTATCTCCGACAGATTCATGACATACGCATCAACGGTCTCGACCCTCTGCCCACCGATGATAGCGGTGTGGATGTGCCGCTTATCTTTGCAGCCATCCGCGACGCACTGAAGGAGCAGAATCGCTGGGATGTAGAGGAAGAATGTCTGCTCGGCACCTTCTCATTCAGCAAATTCCTTATGTGGAACGATATTCACAACCACAGGGAAGAGCTGCAACAGAACAACGTCATCGCCAGTCTGGTGGCCAACAGCCTGACGTGGTCGCCAGAGCCTATCACCGATAATCTCAAAGATATTGACAGTACGATGTCACCTGTTGAAATTGCCCTGCCGGTGGCTGTTGACTCGTCGCAGATGGCTGCGGTGATAGAAGGCGGCAAGGGACATTCCTACATACTTTATGGCCCTCCGGGAACTGGTAAGTCGCAGACCATCACCAACCTCATCGCCAACGCTCTCTATCAAGGCAAACGTGTGCTGTTTGTGGCAGAGAAGATGGCGGCACTGAGCGTGGTGCAGAGCCGACTTGCAAAGATTGGCCTCGACCCGTTCTGCCTGGAAGTTGCACTCCAATAAAGTCACGAAACGCCACGTGCTTCACCAGTTGGAGAAAGCTCTGAACGTATTGCATATCAAGTCGCCCTCCGACTATCAGTCGCAAGCCAACAAGATATTCGAGCAGCGAAAAGCGTTGATCGATTATATGAATGCGCTTCACTCGGTGGACAAGACTGATTGTCTCTCACTCTACGACTGCATACTGCGCTATGAGCAGATAAGCGCAGAACCTATGCGCGACTTCACCTATGGCTCAGAGCTTGACACACTGCTCGCGGCAGAGGGCGTGAAGGGGGTGGAAGAGATGCTTGGCAGCCGTTTTGATACGGTCATCAAACTTGTGGGCCAGCCGTCGAAGCATCCGCTTAACGGCTTGCGTCTTGACCGCGCCATGCTTGCCAACAGCGACAGCATAGTGAGCACGATGCGTAAAGACATGGACATCATCAGTGACATGATACGAAAGGCCGACGAACTGAAAGACACACCGGCATTGCGCGAGAAACTCCTGCGCGACAACACCGAAAAGCTATTCAGTGAGGATGGTGAGCAATTGTATCAGGACTGGCGTGAGGCGAAAGCTAAATGGTTCCTGCCACGATTCTTTGCCAAGAAAAGTTTTGTAAAACGGCTCAAGGAATATAACGCACTGATAACAGAGGGAGAGATTGACGGTCTTCTCGACTCACTCATCAGCTATCAGCAGAAGCACGAACGCATAGATCAGCTGCGCGCAATTCTGAAACAGTATCTTGGAATAGAGACCACTGCGGATGAGCTGCCAGAGTTGTCCATCCTGCAAGATAGCGTGGACAGACTCGGCAAATGGATAAGCCATGCCTCTGCAATGCGCGACTGGCTGCACTGGTCGGAGTACAGCGACGAAATGGCCAAGCACGGCATGGGCTGTGTGGTGAAGGCGATGGAGAATGAGGCACATACGCCTCATGCCATGCGTGAAGCCTATCTCAAAGCGCTCTTCAAACACAAGGCAGAAGAGAGGATACGCAAGTCGGATGCACTGGTAACGTTTGCGGGTATGATCTTCGACGACAAGGTGGCCGCCTACAAGCGTATGACGGAGGAGTTCCAGCTGCTCACACAGAAAGAACTATATTCCCGGCTGGCCGCCAATGTGCCTCGTGTGACCGACAACCTTGACAACGGCAGTGAGATAGGTCTGCTGAGTCGCAATGTGAGCAATGGTGGACGCGGACTGTCCATGCGCGACCTCTTTGTGAAGATGCCGACATTGTTGCCCCGCCTTTGCCCATGTATGCTGATGAGCCCGATGAGCGTGGCGCAGTATCTGAGTCTTGCCAACGATAAGTTTGACCTTGTGGTGTTTGACGAAGCCTCGCAGATGCCCACATGCGAGGCCGTGGGAGCCATAGCCCGTGGCAAATCGCTGATAGTGGTGGGCGATCCAAAGCAGATGCCGCCCACTAGTTTCTTCTCGTCGACCAATGTGGACGAGGAGGAAGCCGCGTACGACGACATGGAGAGCATACTTGAGGATTGCCGCACGCTGCAGATACCCTCGTTGCAGCTGTCGTGGCACTATCGCTCACGTCATGAGAGTCTCATCGCTTTCTCCAACAGCGAATATTACGGTGGCTCGCTCATCACCTTCCCTTCTGTCGACGACCAGCGCACCAAGGTGCACCATGTGCCGGTGTCGGGATTCTATGACAAGGGAGGCAAGCGCCAGAACAAAGCCGAAGCAGAGGCTATAGTTAAGGAGATAGAACGTCGCCTGAGTGACAAGAAACTCTGTGCGAAGAGTATCGGTGTGATTGCCTTCAGTGTGGTGCAGCAGAGTCTTATCGAGGATATGTTGCAAGACTTGCTCGACAAGAACAAAACTCTGCACGATGCCGCCGAGCAGATGTATGAGCCCATCTTTGTGAAGAACCTTGAGAATGTGCAGGGCGATGAGCGCGACGTGATACTCTTCTCCATAGGCTATGGTCCGAACAAAGATGGCAAGGTGTCGATGAACTTCGGGCCGCTGAACAATAGTGGAGGTGAACGACGACTCAATGTGGCGGTGAGCCGTGCCAGGGAGGAGATGTTTATCTATTCCACCCTCAAGTCATCGGACATTGACTTGCGCCGCTCCAAGGCGCGTGGCGTGGAGGGACTGAAGCATTTCCTTGAGTTTGTGGAGACACAGTCGCTGCCATTGTCGGCTGCTGTTCAGACTAAAACAACGACACGATTCTTGCCCAGCAGATAGCCGAGAGACTGAGATCCAAGGGCTATGAGGTGTCTACCAATATAGGGCGTAGCCAATTTAAGGTGGATGTGGCTGTAGGCGATGCAAAGCATCCGGGTATCTATCAACTGGGCATTCTGCTTGATGGCGAAGGCTATCGCGACACCCATACCACTCGTGACCGTGAGATTGTGCAGCCCTCGGTACTCGGCATGCTCCATTGGCAAATAATGCGTATATGGAGTGTAGACTGGTTCAATAACCCCGAGTATGTTATCAGCCGTATAGAGGAGAAACTGGCTTCAACGGATAGCACCGAAGAGGAGACTACTGTCCAGCATTTCGACATATCGGAAGAACAGATAGAAGAGCAGACCACTGCTGCCAAGGAATATGTGTTTTGTGAGATGAGTAAGACAAAGGCTACTAAAATGGATGACGGTGAGTTGATTCGCGAAGTCATCAAGATGGAGCAGCCGGTGACCTTCATGTACTTGTGCCGCAGGATATGCAACCTGCGTGATATGGCGCGTGTGACGGTCACCACCCAGCGGAGGGTGGAGCCTTATCTCTCTCAATTCCATAAGGATGAGAACGGCGACCTGTGGCTTACGAAAGAAGATAGCGAGAGCTACGCTGGTTATCGTCCCAACTCTGGACGTGATGTGGGTGACATACCTATGTCGGAGTTGAAGACCGTTGTATGCGAATCGCTTTCGGAACAAGTGGCTCTCAGCCCGGGCATTCTTACGCTGTATGCCGCCAAGAAGCTTGGTTTCGCCCGGCGTGGCGCGAATGTGGATGCCGCACTCAACAAAGCGGTGCAGAAGCTCCTGGCCGAAGGCAAGATAGAATATGTAGGCGAGAATGTGAGGCTGAAACAATAAAGATGATAACTGTTTAAAATACTACTATTATGGCAAACTTATTAGACGAGGTTACGGGACCTGTGAATGACAATGGCCGTGACATTCATGTGATTGACAAGCAACTGCCAGTGGAGATTGGCTTTGGCTCAACACTGTTTGAGATTGCATTGTGGGTGGTAATCCCCGTGCTTGTACTGGCGTATGTGGCGCTGTTCGGCTCTACGTTGGAGAATCCGCTTATGGTGGGAGTTGTGGGTTGCCTGGCCGGCATTATGCCAGGTGTTATCTTCATCTTCATGAAGATTTCAGCTCGAAACTACTTTCAGCAACTGGAGCAGCGTATACAGGCTGAGGCTTCCAATATCGACAATTTCCTTGAGCAGCGTGTGCAGATATTGCAGAACGTGGTGGGACTCGTGGAGCGTGCCATCGACCTTGACAAGGACGTGATGAAGACTGTGGCGGCTTATCGCGGCGGAGCAAACATCAACGACCAGAATCGCTCGGAGGTGAACGCACTGGTGAACACCGCCTTCGGCAGACTTTTTCCTCAGGTAGAGGCTTATCCTGAGCTGAAGGCACACAACGCCATTGCCGATGCCATGCAGCAGAACAACTATTTGCAACGTGAGATAACAGCGGCACGCACGGTATACAACAGTCGCGTGACGCAGTGGAATACCGAGATTTTCTCTTGGCCTACCAAGCAGATAGTGGCAGCACGTCAGGGTTACACCACGCGCATTCCGTTCACTGCTTCGGCAGAGACACGCGCCGCCGCACGTAGCAAGTTCTTCTAAGATACAGAAATTATGGTACAGGACATATACGATCCGTTGACAGAATATATCGAGGTGTTTCGCGACCGCTTCAAAGACGTAGCCCACGAGACCTTTGTCCAACTGGCGAAGGAGGCGCAGGTGGACGTGGAGGCAAACCGTGAGACATGCCGCCAGCTATATGCCACCGAGGAGTCTCTCTCCTCTGTGAAGACACGCATAGGCTGGTGGACGGTGCTGTGTGTCCTATTGTGGGGTGGCATCGTTGGTGGCGGCATCTATGCCTATATGCTCAATAATATATATTATAATCCTGTGGAGTCTTGGGTGTATGCCGCCATCGGCGGTGGCATCCTGGCGACACTGCTGTTGCTCTTCCTGCTTATTCATCCGAAGCTAAAGAAGCTGAAAGAGGAACGCGATAGCTTCCAAGAGACTGCCGCAAGCCTGGAGAAAGAGGCATGGGAGCAGATGGAGCCACTCAACCGCCTATACGACTGGGATGTGCTCACGAGCATGATGACCAAGACCGTGCCGCGACTGGAGTTTGACCCTTTCTTCACCACCCAGCGTCTGGCTGACCTGAAGATGGTGTATGGATGGGATGACTCGTTCAATGCCGAGCGGTCGGTGATCTACTCTCATTCGGGACTTATCAACGGCAACCCATTCGTGATATGCCGCACGAGGAGGATGGAGATGGGCTGCAAGACCTACTATGGCAGCAAGACAATCCATTGGACGCGTAGAGAGCGTGGTGCCGATGGAAAGTATCATACTGTTCATCATTCAGAGACACTCACTGCCAGCGTCACTGCTCCTTATCCCGGCTATTACGAGAAGACACGGCTCATTTACGGCAATACCGCTGCGCCCGACCTTATCTTCTATCGCAAGCAGAGTGGACTGGCCGGTCGGGAGGGCTCGCTGTCGTTCTGGTGGAACAAGCGTTCGCTTCGTAAGAAGGCTCGCGACCTAAGCAACAAAGACTTCGCTATGATGACCAATGAGGAGTTTGAGACGGCCTTCGATACCAGCAACCGCAACAACAACCAGCAGTTTGCCTTGCTCTTTACGCCCCTGGCACAGGAGAGCATGCTGAAGCTCTTGAAAGACTACACCGTTGGCTACGGCGATGACTTCGACTTCGACAAGAACAGGATGATAAACACCATCATCCCCGAACACTTGCAGAGTCTCAATCTCGACATGAATCCTGCGGAGTATAAGAACTACGACTACGACAAGGCAGAGAAGGACTTCTACGACATCAACGCACGTTACTTCCGTGCCATCTATTTTACTCTTGCTCCGTTACTCTGTGTGCCTATGTATCAGCAGACACGCTCCCACAAAGATATCTATGGCACCGACATGCAGATGCACAGCGCCTTCTGGGAGCACGAGGCATTGGCAAACTTCTGGGGACAAGAGCATTTCAAAGATCCACGTTGTGTGACGGACTGCATCCTCAAGACCAAGCAAGACAGCGGTCACGGTGACAGTTCCACCATCACCGTCTATGCTCACGGCTACCGCAAGGAGCAGCGTCTTACTCGCATCAGCAAGTGGGGTGGCGATGGAAAAATGCACAGCGTGCCAGTATACTGGGATGAATATCTGCCAGTGATGGGTACTGGTCAGATAAGGATACGCGAGGATAATGGCGACGTAACTGATACAGCTAAGACGCAGGTGCAGCGTCTGAACCATATCCACGACATCCTCAGTGAAGCCGGACTATCGTTGTATCGCAGACATATAGCGTCGAGGGTGTAAAGCTTGAGTGATAGTTCGAAAGAAAGATTAAACCCAATACATGGCAAAACATAGAAATAAGTTTGTTTCTGTAGACTTCATCTTCTTACCAAAGAAAACGGCTCATTCCTTCACTTATGTCAATGAGCTTTGCTGACTTTTGTGCTGTTCTCTCTCTTGAAATTACCAAAAGTAAAAAACCGCTCCAAGTGATTCCCCCAAAAAAACCTCCCTCCTCTCGCCAAAGCGAAAGGAGGGAGGTTTTATTAAGCAAGTTGTGGAGAAAAATCTCCCCCATGTGTCAAGCGACGCACGGGGGAATTATTAGAGAGAGGAAGAACCTTGTGTTTGTTCTTCACCAAAAAAGAAAGTTCAGAAGCGATAGCCGATGCTCAAGGTAGCATGAGAGTAGGTAGACTTCGTGATGCGATAGGCCAAGTTGATGTCCCAGTGCCGGCGGTAGGTCAGTCCCACTTCTGGGGCGAATGTGGGGTGCCAAGTGTCGGAAGAGGCAAAGAGTTTATCTTCCGGCGAATCGTGTGACACGCCAATAGCCGCACCGATGTGAGGAGAAAAACGCGCGTTGCGATGCCAAACGTAAGCTCCGGTGAGTGTGGCTACAAAAGAACGAGCAGGTACGTTATATTGAATCCTATCGGTAGGAGACAAATCGAGCAATTTGAGCGTGCCGGGTGCATAAATTTTATCGGCTTGCTCGGTCACTTGGGTGCCGAAGCCTTCTGTTTGCAACTTCGCACCGATCTGCACCTGTTCGTTGATCGCTTTGTCTGCTGCGATATAGAAACCGATGGCACTGTGCCTATAGGAGCCACTTCGGAAATCAAGCGGCCACGTGAATCCCAAGGAAGGATGGATTCCGGTTTGTGCCATGCACGAGGGGGATAGGGCGGCACAAGTGGTGATGAGAGAGAAGAGTATTCTTTTCATGCGGTTATTGTTTTTTTGTGGATGGTCATTCCACCCCGTTGGCCGTCGTGCTTTCCTGCAAGATGTGCTGCTCCTGCAACAAGTCGGCTGACATCTGAAAAAAATTGAACGCTTAGAACAACACCTTTGTATTGATCCTGTTTTGTGGAAAGGTGTTGAGAACTTAGTAAAAACGTCTTTCAAAGAGGAGCCAGATTTATTTTATGGTTGGACTCAGCAGAAATTGGGAATAAACATCCGTGCGGTCAATCTTCGCGGGTGGCCTCTTCGAAGCGCGCCAAGAGCCAGTCGCTCTGTTGCTCGCGGGTGAGGGACGAGTTGTCGAGCACCAGCGCATCGGGAGCTTGGCGCAAGGGGTTCATTTCGCGGTGCGAGTCGATGTAGTCGCGCTCCTGCACGTTTTTGAGAATCGCCTCGTAGTCGCCCGCCATACCCTTGGCTTGCAGTTCGTCGTAGCGGCGGCGCGCACGCACCTCGGCCGAGGCCGTGACGAAAATCTTCAGTTCCGCATCGGGGAACACCGCCGTGCCGATGTCGCGACCGTCCATCACAATGCCCTTCGCACGCCCCATCGCCTGCTGCGCCGTCATCGCCTCACGCACGAAAGGCAGGGCGGCCACCGGGCTCACGTGGTTGCTCACTTCGAGCGAACGAATGGCGTCTTCCACACATTCGCCGTTGAGATAGGTTTGCGGCAACTGCGTCTCGGGATCGAGGCGGAAACTCACTTCGATTTGTGGCATTTGCTCGCGGAGCGTCTCAGTTTGCAAACTGCCGTCGGGCGCAAAGAGACCATGACGCAGCGCATAGAGCGTCACCGCGCGATACATCGCACCGCTGTCCACATAAATGTAGCCCACACGGCGCGCCAAAGCTTTGGCCATCGTACTCTTGCCGCAGGAACTGTGGCCGTCGATGGCGATCACGATTTTTTTCATAAGGAGAAGAAAGGAGAAATTGAATGCATAGGTTTTGCCGCCACGCGCTGTCGGTGCGGCGGTGCGAGAGAGTGAAAGAGGGGAGCAGCCTTGCGCCCGGAACACCGCGTCAGTGCCCTTTGGGGCGCAGCGTGATGAGCGGAACGATCATTTCTTCCATCGAAACACCGCCGTGTTGGAAGGTGTCGCGGAAGTGCTGCACATAGTAGTTATAGTTGTTGGGATAAGCAAAGAAGCGCGCCCCCGTGGCAAAGATATAAGTCGTCGAGAGGTTGGGCGCCGGCAGTCGGAGGTCGGCCGGATTGCGCACCTCAAAGACCTCTTTGGCCGGATAGGAGAGGTTGCGCCCCAGTTTGTAGCGCAGGTTGGTGTTCACATTGCGATCGCCCACCACCTTCACCGGCCGATCCACGCGAATGGAACCGTGGTCGGTGGTGAGCACCACGTCGGCATCGTCGGCCGCCAAGCGGCGGAAGAGTTCGCGCAAACCCGTGTGGCGGAACCACGAGAGGGTGATGGCGCGATAGGCCGCTTCGTTCGAGGCCAATTCGCGCACCATGCGGCTCTCGGTGCGGGCGTGGCTGAGGATGTCGATGAAGTTGATCACTGCCACACTCAGATCGCGGGTGCGCATCTCGTCGTAGGAGGCCAACCACTTGTCCACCGCCGCCGAATCGTTGAGTTTGTGATAGGCAAAGGTGGGTCGGCGGTGCAGTCGAGCGAGTTGGCGTTCGAGGAGTTCGGCCTCGTGCAGGTTTTTGCCCTCTTCGGCCTCTTCGTCCACCCACAAGTCGGGGTGCGTGCGCGCAATGTCGAGCGGCATCATGCCGGCAAAGAGCGCGTTGCGCGCATATTGCGTGGCCGTGGGCAGGGATGGAGAAATAGACCTGCTCCTCCGCGTCGAAATCGGCTGCGAGTTCCGGCGCGAGCACGCGCCACTGATCGTAGCGAAAGTTGTCGAGCACGAGCAGCACCACGCGCCGACCGGCCGCCAAGCGCGGGAACACCGCGCGGCGCAACACATCGGGCGAGAGCGTAGGGCGCGCCGGTGCGTCGGCGTCGGCCACCCAATGGGCATAGTTGGCCTTCACAAACTTGGCAAAGGCTGCGTTGGCCTCTTCCTTTTGGTCGCGCAGCAGATCGGCCATCGCCCCGTCGGCGCCGGCCGCCAACTGCAGTTCCCAGTGTACCAGGCGCTTGTAGAGTTCCACCCAAGCCGCAGCATCGTCGGCCGCGTCCATGTCGAGGGCGAGTTGGGCGAACTCGCGGCGATAGCCCGATTCGGTTTGCTCTTGCACAATCTCGTGGCGGTGGATGTTCTTTTTCAGTGCCATGAGTATCTGCATCGGGTTGACGGGTTTGAGCAGATAGTCGGCAATCTGTGCGCCGATGGCTTGGTCCATGAGGTCTTCGGCCTCGTTTTTGGTGACCATCACCACGGGCACGTCGGGTTGCACCTCTTTGACGGCGGCGAGGGTTTCGAGCCCGGAAAGCCCGGGCATGTTTTCGTCGAGCAGCACAAGATCGAACCGCTGTGTGCGACAAAGTTTCACAGCGTCGTTGCCGTTGGTGGCGGTGGTGATGTCGTAGCCTCGTTTTTCGAGAAAAAGGCAGTGGGGGCGGAGCAGATCGATTTCGTCGTCCACCCAAAGCAGGCGTGCACTCATGGGCAGTTTGTGTTGGTCGGCGACGGCGGGGTGCCGCGCCCGATACAAAGTTAGTGTTTTTCTCGACATAGCTCGCTCGGCTGTGGTCTTTTCGGAGGTGGGGCGCTGCGTGCGCGGCGGAGAGGAAAAGGTGAAGGAAAACACGTCTTCCTCGCGCGCACGCGCGTCCGCCGGTTTTCGATTTTTGCCTTCACTCCTTCACCCACCCTGTGAAACTTGTTGAGGCTGCGCGCGTTAGGGGTGAAGGCTTTTGCCATTTTGCCTTCACCTTTTGCGGTTTGTGGCGCTGACGTGCAGAACGAGTGCGAAGGGGCGCAGCGGCGGAGCGAAAATGCGGTGCGACGAGTGAAGCCGGGTGAAGGAAAGACCGAAGGCAAAGCCTTCACCCGAAATGCGTTGTGCATCAATAGGTTATAGTGGGCGGTGAAGGGGTGAAGATGAAAAACGAAAAACACTTGACGCGAGTGTGTGCGTACGCGCGTGAGTGCGAGCGCAGGTGATGGAAAGGGGACGGGAGAGACGGCGAAAAAGAGGGAGGGAGTGCGAAAAACGGCCTGTTTTTGTTTCGGCGGTCGCGGACTTTTGCGATGGACGAGCGAGGCGAAAAACGACAGGGATTTGCGGACTGCATTTGTCAGACCGCGATGCGCTTCGCCGACCGATCGGAGAGCGGAACCACGATGTGGGGAAAGGCCGCAAAAAAAAAGTCGTGAAACAATGTGGAACACTTTTTTTTCCTTATCTTTGCCCCACGAACCGATCCGAACTAGCGTCGGACACAACGAATCACTATGGGAAAAAAATCATCGCAATCGCCAACCAAAAGGGTGGGGTGGGAAAAACGACCACTTCGATCAACCTGGCCGCTTCGCTTGCTACGCTCGAGAAAAAAGTGCTCCTCGTGGACTGCGACCCTCAGGCCAATGCGTCGAGCGGCATCGGAGTCGATGTCGGCAAAATCGAATCGTCGGTCTATGAATCGATGATCGGCAAACAGGATATTCGCGAGAATATCTACACCACCGACATCGAGGGGCTCGACGTCGTGCCCTCGCACGTCAACCTATCGGGAGCCGATGTGGAACTCTTGCAAATGGAACGCCGAGGTTTGTGATCAGGAGATGCTCGCCGTGGTGAAAAACGATTACGACTACATTCTCATCGACTGCTCGCCTTCGCTCGGACTCACCACCGTGAATGCACTCACGGCGGCCGACTCGGTCATCATTCCCGTGCAGTGTGAGTATTTCGCACTCGAGGGCATCACGCAGTTGCTCAACACGATTCGCATGATCAAAATGCGACTCAACCCCGAATTGGAAATCGAAGGTTTCCTCCTCACCATGTACGACCGCCGTTTGCGACTGGCCAACCAAATCTACGATGAGGTGAAACGCCACTTCCAGGAACTGGTGTTCAAAACGGTGGTGCAGCGCAATGTGAAGCTCTCCGAAGCGCCTTCGCACGGCATTCCCACCATCCTCTACGATGCCGAATCGATTGGCGCGGTCAACCACCTCTCGCTCGCTCGAGAAATCATTCAAAAGAACACACCGGCCTGATCGGGACACAGGTGTTTGTCGCTCTTTTCATTCCTACCTAAGTTTACGACATGGCGGTACAAAAAAAATATCCCGCGCTCGGGCGCGGACTCGATGCGCTCATTTCGACCGGCGAGGTGCACACCAACGGTTCGTCGAGCATAGGCGAGGTGGACATCGAGCTCATCGTCGCCAACCCCAATCAGCCGCGTCGAGAATTTGACCAAGAGGCACTCGAGGAACTGGCCGAAAGCATCCGACAGATCGGCGTGATCCAGCCCATCACGCTCCGAAAAATGGACGATGGCACCTATCAGATCATCGCCGGCGAACGACGTTGGCGCGCATCGCAGATGGCCGGTTTGCACTCCATCCCGGCTTATGTGCGAACGGCCGACGACGAGAACATGATGCAGATGGCGCTGGTGGAAAACATTCAGCGCGAGGACCTCAATGCCATCGAAATCGCACTGGCCTACCAAAACCTGATCGAGCACTACAACCTGACGCAGGATGCGCTCTCGGAGAAGGTGGGCAAGAAGCGCGCGACCATTGCCAACTATTTGCGCTTGCTCAAACTGCCCGCGCAGGTGCAGATGGCGCTACAAAAGCGCGAAATGGATCAGGGGCATGCGCGCGCGCTCCTCGGATTGCAACAACCCTCGCTACAGGTCAAACTCTTCGGTGAGATACAGGAAAAGGGCTACTCGGTGCGACAGGTCGAAGACATGGTCAAGGAGATCAATGCCGGAGGCACCGTGCCGAGCGGACGTAAGAACCTGAGAGACAAAAAGAAGGTGCTGGCCGAAGAATATGTGCCGGTGCGCGAACGCCTCTCAGAGGTGTTCCACACGAAGGTTAGCATGACCTACAACAAAGGTGAGGGGCGATCTCGATCCCCTTCAATGACGAATACGAACTCAAACATGTGCTCGGACTTCTCGAGCTGTTGAGCTGATTGGAAGCTCGGCAGGTGTGCAGAGAGTCCGCGCCGCTCTGATGGCGATGGCTGTTCACGCTCTTTTTTCTCGTTGCCGCTACGGTGGTCTTTGGCATTTTCGAACCGCTTGGTTGCTCGCTGTGCTGTGTTGGCTGGCGCTGCCGAACGGTGCGGCGGCGCAGTACGTGCCGCTGAAGGCGGAGACGGTGTCGACTGTCGAGGCACCCGAGTTGCCTGCCGAACACCTTGCCACGCTGCACCCCGATCTGCCCGCTGACTCTGTGCGGCGGGAGGAGACGCCGGTGGATACGGCGCTCTTGCTCCGACAAAACGAGGCGACAATGGCGGCGGCTGCCGTGAAGAGCGGACGCGATGTCGGCGTGCCGACCAAGGCGTTTGTGCCCAACCCCCAGCGCGCACTGTGGTTGGCGCTCGTTGCGCCGGGCGCCGGACAGATCTACAACAGAAAATATTGGAAGTTGCCCCTCTTCTACGGAGGATTCTTGGGATGCACTTACGCGTTCCTCTGGAACCAACAGATGTTCATGGACTATTCGCAGGCTTACCTCGACATCATGGACGACGACCCGAACACCGCCTCCTATCGCAACTTCTTCCCTCCGGGCTACGACATCGATTCCCGGCTGGATCAGTTTAAGACGGTGTTCAAAAATCGCAAAGACCGCTTTCGCCGCTATCGAGATCTCTCGGCGTTCTGCTTCATCGGGGTCTATTTGCTCTCCGTGGTCGATGCTTATGTCGACGCGCAGCTCTCGGTGTTCGACATCAGTCCCGACTTGTCTTTGCGCGTGGCTCCTGCTTTGATTGAAACCAACAATGGCCGTTCGCCGCTCCCCGCCATGGGGTTGGGGGCGACCTTTACTTTCTGACCATTGTTCACCCCCATACTTCACAATGATGAACCGTATCTATCAGTATTTCTGCTCTTTGGCCTTCGCCTGTGTTGTGACATCGGCGTCGGCTGCGATGATTTTGCCCGCGAACGACACCATCCGCGTTTCCGACGTCGACTACCACACGACCAACCCGGCTTCGGAGGTGACGCCCACGGAGGGTATGCTCCACAGTGTCGACACGCAGGTCGACGGGTGGTATATGAAGAAATACATGCGCGTGGATTCCACGCTCTACACCAATGAGATCCCTGTTTTCCCCCGCGAAGTTTATCTCGACCGCTTGCGCCGCTTGCCCAACCTCATCGAGATGCCTTACAACGATGTGGTGCAGGACTACATTGACCAATACACGGGACGCCTGCGCCGCTCGGTGAGCTTCATGCTGGGCGTGCAAAACTTTTATGTGCCGATCTTTGAAGAGGCCTTGGAGGCGGAGGGCGTTCCCCTCGAGTTGAAATATCTTCCCGTGGTGGAAAGTGCTTTCGACCCGATGGCCACCAGTCGTGTGGGCGCAGCCGGACTCTGGCAGTTCATGGTGCCGACGGCGAAACACTACGGACTGACGGTGAATAGCCTCTTGGACGAGCGTCGCGACCCCATCAAGTCGTCGCAGGCGGCCGCAAGATATCTCAAAGACCTCTACAAATCGTTCGGAGACTGGACTTTGGCCATCGCGGCGTACAATTGTGGACGCAACAATGTGCTCAAAGCCATCAAACGGGCGGGCGGAGCGCGCGACTATTGGGCGATTTATCCTTACTGCCTCGCGAAACCCGGGGTTACGTGCCGGCTTTCATCGCGGCGAACTACGTGATGAACTATTAGTGCGATCACAAAATTCCGCCGATGAAGACGATCGCGCCGGCCGAGACCGACACGGTGACGGTGTCGCGCAATCTCTATCTGGCGCAGGTGGCCGCCGCTTGCAACTTGGACGTCGAAACGGTGCAGGCCATGAACCCGCAATATCGCGCGGGGGTGGTGCCCGGAAATTCGCAACCTTGTGCGTTGCGACTGCCGGTGCAGTCCATCGACCGTTTCCTGCAATTGGGCGATTCGATCTACAATGTGGCGCCGGCCGCCGAAGTGGCGGAGCGCCGAGAGGAGGTGGAACCCGCTGAACTGACGGCGCAACCGAATAATACGACGACGCGACAGAGCCGCCGCCAAGCTTTGGCAGAGGAACGTCGCGAACGCCGCGAACGCCGGGCTGCCGCAGCTGCGGAACGCAAAAAGCGCAAGAGTAAACGTGCGCATGCCGAAGAATCTTCGGAGGTGGACATTCGTCAGGGCGACACGCTCAGCGAAATTGCCCGACGAAACAATACGACTGTCGAGAGTTGCAGAAAATGAACAATCTCAACGGTTCCGGCCATCCGGGCGGGCAAAAACTCCGCGTCAAAATAATTTAATCGCATGCGAACGGAAGCATCACGTCCTCGGGAGGTGATGCTTTCGTGCTTATATCGATCTTTTCCATGACTCAAAACGATAGCGCGTTGCGCGAACAACAGGAAGAACAGCAGGTGCAGGCGGCGTTCCAACACTTGCTCGACACGTATCTGGCTTCAAGTCACCGCAAAAAAACGGAGGTGATCACCAAGGCGTTCAACTTTGCCAAGGCGGCCCACCGCGGGGTGCGACGCCGAAGCGGAGAACTCTATATTTTTCACCCCATTGCCGTGGCACAAGTGGTGTGCGAGGAAATGGGGATGGGGTCGACCACAATTTGTGCGGCGTTGCTCCACGATGTGGTGGAGGATACCGACTACACCCGCGAAGATATCGCCAATCTCTTCGGAGAAAAGGTGGCGAACATCGTGGAGGGGGTGACAAAAGTGAGCGGCGGCATCTTCGGCGACCGCGCTTCGATGCAAGCGGAGACGTTTAAGAAGATTCTCCTCACGATGAGCGACGATATTCGGGTGATTCTCGTCAAAATCGCCGACCGTCTTCACAACATGCGAACGCTCGATTCGATGCCGCCTTCCCGACAATACAAAATTGTGGGGGAGACGCTCTATATTTTTGCGCCGCTGGCGGATAGACTGGGGTTGAATCGCATCAAAACGGAACTCGAAAACCTTTCTTTCAAGTATGAGCACCCCGACGACTACGCGCTCATCATGCAGGAACTGAGTGAATCGCAGCTCCAACGCGACGATGCGTTTCAAGAGTTTACGCCGGCCATTCGTCGCGCGTTGGATCAGATGGGCGTGCAGTACGAAATCAAAGCGCGCATCAAGAGTCCGTACAGTATCTGGCAGAAAATGCAGCGAAAGCACATCCCGTTTGAGGAAGTGTTCGACATTTTGGCCATTCGCATCATTTTCCGTCCCCAAAAGCGCGAGAACGAAATCGCCGAATGCTACGCTATCTACGCGGCGCTCACCCAAATCTACAAACCTCATCCCTCTCGTTTCCGCGATTGGCTGTCGACGCCAAAAGCCAATGGTTACCAGGCGTTGCACAACACCTTCATGTCGCACCAAGGGAAGTGGATTGAAGTGCAAATTCGATCCGATCGCATGGACGACATTGCCGAAGGTGGATTTGCGGCGCATTGGAAATACAAAGATGCGGGTGTGCAGCATGACGAACACGAGCTGGACACGTGGGTCAATTCCATAAAAGAAATCCTCGACGACCCACAACCCGATACGCTCGACCTGCTCGACACTATTAAACTTAATCTCTTTGCGTCAGAACTGAACGTCTTCACACCGAAGGGCGAAATCGTCACGCTTCCGCAGGAGCGACGGTGCTCGACTTCGCCTTTGCCATCCATTCCATGGTGGGAAGTCACTGCATGGGCGCAAGGTCAACCACCGCCTCGTACCGATGAGCCATCGCCTGACGAACGGTGATCAAATTGAAAGTACTTACGTCGCGACAGCGAGACCATTCAACCCGATTGGATCAACTACGTCACGACCGGAAAGGCGCGCGGACGCATCACAGCCGCCTTGCGCAAGATGGCACGTGAGCGGCGCAAGCAGGAGTGAAGAGATGCTGCAAGCTTTTTCTCACCGCGAGAAAACTCCCTGCGGGCAACGCCACGAACAATAAGTTGGCCGTTTTTCATCATTTCACTTCGCCCGCTGACCTCTTCCTCGCTATCGGCGAAGGAAAGCTGGTACTTTTCGGACGTCGACGTGCTCCATTTGCAGGGAAAAAGCACTTCGAAGGGGTGGGGATGGCGGCGTTTTGTGCCGTTTCTCAAGGAGAAAGCCGTGTCGAGTTTGCCGGGTGTGGCAGCGGCCTACACTCCCGATTTCGTGCGCAGCATCAATCGCAAAGCTGTGCTCGATCTCACCGACGAAGTCCTCACCCATTGTGAAAGATGCCCCCAGTGCCGGCCCATTCACGGCGATGAAGTCGTGGCCTACATCACGCCTGACGAGCATCTTGAGCTCCATCGCCGCGCCTGTCCTGTGGCCTTGAAGCGAAAAACGAGCGACGGCAACAATCTCGTCGCGGCACGTTGGAATCCTGCGCACGTCACCGGCCAATTATACGACATTCCCGTCCATGTGGAAGGGATCGCCGCGCCGGGCATGTTGATGAGCATTGCGCAAGCCATGGGAGAATTTCCCCATTTCGTGCTCAAAGCCATTCATCTCGACACCGACGACGGCATTTTCACCGGCACGCTCACCATCGCCCTGACCTCCAGTGCCGATGTGGCCCGAGTTTGCAACCGCTTGATGCACATCGAACAAGTGGCCAAAGCCAATCGTGTCGACGGTTTCTGAGTGGCGCATTCCCAATCAGCCGTGCGCCTTTTCAAAACACCACAAAAAAACTTCCCCGCAGCCGAAAGGTTGCGGGGAAGTTTTTTATGTTGCTTTGTTGAGGCGAGGATTAGGCTTTTGCCACGGCCTTTTTCGCAGAACGCTTCACGTAGATGCGGAAAGCGATGGGGGCTGCGAGGAAGATCGACGAAAGCGTACCGATGACCACGCCGAGAATCATGGCGAAGGAGAACGAACGAATGGCGTCGCCACCCAAGAAGAAGATGCAGAGGAGCACCAAGAGCGTGGTGAACGAGGTCATGATCGTACGCGTCAGCGTGTTGTTGATCGAGTCGTTGAACAGCTTTTCGGTATCGCGCGTGGGGAAGAGCGTGAGGTTTTCGCGGATGCGGTCGAAGACCACCACCTTGTCGTTGATCGAGTAACCGATCACAGTCAGAATGGCACCGATGAAGGTTTGGTCCACCTCAATCGAGAACGGCAACCAGCCCCAGCAAGCCGAGTAGATGGCGATGATCAGGAAGGTGTCGACCGCCAGTGCACAGATGGCACCTACCGAGAAGGCCACGCTGCGGAAGCGAGCAAGGATGTAGATGAAGATCGCTGCGAGCGAGAGAATCACACTGATCACAGCGCCGCGGGTGAGATCGGCAGCCACACTCGGACCCACTTTCTGAGCCGAGATGATCGAACCACCCTTGTGGTTGTCGCGGTCCTTGAAGGTGTTGTAGTCGGCCTTGATCAAGTGGTTGTCGTGGAGCGACTTCCAGATGAGCTGTTCCACCTCTTGGTCCACCTTTTCGCCGTTCTGTTCGATCTTGTAGGAAGTCGAGATGCGCACAGCGGGATTTTGCGTGGTCACGATGGCCAATGTGCTCACCGTACCGCCTTGTCCCTTGGCGTCAACTGCTTTCTGCACCACTTCTTTCACCTGTTCGGGCGAAACCTTTTGTTCGAATTCCACCACATAGTTGCGACCGCCGGTAAAGTCGATACCGCGTTGCAAACCACGCACGCCGAGACTCACGGCACCCGCTACGATGAGAAGGACAACGAGAATTGCCGTCTTTTTCGCGATGCGCATGAACGCAAAGTTCGTGTCGGTGAGGAATTTCTTCGAGAGACCGGTTGTGAAGGTCAGTTTCGTCCACTTATCGCGGTCGAGGAAGTGCTCATAAGCGATGCGAGTGAGCCAAACGGCAGTGAAGAACGAGGCCACGATACCAATGCCGAGCGTCAGGGCGAAGCCACGGATCGGGCCGGTTCCGAAGTAGTAGAGGATCACCGCCGTGATGATCGACGTGAGGTTGGAGTCGAAGATGGCGGAGAAAGCGTTGCCGTAACCGTCGGCCAGTGCTTGTTTCAGATTCTTGCCGGCGCGCAGCTCCTCTTTTGTGCGCTCATAGATGAGCACGTTGGCGTCGACCGCCATACCCAGTGAGAGGACCATACCGGCCAAGCCGCTCAGTGTCAGTGCCGCTTGGAACGACGTGAGCACACCGAAGGTGAAGAAGAAGTTGATGATCAGCGCGCAGTTGGCCACCATACCGGGGATGAAGCCGTAGAAAGCGCACATGAAGACCATCAGGAGGACAAAGGCCACAACACAAGCGGTGAAACCGGCTTGAATCGAGGCGGCACCGAGGCTCGGTCCGACCGTCTCTTCCGAAACGATGTTGGTGGGAGCCGGCATTTTACCGCTCTTCAGCACGTTGGCCAAGTCCTGGGTTTGCTGCGTGGTGAAGTGTCCGCTGATTCGCGAAACGCCACCGGTGATTTCGTTATCAATTGCTGGTGCACTGTAGACGACACCGTCGAGTACGATGGCCACGGGGCGTTTGATGTTGCGCTTCGTGATCACGGCCCAATCGCGTGCGCCGTCGGGCGTCATCGTCATCGAAACCACAGGATGGTGGTTTTCGTCATATTCGTCTTTTGCCGTGGCGATCACATCGCCGGCCAGCGCTGCCTTGCCGTCGGTGCGACGCAGGGCATAGAGTTCGAACAGTCCCTTTTCGGCGCTGGCACCCCAAGCGAGGTTGAGGTCGGCGGGCAGCACCTGAGCGGCCAGTTCGGAGTGAACGGCGCGGTTGATCGCAGCCGTGTCAAGTGCCGTGGCGTAGCCTACGATACAAGATTTGGGATAGCCGGGTTGGGCGAAGAGAGCAAGGAGCGGGTGAGCTTTGAGGGCAGCGGCACGAGCCTTGTTGGGCTGTGCCGTGGCTGCTTGGGCTTCGTCGCCCTTCTTGTCTTTCGAGAGCGATTTGAGCGCAGCAGCGGCATCAGCTTTTGCCGTAGCGGCTTTCTCCTGCTTGGTGCTGTCTACCTTGGCGCTGTCGGTCTTTGCACCCTGCTTCCCGTTGTTGGCCTGTGCCAGACGGGAGTCGAGGGCGGTGAGGGCACCTTGGATTTCATTCAGGGTATAAGTTTCCCAGAATTCGAGGTTGGCGCTACCTTGGAGGAGCTTGCGCACACGTTCCGGTTCCTTGATGCCGGGCATTTCGACCATGATCTGGCCCATCTGTCCGCGACCTTCGAGGATTTGGATGTTGGGTTGTGCCACACCGAAGCGGTCGATACGCTGACGTACCACCTGGTAGGAATTGTCGACGGCGGCCTTGATTTCTTTCTCCAAGACGGCTTTCACTTGCGCATCGGTGCTGTTGGGCGTCACGCCTTCGCTCTTGAGTTTGAGGGCGAAGAGTCCGCCGAGCTGGTCTTTACCCACTTTCTGTTGGTAGAGACGAACGAAGACATCGAGGAAGTTCTCCGACGAGTGTTCGGCTTCCGTGCGGGCTTCGGCCATGATTTGTTTCACCTGTGCGTTGTCGGCATTGCTGCCGGCCAGGTTTTTCACGACATCGGGAACCGACACCTCGAGAATGACGTTCATGCCGCCTTTCAGGTCGAGGCCCAAACCGATCTGCATGGCTTCGCACTTCTTGTAGTCGTAGCCGAGCCAAACTGCTTTGTCGCTTTGGCGCAAGGAGTCGAGATAGGCCTTACCTGCCGCTTCGCCCATGGCTTCTGCCTTCTGCTCGTAGTGACGGGTCACAAAGGAGAAACTCAGATAGAAGAGGCAAATCAGGGCCAAGCAGATCGCAATGAACTTGACAAATCCTTTGTTTTGCATTGAGTTGAGTTATTTTGTTGTTGTTTACTTGTTCCAAACGGGAAGAAGCTCTCATTCGCAGGGCGGACCGGGCCGCGTTGGCGAGTGAGAGGGGAAATTGTGCTCCGGTGATGCCAAAAGCACACAACGATTCAGCGTGCAAATATAGCGAAATAAATCGGATTCCGCACGGGATGAACCTGAAAAGAAGAAACGCATGCCGATTTTCTTCACCAAAGCGGGAACTTTTCTCGTCTTCTTCCCCGTTTTGGGTGAAGACTTGGGCGTTTTCTCCTCGCGTACGCGCGCTTGTCCGCTGTTTTCCGTTTTTTGCCTTCACTCCTTCACCCATGTAGCGCAAGTTGTTGAGGTTTATTGAGTTATGGGTGAAGGCTTTTGCTGAAAAGCCTTCACCTTCGCAGGTTTCGTGACGGACTGTCGTCAGGCACGACGGGAGAAGAAAAAAATAGAGCGTCGAAAGTTGCGCATTTCCCCTCGTTGTGCGTACCGCGGTTTTGCCGTCAGAGGTGAAGCAAACGGGAACAAAGCCTTCACCCATAATTCGATGAGCCACAACAGTTTGCATGATGCGGGTGAAGGGGTGAAGGCTTTTTTCGAAAAGCGGTTGATGCGCGCGACGTGTGCGCGCGTTAGCTTGGCGGGAAAGCCAAGCGGGTGAAGCTGCCGCGCGGCGGTCGGCAGCAGTTGCGCGGAGTGAGGGCGGACGGGATGAAAAAAACGCCGCACACCGGTGGGGCGTGCGGCGTGCGGGGAAGTGTGCGATGAGAGTAGCCCCGAGGGGAATCGAACCCCTATTTACCCTTTTAGGAGAGGGTTGTTCTATCCATTGAACTACGAAGCCGAGCGATTGAAGCTTGTGCAAAAATAAGGATTTTATTTCGTATTGTTGCGGTTTGTCCGCGCTTTTCGCCCCGGCGGCGCATTTGCAGGCGCTCAAGGCTTGTGTATCTTCTTTTTTTTGGCGAAATTCGCAGCAGCTAATTCATTATAGTTCATTCGTAAACCCTATTTATGCTCACTCCTCTCATCGTCACGGTCTTCATCTTTGGGTATCTCTGCATCACCCTCGAAGACGTGATCAAAGTCAACAAGGCCGCAGTGGCGCTGCTCATGTGTGTGGCCTGCTGGGTGCTTTATACCCTCGGTGCCGCCGAATATGTCCCGATGTTTTATGCCAATGAGTTGAAAACTTCGGGCGAAGCCGTGATGAATTTCGTGACCTCGCACATCCTGCGCGAGCATCTCGGCGAAATCAGTGAGACACTCTTCTTCCTCATGGGAGCCATGACCGTTGTGGAAATCATCGACACGAACGGCGGCTTCAATTTTGTGCGCGATGCGCTGCGTTCCAAAACCAAGCGTTCGCTCCTGTGGAAAATCGCCTTCATCACCTTCTTCCTCTCGGCCGTGCTCGACAACCTGACGACCACGATTGTGATGGTCATGGTGTTGCGCAAACTGGTCTACAACCACGAAGATCGCCTGTACTACGTCGGTCTGATTGTGATTTCGGCCAATGCGGGCGGTGCCTCTCGCCCATCGGCGACGTGACCACAATTATGCTCTGGATCAAGGGCTCTGTCACCGCCGTCGGTGTGATGAAAGAGATTTTCTCGGCCAGTTTGGCGGCGATGGTGGTGCCGGCCTTGTTGTTGCAATTTCATTTGCACGGCACGCTCGGCAGTGCGGAGCAAAGTGAGGAGAAAGCGGTGGCCGATGTGCACCAGTTCACCGGCTTGGAGCGCCGTTTGATCTTCTTCTTCGGGGTGGGCGGTTTGCTTTTCGTGCCCATTTTTCACAGTCTCACGCACCTGCCGCCTTATATGGGCATCCTCTTGGTGCTCGGCTTGCTTTGGACGCTCACGGAAGTGCTCTATCGCACGAAAAAACATCGCGACAGCACGACCAAACAGCGAGTGGCGACGATCTTGAGCAAGATCGACATGACCACGATTATCTTCTTCCTCGGTATCTTGCTGGCGGTGGCCACGCTCAAGGAAACCGGCGTGTTGCCGGCCTTCGGACAGTGGCTCAATGAGGTGTCGGGCGGTAACCACTATTTGGTGACCGGCGTGATCGGCGTGGCGTCTTCGATTGTCGACAACGTGCCCCTCGTGGCCGGGTGCATGAACATGTATCCCATCCAGGCCGCCGGTGACTTCGCACAAGATGGTGTGTTCTGGCAACTGCTGGCTTACTGCGCCGGTGTGGGCGGTTCGATGCTCATCATCGGTAGTGCTGCAGGCGTTGTGGCCATGGGCTTGGAGAAGATTTCCTTCGGCTGGTATCTGAAAAAGATCTCGTGGGTGGCCGCAATCGGTTATTTCGCCGGTATCTTTATCTACTGGTTCGAACGCGCGGTGATCCACATGTAAATCACTAAAACATTATACACTAAAACGTTATAGTTATGAAGAAATGGATTCTGGTATTCGCGGTTCTGCTGACCACGACCCTCACGGCCAGTGCGTTTGGTCCGAAACTCGGTGTCACGGGAGGGTATAACTCTCGTGGACGAAAGTGAATTCGTCGGCCTTCCGAAACATGGTCGACGGCAAAAGCGGCGCCGGCTGGTTCATCGGCCCGAAGGTGGATTTCGATCTGATGCTCGGTCTGCACCTCGATGGGGCGCTCGTCTACAATCAGCGTAAATTCACCGTCGGACAAGAAGGCAAGGCCGATTTCACCAAGACTTACAGCTCGCTCGACATCCCGGTAAATGCCAAATATCGTTTCACGATTTCGGGCATCGGCGTCTACGCTTCGACGGGACCGCAATTCTCCTTCTCGATGGGCAGCAAGAACATCTCGGTGAAGAATTGGGACATCCAAGACGGTGCCACGCCGGTGTTCAAGCGCAGCAACCTCTCCACTACGTGGAATTTCGGTGCCGGTGTGGTCTTGGCCAAGAATCTTGAATTGGGACTGGGCTACAACGTGGCAGTCGGCAAGTCCGGCGAATCGTTTCTCGAGAAGATCGGTGTCGGCGTCGGCGAAGTGGCTTTGCCCGACTATCGACTCAATACCTTCAACCTCCAAGCTTCCTACTATTTCTAATTCATCATTCAGCACATTCTCATGATTCGCGTCAATTGTTTTTCCAAGCCAACGAGGAGCAGTATGCCACTGCGTTGGAGACGGCGCTTGCCTTGGTGGCTGCCAGCCGTGAGCACGCTGGTTGTGTTTCATACGATGTTTTTGAGAGCGGAACGCGCCCCGATGTGTTCATGTTCTGCGAAACGTGGGCTTCGCCTGAGGCTTTGGCGGCACATGCTGCCACCGACGATTTCAAACAGCACGTCGGTCGTCTTGAAACGCTCGGCACGCTCAAAATCGAAAAGTTCGATTTCTGATCGCACACGGATAGTAACGTGACCGCGGGCCGACGGGCGCAAATGGCTCGTGAGGCGAGCGGATGACCTCCGATCGCTCTCACCGCATGGCGCCGGTCGAGGCACCTTGTCTCGGTCTGTTCTGTCGTGACGCTCCCTTTTCACGATTTCACCCGCGAGTCGCACAAGGCAACGGCCTGTGCGGCTTGCGGGGATATGCATTCTTTCCATGTCTTCCAACGGATTTCTCAGTTCCATTCCCCCGTCACACGCAATCTGCTGTTTATCAACATCATTCTCTTCATGGTGCAGCAGCTGGTGGCGCAACGCGGCGGCGATGTGCTCACCGATCTTTTCGGCTTGCACTTTTTCTTGGCCCCCGATTTCCACCTCTGGCAGGGTGGTGACCTACATGTTCCTGCATGGTTCGTGGTCGCATGTCTGCTCAACATGTTCTCGTTGTGGATGTTCGGGCGCATCATTGAGCGAACCATGGGGCAGCGCCGCTTCATCATCTATTATTTCTTGTGTGGCGTGGGCGCTGCACTTTGTCAAGAACTGTGGCAGTTGGGACAGTATTATTTGGAAGGCCTGAACCACTATGCGATCGTCACCGACGGGGTAACGAGCCTGCCGATGGGTACATTCCTCAACACGTGGGTGACGATCGGAGCCAGCGGCGCTTGCTACGGCGTGCTGCTGGCGTTTGGCATGACGTTCCCCGACGAGCGCATCATGCTGCTCTTCCCTCCCATCCCGATGAAGGCCAAGTATTTTCGTAATCGGCTATGCGCTGATCGAAGTCTTCTCCGCCTTCTATTCGAATGGTAACATCGCGCATTTCGCCCACCTGGGCGGCATGTTCTTCGGTTGGCTTTACTTTCGGAACTGGCGGCGACAAATTGCCGCGGCGCAGCGCCGACCGCATTACGATCCCTACACCCGCACTTACTACACCGGCAGTGCCGACTCCACCGCGGACGGCGGGATTTTTGCAACGCATCCGGCGAGCTTTTCAGCGTTTCGGCGCCGCTGTGGAAAGTGCTTTTCGTCAACTTTTTTCGCGCTCCGATCGCAGCGGCGGCGCATCGCGCACTTTCTTCGTCGGCCTCTTCGTCGGCTGCGGGGAGACGGATCGCGAATACAATCTGCGCCGACGCAAAAAGCAGGAGCGCATCGATGAGATTCTTGACAAGGTGCGCCGTTCGGGCTATGCCTCGCTGACCGAGGAGGAGAAAAAGATTTGTTCAACCACGCGTCGTCCCTGAAGCGTATGTCCTGCTTACGTCGTCTCTTTCATTTCTTCCTGACGCCCGAAAAACGAGCCTTGGCGCGCTTCATTTCGCTCTTTCTGGCCGGCGCTTCGTGGTTCACGGTGATTGCTTTGTGGCTTTGCGCCCTTTCGCCCTACGTCGACCCCCGAAAGTTTGGAGCGGCGGCGACCTACGCCCTGCTCTTTTCCCTCTTTCTCGGCGGAACGGTGGGCATGGCCGTGCTTTGCCTGATTTTTGCTCCGCGTCGCGTGTGGATTCCACTGTTCGGACTTTTGCTCTGCTCCGGAAGTATCCGCACTTATGCGCCGATCAATCTCAACAGAGGTAGTTCGGGCGGCGTGGCTTCGGACGAGATCCGCGTCATGACCTACAACACGCGCGGCTTCGGACTGACCGACAGCGGCCGGGCTGAAATGACGAACTACATGATTGGTTCCGGCGCGCAAATCATTGCCTTCCAAGAGGGTATGGGGTCGCTGGAACAAAACAAACAGCTGGTGGCACGGTTGAAGGGAACCGGCACCACGCACTACAAGTGCTACAACACCAGGAGTGAATGCCTCGGACTCATTTCCAAATTTCCCGTCACCGATGCGCAACTCGTTTGTCGCTCGGGCGGCAATATAGTGGTCGCTTTTTGGTTGAAGGTGCCCAACGAACGCCCTTGGATCGTGGTCAACTGTCATTTACGTTCCAACGCCTTGACGTTTGACGAGCGCGGGCAGTTCAGCCAGTGGACGAAGACGGGGCAAAGTTCCGATTCGAGCGCTTGGCAGCGCCGACTTTACAACAAAATCAAGCTGGCTGCCGCTGCGCGGGCCGACATGGTCGACACGCTCTCGCGCTTTGTCGACGCCCGCCGTGGACAGGTGAAATTCATTTGCGGAGATTTCAACGACACCCCCATCTCTTCGGCTCGGCATCGCTTGGTGGGCCTCGGTTTTCGCGATGCGTTTCGTGCGGCCGGCAATGGGATTTCGCGTACGTTCAATCGCGATGCGATGTATGTGCGCATCGACCACCTTTTGGCCGACCCCACGTTTGTGCCCGTCGAGGCGCATGTGGACAACGGGGTAGACCTCTCCGACCATTATCCCCTCATTGCCACCTTCCGTCGTCCGTAGCCATAGCGGGCGCTCTCCACGAAAAATATACACAACTCTCTGTACAACACATACAAATGAACATCGAACAATTGCTTACCGATGCCGTCGTCAAAGCCGTCAAGGCCTGCTACGGTGCCGACATCACCCCCGAACAGGTGCAGATTCAGAAAACGCGCCCCGACTTCGAGGGGCACCTCACTGTGGTCACCTTCCCTTCCTGCGCATCTCAAGCGTAAGCCCGAAGACACCGGAGAAGACCTCGCATTGTGGTTGGTCGAAAACACCGACCTCGTATCGACGTTCAACATCGTCAGGGTTTCCTCAACCTGACCATCGCACCCAAGAAATGGGTCGAACTGCTCGAACAGATCGACACTGACAGCCGGTACGGACTCGCCACACCCGGCCCCGAAAGCCCGCTCACCATGGTCGAATACTCGTCGCCCAATACGAACAAACCGCTCCACCTCGGCCATGTGCGCAACAATTTGCTCGGATGGGCGGTGTCGAAAAATCGCAGAGGCCAACGGCAACCGCGTGGTGAAGACCAACATCGTGAACGACCGCGGTATTCACATTTGCAAGTCGATGCTGGCTTTGGCTCAGAGTATGGCAACGGCGAGACGCCCGAGTCGACCGGTAAGAAGGGCGACCACGGTGGGTGACTACTATGTGGCTTTCGATCAGCACTATCGCGCCGAAGTGGCCGAACTCAAAGCGCGACTCGAAGCCGAGGGCGTTGCGCCCGAAGAGGCCGAGAACCGTGCGAAGAACGAGGCACCGCTCATGGTCGAAGCGCGCGAAATGCTTCGTAAGTGGGAGCAGGGCGACGAAGAAGTGCGTGCGCTCTGGCGCAAGATGAACGAGTGGGTTTACGCCGGTTTCGACGAAACGTACAAAGCACTCGGTGTGTCGTTCGACAAAATCTACTACGAATCGGAAACCTATCTCGAAGGGAAGGAAAAGGTGGAAGAAGGACTCGCCAAAGGGCTCTTCTATCGCCGCGAAGACGGTTCGGTTTGGGCCGATCTGACGAAAGACGGCCTGGATGAGAAACTGCTGCTCCGTTCGGACGGCACTTCGGTCTACATGACCCAAGACATCGGCACGGCCAAGCTGCGTTTCCGCGACTATCCCATCGACAAAATGGTCTATGTGGTCGGCAACGAACAGAACTACCACTTCCAGGTGCTCTCGCTCCTGCTCGATCGTCTCGGTTTCGAATGGGGAAAGAGCCTTGTGCACTTCTCCTACGGCATGGTCGAACTCCCCAACGGCAAAATGAAGAGCCGCGAGGGCACGGTGGTCGACGCCGACGATCTCATCGAAGGCATGATCGAACAGGCTCGCCGCACGATGGACGAAGCCGGCAAGAACGGCGACATGTCGGAAGCTGAGAAGCAGGAGGTGGCCCGCATCGTCGGCCTCGGTGCACTCAAGTACTTCTTGCTCAAAGTCGACGCGCGCAAAAACATGGTCTTCAATCCCGAAGAGTCCATCGACTTCAACGGTAACACGGGACCCTTCATCCAATATACGTATGCCCGCATTCGTTCGATCTTGCGCAAGGCGGAGGAAGCCGGTATCGAGATCACGGCGGTGGATCCTGCCACGGAGATTTCGGTGAAGGAAGAGGAAATCATTCAGCGCATCGCCGAGTTCACCGCCGTGGTGCGCGCTGCCGGTGAGGACTATTCGCCTTCGGCCATCGCCAACTATTGCTACGAATTGGTGAAGGACTACAATCAATTCTACCACGAGTTCCAAATCCTTCGCGAGGAGGATGCGGCCAAACGCAACTTCCGCCTTGTACTCTCGCGCAATGTGGCGAAGGTGGTGCGACTGGGCATGGATCTCCTGGGAATTGAGATGCCTGAGCGCATGTAAACCTAAGGTGGTGTGCGCCGAGAGTCGCAACCACAGCATGGGGGCGATTTCGTGGGACGAGCGTTCCGACGAAATCGCCTCTTTTCCTTTCTCGCTCTACCTTTGATGGTGGAGCTTCACTCTTCTATTCTATCTTCTGTTCATGAGTAGCAAGAAACCCAAGTTTTATGTCGTTTGGACCGGTCGCATCCCCGGAGTCTACACCTCGTGGGAGGAATGCCGCGAACAAGTCGACGGTTTCCCCGGTGCACGTTACAAAGCCTTCGCTTCGCGTGATGAGGCAGAGTATGCCGCAGCCGACGAACCGGAAGAGCACATTCGCCCCGCTCGTCCTGCTGAACGTTCTGCCGTGGCTTCGACCGACGTGGACGACACTGCCTCTCGTGGCGGAGAGGTTTCTTCTCGTACTTCCGGTTCCTTCTCGGGAGATGCCCGACCGGTGCACATGCCTTCGCCCGAGGTGTTGGCGAAAGTGGGCTTTCAAACGCTTTGTGTCGATGCGGCCTGTTCCGGCAATCCCGGGGCGATGGAATACCGGGGTGTTTATCTGGCGGAGGGGCGCGAGATCTTTCATTTCGGTCCGGTTCACGGCACGAACAATATCGGAGAGTTCCTTGCGATTGTCCATGCTCTTGCTCTCCTCGACAAGCAGGGGACGAAAATGCCCATTTATTCTGATTCGGCTACGGCGATTTCGTGGGTGCGGCGCAAGCAGTGCCGCACACAGTTGGCGCGCACGCCGCGAACTGAGCAACTCTACGAAATGATTGCCCGCGCCGAAGCCTGGCTCAAGGCGCACCGCGTCACCAATCCCATCTTGAAATGGGAAACCGACCAATGGGGCGAAATTCCTGCTGACTTCGGACGAAAATAGCCCTCGCGCGTGCGCGCGCATCAGCGAGTTTTCGATTTTTGCCTTCACCTCTTCACCTTTTGCCCTCAACTCGTTGATACCCTGCATGATATGGGTGAAGGCTTCACCCTCGTAGCCTTCACCCCTTTTTGTGATTTTCCCCTTCACCCTTGCCTTCACCGCAACAATTTGTGAATCAGTAGATTAGGCCGCATGGATAGGTGAAGGCAAAAAGGTGAAGCCTTCACACGCAACCACTTGTTTCATAGAGGTTTATCGGTGAATGGGCAGCAAGGTGAAGGCAAAAATCGTAAACTCGCTGATGCGCGTAAGCGCGCGCGAGGGAGATTGCCTTCACCTCCTTCCTTCCTTCACCTTCCCTTCGTCTTTGCTGAAAAAGCGCTCTATTTTTCGCGAAAAGAAGTGTTTTTTTGGGGGGGAGTAGACTCGTTTTGAATATCTCTAACCGTGATATCTCGAGAGGAATCAAGGTGTTAGCGTGTATAGCGTGTATAATGAGTGGTAAATATTAATCTTGTCTTGTTCTTGTGTAGAAAGTGAAAGGCTATAAATTTATTTTGTATTCAATTGTTGTATGTTTTTATGAACACGAAAGCAGCGCCCAAAATAGCAAGTAAAAATGCTCCGACAAAACTGTATGCAATGTTTGATAAAATGCTTTTCCACGTTTTTGGGTTAAGTTCATGAACTATTTCTTTGAGACTTGATCTAATGTTTGCTTCTTTTATTTTCTCTATTTCTTTAATTGTGGTTTCAAGTGTATTGTTACAGAAATTCTGAAGAATGAGATTTGCTTCCATTTTATAGCGTTCAAGCTGTCCTTCGCCTCCGAGTGTCAAATGAAACAGATTAAAGTCTTCTTCTTCCGGGTCTTTTTTTCGTTATTCCTCTTAAATTCGTTTATGAAATCTATTTTATCTGTTTTGTATAGTGAGTAAGCGATATGACCTATAATGTCTGTCTCGCTTTCAACAAGTTTTGAATAGATAAAATTATACTGTCTCGACATCGCTATGAAGTGATTTTAGTGCTTGGGCGTAAGATTTTTTGATTCGTGATTCCGAGATTGTTTCTTGGATTGTTTGTCCATTGTATCTGGTGGACACAAAAATATTTTTCCCCTTTGTGGTGGGGATATTGCTTCTTTTTTGTGCCATTGTGAGCTTATTAGCTCGCTCAATTGTTTTGAAGGATATTATTTGTTGCATTACCTATGTAGATTACTTGATTGTGACTATCGTCTTAGAGAATAAGCGAGTAAAGAGACTTTCTTGCGAAGTTGGTTATTTGTTTTTTTTCTTTTGGGGCTTGTCGGAGCTTTTCATTCTTCGATAGCCTGTTTTGAGTTCTTTTTTTAGATCAGGTAGCGCTTTTTCTTGTGATAAATTTTCAGGTGCACTTCCTGTATTTCTTATCACGATGTCTCGCACTTCTTTTCCAACGTTGTAGTGTGTTTGTTCAAGTTGTTCTTGTCCTTGGATATTCCGACTCTTGATTTGTTCTTCAGTCATCGTTACGCGGAAAAGGTTTGCTGCAAGTTCTGCACGTCCCATTCCATCAAAGAGTTTTCTTTTATCAACCCCTCTCCGTCTTGCAAGTTTCCAAGATTCCATATTATACATCCCAAGGTAGCCTGCATTCTGAAACTTTGCATAATCTGCAACATGGGCAGATTTGGCAGTACTTGAAAGTGATTTGTTTCCATCTGTAAGTTCTTCTCGATAGAGCAATCTGTCTATTTCATTGTTTCCTTGTAAATACAATTCGAACTTTCGTGTTTGTTCTGCAAAATAGGCTTGTGCCAAAGCTACCTCGGGTTTCTTTGCGTCTGCGTTCATTGCCGTCAAATAGCAAGCAAAACGTGTCAGTTTGAAGTCTTGGATTATCTTTCCATCTATCTCTCTTTTTTCCGCTATGATGTTCTCGTAGTGGGGTATATTGAGTGAAACAAAGGCTTTCGTTGTACGATCTATAACCTTTGTAAAAGTCTTGATATCTGTGTACCCAAGCATTAGCATTAACTCTGTTGCCCACCATAAAGGTATTCCGTTTTCGTTCTTGGCATTCTCAAATGAGAGTATTGCTTTGTCTTCTTCCGTCATAATGTAATAATATTTCTCTTGCAAAGATAGCGGAAAGTTCTGAGTTGTATTGTATTTGGGCTGAGTAGAATAAGGTTTATTCTGCGAATTTGCATTTGTGTGGTCAGCATTTCTTCAAACTCCGTACAGGTTGCGAACAATGAGCCAGATCAGCATGATGCAACCATAGATGATCAGTGCAGTTGGTGAGGTGAGGGAACGATAAAGTGGGCTCTTGCGGCGGGAGAGGAGTGCGAGTGCGACGACGAGCAGGACGACGAAGGGGAGGAAATAGTTGTAGTGCCAGGCCGTGAGGGGGTGACCGTGTAGGAGGGCGAAAAGAGCACGTTGCGTGCCGCAGGCCGGACAGGAGAGGCCGGTGAATTTGTGGAATAGGCAGGGGATGCCCCAGGGAAGTCCGGAGAGATTGCCCCAAAGCCAAAGGACAAAGAGAATAAGAAGAAGTGTGCTACGGCGCGACATGTGGAAGGGATAAATGCGGGTAGATGAAAAGTGGAAGAGAAACGGGGATTTCTCTTCCACTTTTGTTTTGACAGAGGCGAACCATCTGAGGACAGTTGCGCGCTGTGTCAAACCATCGTCGTTTTCGACGGCTGTTGTGAGCCTTTTTGTTACGCGATCGGCGGACGAAATGCGATTGAGCACATTTCAGACGGTAACTAATGAGATAACGGCTTATTCTTGGCCATGCATCATAATGGCGTTCATCATGATTTGGTAGTTCTTGTTGCGCGTATCGTCCATGATGAGGAACCAGTCGATGAGGCTCCAGATGCCGCAACCACCACCCGTGAGGAGCTTGCCGATTCCCAGACCGGTATCTCCGATGTAGAAGCGATCAATACCCAAACCACCTGTGAAAATAGAGAGAATGAGGGCTGTCGTCGGATCTTTGAGCTGCGAAGTGTACATCAATAAGGAGTCGTCAAGCTCCGTTATGCGGTTACGCAGATCGGCGAGCTGTGCGGCGGTGAAAAACTTCGCGTTGGTGGCGAGGAACATATTGATTTTATTTTGATCCATCGGTTAAGTGATTTATTTGTTTAATGATGGTGCAAAGATAAGCCCGTGTGCTTTAATGTGCAAAAAGAAAGAGACTTTTTCTTCGAATAAATAGTGGCTTGGGATCAAATTGTCAAGTGACGGCCCGGCAGGAGGCTGCTTTTATACCCGAGATGCTGTTTGGGGATACGAAGGGCTGACGGGAAATAAGGGTTTGGGGTTTTGAAAAATGAAGTAGGTAGACGAAAATAGGAACCGGTCGGTCGCACTCCGAGTGTGACAGACCGGTTTTGTCTGAAAGTGTAGGAAAGCCCTATTGCGGAGTCAATTTTTCGGCGAGGTAGCGCGCGGTGTAGCCGCGGCCGGAGGCGACGAGCGCTTCGGGTGTGCCGGCAAAGACGAGGCTCGCCACCGCCGGCACCGCCTTCGGGACCAAGATCAATGACGTGGTCGGCCGTTTTTACGACATCAAGATTATGTTCAATGACTACAAGTGTGACCACGCTCAATCAAGGCGTTGAAAGCCGAGAGAAGGCGGTTGATGTCGTGGAGGTGAAGCCCCGTGGTGGGTTCGTCGAAGATGAAAAGCGTGGGGACGGCACGCTCCTGCGCGAGGTAGTAGGCCAGTTTCACACGCTGGTTCTCGCCGCCCGAGAGGGTGGAGGACGACTGCCCGAGTTTGATATAACCGAGTCCCACATCTCGGAGCGGACGGAGGCGTTTGACGATCTTCTTCTTGCCGTGGGCTTCGAAAAAGTCGAGGGCTTGGTCGACCGTCATTTCGAGAATGTCGTAAATGTTTTGTCCCTCGAAACGCACGTCGAGGACCTCGTTCTTGAAGCGGCGACCGTGGCACGATTCGCATTCGAGTACGAGATCGGCCATGAACTGCATCTCCACTTTCACCGTGCCTTCGCCCTTGCATTCCTCGCAGCGACCGCCATCGGTGTTGAACGAGAAATATTTGGCGTCCATTTCCATTTGGCGTGCCAAGGTTGTTCGGCCATGAGTTTGCGGATTTCGTCGAAGGCCTTGACGTAGGTGACGGGATTAGAGCGCGTGGAGCGACCAATGGGGTTTTGGTCGATGAAATCGACGGCTTGAATGGCGTCGAGGTCGCCGGTGAGCTCGGCGTATTCGCCGGGGCGGTCGCCCGACTGGTCGAGCTGACGCAAGAGGGCCTTATAAAAGATGTCGCGCACAAGGGTGGATTTGCCCGAACCCGACACCCCCGTCACGACGGTGAGTACGTTGAGCGGGAATTGCACGTCGATGCCGCGGAGGTTGTTTTCGCGAGCACCGATGATGTCGATGTGGCGGTTCCACCGGCGGCGCGAGGTCGGTACGGGAATGGACTCGGCACCGGTGAGGAAGTTGAGCGTGTGGCTGCGTCCCACGGTGGCGCCGGGGCGGTGGGCGGCTCCTTCGGCCGGAACTTTGCCTTGCCACACCACTTCGCCGCCGAGTCGACCGGCTTCGGGACCGATGTCGATGAGGTGGTCGGCGGCGCGGATGATGTCTTCGTCGTGTTCGACGACGATGACGGTGTTGCCCACATCACGAAGTTGGCGCAAGACGCGAATGAGTCGATCGGTGTCGCGAGAATGGAGCCCGATGGAGGGTTCGTCGAGGATGTAGAGACTGCCCACCAGACTACTGCCGAGCGAGGTGGCGAGGTTGATGCGTTGACTTTCGCCGCCTGAAAGCGAATTGCTGAGGCGGTCGAGCGTGAGATAGCCGAGTCCCTACTTCGTTGAGGAAGCGGAGCCGGCTGCGGATCTCGACGAGCAGACGTTGGGCGACGGAAGCATCGTGTTCGGAGAGGGTGAGGGCGTCGAACCATCGGGCGAGATCGGCCACCGACATACGCACGAGGTCGGCAATGGTGCGGTCGCCCACACGAACGTAGAGGGCTTCGGGACGCAAACGTGTGCCGTGACAAACGGGGCACTCGGCTTTGCCGCGATAGCGGGCGAGCATCACACGGTTTTGAATCTTGTAGGCGCCTTTGTTCGAGCGCGTGGAAGAAGCCATCGATGCACACATCGACATCGCCCTCCTCCCAAGCCATGCCGGGACCACCGTGCCAGAGCAGATCGTGCTGGGCGGATGTGAGTTTGTAGTAGGGTTCGAAGATGGGGAAGTCGTGGGCGGCGGCGCGGCGCATGAATTCCTGTTGCCACTGGCTGAGTTTTGCTCCGCGCCAGCACATCACAGCGCCGTCGTAGACCGAGAGCGAGCGATTGGGGATGACAAGGTGCTCGTCGATGCCCACCACGCGGCCGAAACCTTCGCAGCGGGGACAAGCGCCAACGGGATTGTTGAACGAGAAAAGGTTGTCGCTCGGTTCCTCGAAGGTGATGCCGTCGGCCTCGAATCGGGTGGAGAAGCGTTGTAGCGTGCGATCGGGATAGAAACGCAGGAGGCATTCGCCGTCGCCCTCGTAGAGTGCCGTTTCGACAGAGTCGGTGAGACGCGTCACGCCGTCTTTCGAACCATCGACGGCCAGGCGATCGAGGAGAAGGAAGAGCGCCCTTCGGCCAAGGCCTTCTCGTGGCGCGCCACGGCAGCGGGGCTTTCGATGGCTTCGTCCATGCGCACCATGTCGCCGTCGAGATCCAAACGCGAAAGCCCCTGCTGGAGCAGCACTTCGATTTGCTCTTTGAATGTGCGCTCGTGGAGCAGGCGCAGCGGAGCGAGCACGGTGAAGCGTGTGCCGGCGGGGTGGCGGAGGGCAGCGGCGACAATGTCGTCGGCGCTGTGGCGACGCACTTCTTCGCCGCTCACCGGAGAGTAGGTATGTCCCACGCGGGCGAAGAGCAGACGGAGATATTCGTAGATTTCGGTGCTCGTGCCGACGGTGGAACGCGGGTTGTTCGTCTTGACTTTCTGTTCTATAGCGATGGCCGGCGGCAGCCCTTTGATGTAGTCGCACTCGGGCTTGTTCATGCGCCCGAGAAACTGGCGGGCGTAGGCCGAAAGGCTTTCGACATAGCGCCGCTGACCTTCGGCATAGAGGGTGTCGAAGGCCAATGAAGACTTTCCCGAACCGGAAAGGCCGGTGATGACGACAAATTGCTCGCGCGGAATCTCGACGTCGATGTTCTTGAGATTGTTGACGCGCGCGCCTTTGACGACGATGCTATGGTTCATGAAAATAGTTTATGCGATGTCTAAGAGTTCGATGCGGAAGATGAGTGTGCTGTGTCCCGGGATGTCGCGACCGGCACCCCGCTCACCGTAGCCGGCAGCGGCGGGAACGTAGAGCTCCCATACGTCGCCGATGTGCATGTTGACGAGCGCCACTTGCCAACCGGTGATGAGTTCGTTGACACGGAAGGCCGGTGGAGTGCCGGTCCCGCGGCGAGAGGAGTCGAAGACCTGCCCATCGATGAGGCGTCCTTCGTAATGAACCGTGACCACCGAGCGCGGAGCGGGCGTGGCATTGTGGCGGCGCAGCGTGCGCTCGTCGGCATCGGCCGGCGGAGCGGGAGCCGTTTGCACCACCTTGTAGAGCACGCCACAGCGCAACTCTTGTATGCCGGTGCGGCCGCGGAGGTTGGCGAGAAAGTTTTCGTTCTCGGCTTTATAGGCGGCGATGGCGGCCGCATTCATCTTTTTCTTGTGAGCCATGATGGGGAGGATCGATCAATCAGTGGCGGTGCTTCGCGCGAGCACTGCGGCGCACCACAAAACCACCGTAGGCGGCGATGATGAAGAAGCAAACAAGGGGCACGATGAAGCCATAGGCCATGGACGAGTGGTCGGCAATCAGTCCCATGAGCACGGGGAGCCACGGCACCGCCGACGATGCCCATGATGAGGAGCGACGAGGCGATTTTTGGTGCGGCGACCCAAACCGCGGAGGGCGAGGGCAAAGATGGTGGGGAAACATGATGCTCTCGCAGAAATAAACGATGAGCAGCGCTGTGAAACCCACGCGACCGGGCGCGGCCACGACGAGCATGGAGCAGTGGGCGGCGACAAGAGCGAGAATGGCAAGGAGGCGTTCGGCGCGGATGTATTGCATGATCCAACTGCCGAGCATGCGACCGGCGAAGAAAAGCCCCATGCCGCAGACACCGAGGATACGACTAGCGTCGGCGCTCTTGATGCCGGTGTTTTCAACGGCATAGTTGATGAAGAAACTGTTCACGCCGGTCTGTGCCGCCACGTAGACGAAAATGCCGACCCATCCGAAGAGGAAAGCGCCGTTGCGAAGCAGCACGTGGAGGTCGCTGTGATTGTGATCGCCCTCGGCTTCGAGTGCCGCTTCCTCGGCTTGGGTGAGGGCATCCTCCTCGGGGGTGATTCGGGCAGACGAACGCGCGAGAACAAGAGGGCGACGACCATGACCACGATGCCGATGAGCAGATAGGGCATGGAGATGTTGGGCGATTGCCCCTTTCCGGTGAAGAGGAAGTAACTACCGGTCACCGGGCCGATAATCCAACCCAAACCGTTGAAGGATTGAGAGAAATTGATGCGCTGTTCGCTGTGTTCGGGGTCGCCGAGTACGGTAACATAGGGGTTGGCTGAGGTTTCGAGGAAGGTGAGTCCGCAACCGATGATGAAGAGGCAGCCGAGGAAGAAGGGGAAGGTCATGATCTGCGCGCCGGGAATGAAGAGCAGCGCGCCGATACCGTAGAGAACGAGGCCGAGCAGCACACCGGCGCGGTAGCCGAAGCGACGAATGAAGGCGCCGGCCGGCAAGCGCCATGAGGAAATAACCGCCGTAGACCACGACTTGGATGAAAGCCGATTCGGTTTTGCTCAGGTGCAGTGCGTCCTGGAAATATTTATTCAGCACATCGAGTATGCTGTGGGCGAAGCCCCATAAAAAGAACAAGGTGGTGACCAAGAGAAACGGGGTGAGATAGTTGTGCCCGTCGCGAGTGCGTACTAAATTCATACGTGTCGTTTGATATAAGTGGTAGAAGCAAAGGTAAGCATTCTTTGTCGATAATGTGAACGAGGCTCGCTTTTTTCGCGTTGTGGTAGCACTTTGCCGGGGTCGATAGGGAAGTGAACTTGAAAAAAGCGTATTTTTGCAGTGTTGATTCATGGTAAATGATATGACAGCACAGCAGAAAAAAATCGTGGTGCTCACCGGCGCCGGTATGAGCGCCGAGAGTGGATTTGCCACCTTTCGCGACAGTGGCGGACTTTGGGAAACGCATCCCGTGGAACAGGTGGCCACGCCCGAGGGATGGCAGCGCGATCCCAATTTCGTCAACGAGTTTTACAACGGACTGCGCCGACAGTTGGTCGAAGCGCGCCCCAATCGGGGACACGAACTCCTGGCCGAACTGGAAAATGACTTCGACGTGCGCATTGTCACGCAGAATGTGGACGATCTGCACGAGCGAGCCGGTTCTTCGCAGGTGTTGCACCTGCACGGCGAACTGATGAAAGCTTGTTCTTCGCGCGATACGAACAACCCGTTCCACATTGTCACGCTCGCCCCTCCGCATCTTGACATCCTCCCCGGACAAAAGGCCGGCGACGGGAGCTTGTTGCGCCCTTACATCGTGTGGTTCGGCGAATCGGTGCCCCTCATCGAGCGCGCCGCCGAGTGGGTGGCCGAAGCCGATGCGCTGGTGATCGTCGGTACCTCGCTGGTGGTCTATCCCGCCGCGGGACTGGTGCGCTGTGTTCGTCCCGGCACGCCGATCTTCCTCATCGATCCGCAGGAAGTGGAGGTGCCCGACGGACGAAAAGTGCACGTCATTCGCGCCAAAGCCTCCGAAGGTTTGGCACAATTGCGCGACGCGTTGGCGCAGTGTTGACTTTTTTGCGCGATTTTCTCCCCGTATTTCTCCGTTTTCTCCCTTATTTCTTTCAATTCATCCCCATTTTTATGTCGCAACCTTTGGACTCTTCAGCCCCCTCCTCCGCTTTCACCGACCGCGAACAGCACATTTTCCACCGCACGCGCCTGCTGGTGGGTGATCGGGTGCTGCAACGCATCGGAGCCTTGCGTGTCATCCTCTTCGGTGTCGGCGGTGTGGGAAGTTGGTGTGCCGAGAGTTTGGTGCGATCGGGCGTGCGCCGACTCACACTGGTCGATTCCGATCGGGTGAGCATCACGAATGTCAACCGCCAAATGCCTGCCACTGTGCCGACCGTGGGGCGTGTGAAAGTAGAGGTGGTGCGGGAACGCCTGCTCAGCATCAATCCCGATGCCGAGATCTGCGCCGTGCAGGATATTTATTGTGCAGAAAATGCCGAGACCTTCGCGCTCGACACTTACGACGTGATCATCGACGCCATCGATTCGCTCGCCGAGAAGGCCCATCTCATCTTGCGTGCCACGCAGACCGAGGCTTTGTTCGTCTCGTCGATGGGAGCGGCGCTGAAAATGGATCCCACGCGCGTGCAAATTGCCGAGTTCAGCAACGTTCGCGGCTGCCCGTTGGCTCGCGCCCTGCGCAACAAGTTCAAACGCGCCAAGACTTGGCCGAAACGCAAGTTTCGTTGTGTGTTTTCTGACGAAGTGCTGCCCAATCTTGGGGTCGACGACATCACCGAACCCGAACCCACTGTGGCCGAAAGCACCGACCACGAGGAGGGACGTGCCGACTTGCTCCATCATTCCTGGAACGACCGCAAAGCACAGATCAACGGTACGTTGTCGCACATCACTGCCATTTTCGGATTTACCCTCGCCGGCATCATCATCGACAAAATTTATCGGGAAGAAGCGCAGTGCACTGAAAAAAATAGTAACTAAAACCGCGTGGCAAACGATAAATTCGTATCTTTGCCCACTGAATATCAATAAGAAAAAGATAACTCGCTCCGTAGTTTATGGAAAAACTCTCTTACGCCCTCGGCCTGATCATTGGCAACAACCTCAAAGGGATGAACATCGAAGGACTCATCACCGGTGAATTCACCCGCGCCGTCGAGCAAGTACTCAATGGTGAGAAACTCGAAATGACCGAAGTGCAAGCCCAAGGTCTCGTGCAGGAATTCCTGCGCGAACAGCAAGAAGCTGCAGGCAAGGCCGCACGCGAAGCCGGCGAAAACTTTCTCGCCGAAAACGCCAAGCGAGAAGGCGTGAAAGTCACCGAAACCGGTTTGCAGTACGAAGTGCTCACACCGGCACTCGGCATCAAACCCACACCCACCGACACCGTTACCTGCCACTATGAGGGACGACTCATCGACGGCACCGTTTTCGACAGCAGCTATCGTCGAGGCGAACCCGCCAGCTTCCCCCTCCAGGGTGTCATCCGCGGATGGACCGAGGGACTCCAACTCATGAGCATCGGATCGAAATTCCGCTTCTTCATCCCCTTCGATCTCGCCTATGGCGCACAGGGTGCCGGTGGCAGCATCCCGCCCTATGCTGCGCTCATCTTTGATGTCGAACTGATCGGTATCGAAGGCAAATAAATCTCCCAACTCATCGAAACAAAAACAACGCAATGAATAAATTTATCCTCGGTGCACTCCTCGTGCCCATGACTTTCCTCGCCTCTTGTGGAGGTAAACAGGACAAAAAATCGTCGGTTAGCCTGTCTAACGACAACGACACCATCTCTTATGCTCTCGGTATGTCGCAGGCGCCCACGCCCGAAATGATCAAAGGCTATCTCATGCAGGCCGGTTCTGACTCGGCCTACGTGGATGCTTTCTTCAAGGGAATGAAGGACGGTATCAACGCCGGCGACGACAAAAAGGAAATGGCGTATCAGATGGGTATGCAAGCCGGTATGAACGTCAAGTCGCGCCTCTTCCCCCAAATCGAGCAGCAGATCTTTGGTAAGGACTCCACCCAGCACCTCTCGGGCAAGATGTTCCTTGCCGGTATGCTCGATGGTAAAAACGGCGTGAGCGCGCTCTTCGACAAGGGTGGAGTGCCCTACAATACGCAGACGGTGGCTCAGTTCCTCCAGTCTCGTGTGGCAGCCATGACGGCCAAGGCCAACGAGAAGCTCTACGGTCCCATGAAGAAGAAGAACGAAGACTTCATCAAGCAGATGGCCAAGCAGCCCGGTGTGAAAGCACTCCCCGGCGGTGTCTACTACAAGGAACTCACGCCCGGTACCGGTGCTCAGCCCACCAAGGATCAGATCGCCGAAGTTTCTTACGAAGGTAAACTCATCGGCGGTAAGACCTTCGATTCGTCGAACGGCAAGACCGTTGAGTTCCCCGTGGGCGGTGTCATCCCCGGCTTCACAACTGCACTCACTCACATGAAGGTGGGCGCCGAATGGATTGTCTACATTCCCTGGGATCAAGCTTACGGTGCTCAAGAGAACGGCCCCATTCCTCCCTACTCCGCACTGACCTTCAAAATCAAGCTCGTCGCTGTGAAGAATGCTCCCGCAGCACCCCAAATGCCCCAAGGCGCACAGCCGCAGATGCCCGAGGGAAAGGAAATGCCTGTACAGGTTCAGTAAACGTATAGGCGCTTTCGCTTCTCCCGCGGAGAAATGAAAGCGTAGATCAACCCGGCGCCTCCGGTGTGGCTCACCATGCCACACCGGAAGTGTCGGATTTTACTCATTCAGCTTATCATTCGCATCATGAAAATTCGTCATTTCGCTTTCGCGGCGTTGACGCTCTTAGCCTTCACTGCAGCTGCCACCCCCAAAACTCCCAAGAAGAAAATCGCCTCTTGCGGAGGTAAACAGGACAAAAAAACGTCGGTCAGCCAGTCTAACGATAACGACTCCATTTCTTATGCCTTCGGTAAATCGTCGGTCAGCCTGTCTAACGATAACGACACCATTTCTTATGCCCTCGGTATGTCGCAGGCGCCCACGCCCGAAATGATCAAAGACTATCTCATGCAAGCCGGTTCTGACTCGGCCTACGTGGACGCTTTCTTCAAGGGAATGAAGGACGGTATCAACGCCGGCGACGACAAAAAGGAAATGGCGTATCAGATGGGTATGCAAGCCGGTATGAACGTCAAGTCGCGTCTCTTCCCCCAAATCGAACAGCAGATCTTGGCAAGGACTCCACCAAGCACCTCTCGGGCGATATGTTCCTGGCCGGTATGCTCGATGGTAAAAACGGCGTGAGCGCGCTCTTCGACAAGGGAGGCGTGGCCTACTACAATACGCAGACGGTGGCTCAGTTCCTCCAGTCTCGTATGGATGCCATGACGGCCAAGGCCAACGAGGAGCTCTACGGTCCCATGAAGAAGAAGAACGAAGACTTCATCAAGCAGATGGCCAAGCAGCCCGGTGTGAAAGCACTCCCCGGAGGCGTCTACTACAAGGAACTCACGCCCGGTACCGGTGCCACACCCACGCGCAACCAAATCGCTAAGGTCTCCTACGAAGGTAAACTCATTGACGGCAAGACCTTCGATTCGTCTAACGGCAAGACCGTTGAGTTCCCCGTGGGCGGTGTCATCCCCGGCTTCACAACTGCACTCACTCACATGAAGGTGGGTGCCGAATGGATTGTCTATATTCCCTGGGATCAAGCTTACGGTGCCGAAGAGAGCGGCCCCATCCCTCCCTACTCTGCACTGATCTTCAAAATCAAGCTCGTCGCTGTGAAGAATGCTCCCGCAGCATCCAAAATGCCCAGGCGCACAGCCGCAGATGCCCGAGGGACCGGAAATGCCTGTACAGGTTCAGTAAACGTATAGGCGCTTTCGCTTCTCCCGCGGAGAAATGAAAGCGTAGATCTACCTGGCGCCTCCGGTGTGGCTCACCATGCCACACCGGAAGTGTCGGATTTTACTCATTCAGCTTATCATTCGTATTATGAAAATTCGTCATTTCGCTTTTGCGGCGTTGGCGCTCTTCACGCTCAGCGCAGCTGCCGCTCCCAAAACTCCCAAGAAGAAAAAGACCACGCCCGCTGCCGTGAAGTCTGATCTCCCGGCCGGTAAGGCCGCCACGGGTACGCATTTTCTCCTACGCCTACGGTGTAGCGCAAGTGCCCGACATGAAGGCTTATCTCCTCCAGACGCAAGGCATCGACTCCACGCAGTACCTTGCCCTCGGACAAGCCCTCGAAGGCCGATTCTCCGACGCTGAAATCGCCCGCTATCGTGCCATCGTCACCGGTGCCGACATCGCAGCACAGGTCAAAGCCAACGTCGTGGTGCTCAATCGCACCTTCGGTGGCAGTGAGACGGCAAACTATGCCGACGCATCGCTCATTCTCAAAGGTATGTCCGACGGCATCGCCGGTCGCGCTTCCTTCTCGCCCGATTCGGCCAAGACCGTGGTGAACGATCAGCGCGACTATCAACTCAATGAGCGCCGCAAGGCCAATCTCGCCTATCTCGAGAACTACAAGAAGCAGAAAGGTGTAGTCGCTCTTCCCTCCGGTCTGCTCTACAAGGCCGTACGCAAAGGCAACGGCGCACTGCCCACCGACACTTCGACGGTAGAGGTGAACTACGAAGGCAAACTGATCGACGGCACGGTGTTCGACAGCAGCTACAAGCGCGGTGAAACCACCAGCTTCCCCCTCAACCAGGTCATCAAGGGTTGGCAAGAGGGCCTCAAGCACATGCCCGTGGGTTCCGAATACGAACTCGTCATCCCCTACACCTTGGCTTACGGTGAAGCAGGCACGCGCGGCATTCCGCCCTTCGCCACGCTGATTTTCAAAGTCGAGCTCAAGAGCATCAAGAAGTAAATCGGAATTGCTGTCGCGCACGCGACCATTTCCGTTCTCCACAAGGGGTGTGCCTTTTTCGGGCACGCCCCTTTTTTGTGTTCGTGCCCAGCTTCCGCTTGAATACCCCTACATCCACCCTGCGCATACGCGGCCGGGACATTTTGGGGGGGAGAGAACGCCGCGTCTTTTCACGTTTTCTGCTCACAACCTCTATTATGGCAAAGATAAAATCGTATCTTTGCTTATTATATGATAGGTTGAACTTATGTCGAAACGCACCATGGGCACGAAGTTGCCGCGAAAGTTAGCACAGTACATGCAGGTTGTGGGCGAACAAATCAAGCTCGCTCGTCTGCGCCGCAATCTCTCCGTGGCACAGGTGGCCGATCGCGCCACTTGTTCCACTTTGACCGTCTCTCGCATCGAAAAAGGAGTCCCCACCGTGTCCATCGGCATTTATTTGCGGGTGCTCTATGCCCTCCAACTCGAGGCAGACATCCTCCATCTCGCCCAAGACGACGAACTCGGTCGGCGACTCCAGGACATCGCCCTCGTCAATCGGCGACGCGCCTCAAAAAAAGAATAGACTATGCGTAAACTGCTGGTATATGCCGACTTGCATTGGCTGCACACCCCGGCTCTTGTCGGAGAACTGAGCTACGAATCACTTCGCGGCGCAGACAGTTATGGTTTTTCCTTCGCCCCTACATGGCTGCAAACGCAGCGTGATCTATTTTTGAGTGCCGATCTCAATAATTACACCGGCATGCAATACACTGCTGCCGACCGCGATATTTTCGGATGCTTCTCTGACGCACTGCCCGACCGATGGGGACGCACGCTGTTGAATCGCAGAGAACAGATCCTAGCCCAAGAGCAGCGGCGACCGCTGCGTCGACTTTCTTCCTTCGATTACCTTCTGGGCATCGACGATTATTCGCGCATGGGGGCTTTCCGCTTCAAAGAGTCACCCGATTCGGATTTTATCAACAGCGATCCCATGCTCAAAATCCCGCCCCTGACCGACATTCGAACTTTGCAGGCGGCGGGCAGTGCCATCGAACAAAGTGAAGCTCACAATGCGTTGCCCGAAAAAAAATGGATCGCGCAGCTTATTCAACCCGGCACCTCGTTGGGAGGAGCACGTCCCAAAGCCAGTGTCACAGACCTTGACGGCGCATTGTGCGTGGCCAAGTTTCCTTCGCGGAAAGACGATTATGATGTCGAGTTGTGGGAGCACCTTTGCCATTTGCTCGCCCGAAAGGCCGGAATCGAGGTGGCCGACACCAAGGTGCTTAAAGCCATCGGGCCCTACCACACTTTGATCTCCCGGCGCTTCGATCGAACCGCCGACGGAGGGCGCATTCATTTTGCTTCCGCCATGACACTGCTCGGATTGCAGGACGGTAACAATGCCGCCGACGGCCATGGCTATTTAGATCTGGTCGATTTTATTGTCCAGCATTGCACAGCCGTCGAAAGCAACCTTCGCGAACTCTATCGCCGCGTCGCATTCTACATTTGTGTCGGCAACAGCGACGATCACTTCCGCAACCACGGTTTCTTGCTCACGCCCATGGGGTGGACACTTTCGCCCGCCTACGACATCAATCCTACCCTCAATCCTGCCCAAAGTCTGCTCATCTCTTCCGTTTCCAATCAAGCTGCTTTCTCACAACTCCGAGCGGCCGCGGAGGACTATCTGTTGACCCGAGAAACAGCCGACGCCATTTTGGCCGAAGTGCAGGCCGCTCTGGTAGATTGGTCCACTCTGGCCGCACATATCGGCATCCCGCGCAGAGAGATTGCGCAGTTCGCCGACCGTTGGCAGTTGGCACAAACGCTTTGATCGGGAGAACGCACGCAGAGGCGCACTTCGGGTTTTTGTGAGTGCGTGGCTTGTCTACTCAGTCCGGGAGGTTATCTCATTCAACTCATATTATGAATCGGAAAATAGGCGTGTTTTGTGTATTATATGATAGGTTGAGTGCTTCGCAAGCGAGCTAATGATTGCCCACGCCCGAAATCGGAAGACTCCCCCGCAAAGACTAACAGCTCAGCACGTGACGAATCGACGTGCTGAGCTGTTTTTTGCTTCGGGCGGGGAGGAAATCGCCTGTCCGAGGGAGAGATTTCGACTGCTTTGGTCAAACGATTGCAGTGTTTGAGGAAATCCATTGTGGGGAAGTGGCGCGGTGCCGTCTGTGTGGCGTCGCACTTTTCGGGCGTTGCGAGTGCGCGAACTGAGGGATTAGAGTTGTCCACTCTCCACCATGCGCACCACGCGTTCCGTGTAGCGGTCGTCGCCCTCCGGATCGTAGTGTTTGTTCAGGTTCAGCCCGAAGAAGAACGAGATGCCCTGATAGAGGTTCGCCTTAAACGCTCCCACAAAAGCTTTGGCAATTTGGTAGCCCGTTTGGTTCGTTTCGCGGTCGATGAGTTTCACCAGCAGGCGACCCTGCGAGCGCGATAAGCGGTTGAGCATCGGGGTGTATTCCTTTTTCAAACCGGCCTCTACGGCATCGATGTGCGCCTGGCGTTCCTTTTTCGTCGGCAGCGTCTGGATGTAGTCGTAGGTCTCGACGATCGTGGCTCGCGCCATTTTTGCCAAAGGCAAGAGCAACTTCACGTTTTGCACCAAACGAGAATAGTTTTGGCGTTCCTTTTCGTTGGCGAAGTCCAGCGGCGGGTATTTGTAGATCGCGGGAAAGATCACCGCCGGGATGCTGTCGCCTTTATACCACGATTTCCCCACCTCGATGCTGATGGGCATCGCCGGCGCCTCGCCATTGTCTGCTTTGGGCAGATCGGTGGGAATGCTGTCCTTCTGTGCGGAGACTGAAAGGGCAACGAAGGAGAAAACGAAAAGTAAGAAGAGTCTGATCAAGCGTGACATAACCGAGAAATTGGGAAAACTATCGCAGCGAAATTACGAACTTCTCTCCACATGCCGTCGCGAGCAGCGACAATAAATCTCAAAAGTCTTTCGTGCGTCTCTTCGTTCCCCGTGCACTGCGAGCTTACGGCTTCGTTTTTCGCCTCGCGCAGCCCCTTTGCCCGTGCGAGCCCAAGCGGCTGTGCGCACACGGCAAAGGATCATGGGGTCAGCGCACCACTTTGCGACCGCCCACGATGTAGAGGCCGCCGCGTGCGGGGAGCGCTTCGAGGCGACGACCGCCGAGCGTGTAGACGGCTTTCGTCAGCCGGCGCACTCACTGCCGTTTGCACGCCCGTTGTCGTCCACTGGCCATATTTTACTTTCATCTTCCCTTGGAAGGGAACAGTGAAGTCGAGGGCAAAGTTCAGGCTGTCGGCCGTGAAATAGCCATCGGCCTCCATATCGAGCGAAGACATGAGCGAGGACATCCAAAAGAAGTAGCCCGGCAGGTCGCCGCGCGTGAGTTTGGCTTTCCCCTTGCCGCTGAAACGCTTCTTGTCACCGTCTTCGGTCACCGTCAGGTCGCTGAGTTTGACATGGCCGACCGCTGTATTGACTGTGGAGGTCTTGAAGACGAAGTTGCGCAGTTCGAGATCCACCTTCCCGTCGTGCTCCGTGAGATAAACGGTGGCGGTGATCGAGCGGTGGTTCCTGTTTTTCCACCCAGATCCACCACGAGGTTGTCAGTGTAGGTGTGGGTTTGCGCGCCGGCGCTCAGCCCCAGCAAGGCCGCGAAAATAAGTAGTAGAAAATGTTTCATGTGTTGGAATGAATTGGGAAGTCTAAAAAGCGTTCCTTCCGACCGCGACAATGGGTGCACCCCTCGCCATAAGGGGCGGAGAAACGGAATAGCAAAAAGTTGAAGATGGGTACACTGCAAAAATACGATTTTCCGCTGAATCTGGCCTTGACTTCTACGTGAGTAGATTGTGCAATTTTTCTTTTTGTGCGCTTCATCGGTCATGAAACGGCGACGGCACCGATAGTTGGGGACCATCGGTGCCGTTCTGCTGTTGGAATGATGCCGCTCGATGCGGCGGAGCGGCTGTCGCTGTGGGTTGGTCGTTGGGTCAACGCACCACTTTGCGGCCGCCCACGATGTAGACGCCTCCGCGGGCGGGAAGGGCTTGGAGACGGCGACCGTCGAGCGTGTAGACCGCGGCAGTCTGCGCGTCATTCACTGCGGTGCGCAGACCCGTCACGGCCCAGTTGCCGAAGCGTACCTTCATCGCCACCGGCATGCGCGGCACTTGGAAGTCGAGGGCGAAATTGAGGCTGTCGGCCGTGACATAACCCTCGGCTTTCATATCGACGGATTTCGCAAAACCGGCCATCCCAAAACGCAATGCCCGGCAGGGTACCCGGGGTGAGGGTGGCTTTGCCCGTACCTTTGAACGACTTTTTTTCTCGCCTTCGTCCGTGAGGGCAGGTTGCTGAGTTTGATGTTGCTGATGCCGAGAGGATCGCCGCTGCTGGCTTTTGAAAAACGAAGTTGCGCACTCGAGATCCACCTTACCGTCGTGCTCGGTGAGGTAGACCGTCGCGGTGAGGGGTTCGGTGGTGCCCGATTTTTCCGCCGAGCTCCACCGTGAGCTTGTCGGTGAATGTACGCGTTTGTGCGCCGGCGCTCAGGCTCAGCAGGGCAGTGAGAACGAGAAGTAGAAATTGCTTCATGTGTTGGAGTGATTTGGGGGTGAAAATAGATAGGTCGGTCGACTGATGCCGCGGGCGAAGCACGGAGGCAGCGGCCGCTGCGACCGGAATGGGCAAAGTGCGGGTCGATTTTCTGCGAATTTACGGTTTTTCCTGAATTGTGCCTCTCCTTTTTCTTCGTTTTTTGAATGCAATTTTGACATCAGACGTGTTTTCTGTATGAGAATGGTGCAGTATGCCTGTTTTTTTCGAAAAAGCGAACTTGACAAATGGTTGTTTTTGCTCGGGAGTACGATCCTTTTCGCGCGTCCGGCAGCGTTCCAACGTGTTTTCCCTCGCGCGCGCGCGTCCAGCGATTTTTGGCTTTTTCCCTTCACCTCTTCACCTGGTGGTCACAACTACTTGTTGTGCAGTGGGTTAAGTGTGAAGGTTTTTGATTTGTGTTATACTGTTAATGAGTTCTGCAAGTGCTTGTGATTCAGTTTGTTGTGGGTGAAGGAGTGAGCTTCGCAAGCCTTCACCCTTTCCTTCACGCCTTTCTCGCCGGGAGCGTTTTGCTCCAATCGGCGCTCCATGGCGGCGGAGCAAAACCGCGAAATGCGGTGAAGGTAAATCCGAAAAAGCCTTCACACTTTATGCGCTGAGAATGAATGAACTGCGCCCTACGGGTGAAGGAGTGAAGGCAAAAAGAAAAAGCTGCTGACGTGCGTGTGTACGCGCGCGCGTTGGCCGCAGGTTGTGAAGGGCGTGAGGCGGGATGCCGCCGACGAAGAAAAACAAGCGGAGTTTTGATCGAAAACGGGGAACTGTTGGAGAAAAGGCGCGGGATGTTTTCGATCGTTGGGCAGAAGGAAGTGGGACGGTGTTTGACGAAGCGGAGTACACCGGCGCGTGCTGTGCGATCGCACTGAGTGAGGGACGCGCATTGCGGAGAAAATAGTAACTTTGCGGGTATGGAAGATTCTCATAGAGAAAAGCACATCTCGGCAAGCCCGTGTTTGGTGTCTTGGATCGCTAAAACACTGTGGTGAGCGGGGAAATGCCGAGAAATCTTTTGTGTTATCGAATAATGATTAGTTTCCTAAATAGATAGGCAATGAAAGATTTGACAGTTTCAACGATTGAACGGCAAAACGTGCTGAACAATCGTTTTGCCGTTGAGGAAATACAGCGGAATCTCGACCTCTCTGCTATGCTTTTTGAGGGCGAGTATTGGTTGACCAAAAAAATGGTAGCAGAGTTTTATGGGGTAGATATTTCCACGATTGACCGATATCTTGCGTCACATAACGATGAACTTAAGCACAATGGTTATGTTTTATGTAAGGGTAAGTCGTTGAAATCATTTAAGTTGCAATTTGCTCACCTTATTCATGAGGCGAGCAAAACCACTCAACTTGGTCTGTTTAATTTCAAAGCATTCTTGAATATTGGCATGTTGCTCACCGAGAGTGAAAAGGCGGTGGCTTTGCGCAGCATGATGCTTGATTTGGTCATTGCAACGATACATGAAAAAACGGGAGGGGGGACGAAGTTCATCAACAGAAGGGATGTCAGTTATCTTCCTGCAGCCATCGCCGAAGAAAATTATCGAAAGAATCTCACCTCGGTCATTAGCCAATATGTAGAAGGACACCACACTTATAAGTATGCCCAAGTGACCGACTTCATTTATAAAGCTGTTTTCAGGGAGAATGCGAAAGAATATCGTGAAATACTGCGTCTTGACAGCAAAGATAGCGTGCGTCATACCTTGTATGCGGAAGTGCTGTTGGTCATTTCGTCTTTTGAAAATGGGGTGGGCGCGGAGATACACGAACGCTATAAGCAGAACGGTGGAATAAAATTATCCGTCGATGAGGTAGAACAAATTGTGGGGCAGCTCGCGGAGCACCCGATGCAAAAGCCTTATCTCAATGATGCCAGAAGCAAAATGGCTTCACGTGATTATAGTTTTCGTGATGCCTATCATGGCAACATTGCGGAGTATCTTACTGCCGTGACGCCCGAGGAGTTTGAACGGTTCATCGGGGATAAATCGATCGATTTCGATAGTATATTGGAAAGCAATAAGGATGTGCTCAAACGCTTAAAACAGGCGGAGGATGAATGACGAGATATGTTATATCAGTTATGAAGATGTCCTGAAGGTCTATCGTAAAATGATCGATGCCAGCGAGGGAGGCTTTGCTGGGGTGCGAGATGCCGGAGGCATACTTGCCACTCTTGATTTCGTGCAAAGTGATACTTATTATCCTACATTTGCCGAAAAACTCTGTTATCTTGTATTCCAATTCTGTTCAGGACATTATTTCAACGATGGCAACAAGCGGATTGCTTTGACCTTAGGCGCTTATTTCTTGCATCAGAATCATTACCCTTGGGAGGCTTGTATCTTCATGCGCCAATTAGAAGGTGTCGTTTATCATGTGGCAGCTTCAAATATAGATCAGGAGTTGCTTTTGCGTATTATGACGGCCTTCATTGCACGCGAGGATTATGATGAGGCCTTTGAAAATAGACATTGCCAATGCAATGAGCCGAGGTGCGTTAGGGTGTGAGGAAGAAAACTGCGAAGACGCTTCTATTCGCTGAGTAGGTTTGCATTCGGCCAATCGTGGGATGTCGAAATCGTTTGACGAAGCGGAGTACACCGGCGCGTGTGTGCGATCGCACTGCGTGAGGGACGCGCATTGCGGAGAAAATAGTAACTTTGCGGGTATGGAAGATTCTCATGCTATGGAACCCTCGATGTCGAGTTCGGCACCGCGTTCCGAAAGCGGGACCGGTCGGTTCCCCTCACTGCGCATCTCTGTCTGCTCGGTGCTCGCCTCCTTTTGGGGCTTGATGGCCCTCGCTGGGCAAAGGATGCCATGACCCACGGGTTTGATGGCATCGACATGGTGTCGTTTCGTGTGGCGGGCGGTGCCTTGCTCTTTTGGATCGCTTCGCTCTTCACGCGCCGCGAACACATCGCCCCCCGGCACATCGCTTTGTTGTGTCTGGCCGCTGTGTTCGGCATCGTGGGCAACCAATGTTGCTTCACCATCGGACTCGAGTACGACCTCGCCCATCAATGCGGGATCGCCACCACGTCGATGCCCATTTTTCGCTCGTGCTCTCGGCCTCGAGTGCTGCGCGAACCGGTGACGTGGCGCAAGGCCGTCGGCGTGGCGTTCGGTTGTGCCGGCGCTTTTGTTGCTCGTGTGGTCGAGTGCGCGTGCCGCAGGTGTTGAGATCGGGACGGGCAATTTGCGCGGCGACCTCCTTTGTCTGACGGCGCAATTCTCCTACTCCATTTATCTCACCGTCTTTGGATGGTTGGCCAAACGCTATTCGGTGGTGACGGTCAACAAGTGGATGTTCCTCTCGGCGACGTGCATCATTTGGCCGTTCACCGGCGCGCACGTGCTGTCGACATCGTGGGCGGAAGTGCCGTTGAAAACCTATGCCGAGACGGCCTACGTGGTGGTGTGCGGCACGTTTGCGGCCTATCTGCTCATGATTCGCGGGCAGCAGGTGTTGCGCCCCACGGTGGTGAGTATGTACAACTATGTGCAGCCTATTGTGGCGGCTTTGGTGAGCATTCTGCTCGGCCTGGCGGTGCTGACCGTGACACACGCGGTGGCCGCGGCGCTCATCTTCACCGGTGTGGCGATGGTGACGTTCTCCAAATCGCGGCGCGACCTGGAGCAGGCTGCGCGGCACGCGACTCCGCACGACGCTGCGGAGGAGGGCGAACAGGAGCAGTGTGATTAGGCGGGATCATTGAGGGAAAAGGGGCTGGGGCTTACGGTTTCGAGGGACTTATGGATGCTTCAAAGTGGAATTATGATTGAAGAATGATTGGTTATTGTGTTTTTGCATACTCGGTATTTCTTTTATCTTCGCGGACGCTAATTGGAATTTGTGATTTTTCTATTGATGATACTCAGATATTCAAGCCTGCCTTTTTCCCTTCTCCGGAAAGGCAGACGGGTGATCTCTTAGGTGGAGACTTCTTCGCATGCGGGTACTCTTCGGGGGCTCAAGAATGGGTGGGCTATAATCTATATTGGTGATAAATAAGAACGAATCATGTAAGAACGAATCATGAAAAAGAATTTCCTCTTCCTCAAGAAGTATCTTTTCCTGACGGCTTTGCTCAGCCTTGGAATAATTCGTGCCGCCGCGCAAGAGGCGGCGCCCACGGTGAAAAGTGGGTGGCGTGCAGAACTGGGACTGTTTTATGCCGGTGCCAGCTACGAGCAACGCGTGGCTTCACGGTTTAGTTTGGTAGGGCATTTCGACCTTCTCCCCGAATGGGGAAGAATGGTTTATGGCAATCCGAACATGAAGTTTGGTGGCTTCGTCCCGACGTTTCAATTGGAGGCTCGCTGGTACTATTCCGGGGTACGTCCCGGAAATTCCGGTGGATACTTGGCATTGCGTTCAGACCTTGCCTGGAACAATGCTCGTTTGTTCGCTGCAGCGAAATATGACGACTACTATGTGGTTTCCTGCGGTTTAGATGCCGGTTGGGGCTACAACCTTAGTTTGGGCAAGCAATGGACCGCTTTCTCGTATATTGGACTCGGTTTGCCAAAGTGGAAATTCTATCGCTCTCCCATTGTCGACGGGTGGGAGCGTGAGCGCAATTGGAATTTAGTGCTTGATCTTGGCATCGGCTATCGGCTGTGAACTTCCTTGGCGCCGAAGTCCCGCTCTGTTGAACTCGTTTCGGCACACCGCGCCACTTCAACACGCCTCGCCGGAAAGCAATAAAGCA
>BNJU01003646.1_pt1 | contig 54451 bp, 86 predicted proteins | sample 8539281 | NCBI WGS metagenome assembly BNJU01 (sample SAMD00202456, study PRJDB9452) | human saliva metagenome | isolation source: human saliva | place: Japan
TTTTAACAAAAGATAGCAAGAAGTCTCCGACTTCTATAAGTGGGAAGATGAATTGCTTTTTTTGTAAAAAAATTGAAAAAAAGGATACTCTTATGATACAATTTTTGTATAAAATATCGAAGAGAAATCATTAATGATAAAATTTCTAAAGAAATAATTAAAAATAATATTCAAAATCAAAAGGAGGTGTAATTTTATGAAATATAATTTGGCATTCAAATACAGAATTTATCCAAATAAAGATCAGGAATTATTAATAAATAAGACTTTTGGATGTGTTCGTTTTTGTTTACAATACGATTTTGTATACTGCGAATAAAATTTTTATGAAGAAACTGGGAAAAAAATAAAATAATTACACCTGCCAGTTTGAAAAAGTGAAAATCAATTTTTTAAAAGAAGTGGACAGTCTGGCACTTTCAAATGCTCAATTGAATGTAAAACGATCGTTTACGAATTTCTTTCAAAAGAGAGCAAAGTTTCCAAAGTTCAAATCTAAAAAGAAAAAGTGTTAAAAGTTACACGACAAATTGTGTGAATAATTCAATACGAATTGAGGAAAACAAATATTTGGTTTTACCGAAAATTGAAAAAGAATAAAAATTAAAATATCATAGAGAAATACCGAAGGATTACAAGATAAAGTCAGTAACATTGACAAACAGTAATGGAAATTACTATGTTTCTATTTTGACGGAATTTGAAAAAGAAATTCAAAAAAATGCCAAGTAGCAATAAAAGTAATTGGACTTGATTTTTCAATGCCTGAATTATTTGTCAGTTCTGAAAACCAAAGAGCTGATTATCCAAGATATTTTTAGGATGTTGGAAGAAAAATTGAAAAAAATTACAGAAAATCATTATCAAGAAAAGTTAAAATTTTCTAAAAAAATTGGTATAAGCAAAAAAAGCGAAAATATCAAAATTGCATGAGTATATCAAAAATTGTCGAAGAGATTTTTCTACATAAATTATCGAAAAAAATTGTCTGAAAACATATAATGCTGTGGTTGTTGAAGATTTGAATATGAAAAGGGATGAGCCAGGCATTAAATTTTTGGTAAAAGTATAGGAGATAATGGATGGGGAATGTTTTTGAGGATGCTTGAGTACAAACTGATGTTTTTAGGGAAACAATTTTTTGAAGATAGATAAGTGGTTTCCGTCATCGAAAAACTTGCAGTAAATGTGGAAATGTTAAAGAGAAACTGGAAATTATCAGAAAGAAGTTATAAATGTGAGTGCTGCGGGATTGAAATTGATAGAGATTACAATGCGGCACTGAATATAAAAAGATATTGGAAAAAGCAATGTTGAAATATTAAAAAAATAAAAGAAGACAGGGTAGGAACTACCCGAAGAGCTTAGTAAATATATTTGGCTAACAAAAAGCAGGTACTTCCAAGAAGCTCCGCTTCTAAAAAGCGGAGTAGTTCACTACATAAAGGCTCTATAATATATATAGGGGTGGAAAAAGAAATAAAAAAATAGCATAAATAAGAAATTCATAGTATTATGTTTTTGCCAAAAAGACATAAGAAAGGAATAAGATTATTCAATTCAGACATAAAATACAAGTAATATAAGAAATATTGGAAACTGATAGCAAAGAATCCAAATAATACGTTCAGTCCTTTACAGAAGAAGAGACTAAAGAAACTGAAGAACCTTTCAGAGATATTTTCAAGGGCTTATGATCTTAGGACAAAATTTTTTTCAGTATATTTGAAATAAAGGATGTCACAATATTCAGTCATGAACTGAATAACCTGATAGGAAAACTGAAGGAATCTGGAATAAAGGAATATATTAAGTTAGGGGAAACATTATCAAACTGGGAAGAAGAAATAAATAATATACAAAAATATAATATAAATAATGGATTTGTTGAAGGGAAAAATAACAAAATAAAAAGTAATAAAAAGGCTATCTTATGGGATAAAAATTCGACAACCTTAAAAAGCTTATTCAGCTTAGAATCTTTTTAAGGTTACCGAACTTTTTCCACCCCCACACTTGACAAAGAGCCAATTATTATACTAAAAAAATGTGAATTTACTTCTCATAAATAATCTTCACAATCATAAATTCACATTTCAATTTTTTTATTCTCTTACTCGTGTTAGCGCTCTATTTTTTTAATTCATTCCTACAATATTTTTCATTAGGAACACTGCTGTAAGGACCATTTTTTTAAACTATTTGTTACATTTTTCGGATTTGTTAATAATGATTTATAGCTAAAAAGATACTTCCTTTTACTTGTGCATAATTTCTGTTGAAATTAATTTGGTTTACTAATTCTTTTGCATTTTGCCATTCATTTACTTTGTACGCTGCTTGTCCAATATATAATTTTGTACCAGAATCTGCTGCATATTTACTCCACCATTTTACTAATGTGTTGTATTCTGCTGCTTTAAATCCTTGATTCCAATAAATTTGTGGTGCTACATAATCTAGCCAACCTTTATCCATCCATAACAATATATCTGCATATAAGTCATCATAATTTTGAACACCAGCTGTTGTACTAGACCCTTTTACTGGATCTGTTGAAGCATTTCTCCAAACACCAAATGGACTTATCCCAAATTCTACATTAGGATTAACTTTTTTTATAGATTTATGTAATTTTTTTCTATTAAATTATTTACATTATTTCTTCTCCAGTCACCTATACTAGCGAATTTAGAACCATATTTTTGATATTGCGCACTGTCTGGATATTCTTGACCTTTAACTTTGTATGGATAAAAATAGTCATCCATATGCACTCCGTCAATATCATAATTTTTTAACAACTTCAACAATACTATCCACAACATAATTATTAACTTCTGGTATACCAGGATTCAAATAAACATGCCCTCCATAAATAACTGTCCAATCTGGTCTCTTTTTCCCAATATTGTCACTTGAAAGTTTTTCTCTTCCACCTGTTGCTGTCAATCTATACGGATTAAACCAAGCATGAAATTGAATTCCTCTTTTATGTGCTTCCTCCACCATAAATTTCAAAGGATCATATCCAGGATCTTTTCCTTGAGTTCCTGTTAAATACTCAGACCAAGGTGAATATTTTTGAAGGATAAAAAGCATCCCCGCAGGTTTTACTTGAACGAAAAACTGCATTCATATTCCATTTTTTTACATTATCCAAAAATAGTAATAAAATCCCTCTTTTGTTGTTCTACACTAAGCCCTTTTTGAAGGCCAGTCAATGTTACTAACACTTGCTACCCAAACACCTCTTAACTCTTGTTGATTAGCAACATCTGAATTTCTGTTGCTTGTAGCATTACCTCCACCGATATTTCTAGCTCCTGTAATTATACTTTGAGCATTTAATGTCGTAGCAGCTGATATAACCAATAGAGATACTGCCAATTTTTTTAACAATGATTTCACTAAAATCTCCTTTCTAAAACATTTTCTATCTTCATTTTAATACATTTTTTTGCAATTTTTTTCAAATTTATTTTTCAAATTTTTTTAAATCTTTTTCCTTTTAGAAAAAAATAAGAAGAAATTAGCTATTCTTATTTATAGAAACAGAAATTTTTTTCATTAAATAATATCAAAATCAATCAAAATTGGCAAATGATCCGATAACATTGTTTTTATAACCTTCACATCATTTATTTTTTTATATTCTCTGAATGGAGCACAAAATCCAATTCCTTTTTAGGGCGACCAACTAGGAAAAGTCGGCTTTTTCTCTAAATTGCACTTTTCAGTTTCCCAGCTTTCATAAACAATTCTATCTCTTCAGTCCCCCACAAAGTATTAAAATCTCCAGCAACAATCATTGGTTTTTTTCACATTTTTTTCAATTAAACTAAACAATTGTACAAACTGTTTTCATTCGAGTTTTTTCCACCCAACGCCAAATGAACTAAGAAAAATTACAATTCCATTAGTTTCAATTTCAATTATTAATTTTTTTCATTCCATTATCTAAATAATGAAATTTATGATTTACTATTTCTTTATTTGATAATAATGCATTTCCTTGTTTTTCGCACCATTGGAAATTTCATATATCTCGAATTTTCTTCGTATTTATACTGATAAATAAAAATTTTTTTGTCTGTCATTTCACTCAAAATCTCGGCTTGATTTTTTTGATTTCATACGAAATGATCCTAAATCGACTTCCACCAAAACCAACTATATCTGGCTTTTTGTCTTTTAATAAATTTTTCCTATTCGATCTATTTGTTTTTTCAGAACGACCCAAATAACCTCTAATATGTTTAAATCTCTTTATTAAATACTTCCCCGTTCCATATCTTATGTTATACAAAAAGAAATTTCATTTTAACTACTTCCTAACTAATCCTACTCCATCTCCAAACGGTAATAAGATAAAATTATATTCTTTATTCAATTTTTTTGAATAAATTCTCTCAATCTTCTAACAATCGTTTTTAAATCTTTTCGGAACATTTTTCATCACTTTCGGCAACTAATCCTCTAAACATCAAATTATCTATAAAAATTACTCCATTTTTCATTCAATAATCCATAACTCATTTCAAAAAAACTTCAAATATTGACCTTTTGAAGCATCAAGAAAAAAATAAAATCATATTTTTTTAGACTGATCTAATTTAGGAATCTCCTCCAACGCATCACCTAAAAATCATTTCATTTTTTATCTAGTAATCCCAACTTCTCAAAAATTCTCTTTCGCTATTTTGTGTCTCTTTTCATCTATCTCAATAGTCGTTAATTTTTCCGCCATTTTTTTATTCGCAATTCTAGCCAAAAATAATCCCGAATAACCAGTTGCAGTCCCTATTTCCAAAATGTTTTTTTGCATTAATATTATTCGCATTATAAATCATGAAATTCAAGACATCTCTTGTTATAATCGGAACCTTATCCTCCAAACTCTCACGCTCTATTTTTTTCAACAATCTCATCATCAATCTCAAATAATTCCTGTGCATACTTCGATGATTCTAAAAAAATTTTCTATCATTTTTCTCTTTTCTATTTTTTTCTACCATTTTTTTACAAAAATCTCTAATTTTTTTATTTTTTTAATTACAATTTTTTTAAATCATTTCTCCCATTTTAAACATCGAAGCATAACCGCAAAAAAATCACAAAACCAATTATCAATCCAATAACTATTATCGATAATGGCTCAAATAATTTTAAAAAAATAATTTCACTTTTTTTCAGTCACTTTCTCATAATAAATCGTATTCAAATTTGAAAAAGCAGTTTCCACATTTCCAGTTTTTTTCACCAATACTCAAAAATTAATATATTCTCTATCAAAAAAATAAAGATTTTTAAAAAGCCTGTTGAATTGAAATCCCTTTTTTTCCACCTTTTTTTATTATTTTTTACCTCTGCATTCAACATCAAACTTTTTGAATTTGAAGTCAATTTTAAAAGATTGCAACAAAGGAACATTAGCACTACTCAACATATACATATTTCTCGTAAAATTCAAAATACAAATATCTTTATACAATTTATCCACAATTTTAATCTTCAAGAGCAATTTTTTTCAATATTATAATTATTCCTTTTATAAATAAAATTTGCCCCAAAGAGAATCACTCCTGCTACAATTAATAAAAAGTAGCCCATGTTTATTTACAATTTCACTCAGATTCACAACTAACTGTGTCAATTTAGGCAACTGCTGCCCTATATCCGAATAAATTAAAACAAATTTTGGAACTACTAATTTTAATAAAATTATTACAATAATAAAAGCTGTCCCCATTACTGCCAACGGATACACGCTCAAATTTCTTATTTCTTTTTTTATCTTTTGATTAAATTCATATTTTTCAGACAAATTTTTGAATATTATTTCCAAATTCCCTGTTTCTTCTCCAATTTTAATCATCTCTAAAAATTCTCTATTGTCAGTAATTTTTCTTAAACGCTACTTGCAAATAAACTCCTTTTTTTCAATTTGAAATTTTGTTTTCAAAATCTTATTTTTTTAAAATTTTTCTTTATAATTTCCTGAAATTATTTCCAATGCATTAACCAAACTTATTTTTACCTTTTTAAGAGATAATACATCCCCTTTGTAAAAGAAAAAAATAATCTTTTTCTTTTATTTTTTTCCTCATTTTTAAAAACTCTCATAATCCCCCCAGATATAATTGTTTTTATTTTTTTATTATTTTTTTGTACTAACGCTATTTTTCCTAAAAGCAATAGATCCAACAAATCCTGCTTCATCTCCAAGTCCAGGATAAACGATATAATTATCAATATCTTTTAATATCGCATCTTTTTGAACATAACCATTTAAAAACTCCTGAACATATTTTTCTTATGAATGGGAACATTTGTTTTTTTGTTTCATTACTCCACCACCCATAATTATTTTTTTGTGGTGATAAAATCAAAAATATAGTTAACCAATGCTTGAGCCAAATAATATGCTTCCATTTCCCAAACTTCTGTTCTATCTGCTAATTCAATTCCTTTTTTATTCCATCTAGCTTCAATCGCCGGTCCAGCTGCCATTCCTTCTAAACAATCTTTATGAAACGGACATCTTCCTTCAAATTTATCATCTTTATGTCTTTTTAATAAAAAAATATGTCCCATTTTCAGGATGAGTTAATCCTTGAACCATTCTTCCATTTACTACTGCTCCAGCACCAATTCCAGTTCCAACTGTAATATACATTACATTTTTTAAACCTTCTCCAGCTCCCCACCAAGCTTCTGCCAATGCTGCACCATTTACATCTGTATCAAATTCCATAGGTACATCAAAATGTTTTTTCAATTCACCTATCATATTGAAATCACTCCAATAAGGTTTTGGTGTTTTTGTAATATAACCATAAGTTTCTGAACCTTTTACTGGATCAATTGGTCCAAAGCTTCCAACACCCATTACATCAAATTCTTTATCACTAAAATATTCGATAACCCTTCTCATTGTTTCATCTGGAGTTGTTGTCGGAATACTTATTCTCTCAATAACTTCTCCATTTTCTTTTCCTAATCCACAAATAAATTTAGTTCCTCCAGCTTCAATTGCCGCAATTATTGCCATAAATTTCACTTCCTTCTTTATATTTTAATTCCTCAATCCCCCTTAATTGTTGAACTTAAAAATATCTATAATTTATTTTAATTCATTATGGTAAAATTCCAAAATTTCTTCTTTAGTTGCTGTTGCTGTACCAATCTTAGCTACAACTATTCCTGATGCCATATTTGCAATTACTCCAGCTTCATACAAACTTGCACCTGCCGAAAGTGAAAGCAACAACGTCGAAATAAACGTATCTCCAGCCCCTGTCACATCAAAAACTTCCCTTGCCACAGTAGGAACCCTCTCATAATTCCCATCATACAATGAAAATCCTTCCTCACTTCTTGTTAAAACTACACAATCCAATTGCAAATCTTTTTTTAACTGTTTCATCGCATTAGCAACTTCTTCTTCGCTATTAAACTTATTCAATCCAAAATAGTCCAATATTTCCTTTCTATTAGGCGTCATCGTCGTAACTCCAACATAATTTTTTTAAAATTATGTGGCTTAGGATCTACAACTATTTTTTTATTATGTTCTTTAGCTATTTTTATTATACTTTCAGAAACATATTTTTGTTAAAACTCCTTTATTGTAATCTGACAATAAAATTGCATCAATTTCATCAATATCTCTTTCGACTTTTTTATCAATGCTTCTTGAATTTCTTTAGAAATATTCGTATCTTTTTCCCAATCCAATCTTAATAATTGTTGCCCTTGAGATAAAACACGACTTTTTTTATAATTGTTGGTCTAGAATCATCCACAACAATTCCATCTGATTCTATTCCTTTCACCTCTAATTCACTAGTAAATTTCTTCCCGTTATCATCTTCGCCTATAACACCATAAACTCGCACTTGTCCTTCCAAACTTTTTCAAGTTATTAGCAACGTTCGAAGCTCCCCTAATACAAATCTCTCTTCCTCAATATTTACAACTGGCACTGGAGCTTCTGGTGATATCCGATTCACTTTTTCCAATCAAATATTCATCCAACATCATATCTCCAATAACCGCTATTTTTAATTTTTATTAAACTTTTTTTAGTATTTCTTCAAGCCTTTTGAATTGATATCATATTTTTCCTCTCTCAAAATCATTTTTTTCTTTATTATTATACTATACAATTTCAATTATTTCATTAATTTTTTTATTTTTCTTTACTAAAATTTTTAAAGTAAAAAAACTTAGTCTAAAAAAATAGTATCATATTGAACATCATTTTATTTCTTGAATAATCGCTTCAATTTCAATGTAAATATCTCTCATCTCCTTATTTTTTTCTTTTGATATTTAAATAATGGACCTATTATTGGGATACTCGACAGTATCGGTATTTTTTTCTAATTGTCTCTTTTTCCCACATTTTGCTTCAACCCTCCAATAAACGTAGATCCCCATTATTTAAAAGTAATAGTCGTCCGAGTTTGATTTTTTTCTGTTTCGCTCCCCGAAGATTCATTATAACTTGAAGTTAATTTAAAATTACTAATTTCTGTATCCATTTTTCAAAATAATTTTCTTTTCTCCATTCACATTTTTTTATCTCAGGCAAAATTTTAAAAACTATTCCTGCTTCGGAAAAATATCGGCTCAACATAATCTTCATTATTTTTTTCGTAATTTTTTTCTCCAATAATTACTTCCTCAGTTACCCGCAATTCTCCTTCTTCCTTCTCCATTATCATCAACGTTGGCATCGCCTCAATTTTTTTATATCTCCATTTTCTTTCAACAAATTAAAATCAATCCCTAAAAAAATTTCCTCCCATTGAAAAAAATCGAACTAATTGAAACTTCTCCATTTAAAAATTTCCCAATCAAATTTTTTTCTATTTGGATTAGCATTTTCAGGATTTATCGACCAGTCAATTCCAAGTCTCTCAAATAAATTAGAGCTTGTATCAATTATTGTTCCTTTAATAATAACTTGTTCTTTTGCCCTATCCAAAGACTTAATAATCCTTTTCCAGTTCCAAAAATTTCTTCTCGTCCCCATTCAAAAATAATTTTTATTATCAATCCCAATCATTTTAAAATCTTCAAACCCATCCAAAGCTTCTGAAATTTCCTTCGCATCTCCATAGTCCAAATAAATTTCCTTTATTTTTTTGTTACTACAGGTGTTACCACCTTTTTCAATAACAGTTTTTTTGCACAGAATTATTTTTCAGATTTTGATATTTCTCCATTTTTTTGATTTGTACTAGATAATTTTTTTGATTTTTATTATTCTGATTACTTTGATTATTCTGATTATTTTTGACTATTTTTATTCTCTTTATTTTTTAAATTTTGCAATTCTGTCTGCAATTTTTTTAACTTTTTCCTTTTCAATATCTTCTCGATAGATAAAAATTTTTTTCCCATCCTATCTTTTATCTTTTTTTATCCACATAATTATTAACACTACTCGAAAAAGCAATATTACATACCAAAAAGCACAAAATTATTAACAAATTCTTATATTTTCTTTTTCTCATTCCCTCTCCCTTTTTACTTCTTTCAACTTGCTTCTCTAAAATTTATAATTTTTACCCATTCTCTATTTAGCTGTATTCTCAATATATCCCAATGAAATCTTATACGCTTCCTGTGTCAATTCAATATAACTCCGTGTCGTATCAATATTTTTTTACTCTTATTCACAAGATACAAAAAAATTTCCCAAAAATCATTCAAACTCCCCACTCAACGTAAAATGGATATATTTCAAGCTATATCCTTTCCTATCCCATAATTTCTCTGATTTCGAAATTTCTTTCAATTTCAAAGCCACTTTCATTCGAAAAAAATATACACCATTTTCTTAAATTGTGATTCATTTTTATCGAAAGAATTCCAAATCTATCTATTAACATTTTTATTTTCTCATAATCATTTTCCATTTTCTCTTTATTTCTTGCCTTTTTCAACAAGAATCTCATCTATTTTTATCCTCTAAATTTTTTTCTTATTTTCAACTATCAATTTTCCCATCTTTTAAAGTTTCCTTTATACTTCGAATATTTATCATTCAGCCCAAAAGCGCCCAATAAAACCAAAACTAAAAACACCAAATTTTTTTAAATTCCCTCATAATTTCTCTCAATTCCTCACTCAATTCCATATCTTCTAATTATCATTTTTCTTATCCATCATCGTATATTCAAACGCAATTTCCTCATCATTATCCTTCAAATATCCCAATTCTGTACTCGAATATTTCCCTCTAAATTATTCTCAAATTTCTCAAAATTTTCAAATTTATTAACTGTTCCCTGAACAATCCATTTGTTATCGCTATAATTAATTTTCGTATAATCCACGCCATTCCTACTATTTTTCAATCAAAAATTTTATAAAACTGTAATACTCTTTTTCTTGTAATATTAGAATCTACCTCTTCCAATAGTGACAATTCTTTTGAATAATCAGGCAATTTCTCATTTTTTTCTTACTCAAATACTCCTTCTCTAACTTTTTTCGTCTCATTCTTCAATCGCTCATTCTTAGCCTTTTTCCCTTTGCAACGGTATCAAATTTTTGCAAAAAAATATAGCTCGCTCCTATCAACAAAATTACAGCTACATCTTTAAACTTCAAATTTCTTTAAGTTTTTATTCTCAAAAAAACTTCTCCTTTTTCAGAAAAATTAGGCTCCTCATACAATTCTGTCCCTAAAAATATCTCTTTTTAAATTATCCTCACTCAAACCAACTGTTTTCATGTCACTAAAATCATACTCTTCCAAATTCTCTAAATCATCAATTTTTAAATCTATCTCTTCAAGCTCACTAATTTTTTTGAGTCTTCAACCTCAAATCTTAAACTTTTTTCTCTCCAATCGTTAAAATCTCAATATCTTCATTTTTTTATTATAATTATAAATCGAAGCTATATCCACCTTTATATCCAGTAATTTCTTTTTTTCCTGCCTAAATACATTTTTAAATTCCTCGATTTTTTTCTTCTCAATACCAAAAGTTACATACTTGTCCTCAATGTGATTCAGAAAAAAATTTTTTTCTTCAAATATTTCATCTCTTTCATTTTCCAAAGAATTTTTTTCCTTTAAAATTTCCCATCTAAAAATTTTTCCTTAAAACTAATTTTCTCCAATTTCTGAGTTCCATTTTCTTCGATATTTCCTTCAACATTTTCTTCAATTTCATCATCAAAATTTTTCTATATTTTTAACATTATTATCTCCATAATCCGTTTCCATTCCTTCTATTTTTAAAATACGAAAAATGCAAAAATCAAAGAAATTTCCACTTCTTCACTCAAACTATATTCATCCAAACTCTCCAAAACCGAACTCAAATCTTGATTTTTCATAAAATAAATTTTTCTCTTCTATAAATAAATATATCTTTTCCTCACTTCTAATATATATTTTTAATTTGTTCCCTCACATTCTCTCCCCATTTATAACTTTTTACATCAAAACTACTACAAAAAAATCTCCAAAACCTAGCTATCTTCACTCAACTAATTTCTAAAAAAATAAAATGTTTTTCTATAAAAATTTACTCTCTATTATTGTTATCTCAATTTCTTTCAAACTCTTTCGCCTAAAAAGAAATTTTTTCTCCTCATACTCAATTTCCTCTCCCAAAACTTTTTCTTGAATAAATAATTTTTAAATTTCTGTAAACCTCGTTTTTCCTTCAATTGAATCCCATATTTATTCCCCTCTTCATCCATCACTTCTTTGATCCCTATACCCTCCAACACTTTCAAAACCAGAACTCAAATAAATCAACTTCTTTATCTCTATTTTTCCCTAAATTATCAATTCCTATATTTGAATCAAAATACTTTTCTCTAGTTTCCAAATTTACATTTTCATTATTAAAATAAATCCCTTTTTTTCATAATTCTCTCTAAATTTTTCCTCTTCCTTTTGAATCAGAAAAACTTTTTAGAAACTTTTCTCTCACTCTTCACCAACGAATTTATCTTAACCTTTTTCCCTCACAAAAATACATAAAATTAAAAGAAAATACCGTTATTATTGACAACACAATCAACACATAAATTAAACTTACTCCCTATTTTTTCTCAGACTCTTTCATTTTTCCTACCTTCTCAAATAACTATAATTCTCTATCAAAACTAAAAATCTCTAAATTCTCTAAATATCAAAACTTTCTATTCCATAAAACTTTAGTAAAAAAATTTAAAAAAATCAAACACTCAAAATTATAATCTCACTTTTTCCCCAAATATCTAGTCTTTATAGCCAAAAATACCACCGATCTTCTCAAAATTTATATCTTCGTACTCACCAATCAAAGATCTATTACCAAAATTAGAAATCCACTCACCCTCAGAAATATACAATTTTTTTATTAACAATCTCCAACTTATAAAACATTCTATTCTTCTTATAAATTATTTGATTATCTCTCACAAATAAATTTGTCTTCTCACCACTATAATCGAATTTCTCCAAATCTCTATCTTCGAGCTCTATCTTCACTTTCTCCAATGCAAAATAAATATTCTCATCCATTTTCTGACTATTCTTTTTCACATTCTCAATTATAGCAACTCTTTTTAAAAACACTGCAATAACCGACACTAAAACTGAAAATATCAACATACTAATCAAAACTTCTACCAACAAATATCCCTTTTGTTTTTATCACATTTTCTATATCTTTATTTTTTTCCCATTCCCTTGCAACTCACTCTACTTTTTCCCCTTTTTATCCCCATCTTCTTTAGCCCTCTATCTCACAACTTCTTTTACTCTTTACCTTTTTCTCATACTTTCTTTATAAATCTTTTCATCCTACTCAATCCAACATTCTTTTTTCTCAATTTTACCACTCTCTAAATAAAACAATCTCTCACTCATTCATCTACATTACGAAATCTTCGGAAAATAATACCTCTTTATCCCATCAACCTCAATCTCAAAAAATATATTCCTTCTCATTATTTTTCATTAACATAATAATATTCCGTTGAATACACCTTCACTTTTTTTATTCTTTTTCAAATAAATCATTTCCTAAAATTCTATATTTATCATCAATCATAAATCTACTATAAAATTCCTGCATCCCTTTGATATCATACTGTCCTTGAAAATTAAATACCTTCAAATAATCAACACTTCTCAATAATTCCAACATATTTTCACTTTGCAAATTACTCTTTTTTTCATCATCTGATTTCACATTCACTCTAAATGTCTTCAAAAAAATATTCGCTATTGGAAACAAAACACTTACAATAAAAAAACATCGAAAGCAAACTCTCATAAGCATTTCTCCACTATTCTTTCCCAAATTTCCTCCCCTCAATAATAACCGGTCTATCCAAATCAATAATAATCAACCCATTCAAATGTTTTCAAATAATTAATATTTTTTTATTATCTTTTTACAACTTCAATAAAATTTTTTTCTATAATTTTCAAATAATTTTTTTAAAAACAACCATCTTTTATTTCTTTACAAAAATATTTTTTTCACTATTTGATTTTTTTCTATTATCTATTAAAACTATCATCTATTCCCCATTTTTTTACTTCTCCATCACATAAAAAAACTTTTTCAAATAATAAATAATTCAAAACAATATATGGAGCAAATGGCACATACTCTCCTCTTTTCCCTCTTATCTTCCAATAGAGTAACACCAAAACCACAATAGCTGCCGATAAAAAAATATAAATTTTGATAAAAAAATAATACTTGTCTAAAAATCTCTATACCTCAACAACCCACCTATGACAATCATTAATTTTACGTCTCCAAATCCAATCAATTCCTTTTTAAAAATAATCCTCAACTATATATAAAATCAATAACGGCATCGAAAAACGCACACCATCCCTAAATACACCTTTTTCAAAATTATTCCTCTCAACACCAAGTAAAATCCCAATAACTAATAAAATTACTAAATCTCTATCCTAATAATTTTCTTTCTAAAATCTATAAAACATATCCTTGCTAAAACAACATATTTTATCAATCCTAAACAAAAATCCTAACATCTATTTTTCTTATCTCTTCTCCAGGAAAAAGCCTTACTACTACTATTAATCTTCGCATAAACCTCCCCTTTATCATAAATAACAACTCCTTCAATATTTCCTATCTTAAAATTACCATTATTTTTGTAGTCCAATTCCTAATCTATTCAAATTATCGTATTCTTTTCAAAACATCTTGCAAATTTTTTTAGGTGAAATCACCACCATTATCAACACTCCAAGAAGTCGAACTATTATTCAAATCTGCAATCGCACCAACGACCTTACTTCTATTAGCCTTATTCAAATATTTCCCAACTTGCGGTATCGCAATCGCCGAAATTATAGTAATAATCGCAACTACCAAAAATAACTTCAATCAAAGTAAATCCCTTGTTCTTTCTTTTTAATTCCTTTTTTTCAAATAACCCATTCCCTTTCACCTCTTTTTAATTTATTTTTTTAATATTTATACTACATTTTTTTATAAATGTCAAATGTTTTTTTAATTTTTTATATTTTGAAAAGAAAAATAAATTTTTTTCCCAGCAATAATCACACTTTTTGAATATTTCCTATAATTTAAAGAAATTTTTTTATATATGAATGAAAAAAATGAGAAAAGTGAAAAAAGATATATTAAGTGAATTTAATAAAAATAAATTTTTTTCTCTGTAAACAAAAAAAGAAGATATTACATCTTCTTTCTATTGTCTTTATATTAATTTTTTATTTCATTTACTTTCATAGTTTTTTTAATAAAATTATTAATTCAAATTCTGAATTTTTAAATGGTACGGCCTAGGGGGATCGAACCCCTGTTGCCAGGATGAAAACCTGGAGTCCCTAACCACTAGACGAAGGCCGCAGAACTCTTTCTTGGTGGATCCAGCTGGACTTGAACCAGCGACCGCTCGGTTATGAGCCGAGTGCTCTAACCAGCTGAGCTATGGATCCTTAATGGCGTACCTGAAGAGATTCGAACTCCTGGCCCACGGCTTAGAAGGCCGTTGCTCTATCCAACTGAGCTACAGGTACACATCATTATTTTTTTCTTTATTAAAATGGTGAGCCATACTGGGATCGAACCAGTGACACCTTGATTAAAAAGTCAAGTGCTCTACCGACTGAGCTAATGGCTCTCAATTTGGAGCGGGAGACGAGGGTCGAACTCGCGACATTCAGCTTGAAGGCTGACGCTCTACCAACTGAGCTACTCCCGCATATCTTTTTCTTTTGTGGTGCCTCAGGGCCGGACTTGAACCGGCACGGAATTGCTTCCACAGGATTTTTAAGTCCTGTGCGTCTACCGATTTCGCCACCAAGGCATATTAATACTTTTTAAATGGTGCCCAGACGCGGAATCGAACCACGGACACAGGGATTTTTCAGTCCCTTGCTCTACCGACTGAGCTATCTGGGCAAAATGGCGGGTGAACTGGGATTCGAACCCAGACATCTTGCGATTTCGCCGGTTTTCAAGACCGGTCCCTTAGCCGTTCGGACATCCACCCATACTAAAAGTAAATAATTATTATTAATTTAAATTCTAAATTTTAATGGTACGGCCTAGGGGGATCGAACCCCTGTTGCCAGGATGAAAACCTGAGTCCCTAACCACTAGACGAAGGCCGCAGAACTCTTTTCTTGGTGGATCCAGCTGGACTTGAACCAGCGACCGCTCGGTTATGAGCCGAGTGCTCTAACCAGCTGAGCTATGGATCCTTAATGGCGTACCTGAAGAGATTCGAACTCCTGGCCCACGGCTTAGAAGGCCGTTGCTCTATCCAACTGAGCTACAGGTACACATCATTATTTTTTTCTTTATTAAAATGGTGAGCCATACTGGGATCGAACCAGTGACACCTTGATTAAAAGTCAAGTGCTCTACCGACTGAGCTAATGGCTCTCAATTTGGAGCGGGAGACGAGGGTCGAACTCGCGACATTCAGCTTGGAAGGCTGACGCTCTACCAACTGAGCTACTCCCGCATATCTTTTTTTCTTTTGTGAGTGCCTCGGGCCGGACTTGAACCGGCACGGAATTGCTTCCACAGGATTTTTAAGTCCTGTGCGTCTACCGATTTCGCCACCAAGGCATAATTGTTACTTCTCTTATGTTTTTTTCACAACTACTCGATTAGTATATCATAGCCTTTTTATTTTTTTGTCAACACTTTTTTTATTTTTTATTTATTTTTTTCAATCCCCTTTAATTCATTAGTTTTTTTATAATCAAAGGGATCAAACTATATGCTTTTTTTATTCGCTTTCAACATATTTTGTTATTATTTCTTTTGCTTTTTCAGCTATTTCTTCGTATGAACCTTCTGGTTTGATTGTATCTAGGACTGCTACTTTTTATTTTTTTAGGTTTAGGAAATTTCATATATCTTGAATATGCTTCAAATCCTCCTTTTATTCCTAAACATTGTACATCTATCCCTAATTCTTTAGAAATAATTGCGAATACTTTTTAAATTCAGCAACTTTTCCATCTTTTTGTTCTTGCACCTTCTGGGAAAAATTAACACATTTTTTTCCACTTTTTAAATATCCTACAATTTCCTCTACACTTTTTTTCTGATATTTTTTTATTTATATCAATCAAAATTACATTTCCATTACTTACTAATAATTTTAGAGGAAATTTTTTTGAAATACCAGTCTATTGCTAAAAATATTGTGTTATAAAGTATCGATTTTGGTAGTAAACTTCCTAAAATTAATGGATCAATGAAACTTTGATGGTTTGAAACATAAATTTTTGGTTTAGGATCTAATTTTTTTCTCTTCCGTTTCTTTTGGATTCTAAAATATACTTTTTATTATTACATCTAAAAATACCTTTTAAAAATTTTTGTAATCCAACGATTTTTTTGTCATCTTTTATTGGCTTAGCTTCTTCTATTATTTGTTTCCAATTTATTTCGTTATTTTCAATTTTCACTGCTTTTTTTCATTAATATATTCTGATAAAAGTTTTAAATTAGGCATTTCAGCTGAATTTTTTTCTTCATCTAATTGCAATCCAAAATTATTTTTCGATATAGGCAAAAAAATTCAACTATATCTAGTGAATCCATACCAATTTCTAATTCTAGATTTTTCTTCTGGTTGAGGTTCAATTCCTTTTGCTTTTTTCACATATTCTTTTTAAAAATTTTGTATACTTCATTGTCTGGTTCTGCTACTTTTGCTTTTTTTACAACATTTTGTTCGTATAAATTTGGAAGCATGAATCTTCGTAATTTACCGACTCTTGTTTTTTTGGTAATTCTTCTTCAAAAACTTTATAATCTAACACTTTTTCATAATTATGAGCAGATAAATTATAATCTTCAACTATATTTTTTTATATAAGTTTTTCACATTATTGATATTTCTTTTTCTACATTCTAATAAATCAGGAATTATTATTGCTGCTAATTTATTTTTGATGATTGAAAATTCCTGCTTCTTTTTATTAATTTATCACTTTTAGCTATTAATCTGTTTTCAAGAGTTTCAGGATCAATATTTTTTTCCATTTGAAAGGACAATCATGCTATTTCTTCTTCCAATTATAGTGATATAGCCTTCTTCGTCTATTTTTGCTAAATCTCCTGTTTTGAACCAACCGTCTTCTGTCATTACTTCTGTTGTTTTTTTCTGGCTTGTTGTAATATCCTTTCATAACGATAGGGCCTTTTCACCCAAAGTTCTTCATTCTCAATTTTTACATCAATATTGTATAATTTTTTTCCAATTGTTCCGATTTTTTTCTTTCTTTTTTGAATTTACAGCGATAACTGGCGAAGTTTCTGTTAATCCGTATCCTTCCAACGAATAAATTCCTAAAGTTTCATAAAATCTAGCAATTTCTGGATCTAATTTTGGCTCCACCTGCAACGATGAAATCTAAATGTCCTCCAAATTTTTTTATGAACTTTTTGAAAATACTTTTTCTTTTTAGAGGAATAGATTTACTTTTTACTCATTATTTTTGAAAATTGCTCTTGTTATAAATTTTGCATCTATTTGTTGTTTTATTCCGTCATAAAATAGTTTGAATACTCTTGGAACTCCTATTAATGCAGTTACTCTATTTTTTTCTAATGCTTCAAAAAAATCTCTTTACTTGCGATTTTTCTTTACAAAAAAACTATTGAAGTTTGGTATCTTAACATTAAAAGAACCGTTGCTGTTAGTGGCAAAACGTGATGAAACGGCAATAATGCTAAAATCTGATCTCTATGATCAAAAATTCCTTTTTTTCATAAATTCCTTCCATTTCAGTCATTAAATTATTGTAAGTTAACATAACTCCTTTTTGGTGACCCTGTTGTTCCTGACGTATAAAGCATTGCTGCTGTTTGATTTTCCTTCTGGATTTCTTAACTCAAATTGAGAATTTGCAATTTTTCATTTTTTTCATCATCAATTTTAAAATTATCTACATTCAAAACTTTTATACTATCTTTTAAAATTATAATTTGAAATTGCTTCTAAAAATATTTTTTTCTGTTTCGTTTGAACACATAATTATATCTGGATTTGAATCTTCCAATACATACAAAAATTTCTTTTGGAGAACTTTGTGCATCAATTGCAATGGCAGCTGAATTTTTATCCCAAATTGTAAAGAAACTGTAAATCCACTCTGGTCTATTTTTCCATTATAATTAATCCAAATTTATTTTTCTTCTAAATTTATAAAATTATCTGAGTAATATTTAATGTTGTTTACTAAATCGATATAATTAATGTGATTATTTTTCAAAAATCAACTAATGCTAATCTCTCGGTTTTTTTCTAAAAACATAATTTTTCCTCCTAATCTTTTTTCAAATTTTATTTTTGAAAATCTTTCTTCTCTTTTCTAATTTTTTTAATGCTTTTTTGCCATAATTTTTTTGTAAAAATTCGGCTATTTGCTTTCAATGTAGTATAACATAATTTTAATAATTTTTTTATATCTATTTATTGTTTTCAATTTTTTTCTGTTATACAAAAAGAGAACTTATAAAATTAAATTTTATAAATTCTCTCCCTTTTTAATATTTTTATAATAAAATGAAAAAAACTTTTTTTAGATAACTTTTTCAAAAATTTCATAAATTATTTTCAATTCTATAATAAATTTATTCCGTTTTCTTCACAAGTTTTTACAATATCGTCTGACCAAATTGAAGCTTGAACTTCTCCAATATGAGCTTTTTTGCAATAAGAACATACAAATTCTTGATTGTCCAATTCCTCCACCAATTGTTAATGGTAATTCTTCATTTAACAATAATTTATGGAAGTCTAAATTTTCTCTTTCTTCTAATCCTAATTCTTTTAATTGTTTTCTTAATGAATCTTTGTCTACTCTGATTCCCATTGAAGATAATTCCAATGATCTGTCTAACACTGGATTCCACATGATTAAATCTCCATTTAATTCCCAATCATCATAATCTGGTGCTCTTCCGTCATGTCTTTGTCCTGAAGCTAAAACTTTTCCTATTTGCATAATGAAAATAGCTCCTTTTTCTTTTGCGTAAACATTTTCTCTTTCTTCTGGAGTTAATTCAGGATATAAATCTTCTAATTCTTGAGATGTTACAAATGTTACTTCTTCTGGTAAGAATTTTTTCTGCTTTTTTCATATTTTTTTCAGCTAACATATTTTGAGTTTTTTTGAATACGCTGAAAAATTTTTTTCTTACAGTTTCTTTTAATGTTTCAACATTTCTAGTTTCTTTTGTTAAAACTTTTTCCCAATCCCATTGGTCAACGTAAATTGAATGCGTGTTATCTAAATCTTCGTCTCTTCTTATTGCATTCATATCAGCATAAATACCTTTTCCAGCTTCTACTCCATATCTTTTCAATGCCAATCTTTTTCCATTTTGCTAATGAATGAACGATTTCAATTGTTTCTCCTGGAATTTCTTTCATTTCAAAGGCAACTGGTCTTTTCCACACCATTTAAGTTATCATTTAATCCTGTAGCTTTTTTTACGAATAACGGTGCTGAAATTCTTGTTAAACTTAATGTATTTGCTAATTCTCTTTCAAAAAAAATCTTTTTGTCAATTTAATTGCAATTTCTGTTTCCATAATATCCCATTTTGGATCATAATTTTTTTGGTACAATTGTTTTTGCCATTTTCTTCTCCTCGTTTTACAAATTTTTCATATTTTTCAATAACCGTATAATAACACACATAAAAAAATCTGTCAAATTTTTTTGAATTTTTATTTTTTTCAGCTAGATATTTTTGTTTGCTTTTTTTAGTATAATATTTATAGAATTTAATATTAACGAAGGAGAATTTATGAAAAAAAGTATTGTTTGTTTGTCTAGGAAATATTTGTCGATCACCAATGGCTGAGGCTGTTTTTTAGAAAAAAATGGTTGAAGATGAGAATTTATCAGATAAAAATTTTTATTGATTCAGCTGCGACAAGTTCTTGGGAGCATGGAAATCCTGTTCATCACGGAACAAGAAAACGTTTGGCAAAAAGAAGGAATTAGTGTGGACGGAATGTTTTCACGTATTTTTAAATGATAACGATTTAACTTTTGATTACATTATTGGAATGGATGAGAGCAATATTTCTAATATTAAGAAGTTTTTTTAAATAATCGATTTAATGGCGAAGTGAAAATGCTTCTTGAATATGCTGGAGAAAAAAACGTGAAATTGCAGACCCTTATTATACTGGAGATTTTTGAGACTACATATAATAATGTTTACAAAGGTTGTAAAGCATTGCTAGAAACTATAAAAAAAGAGATTTATTAAAAATTTTTTTGAATATTTGTGATATAATATAAAAAGATATATTATTAATTTTTATAAAAAAATTAGGAGGAAATAAAATGGCATCAACTAAAACTCATATTGGAAAATTTAATTTTGAAAACTGTTTTTATGAATGCGGCTGGAGTTTACTGCTTTGATAGAGAGGAATTAGAGAAAATTTTAAATTCTGAAGCTGGAACTTTTTGTTACGAAAACTGCTACACTAAGTCCTAGAGATGAAATCCTACACCTCGTTATCAAGATGTACCTTTAGGAAGCATTAATTCAATGGGATTACCAAATTTAGGATTTGATTATTATTTGGAATATTTGTTGGAATTGCAAAAACTCATCCAGATCGTACATTCTTCTTTTCACTAGTTGGAATGTCGCCTGAAGATACTCATACTTTTATTGAAAAGAGTGCAAGAAAAGCGAATTTAACGGACTTGTTGAATTAAATTTATCTTGTCCAAATGTCCCTGGAAAACCACAAATTGCCTACGATTTGGAAACTACAGAAAAAAATTATTGACAGAAATTTTTTTCTTATTTCAAAAAAACCTTTAGGTATAAAATTGCCACCTTACTTTGATATGGTTCATTTTGATCAAGCAGCAGCTGTATTTAACAAATTTCCATTAACTTTTATTAATTGCGTTAATAGTATTGGAAATGGACTTATTTTAGATGATGAAACTGTTCTTATTAAGCCTAAAAATGGATTTGGAGGAATTGGAGGAGAATATGTTAAACCTACTGCTCTTGCAAATGTTCACGCATTTTATAAAAGATTAAATCCTTCTATTCAAATAATTGGAACTGGTGGAGTTCTTACTGGAAGAGATGCCTTTGAACACATTTTATGTGGTGCTAGTATGGTTCAAATCGGAACTACTTTGCATAAGGAAGGTCCTGAAGCATTTAAGAGAATTACTGAAGAATTAAAAGCCATTATGGATGAAAAAGGGTATAAAACTATTGAAGACTTTAGAGGGAAAAACTTAAATATTTATAAGAATTTAAATTTTTTTGTAAATTTTATAAAAATGGAGCTACATTTAGAAATTTTGTTAAATTATGAAATATTTTTCTAAAAATATAGCTCCTTTTATTTAATCTCTGTTTTTAATAACTTTTTATTTTTTTAGTAACCTTTTTTTGTTACACTTTGAAAAATTAACCTTTATTGTTTATAAGTGTTACATCTATTCAACCAACCTTGCAACCACTTTTTTCTCATTTCTAGCAGGATCTGAATTTTTAACTCTTCTCTCAACACAAATTTTTGCTGAATTACTGAATTCTACTAAAGCTGCTTTTTCCAGTTTCAGTACCTTTCATATTTTTCCAAGACTTGCAATAATCCCCATCCTTCTCCTTTGTAATTTTCAGTTGCTGTTGTTCCTTCTCCTTTAAAAATTCACATAATCAATTAATGGATAAAGTCCATTTGGTGAATTAGCAACTCTATAAAATTGTTTTTTTCACATTTTCTTTATCTTTCGCAACAGCTAACATTTTATTAAGTGAATCTTCCAATCTCTCGAAAATAAACTCAATTTGAACATCTTTTGTATTATAAAGAAAATTAATCAATTCTTGAATATCTGCATTTTTTCTGTGCTTTTTAAAGCATCAAATTCTTTTTATTTTTCCAAGGTGCATACTGATTATTTTTCCAAAATTTTTTTGGCAATTTTATATTTTTTTGATTTATAAAATTGTACTAATGAGTGGAAAAACTTTCTTCAAATGCTCCCTTTTCACCTTTTTTATACCAAATAAAGTGACCCAATTCCTAGTGATGGAAAAATTTTCTCCAGAATTCCATGAAACTAAATTATTTTTTTCACTCCACCAGCTTCATTTTTTAAAAATTTTTCTCAGCAACAACACTTAATTCCTCTTTTGAAATAGATAAATTTGCTTTATTTTTCTTGATTTATTGTTGGTTGTACTGGTATTTCTGTATTTTTTTGAGATTTCTCTTTTTTTAGTATTTTTTTATTTTTCTTTTGTAGTTCCATTGTTTGTTGTCTCTTGCGAAACTGTTTTTGATTTTTCTTTTTAAAAATGCCTGCTTCCAACGAATTACTCGAACAAGCAAACACTATAATACTCGCCAATCCTAAAGTTAAAATTTTGTTTCCTTTTCTTTTCATATTTTTTTCAAGATTTTTATAAAATTAATTTACAAAATCTAACTCCTTTCTTTTTCTCCTTTTTATGAAAAAAACCTATTCATTACCTGATTCGTCACTTATCTCACAATAATTATTGTAAATATTATTTTTTTATCTCTAGCCAACGGCTCTCCTGTATCTTGATCAGTAACTATATCAAAAGTTTGACTGTCTGCTCGTTTCAAGACTTTATTTGTACAATACACATTGTTTCTATCTTTTGCATAATACTCATTTAATGCTACAAAAAGTATTTCTGTTAGCCTTGTTAACTTTTTAACAATTCTTCTGTATTTGAAAAAAATCATAATAATAAATATTGTTTTTATCTTTTTCCATAGTATTCATTATACATTGCAAAATGACGGTGCATCCACATTATTGAAAACTTTTTATCTTGTATTTTGTATCATTGTTTCCTTCATATTGTAAAGAAAATAAATATACACCGTCATCATCTTTTATAAAATTCCCTTGTGGTGTACTTTTTTTACAATTTTGAATCCTTCTGAATGTACAGATTCAATTTTTTTCACCATAATAATATACATTATTTGCATCTTTCGAATATCCTTCAGTCAAAAACAGTAAATGTTCCTGTATCTGCCAATGGAATTTTCATAAATTTATCTTTTCTTGACAAATCATAATAATATACGTTGTTTTTATCTTTAAAGTACCAATCATCTAGCACTTCAAATGAATCAGGATCTATCGTAGGAATTGCTTTCAATTTTTGCCAAGTCGTATCAATTGGATCATTTATTGTAAATAAATATACACTATTTTTTTATCTCGTAAGAAATACATTGAATAATTTTTCTAATAAAATATCAAATTTTTCGAACTAATTCCTTTCAATTTACTATTTTTAAAATAAACATCTTTTTTATCTTTTGAAAAAAATAATTATCAAATATTTTAAATGATTTCGCATCTGCACCTTTCATTTTTAGAAATTTTTTTGTCGATGCATCGTAATAATAAACATCTCCTTTGTCCCTCGTATACATGTAATAATCAGGATCAATTATACTGAAGTTTTTAGGATCCGCACCTTTTACTTCTTCAATCGTTCTATCTGGATTCAAAAACATTTTACAACATAAACTCTTTTTATCCTTCACATATGGACTTCTAAAATCTGGATCGTCGTTTCCTTTTACTGTTTCAAATGTCGCTGCGTCCACTTTATTTAATTTTAAACCAATATAATAAATTTTATTATTACTTTTTTAATATATACGAATTTTCACCTCAAAAATTTTTGAGGATTATACCTATCTATTACATTTAAATTATAAAAGATATTATTGTTATCTCTCGCATAAATTGTATCTGGTATTAACTCAAATGTTTGCGGATTCGCTTTTACTTACTACTTTATTTTTGATAAACATTATTTTTATCTTTTTGAGTACTCATAATCAAGTACTTCAAATGTTTTAGAATCTGCATTTGGAATTTTTCACTCCATTATAGTAAACACCGTTTTTTTATCTTTACTGTAAAAGGATAATCATTAATTGCCTCAAATGTTAACAAATCCGCACCTTTTTATAGCTTTATTACCATAATAAACATTTTTTTACCATCTGTAGCATAAGAATCACTCAATGCATTAAATGCCTTTGGATTTGCACCTTGTATAGGTTCCGACAAATAGTAAACATTATTTATATCTTTTGAGTATCCTTTATTTAAAATTTTTAAATGTTGTCGGATTAGAATTTTTCCAATACTATTCCTTCATAATAAACTTTTTTTATTGTCTTTTCGAATATCCATTTTTCAATACTTCAAATGATGCTAGATTTACTCCTTGTAATTCTCTTATTTCCAAATCAGTGAAAGCATACATTTTTTTCGTTGCTTTGAACATATACAACTCCATCATCCTCGTCATTATAGATTTTTAAGGTCTGCCGCACTCAAATCAGGAAAAACTTCATCTTTATAATATACATTATTTTTTTATCCTTCGATAATTGATTCGCTAAAACTTCAAATGTTGGCAAAATCAACTCTTTTTCATTTCAAGTTCATAAAAAAATATTTTATTATCGTCTGTTACATAATTATTTCCTAAAACTTTGAAATTATTTACATCTAAATTTTTACTACAAGATTATTATTATAATAAACTTTTTCCATCCCTTGCTTTATATTCAGAAAAACCTATATTCCCAAATAAAACCATCATTCCTATTAATTTAAATATCTTTTTTGCATCCTACTGTACTCCTCTAGTTCCACACTCCAAACCTTTTTAATTTTTATTCATTTTCATTTTAAGGCTTTTATTTCAACTATATTCTATTATATCACATTATTTATTTTTTTATCGACATTGAAGGAATAAAATAATTGAAGATTGTATTTTCACTCTAAGATTTTTTTATTACTAATAAAATGAAAAAAACTGCACTTGTGTTTCTTAGAATGTGCAGCTTTTTCACTTTAATTAATCTATCTTTTTCTTTATAAACCATTTTTCTTGCTGGTTCTCTTTTTTTACATAAACCACTTTTGTTTCTTTAGAATTTTTTTCTTTTTATTTGATTTACTCTTCTTGTAATTCTTCTAGAATCTTTCTCTCTTCACATAAACTTTTCTTGCTGGTTCTCTTTTTACATAAACTACTTTAGAAAATCCCAAAATTGAAAATCCTAAAATTCCTAATAACACTACCAATTTTTTTCATAAACTTTTCCTCCTAATATTACTATTTAATATTACACAAACTCCTAGTATAATACTTTCTATTGAATTATACCACATTTTTTAAGCGAAACAATAGTAATAAAATCGATTGTTATTATTCGATTATTCTAGGCCCTGCATTTACTATATCTTCTGAGATATTTGGATATTTACTCGCAAAAATTGTCATTGAACATTTTTACTAATTTTTTTCAGCGTATGTGTCATATGATTCCTTGTTATTCCAAGTATTTGAAGGATTTAACATTTCTGCTGGAACATCTGGACAGCCTTGCGGAACATCTACATTGAAAAATTTATTGTGAACAAATTCTTGATTTTCGATTTCTCCATTTAAAGCTGCATTTATCATAGCACGAGTATATTTCAATTTTATTCTTTCTCCAATTCCGTATGGTCCAGCTGTCCATCCAGTATTTACCAAATAAACTCTTGTGTGATATTTTTCAATTTTTTTCTCCTAGCATTTTTTGCGTAAACTGAAGGTCGTTTTTGGCATAAATGGCTCACCGAAACAAAGTTGAGAATGTTGGTTGTGGTTCAGTGACTCCTCTTTCAGTTCCAGCTAATTTTGAAGTAAAATCCTGTTATAAAATGATACATCGCTGCTTCTTTAGATAATCTTGAAATTGGCGGCAATACTCCAAACGCATCTGCTGTTAAGAAAAATTATTACATTTGGAATGTGTCCAACTCCTGTTACTTGAGCATTTTTCAATATAATCTATCGGATATCCAACTCTCGTATTTTTCAGTCAAAGTTCCATCAAAAAAAGTCTAATTTTTCTAGTTCCAGAATCCATCACAACATTTTCAACTCAAACTTCCAAATCTTATCGCATTATAAATTTCAGGTTCATTATTTTTATCTAAATTTATACATTTTTGCATAACATCCACCTTCAAAATTGAAAAACTCCCATGATCTGACCAACCGTGTTCATCGTCTCCAATCAAAAGTCTTCTCGGATCAGCTGACAATGTTGTTTTCCCAGTTCCTGACAATCCAAAAAAATACTGCTGTTTCTCCAGTTTTCGGCATCCATGTTTGCAGAACAGTGCATTGGTAATACATCTCTTTCTGGCATCAAATAATTCATTATGCAGAACACACTCTTTTTGATTTCTCCTGAATATTGAGTTCCACAAATTACTACTTTTTTTCGCTTCGTAGTCAATAATAATTGCTGCTTCAGAATTTACTCCATCAGTTTCAGGATTGCACTTGAATCCAGGTGCTGCAATTATTGTATAATCTTCTTTCATAATTTACCAATTCTTCTTTTTGTCGGTCTTATTAACAATTGTTGAATGAATAAATTTTGACTTGCTAATTCATTTACAATTCTAAATTTTAATCTGCAAGTTGGATCAGCTCCCAGCAAAACCATCAAAAAAACAAAAATTTCTCTATTTTTGTAAATAAGCAATAACTTTTTGAATAAATAAAATCAAATTTTTCTTTGCTAATTGGCTTATTCACTTTTTCCCCACGCAATCGAATCGTGAATAGCTTCTGTATCAACAATAAATTTATCCTCAGGTGAACGCCCCTGTATATTTTCCTGTTGTCACTACCAATGCCCCTGTTGATGACAATGTCCCTTCTCCTCTTTCAATTGCTTTTTTTCAACCAAAAATCGCAGGTGATAAATTACGATAAACTCTCGTCGGATTAATTATCCCCAATTTTTTTAAACCATAAGTTCTTTTTACACTTTTCATATTTTTTTACCTCCATATGTTTCTTTTCTCAAATCGTATCTTAATTGCAAAAAGAAACAAAAACAACGATAACGCTTATATTTTTAACAATTCTTTCATATAATTATTCTTAAAATAATTTTCTTCTTACTTCCAACCTCCTTACTCTTATATTACCATGATATTTCAAAAAAACAAGTTCTCTACATTATTTTTTATGAACCATAAATCCTGTCGCTTGTTGTGTAGCCATTATTGTTACATCTGTAATTTGAACGTGCTTTGGCTGATTTGCAACGTATAACGCAATGTCTGCGATATCTTCTGGCTTTAATGCTTCAATTCCCAAATAAATTCCTTTCGCTCTCTTTCTATCCCCATGAAATCTGACTTCACTAAAATCTGTCTCAACAATTCCTGGCTGTAATGTACTAACCTTAATATTTTTATCAATTGTGTCAATTCTAATTCCATCGCTTAAAAATCTTACTGCTGCTTTTGTCGCACAATAAACCGCTGCACCTGCATAAGCGTAAATTCCAGCAGTTGAACCCATATTAATTATGTGCCCTGTATTATTTTCCACCATATTTGGTATAATTTCACGACTTACATACAAAAGACCTTTCACATTAGTATCTATCATTATTTCCATATCCGTAATGCTATAATCTTGAAATTTATCAAGTCCCAAAGCTAATCCCGCATTATTTACCAAAATATCAATTCTCGAAACTTTTTCCAATATTTTTTTCACAGTTTTTGCAACTTTTTCATATTTCGTTACATCCAACTCAAAAATATGTACATTTACTCCATATTTTTCTCAATATCAGCTTTAATTTCCTGTAATTTCTCAATTCTTCTTGCACATAAAATCAAATCATCACCATTTTTCCAAATGCATATGCAATCGCCTTTTCCAATTCCACTTGACGCTCCAGTTATAAATACATTTCTTGACATCTCATTTCCTCCTTTTTAAATTTTTTTCTTTCTTATTTTGTAACAATTTTTTTATAATTTTAAATATTATTTTTAAACCCTCTATAAATTTTTAATTTTTCGTTTTATTTTAAAAATTTCTCTATTACAAGTATAACACAAAAATTATTTTTTTATGGTAAAATGTTTATTATCAAAAATTTGAAAGGAGATTTTTTACATGGAAAGCTGGTTATTTTTAGCCTTAATTTTATTCGTTGGATTTATCACAAAAAAATCAATCAATTGTAATTGCTACAATATTCGTTATGATTTTTAAAATTTTTACCTCATACCGACAAATTAATGGCACAATTTCGTACGAAAAGGGATAAATTGGGGAGTTTTAGTTATTACAATCGCTATTTTTAATTCCTATCGCTACAAGTGAAATTGGCTTCAAGCACTTGATAAATGCCTTCCATTCACCAATTGGATGGGTCGCAATCGTTAGTGGAATCACTGTTTCTTTGCTTTCGGCAAGAGGTGTCAACTTACTTCACGGACAACCAGAAATTACAGTTGCTTTGGTTATTGGAACTATAATGGGAGTTGTTTTTCTTTAAAAGGAGTTGCTGCAGGGCCTGTTATTGCTAGTGGTATTACTTATTGTATTTTTGCAGATAATAAAAATGTTCCATTCATAATGAGTGGAACATTTCTTTTTCTAATATTTGAAAATTATTTGTTAAATTAGTCTTCTAGATTCCGATAGGAATTTTATTGTAAAAATCAGTTCCTTCTAAAGGTCGATTTCCATCATATAAAAAAATTTTACATTTTTCATTCTTTTTCGTTTCATCTTCGCTCAATCTTCTTAAAATTGGTTGCATTTCATCGTGTCCATCAATTTTTATTAAAACATTATCAGCTTCAACGACAGAATAAGTTTGCTTCATTTTTGGATTATACAGTTTTTGTACCTTTTTTTCTAATTTTATTGGCTTAAACATTACAATATCTGAATTTCCCCAAGTTACATCTGTTGAATCAAAAGTATTGTATGTCTCACCTTTTTTTCCTTCATTGCATCGATTTTTCTTTTGCCACGATTCCATATCCAGTTCTCCCCACTGAATATAATAATCATTTTTTTCCTTGTATATTTTTAACTAAACTATTTCCGCTTACATAACTTCCCTACAATTTTCTCATTCATTTTTTATCTTTTTCGTCATCTTTTTGATTTTTCAGCAGCTTTTTGCAGCTTCCTCAATTACTTTATCAGCACCTTTTTGCCACCTTTTTTCCCATTATCTTTTTTGATTTTCCACAAGAAATAACCAAAATCAAAATTATTCCCAAAAGCTATAATTTTTGTAATTTTCATTTTTTCTACCTTTTCCACAATTAATTTTTAATCTTCCATTTTCGCTAATCCCAATTTTGTCTCTGAAATCAATACCGCAAACAATATTAATCCTGCACCAAAAATCACTTTTTAAAGTCAACACTTCATGCAACAACAAAAATGCAAATAACGGTGCAAACAATGATTCTGTTGACATTAAAATCGAAGCTCTTGTCGATGTTGTCGCCTTTTTGACAAAAAGTTTGCAGTAATGTCGGAATTGCTGTCGAAAATAATACTAGATATATTACCGATACTAATGTCACTCCACTTAACGGAGTAAACGCTCTTACACCAGTCGTTACAAATTGAGTTATTAAAAACAATATTCCAGCAACTAACATTTGAATAAATATTAATTTCATCGGCTCTATTTTTCCTAGAAAAATACCCAGTCGTAGCAATTTGTCCCTGCAAAAAGAATGCACTTATTATTGTCAAAATATCCCTCTATTTATATCCGTCAAATTCATGTTTGCATCAAAGCTAATAACTCCAACTCCTGCCAGACAAACAATTGAAGCAACAAACGAAAATATATCAGGTTTCTTTTTATGCAATATCCAAAAAAATATACGGAACAATTACGACATTTATTGCTGTAAAAACGCATTTTTACTAGCTGTTGTCATTGTCAATCCATAAGTTTGCGTCAAATATCCCATAAATTGAAAAAAATCCTATCACAATCCCAGCTTTTATATCCCTTTTTACAATCTTACTAACTTTCTTTCTAAAAAAATCAAATACAAAGCCACAAATCCCAGCAAAAATCTTATCGAAGACAAATAAAACGGATCTATCCCTTCATTTAATCCAATTTTCACAAATACAAATCCCAATCCCCACAATATTCCAACTAAAAGTAAACCAAAGTCTGCTAAATATCTTTTTCATAAAGATTTTTTCCTTTCTATCCTCAAATTTTTTGTAGCAAAAAGCAGAATTTAAGAGTGGTGTTCGAACTCTCAAAAACATTTAAAATTATCAATTAAAGAATTTATGATATATATCCAATTTCAAAAACTCATTCCCGATATCTCCATTATTATTCTTCAAATATTCTATCACAAAATCTCTCACAATCTTTTATTTCACGTACATTTTTTTCACAATATCTGTAAACAACATATCCGAAATCCCACTCTGCCTAGTTCCTAAAAATCTCTCCTGAATTTCTTAATTTCAAATCCTCTTCAGCTATTTTTAAATCCATCCGTTGTACTTTCCATTGCCTCCAAACGCTTTATCGAAATCTTATTCGTAGTTTCCGATTCCAAAAAAACAATATGATTGATGACTTCACGACCAACTCTTCCTCGCAACTGATGAAGCGACGAAAGACCAAATCTTTGTGCATCACGAATCACCATAATTGAAGCATTTGGAACATTCACTCCAACTTCAATTACTGTTGTCGAAACTAAAATATCAATTTCTCCCTTTTTGAAAAAGCCTCATTACCTCTTCTTTTTTCCTGATACTTCTGCCTTCCATGAATCAACCCAATTTTTCCAATTTGAAAAAAATCGCACTATATTCCTCAAAAGTTTCCTGTGCCGATTTTATATTTCCCAACGTTTCACTTTCCTCAATCAAAGGCGAAACAACATACGCCTGTCGCCCTTTCCTCAATTTTTTCTCAATAAATTCGTACATTTTACGTTTTTCTTCCTCTGATTTTATCCATTTAGTAACAATCGGACTTCTCCCCTTCGGCAGTTCATCAATAATCGAAACATCCAAATCTCCATAAATCGTCAACGCTAAAGAACGTGGAATTGGTGTGGCACTCATTACAATCAAATTTTCCAAATTTCCCTTTTCTCTCAATAATTTTCTCTGAGTCACTCCAAAACGATGTTGCTCATCAATCACAATCAATCCCAAATTTTTAAAAATCACATTATCCTCTATCAGCGAATGAGTCCCAATCACAATATCAACCACGCCACTCTCAATTTCAAGCCAACACTTTTTTCCTTTTTCTTCCCTTTCAAAGCTCCCAGTCAACAACTCAACTCTGAACATCCAAATTATTAAACTGATCCACAATTCCCAAATAATGCTGTGTTGCCAAAATTTCTGTTGGTGCCATTATCACACCTTGATATCCCATTTTTCAACAATATACAAAAGAATAATGAACGAAACTATTGTTTTCCCTGATCCAACATCTCCTTGAATCAGCCTATTCACAATCTTCCCATTTTTTTCAATTCTTTATAAATCTCAGTAATCACTCGCTTTTGAGCCCTTTGTCAATTCATAATTCAAACTATCAATAAATTCTCGAACCAGCCCCTTTTTTTATCTTCCAACTTATAAACATTGCTATTCGCCTGATCAATCTTAAATCTATTCTGCAAAAATTCCCAGCTTCCAAAAGCAAAAATTTCCTCCAGCATAAATCGCCTTTTTCGCCCTTTCCATAACCTCTTCATTCTTCGGAAAATGAATATCCATAATCGCCCTAGTCCTACTCGGCAAATTTCTCTTGCTCCATCAATTCTTTTCGGAATATTTTTCCTCCAACAAATATGCATACTCAAACAATGCCTTTTTCCACAATTTTTTCCTAATAGTCGGCTGTTTCAATGAAGCTGTCGATGGATAAATCAGCAACATTGCTTCGACTATTTGCTCATCCCTTTTAAATTCAGGATTTATCATCTGAAATTTCATTGTCTTTCTAACTTTCCCATAAACCGAAACTTCATCCCCCACATGAACATAATTTTTTCACAAATTTATTATTAAACCAAACAAGCTCAATCATTCCAGTCTCATCTGCTAAAATTGCTTTTAAACATCGGTCTTCTAGTAGCAAACTGACTAGAAATATTTACAATCGTCCCAGTTAAAATAACAAACTCATCTGCCAAAAATTTTATCTATTTTTCTTACTATTTTCCTCTATTTTCATATGCTCTTGGGAAAAATACAACAAATCATACAAAGTATGAACTCCTAATTTATTAAATTTTCCAAGTTGTACTTTTCCCAATCCCTGTATTCTCACATCTTTCAGATCACTATACAACAAATTATAATTTACCATTTTTCCAAAAAAACTCCCGTTCTTATTCTACTCATATAGTGTAACATATTCCAACCATTTTTTTCAAAAGAAAAAGTTGCAAAATCAATCATTTGCAACTTCTAATTTTTCCAATTTTATTTCATTTTCATTCCACGCTCTTTCAACTCATGTGAATATTTTTTCGCCGTCTCATGATCAGTCATAATCACTAATTGATCCCCACTTTTAACAACTGTTTCTCCATTTGGTATAAACTCTTTTCCACCCGAACGAATCCCAACTATCAAAACCTTTTTTTCGGCAATTTCAAATCCTTCACTTTTTTTATTATCAAATTCTGAATCAATTCCCAACATGAATCAAAAATTGTAACAATTCTCGATTCCAACGGCACTTTTTCATTCGCATCCTTTTTCCCTGAAATCAATCTCTCAAGTAAAAATCTCATAAATCGGCTCCATTGAAAGCAATTCTGTCAAAAATATGTCCCAGTTGAAACAATTATCAACATAAACAAATACGAAAAATTCCCAGTCATTTCCATTATTAAAACCACTCCCGTAATCGGAGCTTTTTACAGATGCCGTCAAATATCCAGCCATTCCCAATAGCATAAAATGCACCACAAACTCTGTGGAATCCCCAAAATACGTTACTAAAATCATACCATATATTTTTTCCCAACTAACGCACCAATTACAAGCATCGGTAAAAATTCCTCCAGGAAATCCCGTACCATAACAAATCATCGTATACAAAAATTTTCGCAACTAATACAATCGCCAATATTTTTTTATCGGCAATTTCGCATCAAACATTTTTTTCAATTAACTCATGTCCACCACCTGTTATATCCTTGAAAAATCGAAATCAAAAACGCCAACACCATAAACAACGAAATTTTCACATATTTATTAAGTTTTTATCCCTTTATACTTATCCTGAAAATATATCAAATACGTATTAAAACATTTTTCCACCAAGTGCTAAAATTAAGCAAAAATATAGCTGTTATTACAAAAACCTTCATTTGAGAAGTTTCTGTCGGTAAAATGAAAAATTATACTTAAACGTAACTCCAGATCCAATTATTTTTCCGTAACATCATTTCCGAACCACCACTAGCTACAAGCACACAAATCAACATCAACGGTGAAAAAAATTTATGCAATTCCTCCAAAAGCAAATATCGCTCCAGCCAATGGTGCATTAAAAAGCCGCTGCCAATCCAGCACTAGCCCCAGCCGTCACCAAATATTTATTCTCAACTTCCTTTCCTTTTCAAAAAGCCTGTCAATCCCTTCACCAATCAAAGCTCCCCAAATGAATCGAAGGCCCTTCTCTTCCCATCGACATCCCAGCTCCAATTGCTAAAACTCCACCCCAAAACTTACAAAACAACTCTGGAAACCACCTAAATTTCAACTTTCTTTGTAAAAACGCACTAACCTGTGGAATCCCTCCCCCAATTAAAGGATTCTTACTCAACATAAACTGCACAATAACCCCAATCAAAATAAAAAAACCAACAACCCAATCAAAAATTTCCCCAAAAGTCATATTCTCATTAAAATTATTTCTAAAAATCGAAATCTTATCAAGCAATATCCGATACATCGCAACAACAGCTCCTGTCACAATCCCCGTCACAAGCGAACACAAAATCAAAATAATTCTCTCCCTGTTTCGTCTTTTAACAATCGTATCTCTTTTCACTTCCTCTAAAATCGTTTTCAGCCAAGACACTTCTCCTCCTTAAATAAATGAATATTAATCTATATTTTTCATTATATCGTATGTGAAGTTAGATTTCAATTTTTTATTTGATTTTTGTCATTTTTTGCTGTTTTTTTAGCATTTTCCCTAACTCCTAACCCTCATTTTTATTGACTTTAAGTGGATTTTTCTTTCTCTTTTTTATTTTTTTCATAGTGGTAGAATTTTTACCATAAACTTATGGTTCCACATTTTTTATTTTTCAAAAATTTTTTGAAAAAAATTTTATTATAAATTAAAAAGAAAAACGAAATGAAGATCAGTAAAAATCATTAGCTTAAGTATAATAAATTTTTGATTTTTATAGTCTACATAATCATTTTTCTTTATCAAGATTGTAAAACTTAAAAATATCAACTATTTTTTAAAAAAATACATAGTTCTCATAGAATTCAATATCGCTATTAAAGCTACTCCAACATCACCGAATACAGCTTCCCACATTGTAGCAAATCCTAATGCTCCCATAATTAAAAATAATTCCCTTTTACTGCTAATGCAAATATGATATTTTTGCCAAACTATTGTTTTTCGTTTTTTTGCAATTTCTATTGCTGTTACAATTTTTGAAGGTTCGTCATTCATTATTACAACGTCAGCCGCTTCTATTGCCGCATCAGAGCCAACTCCTCCCATTGCAACTCCAACATCTGCTCTAGCTAAAACTGGTGCATCATTTATTCCATCTCCTACAAACAACACTTTTTCCAGTATTTTTCCCATTTTCAATCATTACTTCTTCCAATTTTTTTCCACTTTTTTGTGTCGGTAACAATTCAGAAAAAAACTTTTGTTATTCCTAATTTTTTTAGCAACATTTTTCACCAATTTTCTTATTATCTCCAGTCAACATTATGATATTTTTTTAATTCCTTGCTTTTTCATTCCAAAAAAATAGCACTTTTCAGAATCTTCCTTTTATTTCATCAGCAATCACGATATTTCCTGCATATTTTTCCATCTATTGCCACATAAACTACTGTTCCTAATTTTTCTTCATTTTTCAATAGCAATTTTTTTCCAAATCCATCAATTTCGCATTCCCAGCCAAAATATCTTTTCCATCAACTCTCACTTTTTAATCCATAACCAGACAATTCCTCAAATTTTCTCAATTTTTTCGATTTGTCAATCGAATTACCCATTTCTTCGTATTCTTTCACAATCGACTGTGCAATCGGATGATTTGAAAAAAACTTTCTGCATAAGCTGTATATTTCAAAAAGTTCGTTTTTTCCTGCAGTTTCTGTATTTTGATTATTTTTTTCATATTAATTTCAGTAACCTTTGAAAATACCTTTTGTCAATGTTCCTGTTTTATCCATTACAACCGTATCAATTTTTTTGTCAATGCTTCCAAATAATTAGCACCTTTTACTAAAAATTCCATGTTTTGAAAGCTCCTCCAATTCCTCCAAAAAAATCCTAACGGAACAGAAATAACCAACGCACATGGACATGAAACTACTAAGAATGTCAACGCTCTGTAAACCCAATTAGAAAATGGTTGTTGCAATAAAACAGGCGGAACTATTGCTAAAAATCAATGCTACGATTACAACTGCTGGTGTATAATATCTTGCAAATTTTGTTATAAAATTCTCTGTTTTTGATTTTTTTCCACTTGCATTTTGAACTAAATCTAAAATCTTTGAAACTGTTGATTCAGAGAAATTTTTTCGTAACTTTTACAGTTATTAATCCAGTTTTATTAATAAATCCACTCAACACACTTTTCTCCAACCATTACTTCTTTTTGGTAACGATTCTCCAGTCAATGCCGATGTATCAAAAGTCGAATTTCCTTCTACAATTTCCCCATCCAACGGTACTTTTTCCCTGGTTTAACCACTATTAACTCACCAACACCTACAGTTTCAGGCGAAACTTTCTTTATTTCATCTCCAATTTTTCACATTCGCATAATCAGGTCTAATATCCATCAAAGCAGTAATTGATTTTCTAGAATTTCCCACAGCCACATCTTGAAATAATTCTCCAACCATATAAAAATAACATTACTGCAACGGCTTCAGGATATTCTTTTATCTACAAAAAGCACCAACTGTCGCAACCGTCATCAAAAAGTTTTTCATCAAAAACTTCCCCTCTTTTTATATTCCGTATCGCAGTCAACACAACTTCGCCACCAATAATTAAGTAACTAACCAAATACAAAAACAATTTTTCATAAAATTCGGCAATGGCGCCAATATTGCACCTGCAAAAATAATTCCACCAATCACAAATTTTTGTAACATTTTTTTCTTGATATTGTCCTCTTCTGAGTGGCTGTGACTATGACTACGAGAATGTACATGTTCTCCTGCATTTTCACTCATTCCACAAGCTCCTGAACAACAACAATGCTCTTCATGTTTATGAGAATGTTGCATTCCACGAATCTTTCTTTCAGAAACAATAACACCTTCTTCAACTTTATCCACAACCTCTTGAATTTTTTTCTATCAAAGAATTTCTATTTTTCTTCTTCTGTCGTAATAAATAACTTTTCTCCCAAAAATCTATAGTTGCTTCCATTATTTCTGGCATTTCGCCAATTTTTTTCGTTCTACTTTTGCAGCACAATTCGGACAATCTAATCCAACTATTGATAAAATCGTCTCTTTAGCCATAATTTCATCACTCCAACTCTAATTTTACTTTTTATTTTCTCTCAATAAATCACAAAAATTTTTACTATCTTTTTCTCTCCAATATGCGTCAATCCCTTGCTCAATTATATGAATCACATGCTCATCATCCAACGAATAATAAACAACCTTCCCTTCTTTTCTATATTTCACAAGCCTCCCCTGTTTCAAAACCCTCAACTGATGCGAAATTGCTGACTGAGTCATCCCCAAGGTAATCGCTATATCACATACACATTTCCGACTGATACAACGCACTCAATATTTTTTTATCCGAGTTGTATCCCCCAAAAATTTCTAAAAAGTCTCCCAAATCATACAAAAATCTCTTCTTGTGGCAATTTTTTTCCTTTACCATTTCAACAGTATCTTGATGAATCGCTTCTATTTCACATATCGGTATTTTTTTCATTCTCTCTCCTTCCAAAAATCTAATTTCATAAAACTATCTCACAGCCTAAAATATATTCTAATAAAGATAAATTATTTTTCATTTTTATAAAATTAATAACAATATCTTTTTATTTTTATTATTATTTTATTTTTTTAAATTTTTAATTTCAAAATATGAATGATTGTTCATATATTTGATTATATATTATTTTCCACCTATTGTCAATCATATTTTTCAACAAAATTTTTCTTAAAATTATTTTTTTATTTCTACAAATATTTTTAATACAATTTTTCTCACTGAATAAACTCAATAAAAATCACATAAATTTTTATTTGATATCTAACGTTATTTATGATAAAATCGAGATTGTAAAAAGAAAGGAGATTATGAATTATGTTAAATTTAATTATTAAACATTTATCTGCGTCAATCATGTTTTTTTGACTACTCTATTTTTCAACTTCAGTTGTCACAACACCAGCACATGCAGATACTGTATCAGCATCAAAAACACGTTTGTATTGATCCTGGACACCAATTGAGAGGAAATAGTCAATTAGAGCCTGTTGCGCCTGGTTCTTCTACTAGAAAACCAAAAAGTTTCGTCTGGAGCTCAAGGAGTTGCAACTAGAAAAAAATGAATATCAATTGACTTTAGAGTTGGATTAAAATTGAGAGATGCTTTACAAGCAAAAGGTTACAAGATAACAATGATTAGAGATAAAAAAATGAAGTGAATATCAGTAACAAGGAAAAGAGCCGAAAAAGCCAATGATTCAGGTTGTGATTCTTATGTTAGAATCCATGCTGATGGTATAAATAATTCTTCTATAAGTGGTGTTTCTGTATTAACTGCATCGGCTAAAAATAGATATCTTTCACCTGCGGTTCAAAAAAAGCAAGTGAAAAAAATTATCAAAAGACATTTTATCAGAATATTTAAAAACTACTGGTGCCCAAAAATAGAGAATTTCTTATAGAGACGACTTAACTGGTACAAACTGGTCAAAAATACCAACAACTTTAATTGAATTAGGATTTATGTCAAATCCAGCTGAAGACAGAAAAAAATGTCAACAAAAAGAATACCAAGATAAAATGGTTTCTGGAATTGTTAACGGTTTAGAAAAAAATATTATAGAGAAAAATAATTTTAAAAGAATTTAGGGTGGTAATTTTACCATCCTTTTTATTTACACATTTTTCTCAACATCTGATTTTTCAAACAAAAAGAAGTCTTTTGCAAGACATAACTCACAAAATAACTTCTCTAAATACTATCTTTCTTCTTAACTTTTTTTCTTATTTTGCTCCTTTAAAGTGAAACCTCTATGTATTAACTTCCCCTTTTTCTATACATAATGACCTTTTTCTTCATAAACTATCTAAATCTCTTTAGACTTGACCTTTTTACTTATATAACTATTACAAACAACCTTTTTTCTTCTACAGCAATTATACACTTAAAAACTTTTTAACGATATCGACTTAATTTTAGTGAACTTTTTTCTTCATGATTCGGATTCGACCAAAAACCCTATCCTTTTTAACTTTGTAACTTCATTTTTTTGCACACAAGCTCCTACCCTCGTATACATGACCTTTACTCCTTTTTTGACCTTTAACTTTTTTCCTCACAAACTTTTAGATTTTCATAAAATCTTACCTTTTATAACCAAACTCCTCTTTTTGCATATAAGCTCCTACCCTCATATGCACGACCTTTTCTTCATAAAACTCTTTATTTCCTAATCTCTATCTACGTCCCAATCTGTGATTCTTCCAGTATACGCATCGATTTCAAATTCATAAGTGTAACCTCTATAATGAATTTCTCCTTCATAAGAATCTTCATCAAAATCAAAATCTTTAATATTTCTCAATGTTGCACCTGGAACTTTTGCTAATGCTATTTGTTTAGCTCTTGCTGAGGGTTATTTTTTTGATCTTTTATAAGAACTTTTTTTATAGCTGAAATTTGATTTTTTTATAATCTTTACTTCCAGCAAAACTCAAAGAACCTAATACCAAACAACCTAACAATGCTACTTTTTAAGAATTTATTTTTTTATAATCCTCCTTTGCATTTTTTTGTATTTGTAATTGCTGTTCCTTTGTTACATTATAATAGTATCATATAAAGATTAAAGAAAAAAATGAGAACTTTTAATTTTTTTCTCATTTTTTAAATAAAAAAATAGACACTCTCTAATTCTGAGATTGCCTATTTTTTTCTAGATTTTTCACGACTAATTTCATGATTATCTTTTTATTTTTTTGATTAATAAATTAATTTGAAAAATTATAATTCGATGTCTTCTTTTCTTAATGTTGGGAACAAGATTACGTCTCTGATTGATGCTGAATTAGTTTGTAACATAACTAATCTATCAATTCCAATTCCTAATCCTCCTGCAGGTGGCATTCCGTATTCTAAGGCTCTAATGTAATCCAAATCCATTCCTTGTGCTTCATCGTCTCCTGCTTCTTTCAATTTAACTTGTTCTTCGAATCTTTCTTTTTGATCTCTTGGATCGTTTAATTCTGAATATGCGTTTGCAAATTCTCTTCCTGAAATGAATAATTCAAATCTGTCAACCCATTCAGTTTCACCTTTTTGATTTTTGAAAGTGGAGAAATTTCTTTTTGGATATTCTGTTATGAATGTTGGATTAATTAATGTTTCTTCCACTTTTTTTCTTCAAAGAATAAATTTAAAATTCCAAATTTTGTATAAGTTTTATCTTTTTCTAAAAGGAATTCCAAATTCTTTCGCTTTTTCAATAGCTTCTTCATCACTTGAAATTGAATCAAAATCAAATCCAGTTGCTTCTTTTACAGCTTCTTTCATTGTTACTCTTCTCCAAGGTTTAGCTAAATTAATAGTTTTTATCTTCATATTCAATTTCATATTTTTCCATGTAACTCGAAAGTCAAGCTAGAAATTAAGTCTTCTGTCAAGTCCATCATATCATTAAAATCAGCGTACGCTTGATACAATTCCATCATTGTAAATTCAGGATTATGTTTTACAGAAATTCCTTCATTTCTAAAACTTCTATTAATTTCAAATACTTTTTCAAATCCACCAACTAATAATCTTTTTAAGTATAATTCAGGTGCGATTCTTAAGAATAATTCCATATCTAATGCATTGTGGTGCGTAACAAATGGTCTTGCAGTTGCTCCACCTGCGATTGGGTGCATCATTGGAGTTTCAACTTCCGTAAATCCTTTTTTTTCTAAATAGCTTCTAAAAAATCTAATAACTTGGAATCTTTTTTTCATAGTTTCCATAACTTCTCTATTCATTACCAAGTCAACGTATCTTTGTCTATATCTAGTTTCAATATTTGTTAATCCATGGAATTTTTTTCTGGTAGTGGTCTTACATTTTTTTGATAAAACTTCAAAAGATTTTTGCTCTTAAAGTTAATTCTCCAGTTTTTGTTCTAAATAATGTTCCTTCAATACCAATGAAATCTCCCATTCCTAATTTTTTTATAAATTTCATATTCGTCTTCTCCAACTTCATCTTTTTTTACATAATATTGAATTTGTCCAGTTGGATCTTGAATTTTTCCAAATCCATTTTTACCCATTCTTCTGAATGCAACAATTCTTCCTGCTGTTTTTGAATACTTTTTCGCAAGTTTCATCATACTTATTAATTTCTGAAATATCGTCTACCTTATCATAATGTCTTCCATAAGGCTCAATTCCCATTTCTTTCAATTCTTCTACTTTTTCAATTTTTCTTTTTATTATACCATTATCATTTGGCGTTTGATTATTTTGATTACTCATCACTTTTCCTTTCTTATAATTATTTTCATTTAAACAAACAAATTTATTTCCAATTTTATTGTATTAATTAATTCATTTCTATCCATTATATCATATTCTAACATAATTTTTTTCCATTTTCTTTAAATATTTTTGTTATTATCTCATATTTCCCTTTAAATTCTTTTTGTTATATATGAAAATGACGTTTTTTTATCCAATTTAAAAAAACTTGTTTTTGAGTTTATTTTTTTCCAACTCGATAAATCTCTAGAAAATCAGAATGTTCTATAATTCTACATTTTCCAAATTCATCGTTGTAATGATACTCATTTTTTTCCGTCTAAATGATTTGTTTGTGCTATGTCAAATATTTTATCATATTTTTTGCTCAAATTTATCAATACTTGATATTTTTTTATTTTTCATTAAAAAAATTTTTTTCTCCTTTTTACTCTAAAAACTCATTCAAAAAGTCATCCAAATCTTCTTCATCTTCGTCACTAGAAAAAAATCAGCAATATCGTCATCATCCAAAGTCATTAAATGGTTCTGCACTCAAGTCTTCAAGATTTGTTTCATCTTTTACCTTATCATATTCTCCGAAATCCTCGTTCCAGTACATATAATCCTTATCAGTACCATAATAATCTTCGTCCCATATTTCTAATATGTGATCTTCTTCATCTTCATCCAATGTTACTAATTCTTCTTCACTCACATCATAATAAAAAAACTCTTTTTTTACTCCTGATTCATTTTCGCAAATCAAATACTCCTTATCCCCAACTGTAATATTTGCTAAACATGTAAAAATATTCCATTTCATCATCAATTACTTTTTCAAATTCTTCACCTACTGAATACATGCTTCTCCCTCCATTATTTATGATATTTTTATATTATTATTAATCGAAATCCATCTATAAATTTGTTCTGCTAAAATTAATCTCATTAACTGATGTGGAAATGTAAATAATGAAAAAAATTTAATCTAAAATCAACTATTCTTCGCAATTCATCTCCGACTCCATTAGAACCACCTATTATAAAAATTAATTTCACTTTTTTTGAATTGTTATTTTTTTCTAATAATTCTGCCATTTCTTCAGAACTTTTTGTTTTTCCCTTTAAGTCCAATAAAAATATTATATGATTGACTTTTTTTATTAATGACATTTATTATTCTTTTCTGTCTCTTTTGAGATTGCACTCTCAATCCCTTTATTATCGTCTTCTTCGCTTAATTCGACAACATTAAAATTTGCATACCGTGAAAGTCTTTTTGAAAATTCTTCAATTCCATCTCGTATGTATTTATCTTTCACTTTTCCAATACATACTATATTAATCTTTACCATATTTTTTTCCTTATTGTCAATTATTTTTCTTGAGAGTTTTTTTGACCGCTCCCAAATTCGGCTTTTTATCCTTTTTTTATTTTTTTCGTCCAAACATTTTATCTAAATCATTTCTCGTTAATTTTACAATAATTGGTCGACCGTGCGGACAAGTGTATTTTTCCAACTTCATGAAGTCTTCTGACCATATTTTTGCATCTCGTATAAATCTAATTTTTTTGTCCTGCTTTTTACCGCTCCTTTGCATGACATTGAAATAATTATATTTTCACGCAAATCCTTTATTTCCGCCTCATTTTTTTATATCTTCTAAAAGTTTTAAAAAAATACATTTTTGAATTGAATCTCTAAAATCAAAAAGGCTGGAATAGCTCGAAAAATAATCTCTTGATCTGAAAAATTCATCGATTTCAAATCCAAAAATCATTAAAAATTTCAATATTCTCAAAAAAATCATTTCCTTTTTCACTTTCAGTAACTTCCATTTTTTTGTGGCAATAAAAAGCCGTTGTGATTCAATCTTTTTGTTATAAAAATTTATCTTTTCATTCTTCATAAAGTATTCGTTCATGAATAATGTGTTGATCATAAATTTCAAGTTCGTTGTCCCTCTTTACCAAAAATATGTATCAAAAATCTGTCCTAGTACATCGTATTCTATCTGCTCTCCTACATGCTTTTCAAATGTTCCAATTTTATACCCTGTTTTTATCAGAAACACTTTTTATCTTCATTAAACAATACAATATCTGTTTTTTTCTCAATATTTCTATTATCCAAATTTTCAAAAATTTTTATTTTTCTGAATTAAAATTTTTCCGAATCATTTTCAATAACCGATTTTTTTATAAAATTTTCTATTATTCTCAGAATTTGTCCACTTTATTTTTGTTATTCAATTGATTCATAATGTTTTCAAGAATATCACTATTATTAGCATTTTTCAGTTACTTTACGATTTCCTTCTTCTTCATTTTTTATCGAATTTTTCTGAATTACTTGTAGAAAAAAATTACTCTGATCCATTTCTCTGAGAGTTATTTTTCATTTCTATTTTTCATTATACGATTTTTTTCTTCTCTAGAATTTTCCTCTACCAAATTCTCATTATTATCAACTTTACCATCGTATGTCTCAAAACTAATAAATTTTTTTACCCATCTTATCATCAAATAAATCATCCGTTACCACATTTTTCCGTATTTTTTTATTAGATTTCTCCGATAAATCAATATTCGGCTGCCAATTTTTCTCTGTCATTATAATAAAAAAATTCATCAATCTCATCTTTTTATTTGTCGATAAACAATTTTTATCATTAGAAAATTTCACAATTTTTTTGATGGATGCACGTTAACATCGATTTCATTTTGGATTTATATCAAAAAAATATTATTGCAAAAGGATATTTTTCCCTTCATTAATTTTTGTATAATAACCATCTAAAATTGCTCTTTCAATAGTTGCAGATTTCACATATCTTTTATTCATAAGTAAAAATATAGTCTTTACTACTTCGCAAAAATTTCCACATTTCCCAAATATCCGTACTTAAATTTTGTTAAATTTCGTAAACTGATTTTCCAAATAATTCAAGAATTGCATTTTTCTATACCTTTTTCCACTTGTTTTTTTATGCTTGGCTTTTCCGTCTAATTCAAGTGAAATAGCAACATCACTATTCACAAGCGCTTCCCTTAAAAACAATATCTCGAATTTTAGCATACTCTGTCGACTGTTTTCTCAAAAATTTTTTTCTAGCTGGTGTATTATAAAACAAATCTCTTATTTCGATTTCTGTCCCAACATTTTTTGAAATCTCTTCAAATCCTCTAACTACACCACCATAACTACGAATTTTGTACCCAATTGGACTACTTGCTGTTTTCGTTGTTATTGTTAATTTTTGAAACTGCTGCTATTGAGGCAAGTGCTTCTCCTCTAAATCCGTATGTTTTCAAGTTAAAAACATCGTCTTTTGTTACGATTTTTGAAGTTGCATGTCTTTCTATCGAAAGCAATGTGTCGTCTTTATCCATTCCAACGCCATTATCACTCACTTTTACATCAAGTCCACCCGTTAAAAACTTCTATTTTTTATCATAGTTGCATTCGCATCCAACGAATTTTTCAATCATTTCTTTTTATCATAGAAGCTGGATTTTTCAACAACTTCCCCTGCTGCAATTATATTTGAAACACTCTCATCTAAAAATTTTTATTTTTCCCATTTCGTCTCTCTCTGATTTTCCCTTTTCATTTTTTTCTTAATATCATTTTACATTATTCTAGTGCGTATTTCAATAGCTAGAAAAAAATTCTATGATTTTTTTCACAAAAAAATAGTATAATATAAAAAGTTTTTTTAAAAAAATTGAGGTGAAAAAAATGAAATTAGAAAATTATACTTTTGATGAGAAAGCAACAAAAATTTTAGAAAAAAATTAAATTCGAATGGGAATAAAGGGTATTTTGGTTGGAGGCTGTTTACGAGATGTTCTTTTTAGGTAAAACTCCAAAAGATATCGACATTGCAACAAATATGGGATATAATGATATAAAAAATATTTTCTGATTATCCGACAAAGGAAGTTGGAAAAAGCTTTTTGGAATTTTGATAATTCATTATGAAGATGAAAATTTTGAGATTGCAAAATTTAGAACAGATATTGGGAGCGATGGGAGAAGACCAGATTCTGTTGAGTTTGTGAACGATATTGAAGATGATTTATTGCGAAGGATTTTACATTTAATGCGATGGCATTTAATGAAAAAGGATGGACTTATTGATATTTTTTTAACGGACAAGAAGATATTAAAAATAAGATTATTCGATTTGTTGGGAAACCGAAAAACGGTTGCAAGAAGATGGACTTCGATTGATGAGAGCTTTTTAGATTTATGAGTCAATTGGGATTTGATTTTCGAGAAAAATACAGAAATTGCGATAAAAGAAAATATTCATGTGTTAGAAAAAAATTTCTCAAGAACGAATTACAAATGAATTAAATAAATTAATTGTTGGAAAATATGCTGTTAAAAGTTTTGAAAAAAATGAAAAGAATTAAAGGTTCTTGATTATGTTTTTACCTGAGTTAAAAAGTGATTTATGATTTTTGATCAGAATAATCCGTATCACAAATTTACACTTTTGGGAACATAGCATGAATGTACTTGATGGCGTGAGTCCTGAATTAACAACACGTTGGAGTGCACTTCTTCACGATATTGGAAAACCTGAAGCAAAAACTGTTGATGAAAAAACTGGATATTTTCATTTTTACAAGCATGAAATTATTGGAGCTTCCATTGCAAAACGAATTATGTCTAGACTTGGTCAATCAAACAACATAAGAGATGATGTCTACACAATTGTAAAAAAATCATATGAAATTACATAATAGCCAAAGTGAAAAAAACAATAAAAACATTGATTAGCAACTACGGTGAATTAAATACTAAAAGATTAATTGATTTAGCAATTTCTGATGATGGTGGAAAAGGTCACGAAAAATGACAGAAATGATAATTTGTGGAAAACTTTTTATCATATTGTGGAAAACATGAAAGTTCCTACGATAAATTCTTTAAATATCAACGGTTACGACTTAATGGAACTTGGAATTTATAATAAAGAAATTCAGAAAGTGAAAAAAATATTTATTAAATGAACTTTTTAGAAGGAATATCGAAAATTCTAAAGAAGAATTGATTGAAAAAAAGTTAAGGAATATATTCTTAAAAATTAGTTTTTTAGAGAGTGTCCAAAATTTTATGTGAACTCAAAAATATAATATACGTTGCAAGATGATATGAGAGTGTAAATTTTTTTGTGTAAATAAACTAGAAAATCCTTATATTACTAGTTTAGTATATCATAAATTTACACAAATTCAGAACACTCTCTAAATCTTTATTATCTATACATCTTATACAAATTATACAAAATTTTAAAAAGCAGGAGTACAAAAACCCCTACTTAAATTTATTATTTCTATTATTTTTTTCTAGTTTTACAAATGTATATGTTAACGCAAAACTTACTCCAGCACCTACGATTATAGAAACTAAGTACAATGGTAATTGAGCGTTTAAGAATAATAAGATTCCAGGTATTACTGTTACTGCCATTCCTGATGCTTTCAATCCAAAAACTGATGCCAAGAATCCTCCCGCAGCTCCTCCTGCTAATCCCATTAAGAACGGTTTACCTTTACCTTTGATCAAGTTTACCCCATAAATTGCTGGTTCTGTAATTCCTAATGCTGCTGACAATGCTGATGGTAATGCCAACGCTTTTAATTTTTTATCTTTTGTTTTAACTCCAACTGCTAAAAACTGCTCCAAATTGGCCTGCAACAGCTGCTGATAACAATGGATTAAATTGGTTGAATCCATCTTTTGCAAGTAATTGAATTTCCAAGAAGTTAAATATATGGTGAACTCCTGTAACTACGATTAATTGTTGTAATCCTCCAATTATAATTCCTGCTATTCCAAAAGGTAATTTTTAAAATCCATTCTGTTCCAATCAAAATATAATTTTTCTAATGAGTGGAAAAATTGGTCCTATTACAAATAATCCCAATGTACTCATGATTAAGAATACTAAAAATGGTGTTAATAATAAATCTAACGCATCTGGTATAACTTTTTCTCAATCTTTGTTCTAATTTTTGCTCCAATCATTCCCACAAATAACGCTGGTAAAACTGTTCCTTGATATCCAACTACTGGAATGAAATTGAAGAACATTATTGGATGTGCATCTCCTGATGCCACTTGATAAGCATTTGGCAATGAACTACTGATCAACATTGACCCTAACACGATCCCCAATACAGGTGATCCACCAAACACTTTAAATGCTGACCAAGCAACTAATGCTGGCAAAATAATAAATGCAGTATCTGTTAATACTTGTGTATACATTAAGAAGTTAGGATTTATGCTCTTTGGCGTTGTCCCTAATAATTTCAATAAATTTTCATTTGTCAATAATCCACGAAGTCCCATAAATAACCCTGTCGCAACCAACACTGGTATAATTGGCACAAAGATATCTCCAAATGTTCTCGAAATTCTTTGAATAATATTTCCTTGTTTTGCAGCCTCTTTTTTCATATCAGACACTGAAGACTCACTAACTCCTCCAAGTCCCTTGAACTGCCTCATAAACTTTATTTACAGTTCCTGTTCCAAAGATAATTTGATATTGACCTGAATTGAACATAGTCCCTTTTTACTTTTTTTCAATTTCATCAACTCTCTCTTTGTCAATTTTACTCTCATCATTTACCATTATTCTAAGTCTTGTCGCACAATGTGCAAATGATGCAATATTTTCTTTTCCCACCGACAGCTTCTACTACTTCTTTAGCTATCTCTTCGTAACTTTTCGCCCACTTTTCCACTTCCTCTCAAAATTATTAATAAAAAATCATTTATCTATAAATATACATTATATTTTTCCTTTTTAGTCAATATTTTTTTCAAAAATTTTATCAAAAATTTTACAATCTATATTTCTTAGCTTCCAAAAAGTCTATCCAAAATCACAATAGCAGTCGCACATTCCAATACAACAATCGCTCTTGGTACAATCACTGGATCATGTCGACCTTTTCACTTCCAAAATATCTGATTTTTTTGTTTCTAAATTCACTGTTTTTTTGTGCCTTTGAAATCGAAGGTGTTGGTTTTTATCGCAACTTTAAAGCTAATCAGCATCCCAGTCGAAATTCCTCCAACAATTCCTCCATTATTATTCGTATACGATTTTTATATTTCCATTTTCATCAAAAATACATCTCATCATTCGCTTCATATCCAGTCATCTTTAGCAATTCCCAAATCCTGCTCCAAATTCAATACCTTTCGTAGCTGGAACAGAAAAAAATCATTCTTGAAATTTCACTCTCAATCGATTCAAAAAAACGGATCTCCAATCCCAGGTTTCAACCCCTGTAATCATCACTTCCACAATTCCACCCAAAGAATTTTCTTCTTCTCTAGCTTTCATTATCGCATTTTCCATCTTTTTGAGCTATTCCATCTTCCAAAGTCGGCAAAAATCATTCCACGTAATTTATCAATATTCTCTTGAGTTATATCACTTTCCGTAAAATCTCTTTCCTCAATATCATAAAGTGATTTTATATGAGCTCCAACCAAAAATTCCTTGACTTTTCAAAAATCTGTTTCGCAATCGCACCAGCAAATACAATCGAAGTCGTTATTCTCCCTGAAAAATGCCCACTTCCACGAATATCATTAAACCCATCATATCGATTAAATCCACTCCAGTCAGCATGTCCTGGTCTTGGTTTTTCTTCTAAGTTCACTATAATCCTTTGATCTCTGATCCCTATTTCTAACAATCATCGCAAGTGGCGTTCCAGTCGTTCTTCCATCAAAAAAATCCACTCAAAAATCTCAAATTCATCTTTTTCCACTCTAGGCGTTGTCAATTTTGATCTCCCAGGTGCTCTTCTTTTCATTTCCTGCGAGATAAATTCTAAATCTAGTTCAGTTCCTGCTGGAATTCCGTCAATATTCACTCCCAATGCCGTTCCATGCGATTCTCCAAACAATGAAATTCTATAATTTTTTCCAAAATTTGCTCCCATTTTCTAGCTCCTTCTCTTTTTTAAATTTAAAATTCTATTTTTCTGCTTTTACCAATTCATCATAATTTTTTACTTCTCAACAATTTCAATCTCTCCACCCATTTTCACAAAATCATCCCAAAAATGTGGATAAGATTTTCTACACTTTCAGCCTCTTCCAAAACAATCTCTTTCTCACATCGAGATGACGCAACTGCCAAAGACATCGCAATTCTATGGTCATTCCAAGCACTCACCGTAACTCCACCAGTAAATCCTTGTACACCTTGAATAATCAAGCTATCCCCTTTCTCAGCCACATTCGCACCAAGTTTATTAAGCTCAGTTTTTATTGAAGTAATTCTATCTGACTCCTTAATTCTAAGTCTTTCTCCATTAATAATCCGAGTCTCCCCTTCACTCAATGCAGCAAGCACAGTCAAAATCGGTGCAATATCAGGACATTGAGAAATATCAATCACAGTTCCTTTTGTTTTAGATGGCTTCACAATCACATAATCATCAAAAATCTCAAGATTTGCCCCCATTCTAGTAACAATCTCAATAATTTCCCTATCTCCTTGCAACGAATTTTTATTCACATGCAAACATTTCACTTCATTATCACGATTTGCCGAAATTATCCCCGCAACAATCCAAAATGCCACTTGCGAATAATCCCCTTCAACAGTATAATCAAAAGGCTTATAACTCTGATTACCTTTTATCTCAAACGATTTATAATCATTATTTTTTATCTCAATTCCCAGCTAACTGCAAAATTTCCAGCGTCAAATCAATGTACCCCTTCGACTCCAAATTTTTATTAATAATCAGCTTAGAATCCCCATCAAGAAGTGGCAAAGCATACAAAAGCCCAGTAATAAACTGCGAACTAATATTTCCATCAATCTCATAATTTCCAGCCTTCAATTTTCCATTAACCGTAAGTGGCAATTTCCCACCAGTCGTCTTATATTTTAACCCTTGCTCCTCAAAAATTTTATAATACGAATCCAGCGGTCTATCCACCAATTTCCCTTTCCCATCAAAAATCAATTCATTCTCACTCGTAATCCCAACAGGAATCAAAAATCTAATAGTCGACCCCGACTCATTACATTGCACATATTTATCCTTCGGAACAACTCTCCCATCATTCCCGACAATCTCAAGAGCACTTTCAAATCTTTTAATTTTCGCTCCCCAATTTTCCATAATATCCGTTGTTGTAGTAATATCCACAGAAAACTTTTAAATTATCAATCATCGACTTCTTCTCACTTTCGGCTAATGCCGCTGCAATCACTGCTCTATGCGAATAACTTTTTGACGGTGGTATTTCTATTTTTCCATTTAATGTACTTGGTTTTATTTTTATTTTCATAAATTTTTCTCCTTTTACATTGATTTTTTCCTCTTCATTTTAAGTCTAAAAGAACCCTTTAAACCAAAACCTTTATTCAAAATCTTATCCTTATCAAAATTCTCTTTCAACACTCAAAAACTAAAAATTTATCCTATAATATCTGCTTCACCTGTAAATTCTCCCACTAACATTCCCCATTAAATCAATCCAATGCCCTGCAAAAATACTTCATCATCATAATAGTACACCAAAAAAATCTCCATCAGAAGTTATATGCAACCCTTTCAAGATAAATCCCATTTTTTTAAAAAAACTTCTTTTGAAACTTTCTGTTTTTTTAACTCTTCCTTTTCTTTTTTTCCGTAAATTTAGAATTTAAATTTTTTTCAAGTACAGCTATCATTTCATCTAAATCTTCTTCATCTATAGATGAAAACCAATCTTCTGCCACTTCCATCAAATCTTCCACAATTCTATCCCTTATTCTCTCATCCCATTCTTTTTTTGATTGAGATACATAATTTTAAATTGTTCAATTGCTCCTTTAACTTCTTCTACTTTTTATCTTCACTCCAATTATGCCCAATTCCATCATCAAAACTCACACCTATTTTTTTCTCCCAAGCCACTCAACTTCAGTTTCAAAATTTTTTTATTTCTCCAAAAAAATTTCATCTTTTAATAATTCTATTATCCATCTTAGTCCTCCATTTTATTCTTTTTCCAATTCAAATTTTAATCAATTCTCTCTTTAGCTTAGCCAAAGCTGTCTTTATATGTACTTTGCATCTGCTCATTATCTTCTGGCAACGTGTGTATCCACCAAGAGACTGATTTTTCCTGTCGCAGTACTATTCCCAATTGTTTCATTTTCATCATCTAATTTTCATTTTCTCTGTCATAATAATTTAGATACATCTGCATTTTGTCCCTATATCCTGTATTTTAATTTCGATTTTCAAAGTCAATTAGGACAAAGCATTTTAAAATCTGTTATACTAAATCAATGTAAAAATGCTGTTCATCAAAAGATATTCATTTCTGTCACCTACAAATGTAAAGCCATTCCCTAGTTCCAATATTTTCTAGTTTGCTTATTAATTTTCTTCAGTTCATTTTCTGAATAGCTAGACTGTTCTGGCAATCCAATAAATTCAAGTATATGGATCTTTACCAGATCCTGTGGCTTTTTCTATAATCTGTCCTTTTTGTGATAATTCCAGAACTTTATCTTTATCTCTACTTAAACTCAATCTCGTATACAACGCACTATCAAACTGTCTTTTCTAGTTCTCTTAAACTCAATTATTTTTAACAGCCTAAATTTCATATTTTCCTTTCATCAGGATTTTGAAATTCTACTTAATTTCACGTAATGCGACCAGCTTAGTTTGAATTAGTCAGACACTGTCTGACCTTTTCAAATAAACTAAATACTCTTATTTGCTTCAAATTTGTTAATGAAAAATCCTTTTTGATCTCAGTCAACTTTTAGATAATATTTTTAAATTTTTCTTTCCATATTCTGCCTCTTTTCACCTTTCTACTCTTCCTCAACTATCCATTCTTCCTATCTCAAAATACGTCAAAACCATTGTCTGATTAGTCATTACAACTCCCTTGCGTTTTCCAACAAATCAATTACATAATTTGCATATTTTCTTATTTCTCTCTTTTCATTATTTCTCCCTTTTGTAAATCACTTTTTAAATTCATCAGCACTATGATAGCTAAACTCTGAGAAAGTGTCTCAAAATCTCGTTTTCTAGTTAATTCTCCTTACTCATCTGTTCCTCTCAGCTTTTATAAAAAGCAACTTCTGATACAATCGCAACTAAAATTATCCAAGCCCAATCTATATATATTTCACTACTTATTTTAAAACTCCTATCCACGATAGATAAACCTTTCTAGAAATGGTAATTTTGTCTCTTTTCCCAAATAATAAGCTACCAAAACTATATCGACAAAGTATACTGCAATCATGGATCGTAATTACAGGAATTCCTTTTGTAATATCCCCTCATTGGCAAAAGCTTCATATTTTGGATTTAGTAAATTTTCTCATTTTTAGCATTGTTCCAAATTTACTTTCCTACCATGGGTTTGACAATGGTTGACTTTCTGTCTCTGCTCTTTAATTTTATTCCAAATATCCAGCACTATATATATAATTATAGAAATTATTTTATATCCCAAAAACAATGAAAATCCTGAGCAAATCATAGCGCATAATAGAACTTAACCCTGCAAATAAAATCTCGTTTAAATATCTCTTGCCATATATCCCTTTTCATCTAATTTTTATTCAGTTTTCTCTATTAAAAGACTACAGATTTTCGCTGAAAACCTCCATTTCTATTTTCAAAAGCTAAAAGTAATATCGATCTTTAAACTTTTACAAATATCACTCCATCTGTTACACTCAATTATATATTCTTCCAGTTATATATTTCATCATCAAACACAATATTTTCTTGAAACTTATTTTCTTTTAAATTATCAAAATTTTCTTAATTTGCTTTTGTCTGTCTGAAAAGACTGAAACTTTAATTTATGTGATTTTCAATGAAAATTCCTCATTTCCTCCATTTTTCAATCTATCGCACTCGGATAATTCCTGTTTCACAAAATCTTCCTGAAATAAACTGTGCAAAAGAATCTTTCTTATACCGCTCTGCATTAATCCCACTTTTCCTTCGTGAGTTTTGAAAATGGCTGTAAATGGCTTCCCACCATGTACATTTCCTTTGAAAGAAAATATTGTAAATTTTTATAATAATCATTTTTCCTACTTAAAACCATCATTATAAAATAAATATTCGGATATTTCTTTTATAATATGAAACACAAAGAAATCTACTATACCTATATAATTAATAAACTATAAAAATCACTACGGTAGAGACATAAAATTTCTGCAATCTCAACAGTAAATTAAACTATCTATATTTAATACCAGCAAAGAAATTAAAATTTTGCTGAATTAAAAATTATTTTTAACCAGTTTGCTCTTTTCCACTTTTTAAAATTTCCTGTAACATATTTTTTCACCTCTAATATTTCAAATTGTGCACACATCTGACCTTTTCAGTTCCTTTGATTAACTATTTTCATTTTACAACCTAAAATTTACTCAAAACTTCCTTTTCTCCCATTTTCTAGTTTCAACTTCCCATTTCCTTTAAAATTACAAATTAATTCCGTCATTTGTACTTTTCTTATCCCTCACAATTTCAGAAATCTTTCTTGATACTCAATTTAGTCGGTAAATTTAATGCCCTCAATAGTTTTCAACTTTCACAGCTCCTTTTTAGTAAACTTTTTCTCTCCAATTTTCGTAATATACCACCATTCCAGCAGAAATTGCCTCTCCGTGAATATTTTCAATTTGTAACTGCTCAATTCAGACCAATCGTATGCCCAAAATTCAATATCATTCTCAAGTCTTCTTCTCCATCTTTTTCCACAACTCTCTTTATCTCAAGAACGATAAACAAGCTCATTCACATACTTCATCAAATGTTCACGCAATTTTTGTGTATAAATTTTCATCATCTTGCGAAACCTCAACTTTTCCACAATTTCCACAAGTCTATCAAAAATTCTTGTCATAAATACATCCATATATTTCAATTCCAAATCCATCGTAAAAATATCTATCAGTTAATGTATTAAAATAATTATCAATTAAAACAAGTTTTGCTGATGAA
>BNJU01004207.1_pt1 | contig 54444 bp, 69 predicted proteins | sample 8539281 | NCBI WGS metagenome assembly BNJU01 (sample SAMD00202456, study PRJDB9452) | human saliva metagenome | isolation source: human saliva | place: Japan
GGACACTGGATTTTTGAGTTCTGTGAATACACTTTTTAAATCTTATATCCTTGATTTAATAGGGTTTTAGGACTTTTTGAATCTTGCAAAAATGGACTGATTTTTCAAATTTTAGTAACTTTTTGGTAACACTTCATACCTTATCGTCCTAAGAGCATCATCAGAGAATAGAGGATATGTCCCAACCGGTCATATTCATACAAAGGTATTCAAAACAAAAGATAACGATCAATTAAACCATCACATAAAACTTGATTGAGAACCTGTGAAATAATCTCAGAAATGAGCTCTTTATCTTGAAAACGACAGCTGTAATTCTTTCCGTATGTAGTAAAATGAGGAACCTTTTAAGCATAATACACTCAAACTCTTTATTTCTAAAAGAATTATATAAATCAATGCTCACGAGAGTTCCATTTAAATGCAAAATTTGAAATAAAGATAAGTACAACTACCCAACAAATTAAAAGCAAAACACACTTGATTCAGATATTTGAAATTTTTCAAGTTTTATAAAATATTCTGTGTTAGCACCTATAAAAAGAAAATCTCGTGATGTAACTCATAATTTTATTGCTCATATCAGATGAAAGCATAGGCAAAAAGTAGCTATAATCAAGACAATCATACTAAATAATGTTGCATGAGTTTGGGTCTTAGAAAACAAACCTATAGATAAATTCAACAGAATAAATGCTAACGTAGTCAATACTACTACAACAAAAATACGTTAGCCAATTTGGAATAGAGACTCCAAAAATTACAGGCATGAACAAAGCCGATAAAACAGAAAAATAAAAAGGAATGAAATGACAGAAATTATATAATTATATTTTTGTAACACCACTCAATATCAATGTTCTTAAATTCTTCTTCTCTTTTCTTCAGAAATCATCATTGAGGTAAAAGAACCAGCTGTCATACTATAAATCAAACTAAGTCCCATGTTTAAAAAATACAATTCGCCATGAATCATAGGGATAGCTTGTAAAATAGCAAAATCAACAAACGGTGTAGCTACATACAACTAACAAAACTCTATTGCTAATTAAGTATTCCCAACGTAACCATAAAAGTGTCATCAATCTATACATTTTTTGAATCCTCCGAAATCTTTATAAAAATATCCTCAAGCGTATTTTCTAAAGTATGCACACTAGCTACATCAGAACCACCCAAATATCTAGCAGCCTCTGCTTGAGACACCATTATCGAATCTCCATTTTTAAAACGAATAACAGCCTTATCTTGCTGACTATATTTATCTATGATTTCTTGAGGAGAACCATATTCTAATATATGACCTGAATTCAACAATGATATACGGTCACAAATTTTAGTAGCTTCACTCATATCATGAGTTGTTAAAAAAATATTGTTGTTCCCTCATTTTTTTAAATTCAACAGAATATCATGTACTTTATTTGATAAAAGCAGGGTCCAACCCTCGATGTAGGTTCATCTAAAAAGAATTTTTAGGATGATGCAAAATTGACCGAATAAAGAAGCATACGCTGTTTCATACCAGTTGATAGTTTTTCTGCCTTCTTATCTTTATCTTCAAATAATTCCAGTTCCTTCAACAAAACATCAAGTTTATCTAAACTCACATTGTGATACTTAGCAAAAGAATTGCAAGTTCTTATAAACTGTCATCTTTCCATAGAATCCAACAGTATCACTCATTATACCAATATTTAAAAAAATCCGAAGGAAGTAACTGATTAGACTCTTTATTTAAAATATAAGCTTTTCCGCTATCCTGTGATAACTGTCCTGTCAAAATATTTATGGTCGTCGTTTTACCAGCACCAGAAGGACCTAGAAAACCAAAGATTTCCCCTTCCTTAATGTCAAACGAAATGTCCTCTAAAGCGATTTTATTGCCAAAAACGCTAGAAAAGATTGTCCACTTTTATCATTTTGTTCTCCTTTTTTTAACAAAAAAATACTTGAATCATTAGAAATAATATTAAAATATAAATACATTATAACTATGGAGGTAAATTACATGCTTGCTGCTGCTATCGCATACAACGTTACTAAAGTTGTCATCATTGCTGGTGTTGCTTATTATGTGTCTACTCACTAATAATCAAATGCTATAATAAAAAAAGCTAAATGTAAAATCATTCAACAAAAAAATATACTCATCTTTACCTATTGAGATTTAATCTTATAAACCATCAATCTGCATTAAAATAATCATAAACCTCTTTAAAGAGAGTTTGCAATATTTCTTGCTCCTCTTCATCTAAATTATATTCAGAGACTAGCTCGTCCATATAGTCAAATGCAGTGAGATGATTTTTTTAATTCCATGCATGACAATAGCAAATTTCAGATCATTTAGTTCCGTTTTATTAAACTCTTTTAACTTCTTCATATCAATTCTAGTGATTGGATGAGGAATAACATCTAGAGTACTGTAAATCGTTTTTCCTAGTAAATAATCTGTCGTGGTATCAAATAATTTTCGCTAATTTGACAACAGCTTCTAAATTAGGTTCTAAAGTTCCATTCTCCCAACGAGAATAAGTACCTTGTTGTACATCAATCATCTCAGAAACTTGTACCTGAGTTAACTTCTTACTCTTTCTCAGTTCCTTAAGACGATCTCCCAAAAGAATCATTATTAAACATTGTACCCTCTTAAATATTCGATTTGGTATATTTTGGCTTGACAAAAATATTCTAAACAGTATAAAATAGAATTATTCCATAAGGAATATTTATTTTGAGATTAAATATTCCATTGAGAATATTATAGCATAAAAGGAGGTAAAAGCGTATGTAACTAGTAGTCGATTTAAAAAAATTTTTAATAAAGGAGGTAGGATTCGACAAAATAAAAAAATCTTGAAACAAATGTGCCGTTCGTTCCAAGATCAAAACATATTATGTAACAATTATACCACAGAAAACTCTTCAGTTGCACAAGAAAATTTCGGAGGTTTCACAAAAGATGACCAATAAAGAGTTAGTCAATCAAATTTCTGGCCTAAACTCTACCTCTACTCTTAAAAAAATTGGATTCAACTGATTAAAGAGATAAGTGGCAAGAATTTAAGAAAATTAAAAGTTCCTATCAGTAGAAATCCCAGAACTCATCAATTAAGTTATACAGTTGCCTATGATTTTACAGACGAAGACCTTAGACAATTTCAAAAAGTTAGCTAAACCTAAAACTTGAAATAGGTCTAAAAAGAGGCTATACAAGCCGTATTTGGGAGTCTAGCAGACAATGAGCATGAATCCCTAAACCAAGTAATAGATGAGCTCTACGATGAACTGAGCGCCTTAAAACAGGAATTTAAGCGAAATGCGACTGATAAAAATGAGAATTCCAACCTAAAAAGAAAATCCAAGATATTGAAGAGTCGATGCAAACCGGCTTACTAGGGTTTGTTAACAAGAGGTCAAAAAAATAGGTTCGGCTAATAGCGAGTTTTCGGCTGAGCCATGAGGGCAGAAAGCCGAAAATGAGCGTAGATGCAGACGGACCATTTTTTTGACCGATAGAGTAATAGTAACACCACCCTCTGCAAGTTAGGTGTACCATCGAAAAAAATTCAGTATTTACCAAGGGTTTTCGGAGATTTTTAAGGGTGGCAAAAATTAGGCAAAAAGTTGAATCAAAATCTATGGCAAAAAAATGAACATTTACGTTCTGTATTTGACTGGATTCAAATTCAGTTTGATAAGACTGAATTTTTCGCCAAGAGAAATAATCGAAGATATCCTATTTCTTGACTATGACCTATTTATTGAGAATAAAGGGGCCTTAAATACTATAACTATGATAGCCAGCTTTCATTATGGGAATATCCGTATCTACTATGGAGCGAAAGAGTCGTCCTACATGCTTGTCATGTCAGGACAGAGCACTCGAGTTCTATAGAGATATGGTATTAGATCAAATAGTCTGTCCGAAAGACAGTTTCTGAACAACCTCTACTACAATTACAATCAATTTTTCAGTAAGACGAATTGATATTGCAATAGATGATTTTAATGAAACACCCTATTTCACTCCTAATCAGCTTCTAAAGATTTGTCAGAAGAAACGCTTTTATATGGAAAAAGCACCTACTACAATACCTACGGAGATGAAACAATCGGTCAGACCTTATATTTTAGAAAAACCCAATGATGATGAAAGACTTAGAATTTACGATAAAGCGCTTAGAACAAGCTGAGAAGCTCGGGCATCAACAAGCGGTATATAGAAAATTGGATAAGAACTGAGTTAGAACTTAGGAAAGCAAAAAGCTCACTACTTCATTCAAGAATGGTTGCATTCGAAATAGATCTTCTCAACTTTACCAAGGGATATCTCAAAGAAAAAAAGTGAGGTTCTATAGTGATAGTCACTTCTCAAAACCTTTGAGATCTTGGGAAAAGTTTTTAGGTCACTCAAAACCTGTCTCTATCATTATTTCAAAACCAAAAAGACAGAACTAGAACAAAAAAATTAGAATGGTTTTACCTATAAAGGTTCTGGAGCTATTCTAAAAGCGTATAAATTTCTATACGACAATAACTTACTGCATGAGTATGAGAAATCTAACTATCTCGCACTCAACAATATGGAATATCCACCAGATTTAGCAAGTGGATTAATAGAAAGAGCAATACTCTTTAAACGAGAGGATTTGATCCCTACAATCAAAGAAAATATCAAAAGGAGAAATTAACTATGGCAAAAATGCTTTCACAAAATGACTGGAATTTTAATAACATTGGAACAAAATTTGAATTGGATGAAGTTATTCCAAAATTTGAAACGGAAGTCCGAGCAGATGCAAACGGAGAAATTATCAAAAACCGAGATGGTAGCGAAAGACGTTTTAATACCGATAAAATCATTGGTTGGAAATACAATGTAACGATCAAGGATGGACAATTCAAAAAGAAATCAACCCAAGTCTCAGTAGACAATCCAGATGCCTTGGTTGATAATGACTATATCCAAGCAATGGATCGAAGTACCAGTTACATTTGACAATTTACAAGCTACTATGATTAGTTCGACAATGTATTACAAGGCGGATGCTATCCATTTTAGTAGATGTAAAAACAAAAAAATAAGTATAAAGACAAGGGGAGTTAATCCCTCCCCTTACTTAATCTAATTAGAAAAGGAGATCACATGATTAAAACTGTAACAAAAGATGACCTTATCGAACTTGGCTTTGCTCCAGGAACTGCAAGAAAGATTATCCATACCGGCAAGGTACTATTAGTGAATCGTGGTTTTTAATATCTACGATAACAAACGGATTGGTACAATTCCAGCCAGTGTCGCTGAAGAACTACTAGGAATTGAACTCCAGAAAGAAGCATAATGAATGACTATTCGTAAAACTAAAAAGTGGTAAATGGACCGTTGATGTTTCTAATGGTTTCCACCCAGTCACACAAAAAAGAATACGTATCATTCGAAAAGGATTAAAATCTAAAAAGGAAGCACTAGAACTAGAACAACATATTCGAGTTGTAGAATTAAAAGAAAAAAACAATTTGACTTTGTAGTAACAACAGATATGTTATTCGAGTTGCTTGAAGAAGATGATTTGAAAAAAATGGCAGAAAAAAATAAGCTATACAAGTACACAAAGAAACAATTATGAGCGTCATATTAAACCATATTTTAAAAAAATACAAATTTAAATAAATTAACGTATGACCATATATTCGAATTTCGTGAATACCTAAAAAAACAAAACCTAAAAAAACAAAAATGAAAATGAAAGCTTTTAAGTTATAATACAATTAATAAAGGTTCTAATTCTACTTAAAAAAAATTTTTTTGATACTGGTATAAGAAAAATCACTCATTGATAAAAAAATCCTGTTGAGAATCTGAAAAATTACCAATTAGGAAGCCTAATATCAAATTTTTGGAGTATAGAAGAATTCACGAGATTTAGAGAACTTATTCGAGATGATGAAATAAGTTATGACCTGTTTTTTTCGTAATTGCTTTCTTTACTGGGAATGAGAATGGGAGAAATACTCGCATTGAACTGGAATGATATAAATCTTTTTAACAAATACGATTTTACGTTACCAAAACGGTATACTTTGTCAATAATACAAGCTACATTAATACAACAAAAAAACACGATCAGGAACTAGAAATATAACAATAAATCAGAAATTAGCAGAAATGCTAATAGATTGGAAAAGTAAAAACAAAAAAAGAAAAAAACTTGAGGAATTTACGAAAAAAATACTGAAGAACTACAAATAATACAGAGTACACCAATATCAATTACAAAAAAATATGATTGATAGAAGTTTAAGCAAATACTAGAAAGGGATAAAGATTTAAAGAAAATAAAATTCATGATTTGAGACACTCTCATGCATCATTACTTATAAATCAAGGAGAAGATTATCTTGTTGTCAAAAGAAAAGATTAGGACACGCATCTATTACAACAACAATTGATACTTATTCTCATTTGTACCCTAGCAAACAGAAAACATTGGCTAATAAACTTGATGATTTATTTTTAAAATGGAAAAAAAATTGGTAACTCGACACACAACAAAGAAAAAGACAAGGTCCGAAAACCTTGTCTTTTAATACTATACCAGCGACCGGGGTCGAACCGGCACGTCCTTGCGGACACTGGATTTTTGAGTCCAGCGCGTCTGCCAATTCCGCCACGCCGGCATAAATTTAACTGGGGTGGCTGGTTCGAACCAACGCATGAGAGTCAAAGTCCCTTGCCTTACCGCTGGCTATACCCCAATAATAATATAATAAATAGGCGAGTGATGGGGATCGAACCCACGCATGCCAGAGCCACAATCTGGTGTGTTAACCACTTCACCACACCCGCCATAATTATTAACACGGGCGGTAGGAATTGAACCCACACTGAAGGTTTTGGAGACCTTAGTTCTACCTTTAAACTATGCCCGTAAAGGATGGAAGGGAGGATTCGAACCCCCCAGACCCGAAGGAGCGGATTTACAGTCCGCCGCGTTTAGCCTCTTCGCTACCCTTCCTGATTATTGAATTGATGGCGCGAGACGGAATCGAACCGCCGACACATGGAGCTTCAATCCATTGCTCTACCAACTGAGCTACCGAGCCAAATTGCGGGAGCAGGATTTGAACCTACGACCTTCGGGTTATGAGCCCGACGAGCTACCGAGCTGCTCCATCCCGCGTTAATATTAAGGAGGATGTGGGATTCGAACCCACGCACGCTTTTACACGCCTGACGGTTTTTCAAGACCGTTCCCTTCAGCCGGACTTGGGTAATCCTCCAAAATATAGTCCGTACGGGATTCGAACCCGTGTTACCGCCGTGAAAAGGCGGTGTCTTAACCCCTTGACCAACGGACCATACTATTAATGGGCACGAGTGGACTCGAACCACCGACCTCACGCTTATCAGGCGTGCGCTCTAACCACCTGAGCTACGCGCCCAAGTTAAAAACTTGGTAAAAATGAACAAAAGTTCAAAGCGGGTGACGAGAATCGAACTCGCGACAACAGCTTGGAAGGCTGTAGTTTTACCACTAAACTACACCCGCTTGAAAAATGGGAGTTAACGGGATCGAACCGCTGACCCTCTGCTTGTAAGGCAGATGCTCTCCCAGCTGAGCTAAACTCCCAAATGAGCCTAGTATCTACTAGGCTCAATCTTTCTAAGCGACTACCTTATCTCACAGGGGGCAACCCCCAACTACTTCCGGCGTTCTAGGGCTTAACTGCTGTGTTCGGCATGGGTACAGGTGTATCTCCTAGGCTATCGTCACTTAACTCTGAATGATTAAACATTCAAAATTGAACATCTATATTCTAACAAAAATCTTACGTTGTCAATATCTTTGTGACTCTTTGGATAAGTCCTCGAGCTATTAGTATTAGTCCGCTCCATTGCTCACACAACTTCCACTCCTAACCTATCTACCTGATCTTCTCTCAGGGCTCTTACTGATATATAATCATGGGAAATCTCATCTTGAGGTGGGTTTCACACTTAGATGCTTTCAGCGTTTATCCCTTCCCTACATAGCTACCCAGCGATGCCTCTGGCGAGACAACTGGTACACCAGCGGTAAGTCACTCTGGTCCTCTCGTACTAGGAGCAGATCCTCTCAAATTTCCTACGCCCGCGACGGATAGGGGACCGAACTGTCTCACGACGTTTCTGAACCCAGCTCGCGTGCCGCTTTAATGGGCGAACAGCCCAACCCTTGGGACCGACTACAGCCCCAGGATGCGACGAGCCGACATCGAGGTGCCAAACCTCCCCGTCGATGTGAACTCTTGGGGAGATAAGCCTGTTATCCCCAGGGTAGCTTTTTATCCGTTGAGCGATGGCCCTTCCATACGGAACCACCGGATCACTAAGCCCGACTTTCGTCCCTGCTCGAGTTGTAGCTCTCGCAGTCAAGCTCCCTTATACCTTTACACTCTGCGAATGATTTCCAACCATTCTGAGGGAACCTTTGGGCGCCTCCGTTACCTTTTAGGAGGCGACCGCCCCAGTCAAACTGCCCGTCAGACACTGTCTCCGTAGATGATGAACCTACCGGGTTAGAGTGGCCATAACACAAGGGTAGTATCCCAACAACGCCTCCATCGAAACTGGCGTCCCGATCTCAATGGCTCCTACCTATCCTGTACATGTGGCACAGACACTCAATATCAAACTGCAGTAAAAGCTCCATGGGGTCTTTCCGTCCTGTCGCGGGTAACCTGCATCTTCACAGGTACTAAAAATTTCACCGAGTCTCTCGTTGAGACAGTGCCCAAATCATTACGCCTTTCGTGCGGGTCGGAACTTACCCGACAAGGAATTTCGCTACCTTAGGACCGTTATAGTTACGGCCGCCGTTTACTGGGGCTTCAATTCATACCTTCGCTTACGCTAAGCACTCCTCTTAACCTTCCAGCACCGGGCAGGCGTCACCCCCTATACATCATCTTACGATTTAGCAGAGAGCTGTGTTTTTGATAAACAGTTGCTTGGGCCTATTCACTGCGGCTGACTGAAAGCCAGCACCCCTTCTCCCAGTTACAGGGGTCATTTTGCCGAGTTCCTTAACGAGGTTCTCTCGCTCACCTGAGGCTACTCGCCTCGACTACCTGTGTCGGTTTGCGGTACGGGTAGAGTATGATTAACGCTAGAAGCTTTTCTTGGCAGTGTGACGTCACTAACTTCGCTACTAAACTTCGCTCCCCATCACAGCTCAATGTTATAGAATTAAGCATTTAACTCAATTCACACCTCACTGCTTAGACGTGCACTTCCAGTCGCACGCTTTAGTTAGCCTACTGCGTCCCTCCTTCACTACATACTCTAGTACAGGAATATCAACCTGTTGTCCATCGGATACACCTTTCGGTCTCTCCTTAGGGTCCCGACTAACCCAGGGCGGACGAGGCCTTCCCCTGGAAACCTTAGTCTTACGGTGGACAGGATTCTCACCTGTCTTTCGCTACTCATACCGGCATTCTCACTTCTATGCGTTCCAGCGCTCCTCACGGTACACCTTCTCCACATAGAACGCTCTCCTACCATACCTATAAAAGGTATCCACAGCTTCAGTAAATTGTTTTAGCCCCGGTACATTTTTCGGCGCAGGGTCACTCGACTAGTGAGCTATTACGCACTCTTTGAATGAATAGCTGCTTCTAAGCTAACATCCTAGTTGTCTGTGCAACCCCACATCCTTTTCCACTTAACAATTATTTTTGGGACCTTAGCTGGTGGTCTGGGCTGTTTCCCTTTCGACTACGGATCTTAGCACTCGCAGTCTGACTGCCGACCATAATTCATTGGCATTCGGGTTTATCTGAGATTGGTAATCCGGGATGGACCCCTCACCCAAACAGTGCTCTACCTCCAAGAATCTTAATGTCGACGCTAGCCCTAAAAGCTATTTCGGAAGAACCAGCTATCTCCAAGTTCGTTTGGAATTTCTCCGCTACCCACAAGTCATCCAAGCACTTTTTCAACGTGCCCTGGTTCGAGTCCTCCAGTGAGTTTTACCTCACCTTCAACCTGCTCATGGGTAGGTCACATGGTTTCAGGGTCTACGACATAATACTAAGACGCCCTATTCAGACTCGGTTTCCCTACGGCTCCGTCTCTTCAACTTAACCTCGCATCATATCGTAACTCGCCGGTTCATTCTACAAAAGGCACGCTCTCACCCATTAACGGGCTCGAACTTGTTGTAGGCACACGGTTTCAGGTTCTATTTCACTCCCCTCCCGGGGTGCTTTTCACCTTTCCCTCACGGTACTGGTTCACTATCGGTCACTAGAGTATTTAGGGTTGGGAGATGGTCCTCCCAGATTCCGACGGGATTTCTCGTGTCCCGCCGTACTCAGGATACTGCTAGGTATAAAGACTATTTCGAATACGAGGCTCTTACTCTCTTTGGCTGACCTTCCCATGTCATTCTTCTATAATCTTTAAGTCCACATTGCAGTCCTACAACCCCGAAGAGTAAACTCTTCGGTTTGCCCTCCTGCCGTTTCGCTCGCCGCTACTCAGGCAATCGCTTTTGCTTTCTCTTCCTGCAGCTACTTAGATGTTTCAGTTCACTGCGTCTTCCTCTACCTATCCTTAACAGATAGGGAGTACTAGCCATTAGCTAGTGGGTTCCCCATTCGGACATCTCTGGATCGTCGCTTGCCCTACAGCTCCCCAAAAGCATTTCGTCGTTTGTCACGTCCTTCTTCGGCTTCTAGTGCCAAGGCATCCACCGTGCGCCCTTATTAACTAACCTTATTTTTTTGGTCTTGCGACCTAAACTCTTTAAATATTTACAGCGTTTCGGTTTATTTTTCTTGTTACTATTTGATATAGATATTCAATTTTTCAATGTTCAATCTTAACACCCTTACAGTGTTAATGGAGCCTAGCAGGGATCGAACCGCTGACCTCCTGCGTGCAAAGCAGGCGCTCTCCCAGCTGAGCTAAGGCCCCCAAGACCTCTCAAAAACTAAACAAGACCAACGTACAGGGTTTCCATTTTCCTTAGAAAGGAGGTGATCCAGCCGCACCTTCCGATACGGCTACCTTGTTACGACTTCACCCCAATCATCTATCCCACCTTAGGCGGCTGGCTCAAATGGTTACCTCACCGACTTCGGGTGTTACAAACTCTCGTGGTGTGACGGGCGGTGTGTACAAGGCCCGGGAACGTATTCACCGCGGCGTGCTGATCCGCGATTACTAGCGATTCCGACTTCATGTAGGGCGAGTTGCAGCCTACAATCCGAACTGAGACTGGCTTTAAGAGATTAGCTTGCCGTCACCGACTCGCGACTCGTTGTACCAGCCATTGTAGCACGTGTGTAGCCCAGGTCATAAGGGGCATGATGATTTGACGTCATCCCCACCTTCCTCCGGTTTTATTACCGGCAGTCTCGCTAGAGTGCCCAACTGAAATGATGGCAACTAACAATAGGGGGTTGCGCTCGTTGCGGGACTTAACCCAACATCTCACGACACGAGCTGACGACAACCATGCACCACCTGTCACCTCTGTCCCGAAGGAAAACTCTATCTCTAGAGCGGTCAGAGGGATGTCAAGACCTGGTAAGGTTCTTCGCGTTGCTTCGAATTAAACCACATGCTCCACCGCTTGTGCGGGCCCCCGTCAATTCCTTTGAGTTTCAACCTTGCGGTCGTACTCCCCAGGCGGAGTGCTTAATGCGTTAGCTGCGGCACTGAGTCCCGGAAAGGACCCAACACCTAGCACTCATCGTTTACGGCGTGGACTACCAGGGTATCTAATCCTGTTTGCTCCCCACGCTTTCGAGCCTCAGCGTCAGTTACAGACCAGAGAGCCGCTTTCGCCACCGGTGTTCCTCCATATATCTACGCATTTCACCGCTACACATGGAATTCCACTCTCCCCTTCTGCACTCAAGTTAAACAGTTTCCAAAGCGTACTATGGTTAAGCCACAGCCTTTAACTTCAGACTTATCTAACCGCCTGCGCTCGCTTTACGCCCAATAAATCCGGATAACGCTCGGGACCTACGTATTACCGCGGCTGCTGGCACGTAGTTAGCCGTCCCTTTCTGGTAAGTTACCGTCACAGTGTGAACTTTCCACTCTCACCTCGTTCTTCTCTTACAACAGAGCTTTACGATCCGAAAACCTTCTTCACTCACGCGGCGTTGCTCGGTCAGGGTTGCCCCCATTGCCGAAGATTCCCTACTGCTGCCTCCCGTAGGAGTCTGGGCCGTGTCTCAGTCCCAGTGTGGCCGATCACCCTCTCAGGTCGGCTATGTATCGTCGCCTTGGTGAGCCGTTACCTCACCAACTAGCTAATACAACGCAGGTCCATCTCTTAGTGATGCAATTGCACCTTTCAAAGTCAACATCATGCGATATCGACTTTTTATGCGGTATTAGCTATCGTTTCCAATAGTTATCCCCCGCTAAGAGGCAGGGTTACCTACGCGTTACTCACCCGTTCGCAACTCATCCGCTCGGTGCAAGCACCAAGCTTCAGCGTTCTACTTGCATGTATTGGGCACGCCGCCAGCGTTCATCCTGAGCCAGGATCAAACTCTCATTAAAAATAATTGTTTGTCTTAAACTCATTCTGTCACTGACAGATTTATTGTTTTTATTGTTCAGTTACTATAACCTTAGTTATAGCGCCCTGCACATTGGTTCGTCTTGTTCAGTTTTTCAAAGGTCTTTGTCGCTCTCGCGCGACAACTATATTAGTATATCATGACCTGGACTTACTGTCAACACTTTTTTCAAAAATTTTATTTTTTTGAAAGTTTTTTGAAAAAGTATGAAAAAAAAGCCTGTAATACAGGCTTTTCTATTAGTCTAGTTCTTTTGTTGATGATGAGAAATTTTTTTCTTCCCTCATAGCCTCTTTTCGATTAAATCCTGATCTAGCTATGTCTATCAGATCTTTTGAAAAAGGATTGTATCGTTTCTTCTTCCTTTTTTCGCTTAGAATTTTTCTTTGAATATTTCTTTCTAAGTTTTTCTATAGTCCTGTTCTTCATTTTTAGAGAAATGAACAATCTTCTAAATAGTTTTCTAGTTTTTCTAACTGTACAAATAAGCCCGAGTTCAAAAGCTATCAGGGGCAAATGTTGTTTCTAATGGTTGTGTACAAACACTTCTAAATTCCACTGTCCCACGGGCAGTTAGATCCTGAAATTGGTAACTTCGATGTTGTTTTAGGTCTTCTTTTACAGGCCTAATGATTTTTTTATTGCCATCAGCCGTATAGGCTGTGATTTTTTTTTGATCTAGATAGTCTTTTACTCGAATGGGTTTAAAATAATAGGATTGATCTTCTCTAGTTGCAGTAAAAATAGCTGTGCTAGCAAGATTATTAAAAAACTCTTCTTCGCTTTGATAGTCCTTAGGATAAATACCTACATTCTCCTTATAATAACCATGTAAGGATTCTTCCCAAAAAATATCTCTCGTAATCCTTGTATCCCAAGCCTCTGCTGAAAATTCTGAGTTTGAGAATAAGTATGCTTTGGCTGCTTCAATTTTATTAAATGCATTAATGATTCGTATATAGTTATCACGGCCTACATCCAATTGAAGTTGGTTCCCGCATATAAAAGCTCCGTATGAAGGATAGGGGTGTGTTTTCATCCCTGTGTCATTCATTGCTAGGAAAGCCATTAACATCTTGTATCGTTCAATTTTTACCGGGCTATTATCATTTTCTTGCCACTGTGGATGGATCCCATGCCCTTGAATTTCGTGGTGATCTTCTTGTAAAATCGGTTGAATGATCTTCAAATAGGCTTCAAAGCGTTCTGCCACTTCATCTATAGAATGAGCCTTTTCAAATGCAAATTCAATCGTATTGTAACTTAGCTCGAATAGAATACGATCTTTGGAAGTGCAGTGAACCAATTGAATTGGATTTTGATCGTCATCCATTTTTTCGACTTCAAAATCTAATAAGTTCGCTAAGGTTCGAAAAAGATTTTTCGTCACCTCTATATTGTTTTATTTCCATTTGTTTCTACAATCGGAAACTCTAATTCAACTCCGACAAAGAGTTCTGAATCCTCTTTCATATTACTAAGGTACTTCTCTTTTAGTAATTTAATTGCTTTGTTGTTTTGTCATTGAATCCTTTTTTTCTTCTATTGGAGATATGGGTTCCATTATATCATTTTTTTGCTATTCTCGACTACTCATGAAAAAGCAAGACAAAACGCCTGCTTACGAAATTGTTTTTAAAGTTAAAAGCAATTTCGTAAACAACATCTACCATTCATTCAATATGATGAGTGTTCCCGCTGGGGAAAAATCCCCAGCAGTAGACCAAACTGAGACTAAGAATAACAGTGTATTCCATCATCATAACACTCAACAAAATTGATGATATTATACCAATTCGATGATAGCCATTGGCGCAGCATCACCACGACGTGGTTCAGTTTTAAGGATACGAGTATATCCACCATTGCGCTCAGCATAACGAGGTGCTAATTCAGAGAACAATTTTTGAAGTGCAGTTGTTTCTGAGTATTTACCTGTTTCTTCATCAAAGTTTTTGTGATGCAACTTCGTTACGTACGAATGCAGCAGCTTGACGACGATGCATGCAAATCACCACGTTTACCCAAAGTAATCATTTTTTTCAACTGATTTACGGATTTCTTTTCGCACGTGCTTCAGTTGTTACAATTGCTTCATTGATGATAAGATCTGTAGTCAAATCGCGAAGCATTGCTTTACGTTGTGAGCTAGTGCGTCCTAGTTTACGGTAAGCCATGTATTCCTCCTCTATTTATCGTTTTTTAACCCAAGGCCTAAGTCGGCAAGTTTGATTTTAACTTCTTCAAGACTCTTACGTCCTAAGTTACGAACTTTCATCATTTCTGCTTCTGATTTTTCAGTCAAATCGTAAACAGTATTGATGCCAGCACGTTTCAAACAGTTATATGAACGAACTGAAAGATCTAATTCTTCGATCGTACGTTCTAAAATACGATCATCAGAAGTTGTATCTACTTCTTTCATAACATCTGTTGCAATAGCAATTTCAGTTAAGTTTGTAAATAGATTTAGGTGTTCTGTCAAAATACGGGCAGACAAACCTAAGGCATCTTCTGGAATGATTGTCCCATTTGTCAAAATTTCAAGGGTTAGCTTGTCAAAACCGTCATTGCTACCAACGCGAGCTGGTTCAACTTGGTAATTGACTTTTGTCACTGGCGTATAGATTGAATCTACAGCAAGTGTTCCCACTGGTGCATCATCTTTTTTGTTTTGATCAGCTGGAACATAGCCACGTCCACTGTTTACAGTAAGCGTTGCTTTCAAAGACGCTCCTTCTCCGATCGTAAATAGATAATGATCAGGGTTTACAATTTCGATGTCACTATCCGTAAGAATGTCACCGGCAGTAACTTCTGCTGGTCCTTCTACATCAAGTTCAATAATCTTTTCGTCTTGGACGTAAGATTTAACGGCGATTCCTTTAACGTTAAGAATAATTTGCATAACGTCTTCACGGACTCCTGGAACCGTATCAAATTCGTGGAGTACACCTTCAATGTTGATTGAAGTAACAGCCGCACCTGGAAGTGAAGCTAGAAGTACACGACGAAGTGAGTTTCCAAGTGTTGTACCATAGCCACGTTCAAGTGGTTCTACGACAAACACGCCATAATCTTTATTTTCATCAATTTTTGTTATATTTGGTTTTTCAAACTCAATCATTTGCTATACTCCCTCTTAAACGAAAAGCTGTGTAATTGTTGATGATTATACACGGCGACGTTTTGGAGGACGAGCACCATTGTGTGGTACAGGAGTTACATCGCGGATTGCAGTTACTTCAAGACCAGCAGCAGCAAGTGCACGAATAGCAGACTCACGACCTGAACCAGGACCTTTAACAGTTACTTCAACAGATTTAAGTCCGTGTTCTTGAGCAGCTTTTGCAGCAGCTTCTGATGCCATTTGAGCAGCAAATGGTGTAGATTTACGAGAACCTTTAAATCCAAGTGCACCTGCAGATGACCAAGCGATTGCGTTACCATGCACATCAGTAATCATAACAATTGTGTTGTTAAATGTAGCGTGAATATGAGCAATACCAGATTCGATATTCTTTTTCACACGACGTTTACGTGTTGGTTTAGCCAAGATTTTTACCTCCTTATTTTATTTTATTTTTTCTTACCTGCAATCGCAACAGCTTTACCTTTACGAGTGCGAGCATTGTTTTTAGTGTTTTGTCCACGAACTGGAAGTCCACGACGGTGACGGATACCACGGTATGAACCGATTTCCATCAAGCGTTTGATGTTCAAGTTTACTTCACGACGAAGGTCACCTTCAACTTTGATTGCGTCAACTTCACGACGGATAGCATCTTCTTGATCTGGTGTAAGATCGCGAACACGAATATCTTCAGAAACACCTGCAGCAGCAAGGATTTTCTTAGATGTTGGAAGTCCGATACCGTACACATAAGTCAATGAAATTACTACACGTTTGTCATTTGGAATGTCAACTCCAGCAATACGAGCCATGTTTTCTCCTTTCTATCTTATCCTTGACGTTGTTTGTGTTTTGGATTTGCTGGGCAAATTACCATAACACGACCATTACGACAATTACTTTACAGTATTCGCAAATTGGTTTGACCGATGGTCTTACTTTCATTTTATCCCTCAAGTTTTTTTCGATTATTTAAAGCGGTATGTGATACGTCCACGTGTCAAATCGTACGGACTCATCTCCACTGTAACACGATCTCCCGCTAAAATACGAATATAGTTTTTACGAATTTTACCAGAAACTGTTGCTAAAATCTGATGTCCATTTTCAAGTTCAACCGTAAACATAGCATTCGGCATAGTATCGACTACTTTGCCTTCTACTTCAATCACATCGTCTTTTGCCACGCAAAAGTACCTCCATAAATTTCGATTCATTCCTCTGAGCACAGAGGTAACAATTATAAGTCAGACTAACTAATTGTAACACTTGTTGTCAAATATTGCAAGTGACTAAAACGTTTTTATTTCAAATTCTCCAAGACTTTTTGGATATCTTTGAAGACGTCGTTGATGTCTTGATTTCCTTCAATATCATGTACCAATCCTTTTGCACGATAATGAGCAAGAATCGGCTCACCTTGAGCAATATTCACATCCAAGCGACGTTTTACTGTTTCTGGTTTGTCATCTTCACGTTGGTAATAGTCTTCTTCCTTGTAGTCAGCTGGTGGGTTGAATACTTTATGGTAAGTTTCGCCTGTTTTGCGGTGAATAATACGACCACTCAAGCGTTCAAGAAGGCAAGATGGATCCACTTCGATATTGATTACTCCCTCAAGCTCCAAACCAAGATCTACCAAGATTTGATCCAAGGCATGAGCTTGTTCAATCGTGCGAGGAAAACCATCCAAAAGGAAACCTTTTTCCTTAATGTCGTCTTGAGCCAAACGTTCTTTTACAATCCCGTTTGTCACATCATCTGGCACCAATTCACCTTTGTCAATGAATGATTTTGCCAATACACCCATTTCAGTTTGGTTAGCCATTGCTGCGCGGAACATATCTCCAGTTGAGATGTGCGCCACGTGAAACTCTTCAACGATTTTAGCTGCTTGAGTTCCTTTACCTGCTCCAGGCAACCCCATAATTAAAAGATTCATGATGAATACTCCTTATTTTGTTTTTAAATGGAAGCAGGAGCGAATTCCTATTTCCATTTAAAAACAAAATAGAAGGCTGACAAAGTCAACCTTATTCTATTCTGTTGTTGTGTCCATAAATCCGACATACTTACGTTTTAATAAGTAGCCTTCTAATTGTTTCATTCCCTCAATACCTGTTGAAATAATGATTAACAAACTAGTTCCTCCAAGAGCAACTGCATCTGTCAAACCAAATAAATCTCGAGCTAGGATTGGAATGATGGTAATAAAGCCAAGGAATACTGATCCGACGCTTGCTAAACGACGTAGCAAACGAGACATAAACTCTTCTGTTCCCTTACCAGGGCGAACGCCTGGGATATAGGCACCACTCTTTTGAAGGTTTTCTGCCGTTTTTTCAGGATTGATCTGAACAAACGTGTAGAAGAACGTGAAGAGAATGATCAACAAGGCATACATTGCCACACCAGTTGGTGTGTTTGTAGCCAACATGGCTTGAGCTGTTTTCACCCATCCTGCATTGTAACCCATAGCGCTAATCACTTGGAAAATTGCAGCAGGCGCTGCTGTAATCGAACTAGCGAAGATGACAGGAATAACTCCTGCTGGGTTTACTTTCAAAGGAAGGTAAGAACTTGATGGAGCTCCTTGTGCAATCTTTGTATATTGGATTGGAATCTTGTATTGTGCTTGCTCTACAAAGGTTGTAAAGTAAACAATAACCAAGACGGCAAGGGATTAATACCCCAACAAAAATGAGGGAATTGGTCATTTGACCAGAACGAACGTTCACAAATGCATTTTCATAGATTTCTTTAATCATCTCAGGAATTGATGACACAATCCCTGCAAAGATAATCATTGAAACACCATTACCGTACCCTTTATCTGTGATTTGTTCTCCAAGCCAAGTCACAATCATGGAACCGGTCGTCAGAATCGCACCGATTAATAGATAGGTCTTGGTATTTGGAGTTGCGACTAATTTCGCCTGAGACAAGGTGTGGAAGGTAGCTGTAATCCCGATGGATTGAACAAAGGCTAGAACCAAAGAAATATAGCGTGTTGCTTGGTTGAGCTTTCTTCGACCAACTTCCCCTTGTTTGCCCCATTCAACAAACTTAGGTAACAGATCCATTTGCAAAAGTTGCACGACGATCGAAGCTGTGATGTATGGGCTAACCCCTAATGCGAAAACTGAGAAGTTCCTCATGGCATTCCCAGAAACCAAACTGAGCATGTTCAAGAAGGACACATCTTGAAGGTTGTTCAGAATTTTCGCATTTACACCAGGCACTGTAATCGTGGTCCCAATGCGGAAAACAAGAATGATGAAGATCGTAAATAAAATCTTCGACCGTACTTGTTTCACCTTAAATGCATCTTTTAATAATTTAAAAAACATAGGTCACCTCACTTAGATGACTTCAACTGAACCACCTTTAGCAGTGATAGCTTCTTCAGCTGATTTAGAGAATTTAGCTGCTTTAACAGTCAACTTCTTAGTCAATTCTCCGTTACCAAGAATTTTGATACCTGATTTTTCAGCTTTTACAATTCCTGATTCTACAAGTACTACTGGAGTTACTTCAGCACCATCTTCAAAGGCGTTCAATTGATCAAGGTTCACAATAGCATATTCTTTAGCGTTGATGTTTGTAAATCCACGTTTTGGAAGACGACGGAACAATGGAGTTTGTCCACCTTCAAAACCAAGACGTACACCGCCACCGCTACGAGCTTTTTGACCTTTTTGACCACGGCCAGAAGTTTTACCATTACCAGATGAAGTACCACGACCAACACGGTTGCGGACTTTACGTGAACCTGTAGCAGGTTGTAATTCATGAAGTTTCATTATTTATTTTCTCCTCTTTTGTAAATTGCTAACGCATGTAATCAGGAAAAGGTGTCCTAACTACAAACTCGCCTATACTTATATTTAGTTTTAGGGGATGAGAACCTCTCATACCCCTGAAAACTTTGTTTCTATTTTAAATAGATTATTTTACTTCTTCAACTGTTACCAAGTGAGATACAGCAGTAATCATACCACGTACTGCTGGGTTATCTTCTTTAATAACAGAGCTGTTCAATTTGCCAAGTCCAAGTGCTACAACAGTTTTACGTTGTGACGGGATGCGTCCGATTGGAGACTTAGTCAAAGTAATTTTAATTTGAGCCATTTGAATCTCCTTTCTTAAGCCAAGTCAGAAACTGAAATACCACGAAGGGGCAGCAACTTCATCAGCGCGTTTCAATTGTGCCAAACCGTTAACAGTTGCACGAACGATGTTGATTGGAGTGTTTGATCCAAGTGATTTAGATGTAACATCTGCAATACCTGCCAATTCGACAACGGCACGAACTGCACCACCTGCAGCAACCCCAGCCCCTTCGATAGCTGGTTTCAACAATACACGAGCTCCACCAAATACTGATGTTACTTCGTGTGGAATTGTTGTTCCAACCATAGGAACTTCGATCAAGTTTTTCTTAGCATCTTCAACAGCCTTACGGATTGCTTCTGGAACTTCTTGAGCTTTACCAGTACCAAATCCAACACGGCCGTTACGGTCACCAACAACTACAAGAGCTGCAAAACGAAGACGACGTCCACCTTTAACAACTTTTGTTACACGGTTGATGGCAACTACGCGTTCTTCAAGTTCAACTGCATTATCTTTAAATGCCATTTTCTAGTGTCCTCCTATTAGAATTTCAATCCGTTTTCACGAGCTGCATCAGCCAAAGCTTTAACACGTCCGTGATATAGATATCCACCGCGGTCGAACACCACTTCAGAAATACCTTTAGCAACTGCAGGTTCAGCAACAAGTTTGCCGACAACAACGGCTTGTTCAGTTTTAGTTCCTTTTGAAACTTCTTTGTCAAGAGTTGAAGCGCTTGCGAGCGTTACACCCGCTACGTCATCAATTACTTGAGCGTAGATGCCTGTATTAGAACGGAATACGTTCAAACGTGGGCGATCAGCAGTTCCAGAGAGTTTTCCGCGAACGCGACGGTGGCGTTTTTGACGGATTTTGTTTTTATCTGGTTTCGAAATCACAATTTTCACCTCTTAATTTTAAAATCATGTGCTAAGCACTGAGTTGGTAAGATGAAGGTTGGTTGAAAAACAACCAAACTACATTATTTACCTGTTTTACCTTCTTTGCGGCGAACGTATTCACCAACATAACGGATCCCTTTACCTTTGTATGGTTCAGGTGAACGAAGGCTACGTACATAAGCAGCTGTTTGACCAACTACTTCTTTTGAAATTCCGCTAACAACGATTGTTGTTGGGTTTGGAAGTTCAAAAGTAATTCCTTCTGGAGCTTCAACTTCGTCTGGGTGTGATTTACCAACAGCCAAAACAAGTTTTGATCCTTGAAGTTGTGCACGGTATCCAACCCCGCGCATTTCAAGTTCTTTCTTGAATCCTTCTGATACACCAGTAACCATGTTGTTCAAAAGGGCACGAGTTGTTCCGTGGATTGTTTTCATTTTCTTTTTGAATCGTTTTGGACGGTGAAGTGTTACTTCAGTACCTTCACACGGATTTCAATATCTTTTTGAGAACTCACGAGTAAGTTCTCCTTTAGGGTCCTTTACAGTTACAACGTTGTCATTGTTAGTGAGTTCAACACCAGCAGGCAACACGATAACTTTATTACCAATACGTGACATGTTTTTTTATTCTCCTGTTAAATTGTCAGGCCTTTGCGGGCCCAGTTTTCACGGGGTTTAAATCTTTTTTTGATTTAAGAGTTAATGTTTAGGTCTCAATTTCTAAGTGAGATCAAGGCATTGTCTCGCAGACATAACTTTGGGTTAGACAGAGACAATAACTGAAATAGTCTCAACGAAATGGGAGCTAAATATTACCAAACGTATCGATAACTTCCCACCAACGTTCTTTTTGGCGTGCTTCTTTATCAGTAAGCAAACCTTCAGAAGTTGAAAGGATAGCAATTCCAAGTCCGTTAAGAACTTTTTGGAAGATCTTCACGTTTTTTTGTAAACACGCAAACCTGGTTTAGATACACGTTTCAAGTTTGTGATAACTTTTTTTCACCGTTTTGTCCGTATTTCAAGAATACACGGATGATGCCCTTGTTTGTCATCTTCGAGTGACTTCAACGTTTTACAAAACCTTCGCGTTTAAGGTTTCAGCTGATCCCTGATGTTTGATGCCGGGTACTTCAAGTACTTCGTGTGCTTGGTTAGCGTTACGAATGCGATGTGAGGAAGTCTACTGCAGTGCGTCGAGTCATAGCCATTTTATATTTCTCCTCTTGCCTGGTAGTTTGCATGTTTGCACTTGCTAGTTAATGATTGAGCTGGGCTCAGAAAGTTTGTTTGATCGTACAGATGAGAAGTTTCTCATTTGAACACGAGCTTTCAACCTGGGCAAAAAGATGGGTTGTCTTGGGCATCGCTCCTGCATCAAATCTCCTATGCTGGGGTTGTGCGCTCTTCGTGTCATACTATTGCCAAGATGTACTTTAGTGACACCTGAGGGATTTGTCCTTTGTGTGCCAATTCACGGAGAGCAAACGCGGCAAAAGTTTAAACTTGCGGTAAACTGAAGTGTGGACGTCCACAACGTTCACAACAGTGTATGTGAGTAGAGAACTTCGCTGGGCGTTTGTTCTTATGCAATCATAGATAGCCAGTGGTTTGCCTCCTATATTATTGATTTCGCAGAGCAACGTTTCCGAGGCGGTAAGCAGTACGCGTGATTCTTCGCTGTGTTCACCAGTGGTTACGTGCGATATCCAAACCACGAGTTTTATCAGCATCATCAAAGTTGAGTTTCTGGGAGATCGATTGTTCGCTTTCACGCAAGGTGTTGTGTTTTCCGCGTCCATCAAATGATTTTTAGTTGGAACACCATGGAAGTCACGTACACGTGGAAGTGAAACTGTTACCAATTTATCCAAGAATTCGTACATACGTTCACCACGAAGGGTAACTTTTGCACCGATCGCAACACCTTCACGAAGACGGAAGCCGGCGATTGATTTTTTAGCCTTAGTGATCAATGGTTTTTGACCTGAGATCAAAGCAAGCTCTTCAGCAGCTTTTTCAAGGTTTTTAGCATTTGATACTGCATCACCGACACCCATGTTCAAAACGATTTTATCAACTTTTGGCACAGCCATAACTGATGAATAGTTGAACTGTTCAGTCAATGATGGTACTACTTCATTAAGGTATTTTTCTTTTAAACGATTAGCCATTATACTTCTCCTTTCCTTCGTGATTAGTCAAGCACTTCGCCTGATTTTTTGTTGTAGCGAACTTTTTTGCCGTCTACAAATTTGTAGCCAACACGTCCAGCAACACCGTTTTTGTCCAAAACTTGAACGTTAGAAGCATGGATTGGAGCTTCTTTTTCAACGATTGCACCTTGAGGGTTTTCGTTATTTGGACGTTGGTGTTTCTTGATGATGTTTACACCTTCTACAACAACTTTATTTACTTTTGGAAGAGCAGTAAGAACAACAGCTTCTACGCCTTTGTCTTTACCAGCGATAACGCGAACTTTGTCGCCTTTTTACAAACATTTTATTCTCCTTTTTATTCTTACGCCCGATGGGCACCCTGGCTGAGCCAGGGGACTGTGTTTGTTTTTGATTGATTAAAGTACTTCTGGAGCAAGTGATACGATCTTCATGAAACCACCGTCACGCAATTCACGTGCAACTGGGCCAAAGATACGAGTTCCGCGAGGAGTTTTGTCGTCACGGATGATCACTGCTGCATTTTCGTCGAACTTGATGTATGAACCATCTTTACGACGAGCACCTGATTTAGTACGAACGATAACAGCTTTTTACAACGTCACCTTTCTTAACCGCACCACCAGGAGTAGCTTGTTTTACAGATGCAACGATTACATCACCGATGCTCGCGAATTTACGTTTTGAACCACCAAGAACTTTGATTGTCAAGATTTCGCGTGCGCCACTGTTGTCAGCGACTTTCAAACGAGTTTCTGTTTGAATCATTTACGTTTTCTCCTTTCAGGTATGATTAGATGATGACCGCTTTTTCAACGACTTCTACAAGACGGAAGCGTTTTGTAGCTGAAAGCGGACGAGTTTCCATGATACGAACGATATCGCCTTCTTTAGCAACATTGTTTTTCATCATGAGCTTTGTATTTTTTAGAATAGTTGATACGTTTACCATAGACTGGGTGGTTACGTTTAGTTTCAACTACAACTGTGATTGTTTTGTCCATTTTGTCAGACACAACGCGTCCAACAAGAACTTTACGATTATTGCGTTCCATTGAAATTCTCCTTCCCTAGTCTATTATTTAGCTTCTGATTGAACAGTTTTGATACGAGCGATTTGTTTTTTCACTTCTTTCAAACGTCCAGTTTGTTCCAATTGACCAGCAGCTGCTTGGAAACGAAGTTCAAACAATTCTTTCTTCAATTCATTTTCACGCTTCGCGAGTTCTTCTTGAGAAAGACCACGAAGTTCTTTAACAAATTCTTTTTACTTCTGTAAGTTTCATGACCTCTCCTTATTCTGCTTCACGTTTCACAAATTTAGTTTTAACTGGCAATTTGTGGCTAGCAAGACGAAGTGCTTCGCGTGCGATCTCTTCAGATACACCAGCGATTTCGAACATCACTTTACCACGTTTAACTGGTGCTACCCAACCTTCAGGAGCCCCTTTACCAGATCCCATACGTACCCCGATAGCTTTAGCGGTGTATGATTTGTGTGGGAAAATCTTAATCCAAACTTTACCACCACGTTTCATGTAACGAGTCATGGCGATACGAGCAGCTTCGATTTGACGGTTTGTGATCCAGTGGCTAGTTGTAGCTTGAAGACCGTATTCACCGAATGCTACTTCTTTTTCCACCTTTTGCTTCACCGCGCATTTTACCACGGAATTCGCGACGGTGTTTTTACACGTTTAGGGTACTAACATTGGTTATTTACCTCCTTTAGCGTCTTTACGAGCTGGAAGAACTTCACCACGGTAGATCCATACTTTAACACCAAGTTTACCGTAAGTAGTGTCTGCTTCTTCCCAAGCGTAATCGATATCAGCGCGAAGTGTGTGAAGTGGAACAGTTCCTTCAGAGTATCCTTCTGCACGGGCAATATCTGCACCGTTCAAACGACCTGATACTTGAGTTTTGATTCCTTTAGCTCCCAGCACGCATAGCACGTTGGATCGCTTGTTTTTTTGTGCACGACGGAAAGCAACACGTTGTTCCAATTGACGAGCGATTCCTTCACCAACAAGGTGAGCATCCAAGTCAGGACGTTTGATCTCAATGATGTTGATGTGTACTTGTTTACCAGTCAATTTGTTAAGAGCTGCACGAAGTGCATCAACGTTTGCTCCACCTTTTACCGATAACCATACCTGGTTTAGCAGTGTGAAGAGAAACGTTAACTTTGTTTACTGCGCGTTCGATTTCAATAGTTGAAACGGCTGCGTCAGCCAATTCTTTTTGAATGAATTTACGGATTGCAAGATCTTCATGAAGGTAATCCGCGTATTCTTTTTCAGCATACCATTTGGCATCCCAATCACGGATGATACCAACACGCATACCAATTGGATGTACTTTTTGACCCACGAGTTTACCTCCTTATTTTTTTCTGCAACAGCTACTGTGATGTGAGCTGTACGTTTGTTGATTGGTGAAGCTGAACCTTTCGCACGTGGACGGAAACGTTTCATTGTTGGTCCTTCGTTTGCGAATGCTTCAGATACTACCAAGTTAGCTTTTTTTCCAAACCAAAGTTGTTTTCAGCGTTTGCTACTGCTGAGTTCAACACTTTAAGGATGATCCCTGCAGCTTTGTTTTGGTGTGAATGTCAAAATAGCGATGGCATCGGCTACGCTTTTTACCACGGATGTTGTCAAGAACAAGACGTGATTTACGAGGTGAAACACGCACTGTACGAGCCATTGCTTTAGCTGAAGTAATTTCTGCCATTTATGTTCTCCTTATTTTTCTACGTGTCTTCTTGTCGTCTGTCGCGTGACCTTTGTAAGTACGAGTTGGTGCAAATTCACCAAGCTTGTGACCTACCATGTCTTCTTGGATGTAAACAGGTACATGTTTACGTCCATCATAAACTGCGATAGTGTATCCGATGAAACTTGGGAAGATCGTTGAACGACGTGACCAAGTTTTAATTACTTTTTCTTTTTCGTCGTTTGCTTGAGCTTCAACTTTTTTTCATCAAATGCTCATCGACGAAAGGTCCTTTTTTAAGACTACGTCCCATTTTGTAATTTTCTCCTTTAAAATTTAGTACCACAGCGGCTTGCGCTGCTATGCAGCGCTACCGAGCTGGCGGAAAGTGTAAGCTAGTTGCTTATGATTATTTTTTTGGTTGCGACGACGAACGATAAGTTTGTCAGATTTCGCTTTCTTGTTACGAGTTTTAAGACCAAGCGCAGGTTTACCCCAAGGAGTAGATGGCGCTTTACGTCCAACTGGTGCTTTACCTTCACCACCACCGTGTGGGTGATCATTCGGGTTCATTACAGAACCACGAACTGTAGGGCGAACACCTTTCCAGCGGTTACGTCCCGCTTTACCAAGGTTTGACAAGTCCATGTTGTTCGTTTCCGACAACACCAACTGTAGCACGGCAAGTTCCAAGAATCATACGAACTTCGCCTGATTGAAGACGAACAAGTACATATTTACCTTCAGAACCCAATACTTGAGCAGAAGCTCCAGCAGCACGTACCAATTCTCCACCTTTACCAGGTTTCAATTCGATGTTGTGGATCAAAGTACCAACTGGGATGTTAGCAAGTGGAAGAGCGTTTCCGACTTTGATATCTGCTTCTGGTCCTGATACGATACGTTGACCTACTTCAAGACCTTTAGGGGCGATGATGTAGCTTTCACACCGTCAGTGTAGTGTACAAGCGCGATGTTAGCTGAGCGGTTTGGATCGTATTCGATCGTTTTAACGACTGCTTCAACTCCATCTTTGTTACGTTTGAAATCGATCAAACGGTAATGACGTTTGTGTCCACCACCTTGGTGACGAACAGTGATACGACCGTTGTTGTTACGACCTGCTTTGTTTTTTTAAGAGAAACAAGCAAAAGTTTTCTCAGGTGTGTTTGTTGTGATTTCAGCGAAATCCAAAGAAGTCATATTACGGCGACCGTTTGTTGTTGGTTTATAAACACGAATTCCCACGATATTTCCTCCTTAGATTATTCAGCTTCAGTAGCAAACAACTCGATTGCTTTTAGAATCAGCTGCAAGCGTGATGATAGCTTTTTAGTTTTTGAAGTAAAAACCAGTGTAACGTCCAACGCGTTTTTGCTTTAGGGTTTTACGTTTACAGTGTTCACATTCGCAACTTTTTACACCTTCAAACGCAGCTTCAACAGCTTGTTTGATCAAAAGTTTGATGAGCGCGAGTGTCAACTTCGAATACATATTTGCCTGCTTCAAGTTGAGCCATTGACTTTTCAGTGATAACAGGTTTTTTTGATAACATCATACAAATTCATTATGCAAGAACCTCCTCGATTTTAGAGATAGCTGCTTGAGTAACAAGAAGTTTGTCACTATTTGCGATGTCAAGAACACTTGCAGTTGTAGCAGTCGCAACTTTCACGTTTGGAAGGTTACGAGCTGAAAGAGCTGCGAATTCATTTCCTTCTTCAAGAATAACAAGGACTTTAGAATCGATGCTCAAAGCTGCAAGAACTTTTGCAAATTCAGCAGTTTTTGGAGCTGTAAATTCAAGAGAATCAACGGCTACAAATTTGTTTTCAGCAACTTTTTTTCTGAGTAAACAGATTTAAGTGCAAGGCGACGAACTTTTTGAGGAAGTTTGTACGCATAGCTACGTGGAGTTGGTCCGAAGACAATTCCACCACCACGCCATTGTGGAGAGCGGATAGAACCTTGACGAGCACGTCCAGTTCCTTTTTGACGCCATGGTTTGCGTCCGCCACCTGAAACGGCTGAACGGTTTTTAACTGCGTGAGTTCCTTGACGAAGGCTAGCACGTTGGCTGATGATCACATCAAATACAACTGCTTGGTTTGGTTCGATACCAAAGATCGCATCGTTAAGAACAACTTCGCCCGCTTGTTTACCAGTTTGGTCGAATAATGTTACATTTGCCATTTTGACTGTATTCCCCTTTCCTTATTATTTACCAGCTTTAACTGCTGACTTGATAGTGATAAGAGATTTCTTAGCACCTGGTACGTTACCTTTGATAAGGATAACGTTCTTTTTCTGGAACAACTTGAACAACTTCAAGGTTTTGAATTGTTACACGATCGCCACCCATACGTCCTGCAAGGTTTTTACCTTTGAATACGCGGTTAGGTGCAACAGGTCCCATAGAACCTGGACGACGGTGGTAACGAGAACCGTGAGCCATTGGTCCACGTGATTGTCCGTGGCGTTTGATAACACCTTGGAAACCTTTTACCTTTAGAAGTACCAGTTACATCAACAATGTCTCCAGCTTCGAAAGTGTCAACTGTGATTTCAGCACCAACTTCCAAGCCTTCAACGTTTTTTTGAATTCACGAATGAAGCGCTTAGGAGCCGTGTTAGCTTTTGCTACATGTCCTTTAGCAGGTTTGTTGCTCAATACTTCGCGTTTGTCATCGAAACCAACTTGGATAGCGTTGTAACCATCTGTTTCAACAGTTTTTAACTGAAGAACAACGTTTGGAGTTGCTTCGATAACTGTTACAGGGATCAATTCGCCAGCTTCAGTGAAGATTTGAGTCATTCCCACTTTTTTTCCCTAAGATTCCTTTTTGTCATGAGAAAATAGTTCCTTTTCTATAGTTTTTTTATTCAAAAAGTTTTTTTAACGAGCGTTTTTTATGCTCTGGATCAAGCTTTAGATTAAAGTTTGATTTCTACGTTTACACCACTTGGAAGATCCAATTTCATCAAAGCGTCAACTGTTTTTTGAGTTGGGTTGATGATGTCGATCAAACGTTTGTGTGTACGCATTTCGAATTGTTCGCGAGAATCTTTGTATTTGTGAGTCGCACGAATGATTGTGTAGAGGCTACGCTCAGTTGGAAGTGGGATTGGACCCGCAACTTGTGCACCTGTACGAGTAGCTGATTCTACGATTTTTGCAGCCGCTGTGTCGAGTGTACGGTGTTCGTACGCTTTCAAACGGATGCGGATTTTTTTGTTTGCCATCTTTTTCTCCTTTTCGTCTATTTAAGATAATAGGCTAGCTCCACAAGAAAACCGACGCGCGTTGCGTGGCAATGCAACCGAGCGTGTCGCAACCTCTTGCATCAAAGCTAATAGCTGTTTTTCACAGCACCATAGTAGTTTAACACAAACAAAGGCCCAATGCAAGGGATTTGAGAAGATTTTTTTCGTTTTTTTGATGAAAGTGTTTTTCGAAAGAAAATAGCGTGCTAAAAAAAGTTGCTATTATATAGGAAAAAGGGAGCGAGACAGAACAAATTTATATCCAATTTGTTCGTCGTCTCGCCCTCCCGCACAGTTGATTAGGTTATCTTTGGAGCTTAACAAGCGAACAAAGATACCAATCAACCACTGCGTCTAGCAGTTATTCCTATTATTCTCAGATGGCTGTAGTCTTTTTTTCTTCCTATTTATCTATTTCTAGAAATTCCGTCCTGACTTTGTTATAGCCATATTTTTTTCGACGAAATGCTCACGGAATTCTAAGAGATTGTCATCCATGATGGCTTGACGGACCTGCTTCATGAGGTTGATCAAGAAATACAAGTTGTGGTAGCTGGTCAAGCGAATGCCGAAGGTCTCATCTGCCTTGAGGAGGTGGCGAAGATAAGCTCGGGTGTAATTCTTACAAGTGTAGCAATCACATTCGGGATCCAGCGGTGTAAAGTCTTCTGCAAATTGCGCATTTTTCACTACTAGGCGACCTTGGCTAGTCATACAGGTACCATTTCGCGCAATCCGCGTCGGCAAGACACAGTCAAACATGTCCACTCCACGAATAACGCCATCAATCAGACTGTCTGGAGCTCCTACTCCCATGAGATAGCGTGGCTTGTTTTCTGGTAAGAGCGGAGTAGTGAAATCAAGCACGGCATTCATCTCTTCATGGCTTTCCCCAACAGCTAAGCCACCGATGGAATAGCCTGGGAAGTTCATGCTGACTAAATCTTGAGCAGACTGACGGCGCAAGTCTTCAAATCCAGCCCCTTGGACAATCCCGAAAAGACCTTGATCATGAGGGCGACGGTGAGCCTTTAGGCCACGTTCTGCCCAACGACTGGTCCGTTCGATTGATTTTTTCACATAATCATAGGGCTGATAGAACTGAGGGCATTCATCAAAGGACATCATGATGTCGCTTCCTAGATTGTTTTGGATGGAGATGGCCTTTTCTGGAGAGAGGAACATCTTCGAGCCGTTGAGGTGGTTTTTAAAGGTTACCCCTTCTTCGGTGATGTTGCGGGTATCCGCTAATGAATAGACCTGGAAGCCTCCACTATCTGTCAAAATCGGCTGGTCCCAGTTCATGAACTGGTGCAGTCCTCCTGCTTTTTGCGACCAAGTCGTCCCCGGACGAAGCCAGAGATGGTAGGTGTTGGCCAAGATAATGCCGGAACCCATTTCCTTGAGTTCTTCTGGCGATTGGGTCTTAACGGTTGCCTGAGTCCCTACAGGCATAAACATTGGGGTTGGGAAGGTCCCGTGAGGGGTGATAATTTCTCCCAGACGAGCACCTGTATGCTTTTCTTTTTTGATTAATCGATATTGAATCGGTGAATCTGTCATGGTTACCTCCGTACTGGGAAAAACAGTCCCAGCCTTCTTATTCCTGTCACAGTTTTCCTGTGAGCACCTGTACGATTGTACCAAATTTTACCTGCTCTGTCACGGACTTATGTTATAATAAAAAGTACTACTATGAAGAGAGTGTCATCTATGAACCTTAAATTGATTCGCCTCCGGGCACGTACCATACAAGTCCAGCAACCGGGCTTAGCTATCCTTTTTGCTCTTCCGGTCCTGTTGACCATTCTTGCTAACTTTCTCTTAAGCGGGCAAGATCTGGTCGATCTACTACCAGATATGACCTTGCAGCAAGCAAGTATCTACATGATCCAGCGGCAGCTCTTTTCCTTCTGTCGTCTCCTTTGTCATCTCCATTTTAGTGGTCGGTGCGACTTTTTAGCTATTTAGATACGATTAATCCCAAGATCGAACACCGAACACGCGTCTTAGATATCTTTAAACAAGATCGCTTTTACCTCTGTATTTGCCACCTTGATCTTGAAGCAAGTCGTCCTCTTTTTATGGGGACTCATCCTCTATGTGGGGAGTCTCATCAGCACCTACGCCAGCATTCGATTTTTTTGGCGATCTACGATAAGGTGAGCAACCCTAGCACTCTGAGTGCTTCCAGTCCTGAATTCCAATCTCTCATGCAACAAATGCCTCTGATGACTGCTGGTGTCGTACTTGGCCTGATTGGCCTCCTCTTTTACCTGCCACAATACTACAGTCTCAGCTTGGTCGAATTGATCCTCTATGAGCAATTACGAGACGGCGACTACAAGGGAGCCTTTGGAGTCCTTCGCCAAAGTCGTGAAACCATGAAAGGGTTCCGCAGCAATCGCTTGGTGCTCGATCTAACCTTGATTGGTTGGTACTTCTTGAATTACTTCACGCGCGATGTCATCGGCTTTTATACCATGCCTTACTTTATCAACTGCCAAATTGCCTTTTATGATCAAATCAAGCAGATCAAACAAGGGCCGCGCCATTTTACAGGCCATCCAAGCCATGAAACTGAATAAGAGTAAGAAGAAAACCCCAGCAAGCTGGGGTTTTCTTCTATGATCAATTGTTTATCATTTATAAACCGTATAGGGAGTCTCCTAAGATCAGTCAGGGTGTGTTCCCGTTTGATACAGCGGTTCATGACGATATCTTCTCGTCCAGCTCCACGAAGGATTTCTTCTGCTTCTTGATTTTTCCAGCTCCCAATTGTGCCCAGAAAATTTTTCGCATCCGTCTCAATAAAATCACGTGCCACATCTGGTAAAAACTCACTGCGACGGTATACATCGACGATATCTACTGGGAAAGGAATCTCCTGCAAGCTAGCATACACCGTTTCTCCAAGAATCTGGCCACCAGCTGCACGAGGGTTGACAGGAATAATCCGATAGCCCCGCTCTTGCATCTCCTTGCTGACACGATGACTGGTCGTGTCTTCACGATCAGATAATCCAACTACAGCGATGATCTTGCTGGTTTCTAGGTAATGTTTGATAATGCCATCACTAGGATTGCGAAATGAATAAGCCATAAGAATCTCCTTTTGTATGCGTTTCCTTTCTTTAAATAGTATAACAATACGGAAGGCATTGCAAGTGTTTGTCAGTTAAAAGCGGTAGGAAACTGAAAAGTCTCCTACCGCTTTCTGTTTTGAACAAACTCGACTTCCATTTTATTTGGCTTCATACCATGTTTTGCCTTCGTTCTCATCAGCTTCCAGTGGTACTGCAAGTTCAATAGCGGATTCCATGGTCTCTTTGACGAGTTCTTTGATCGCTGCCAGTTCATCACTTGGTACTTGCAGAACGATTTCATCGTGCACCTGAAGAAGCATCTTGGTCTTGTATGCTCCTCTTTCTAGCGCTTGGTCCAAGTGGATCATGGCAATTTTCAAGATATCTGCTGCAGATCCTTGGATGGGTGAGTTGATAGCTGTCCGCTCCGCAAAGCCTCGAACATTGAAGTTGCGAGAATTGATATCTGGAATCTCCCGACGACGCTTGAAGAGGGTCTCCACATAGCCTTTATCACGCGCTTCCCGTACCACTCTCTCCATATAGTCCTTGATGCCAGGGTAGCGTTCGAAGTAGGTCTCAATGTAGGCCTTGGCTTCTTTTCGACTGATCCCTAGGTTGTTAGACAGTCCAAAGTCGGAAATTCCATAAACCACACCGAAGTTTACTGCTTTTGCATTGCGACGGTCGTTCGGCGTCACATCTTCTGGTTTTTCAATATTGAAAACTCGCATAGCAGTCGATGTATGGATATCTGCCCCCATGTTTAAAAGGCATCAATCAAATGCTCATCTCCCGAAATATGGGCCAAGACACGCAATTCTATTTGTGAATAGTCCGAACTCAACAAGACACTGTTTTTCCTCTTCTGGGACAAAGGCCTTGCGAATGAGACGACCTTGTTCCAAACGGACAGGAATGTTTTTGCAGGTTGGGATCCACGCTGGACAAACGGCCTGTCTGCGTCAAATCCTGTACATAGCGGGTATGGATCTTCCCATCTTCCAAAAATCCAATCTTGAAGACCGATGACATAGGGTCGACTGGATCTTAGCAATTTGGCGGTATTCAAGAATCTTAGACACAATCGGTGCAATTGGAGCCAGGCGTTCCAAGACATCAACGGCTGTTGAATAGCCGGTTTTGGTCTTCTTAGTATATTCAAGAGGAGTTCCAATTTTTTTCAAAGAGGATGACCCCCAATTGTTTTTGGAGAATTGATATTAAACTCTTCTCCTGCAAGCTCGTAGATTTCTTGGGTCAAGCGCTCCAAGACCACTTCGTTTTTCCACCTGCATGTCTTCTAGGGTCTGGCGCTCTACCTTGATCCCCGCGATTTCCATCTTGGCCAAAACAGCTGCTAGTGGTTGCTCCATATCATAGAGCAAATCTAGCTGGTCATGGGCTTGCAACTGCTCCACCATGGGCTCTTCGGTATCCAGTAGAACAGCGACTTTCCGTGCCAAATGCTCTAATAGGACCGCCCTTTTTCTGGGATAGCTTTTTTGGCTCCCTTGCCATAAACGACTTCGTCCAGCGGTAGCGCAATCTGACTATAGAGACTCGCAATGGTTGAAATTTCATTGTCCTCTACGGTCGACAAGAGATACTTGGCCAATCGACTGTCAAACGCGGGATTTTGAAGGGTAATGCCCAAGTGGCTGAGCAAGACCTTGGCCCGCTTGAAGTCATAGACCTTGAGGGGCGTTTTTTCGAGAAATTCTTTGAAAATCGGTGTTTGTAAAAGACCAGTATCTGTACTCGCGTAGAGCTGACCTTTCGGTCCCCCATGCGAAAACCGATGATGGGTTCCGTATGGTAATTGTCCCCAAAAAAATCTCAAAATGGAAGAAACTATCTTCCGTGAGCATATCTGAAGTGACTTGCTCGACTTCTGTATAGTCAATAGCTACAGGAGCTGCTTCTTCTCCACTGAGATCCAAGGCCTGACGGAGTTGCTTGAAGCCCATCTCCTCATAAAACTTGGCGAGATTTTCTAGATGAGGGCCCGTATAGGTGATATCGTCCAGCCCAATTTCAATGGGAGCATTGGTATCGATGGTTGCGAGAGTCTTAGACAGATAGGCCTGCTCCTTGTCGTTGATGAGGTTTTCCTTCATCTTAGAAGCCTTCATCTCGTCGATATGCTCGTAAATGCCATCGAGAGAGCCGTACTCTAGGAGTAGTTTGATCCCGGTCTTTTCTCCGATCTTGGTGACACCCGGGATATTATCCGACTTATCTCCCATCAAGGCCTTGAGGTCGATAAATTGCTCTGGTGTCAGACCCATTTTTTCTTTGAGATAGGCTGGAGTGAATTCCTCAAACTCTGCTACCCCTTTTTTGGAGATTTCAACCACCGTATTGTCATCTGTCAGCTGGATCAAATCCTTATCCCCAGAGACAATGGTCACATCAAATGGCACCGAGGTAGTTTCTGCCATCTTATCTAGCGTTCCAATAATATCATCCGCTTCATACTGGGCCAGCTCATAATGGCGGATTCCCAAATGATCCAGTTGCTCACGAATGAAAGGAAACTGCTCGCGGAACTCATCTGGAGTTTTTGCACGGCCCCCTTTGTAGTCGGCATACATCTCCGTCCGAAAAGTCGTCTTTCCTGCATCAAAAGCAACGAGGACATGGGTTGGTTGGATGCGCTCCAAGAGATGGCTCAACATGAGGTTAAAGCCATAGACCGCATTGGTATGCAGACCATTGGCATTTTTGAAGCGATCAATTTGATTATAGAGTGCGAAAAAGGCACGAAAAGCGACGGAAGACCCGTCGATGAGTAGTAATTTATTCTTTTTTTCCATAGGCCTATTATACCACGAATCACAAGGTCTCTGGTACATAAAAACTCTACCCTTTCGGGTAGAGACTTCTTTAGGAGTTTCTTATGAAAAAAATGAAGAGAAGTGTTTATTCGCCGTAACAAGAACCTTGTTGTGGCAATTTCTTAAAGCGTTTTGGATAATTAACTGAGATTTTTCATTTTCTGTACCTCATTTCTTATTGGATGAGTACAGTATACAAGAGAAACCTAAACGATTCCTTATAGAAAGCTTCAAGAAAACTAAAAGCTGAGGCGCAAAACACGCGGTTGTTTTTTCCTACAAGCTGGTAACTGAAGATGAAGCCCTGTCTCATCTTGGCTCCAAGAAAAGAGCTGACTTTCTCCAAGGAGCTCTAGCTTTTGAATGCGCGCATGAAGAATTCTCGGTTGCTTGAGATCATAGGCGAGAGACAGCAAGGTCAGCTCTTCCGTCCTTCCACTTGGTTCCAGCTGGATAGCATAAAGCAAAGCCTTCACGCATGGTATAGCGGAAATCTTGGCTGGTATAGAGTGGCGCTTCCCGTCTGAGAAGGAACCTTCCTGGGCCTCGGTCGGTCCGTCCGATGACACCCGCCAAGGCCGACTCTGATAAATAGCTTCTCCATTTACCGCCAGCCAGTCCCCGATCTCTGTGAGGATGTCTTGGTCTTGCTCAGGGATCGTGCCATCTGCCTTGGGTCCAATATTGAGCAGAAGATTGCCATTTTTTTGGCCACAACATCAACTAAATTTTGTAGCAATTCCTTACTGGTCTTGTAGGCTAGATCCTGGGTATAGCACCAAGAATTACGGGCGATCGCGGTATCCATTTGCCACGGAAAGGCTTGCAGTCTCTCCGTATCCTCCCCGCTCCATCTCAACGATTCCTGAACCGAAAGGGAGGGCGTCCTGTTTGTAACAAACAGCCACCTTGCGATCCTCTTGTGCTGCTAGATTGTAATAATAAGCCAAAAAAAGCGCATCAAGTAGGGACGGAAACTCTCATGCTGGATCCACCAGTCAAAATAAAGGAGCTCTGGCTGGTAGTCCCGCACCAGTTCACAGGTTCGCAAACAGCCAATCTTCCAAGAATTCTTTGCTTGGATAAGGCTTGAAGTCAGATCAAAATGATCCTTTGGCTCTGGCTCCGCTGGCCAATAAAGGCTGTCTCTTGGGACTTCTTGCGGAATGTCACTAGTGAATTCCTTGCCATGTGAAAAGAAAAACTGGTGTTCTGCCCGGTGAGAGGACGTACAGAAGTGCAGGCCACGTTTTTCTGCTTCCTTCCTCAGCTCTCCTAAGACATCTCGTCTCGGCCCCATTTCTAAACTATTATAAGGCGAGAGAGTAGAGGCATACATCTGAAAACCATCGTGGTGCTCCGCAACTGGAAAAAGATACTGGGCTCCCGCTTTTTTTGAAAGAGATCCAGCCAAGATGCCGGATCAAAGCGATCGGCTGTAAAAAGAGGAATGAGATCCTTGTAGCCAAAGCTGGCCTGGTCTCCAAAATGCTCTCGATGATAGTCATAGCAAGGATTCCCTTGGATATACATATTTCGCGAATACCATTCCGAACCAAAGGCAGGTACACTGTAGACGCCCCAGTGGATAAACATTCCAAATTTGGCATCTCGATACCAATCTGGACAGACTTGATGGCTAAGAGAGTCCCAGGTTGGTTCAAAAGGACCTGACTGGATGACTTGATCAATCTCTTCAAGGCTTATCATTCTCTTCTCCTCTTTTCTTGTTACTACCTCTATTGTAACGAGAAAACCTCGTTTGTAAAGACCAACGAGGGGAATGTTTAAAATAGTAGACAAAGAGCTTGATCTAGGAGAATCAAGCTGATGATGAATGGAATGAAGCTTCTAGCCCTTCACTGCTTGAGAAATAAAACGAGCGATGGCGTCTGTCTCCCCTTGGTGGAGAGCCTTAACGATTTTGGACCCCACAATAACCCCATCTGAGACCTTGTTGAAACGGTGAACATCCTCCATGCTGAAACTCCAAAACCTGTTAAAACAGGAATGGACGCTATTTCATGTAATTGGGCCAAGTGGTGATCCAAATCATCTCGATAGCTACCAGCTTTCCCCGTCACTCCATTGACAGCAACGGCATAGATAAATCCTTCTGCATCTTGGATCAATTTCTTCTGGCGCTCGATTCCTGTGGTTAAGCTCACTAGTGGCACCAAAGCGATGTCTTTATCCGCTAATAGAGGCTCTACCAGATCCGCATGCTCATGAGGAAGATCCGGAATAATCACTCCCTTTGACCGCTGTTCCTTCTACATCTCTAAAGAAGTTTTCAAGCCCATATTGGAACAAGGGGTTGAAATAGGTCATGATGACCAAAGGAACACTTGTCTCCAGACGCTGGATCGTTTGCACCAGTTCCTCTGTTGTCGTCCCATGGGCTAAACTTCGTAGTCCCTGCCTCTTCAATCACAGGGACCATCTGCCACCGGATCCGAAAAAAAGGAATGCCAACCTCAATAGCTGAGACACCAAGCTCCTCCAAAAATTGGATGGTTTCCTGCAAACCTGCCAAGCCTTTTTCATGATCTCCTGCCATAATATAAGGAACAAAGATCCCTTGCTGCTGGTCTTTCAGCTTTTGTAAATGCTCTGTTAAGGTCTTTCCCATCTTACTCTCCTCTCTCTTGTTCTAGGCGGTCTTTGACTTGTACCACATCTTTATCCCCACGACCTGATAAGCAAACGATCATGGATTTTTCAGGCCCCATCTCCTTAGCCAATTTCACCGCATAGGCGATAGCGTGGCTCGATTCCAGAGCTGGAATGATTCCTTCTACTTTCGAAAGCAATTGAAAGGCTTCTAGGGCTTCTTTGTCTGTCACAGGCACATAGGTTGCCCGCTTGATGTCATGGAAATAAGAATGCTCTGGCCCAATCCCTGGATAATCGAGACCTGCTGAAATCGAGAAAGCTTCTAAAATCTGTCCATGCGCATCCTGTAAACACATCCATCAAGGCGCCGTGAAGGACTCCCGGACGCCCCTTGGTCAAGGTTGCTGCATGCTGGTCTGTATCTACTCCAAGCCCAGCAGCTTCTGCCCCATACATGGCAACAGAGGCATCCTCAACAAAAGGATAAAAGAGGCCAATGGCGTTCGATCCGCCTCCTACACAGGCTAAGACGGCATCTGGTAGCGCACCATCATTTTGCTCTGCAAATTGGCGTTTGGCTTCTCGACCAATGACACTTTGAAAATCACGGACAATTTCTGGGAATGGGTGAGGTCCTAGAGCAGACCCCATGATATAGTGGGTATCCTCCACATTTGCTACCCAGGCTCTAAGGGCAGCATTGACCGCATCCTTGAGAACACGTGACCCATCTGTTACTGATTGAACCTTGGCGCCCAACAACTCCATCCGAAAGACATTGAGGGCTTGGCGTTTGACATCTTCTTCCCCCATGTAGATGGTGCATTCCATATCAAATAAAGCAGCTGCCGTTGCCGTTGCAACACCGTGCTGTCCGGCCCCTGTTTCTGCGATGATCTTCTTTTTGCCCATCCGGTGTGCCAATAAAACCTGTCCTAGGGCATTATTAATTTTATGAGCCCCTGTGTGGTTGAGGTCTTCTCTTTTAAGAAAGATCTTGGCTCCACCGACATACTTGGTAAGATTTTTAGCGTAATAGAGCGGTGTTTCCCGACCGACATATTGTTTCAGAAGCTGATCCAATTCTGCTTGAAAAGAAGGATCTGCTTGACTTTCTCTGTAGGCTTCTTCTAATTCTAAAACTGCTGTCATCAAGGTTTCAGGGACAAATCGTCCCCCGAACCGCCCGTAAAATCCGTTTTGATCTGGTTGTTTATATGCCATGCTTGACCCTTTCTATAAATCGTTTTATCTTTTCTTGATCTTTTATTCCATTTGTCTCGACCCCACTGGATACATCCACCGCATAAGGATGAAAAGAAGCGAATAGCATCTGCTACATTATCTTCCGTCAAGCCCTCCCTGCAATAAAGAAGGGCTTTGTGAAAGTTTTTGGGTTTCGAGTTCTTGCCAGTTAAAAGGTCTCCCACTTCCTGCTACAGGAGCATCAAAGAGCAGATAATCGGCACCGGTCTCAGGAAGAGTCGCGTCTTTTCCCCACTTGAACAGCGCGAATCGTCTGTTGGGGAAGGTCTTGCAAGATGGTTTCATCCATCGGTCCCATGCACTTGTATCAGGTCCAAGCCCACAACTTGGCAAGCTTGCTCCACTTCTTCTCTTTGTGGTGATACAAAAACACCGACTTTTTGAACCCCCTTTGGAATCCCTGTAGCCAACTGCCGAGCTTGCTCCAGCGTCACTTGCCGTTTGCTTGGTGCAAAGACAAAACCAATGTAGTCCGCACCGGCCTCAACAGCTGTCTGGACAGCTTCCGGAGTGGACAATCCGCAAATTTTAACCTTTGTCAATCTGCAACTCCTTTACTTTTTCAGCCACATTGTCTGCCTTCATGAGGGCTGTCCCAACGAGAATGCCATTAAAATAAGGAGCCAGCATGCGCGCGTCTGCTGCTGTGAAAATAGCAGACTCAGAGATGTAAACCGGTTCTTGTTCAAAAGCTGGTCGCCAATTCAAGGCTAGTATGAAGATCAGTCTCAAAGGTCACCAAGTTGCGATTATTGACCCCGATGATCTGAGCCCCAATCCGGTGAGCGACCTCTAGTTCTGTCAGATTATGAGTCTCCACCAAGACCTCCAGGCCAAGATGGGTCGCAAACTCATAGAGTTCTTTCAGACGAGTCTCTGATAAGGCTGCAACTATCAACAAGATCACGGTTGCCCCTGCGTTTCGCGCCCGAATCAGTTGCTTTTTCATCCACAATGAAATCTTTGTTGAGGGTGGGGATACGTACTTGACTAGATATTTCCCGGAGATACTCGATACTGCCCTTGAAAAACACTTCATCGGTCAAGACAGAAATCATCACGGCCCCATTTTCTTCGTAAGTCTTAGCCTGCGCGACGATATCCACATCGACATGAATATCTCCCAGACTCGGACTAGCCTTTTTCACTTCCGCAATAACCTGAAGCTTTTCTGGATGACTCTTTAGGTAATCATACAGGCGGTAGGTCTCGCGCAAAGGTTGGAGTTCCTCTTCTTTCATCACAGCCACTTCACGCGCCTTTTCCTTTAGAATCTTTGGCAAGAATTCTTGACTCATTTTTGATACTCCTGTAATAATCTCAATTTCTCAAGGGCGGCCCCACTGGCAATCACTTCACGTGCCAAGGCAATCCCCTCCTTGATAGAATCTACCTTGCCGTTGGCATAAAAACCAAGGCCAGCATTCAAGACAGTCACCTCTAAGAAGGGACTTGCTTCATTCTCCAAGACGCTGAGCAAAATTTCCGCATTGCGTTTGGCGTCTCCACCTCGTACTTGATCAATTTCAATGCGCTCCATTCCGATATCTTCTGGTTGAAAGCTGGATAAGGTAACCTGTCCATTTTCCAGAATAGCGAGCTGGTTTTCTCCATCAAGGCCTGCCTCATCCAAACCTTGTGGACCACTCACTACCACTGCGCGTTTTCGACCTAAATTCTTTAGAATCTCTGCCGTACTTTCCAGCATATCCGGACGACTGGTTCCCAATAGCTGGGTTTCTAGAGGAATCGGATTGATAAGAGGACCAGTTAAGTTCATCACCGTTGGAACCCCTAATGCCAAGCGAGCGGGCATAATATAGCGCATGCCAGGATGCAGATTTTTTTGGCAAATAGGAAGACAATTCCCCGCCTTTTTCAAACACTCGTCCCAAGTCTTCTGGACCCAAATCAAGGTTAATCCCTAGAGCTTCTAGCACATCCGCAGAACCAGATTTAGAAGAGATCGAACGATTTCCGTGTTTCGCCATCTTGATGCCCACCACCAGCAAGGACGAAGGCAGCTGTTGTTGAAATATTGAAACTATACGAACGATCGCCCCCCGTTCCACAATTGTCCATTGCTCCTTGAACTTCTGTAGGAATAGCGACTGCATAGGCCTGCATCACTTTTGCAATAGCCGTCCGCTCTTCAACCGTTTCTCCCTTCATTTTGAGACCTAGAAGAAGGGCCGTCACCTGTGCTTCTGAAGCACGACCAGCAACGACTTCCTCCATGGCAGCTTCTAACTCTGCACTGGTTAGATCCATTCCTTCCGCTACTTTTTGCAAGCACTTGTTTCATCTTCCGCTCCTTGACTAGTTTGACAAAATTTTTCGATGGTCTTGAGCCCATCTGGCGTCCGATACTTTCTGGATGGTATTGAAAACCATAAATCGGTAAGCTACGGTGTTGAATTCCCCATAATCGCTTGATCATCCGTCGTCCGAGAGGTAATGACAAAAATCCTCTGGCATGTCTTCAATCGTCAGCGAATGGTAGCGCATGACTGGGACTTCTTTTGCGACACCCGCGTATAGCGGAGAGGGAGCTTCTAGCTGGATCTGGCTTTGTTTGCCATGCATGACCTGTGGAGCCAATCCCAAGCGCCCTCCAAAAACTTCCGCAATCGCTTGATGCCCCAAGCAAATCCCCAAGATTGGTTTGACCCCTGCAAAATCTCGGATCATCTCCTCCATCTTGCCCGCATCCTTTGGCCAACCTGGACCTGGAGAAAAGACCAAGGCATCTGCTTCTTGGGCAACTTGGTACAAATCCGGATCATCATTTCGAAGCACCTGGACCTCATCAAATTTTCCGATATACTGTGCTAAATTGTAGGTAAATGAATCGTAATTATCGACTAATAAAATCATCCTTCTTCTCCAATCCTTGTCATTGATTTTGCCTTATTGACGGTTTCTTGGTATTCATTTTCAGCGATCGAATCATAAACGATTCCTGCTCCTGCCTGCACATAAGCCTTCTTATTTTTGAGGATCATGGTTCGAATCGCAATAGCAAAATCGAGATCTCCCGTCACAGAGAGATAGCCAATAGCACCTGCGTAGACTCCTCGTTTCTCTTTTTCTGCCTCATAGATTCGCTTCATGGCTCGAATCTTGGGAGCACCCGAAACGGTCCCCGCTGGAAGAGTTGCCTTCAGAGCCTCAATGGAGGCTAGTCCAGGAAGTAATTGACCCTTGACTACACTCGTCAGGTGCATGACATAACGGAAGAATTCCACTTCCATATATTTGGTCACTTCAACTGACCCATTTTGAGCGATACGACCAATATCGTTTCGCCCTAGATCCACCAACATCCGGTGTTCTGCGACTTCTTTTGGATCCCCTGCCAAATCAGCTGCCAATTGCCGATCAGCCTCTTCATCGATCCCTCTGGGACGCGTGCCCGCAATGGGATTGGTTGTCACCACTCGATCCTTGACCGACACCAGACTTTCTGGACTAGCACCGATAATTTGGTACTCCCCAAAATCATAAAAGTAGAGATAATTCGAAGGGTTGGTCACGCGCAAATTGCGGTAATAATCTATGGTTTTCCTGAAAAATCAGCTGAAAAACGTTGACTGAGCACGCATTGGAACATATCTCCTTTTCGAATATAGTCCCGCGCTAGAGCCACCATTTCCTCAAACTCTTTTTTGCTCCAAATGATTGTGGAAATGAAGCGCATGCAGAGTCCTTGTCCTGAAACTCTTCTTTTGCAGGTCTTGCCAATTGTGCTAATACTTGCTCCAAGCTCGACGCTTGCTCTGCTTCACTCCGTCCACTATAGAGGTTCTCTTCCACCACATAGACCTTTTCCTTTTTGTGATCAAAAATCACATAGCTTTCATATAAGAAAAAGTGAAGATCTGGTGTGCCGATCGTATCTTCCGGAATGGAACCAATGTTCTCATAGAGACCAATCAAGTCATAGCCGACAAATCCAATCGCCCCACCGTTAAAAGGGAGTTCTTCTGAAGTTTTCGTTTTTGACCGTGATGCGATTCAAAAAGTCAAAGGATCCTCTTCGACAATTTGATCATTGTAATAGAGGACGCCATTTTCAAACTTGACTTCACTGACTGGCCGATAGGCTACAATTGAAAAAAACGCGCATTCTCTTTTTTCACGAGGGATCGACTCAAGATCATTTTTATGGGGCGCATCCAAACGCATATAAGCCAAAATTGGACTCAACACATCAGCAGATAAAACTTTTTTTCATATCAGAAACCTCTCTTTTAGAACTCTTTTTATTCTAATGAATTCAGACGCACCTTTGCTTGCTAAGGCGATCAAAGGGTATCCCATCGCTCTGTTTGCGCTTTTGGGATCAATGTGCCTAAGCTCGCTTCGCTTGCTAAGGCACATGAAAAAGCCCCTCACAAAAAAACTGTGTGAGGGCGTAGTGTCCGCAGTGCCACCTCTTTTATAGGGAAAAAAATAGCTGGTCTTTCCCTACATCTCTATCTCCTCTATCAAGGAGTTGCACGGTAAGGGGTGCCAACCGAATTCACATGGGTTAGAATTCATTGATCATAACAGTCCAATTTTCATCAGTCGCTATTGCTTGTTCACAATTCCCACAAGCTCCCTGAAAATAGCTGACTCATTACTTTTCTGTTGCTACCATTATAACCCTTTTTCTTAGAAAGTCAATAAAATTTTTAGTCTTTTTTTATACTTTTTTCTACACTTATTTAATAAAATCAGCTCAAAGAGCCCTAGCGACCCGTCCTTTTTTTATCCCAACAATAGGATACTCAACAAAGCCAAAATTGCAGGACCACCTTGGGTCAAGATAATCTTTTTATTGGCTGTCATCGCACCGTAGGCTGCAGCTCCAATAATAAAAAGCACAAAAATTGTAACAACTTCACTATTTTTAGAGACAAACAATCCATACAAGAGGAAGACACCAATCAAGGCATTGTATATCCCTTGATTCTTAAATAAAGAGGTCACAGATGGGCGAGCGAGTTCTTCTTTATCCATGTTGAAAAACCCGACTTGTGGTATCAGATGTGGTTCTGATGCTCTCAAATAAAAAAATATACAAATGCTCCAGTGCAGCAAGACTTGCTAAAATAATCGTCAGTAATGACATCGTAGATTCTCCTTTTTATTCAACTGTTATTTGTTCAATGCCAGATACTAATTTGTCCAGCAGGTAAGAAAATTGCTCTTGTTCTTGAGCAGTCAAAATCCGACTCATCTGTTCTTTCACCGCCACATGATGGCGAGGGGATGTTTGACCAAACGATTATAGGCCGTATCCGTCAAATGAATTAAGATTTCCCGCTGGTTCTTTGGATTTCGACTCCGATGGACAAATCCTTCCTTTTTCTAAATATTTTTGAAATGCCGGGTTAAAAGCCGCTGGATCAATCTGCAAGCGCTCCTGAACCGCGATCTGATTGCAAGGCGCTTGTTCTAATAAATCCTGCAAGATTTGGTAACGTGTTAAGCTAATCCCTAGGCGCTTTTTCAAAAGAGTTGCGTAGTTGATTGATCTGCCAAGCGTAGTTGGTAGAGCAAATCATTTATTTCTGCCATGTTCCTTCCTCTATTCATTTTTTTGATAAATCAATAATTGACTAATCAATTATAAAATATTTCATATCCTCTTGCAAGAAAAAGAGCTTGCACTGTTTTTTCGCACAAAAAAAGCCGCCTGATTTGGCGACTCTTAGGGAGATTATTATGAAAAAGAAAAGTTTTAGGATTTTTTTCTAAACAAAGTTAGGAGGTCTTTGTTTATGCTTCTATTATAGCGGACATTTCTTAAAGAAAGCTTACGACTTTATTTCAAAATGAAAACAAATTCTTTACAGATTCTTTTCAGCGTTTAAAATAGCTGGGATATCTAGTAAGGTGTTCATCTGATGATTGCCTTGATAGTCAGACGTCAAGAAATTGATACTCTGAATCTGGCTATTTCTTGCAAAGTCAATATCCAGGCTCCGATCCCCAATATAGTAGGTATTTTTCTGGCTCCAAGCCCGTACTTCTCCATCAGATACATGGCAGCTTCTGGGTCAGGCTTGCGAGAAAAACCACTTTGACTGGTCAAAATCTCTGTAAAAAAAGATTCCAAACCCAAGTCCCGCAGGATGACAAAGGCATTCTCTCCCTTATGGGTATAGACAAACTGCTCAATTCCAGCTTCTTGTCCCCAAGATAGGATATCACGCGCCCCATCCATCAGAAGGACCTGGGCATTTTTCTCCGCTAGACTTTCTGCTCGGCGATGATTCAAGTCCGTCACATCCAGATGATACTCCTCCGCCACGGCTACTAAAAGATCTTGAACCGAATGCTTCAAGATGAAATCTTTAATGCTGGCTCGGTCAAACGGAAGCTGATAAGTTGCATAGGTCTCCTCAAGACCTGCTAGAATAGCATCATAGGAATCCAGCAAGGTTCCGTCCAAATCCCAAATAAAGGCTCGTTTTTGTCATTTTTCTTCTCCTACTTTTTCGTCTATAAAGTTGACTCAAAAAAATAGCCAACGGAAAACCATTGTCGAGCAGCGTCCCCGTCCAGACCCCTGGAAGGCCAAAGCCAAGGGTTACTCCAAGCAGATAACCGGCTCCAATTCGAATGACCCACATGCCAATCGTCGTTGCATAAAATGGAAGTTTCCCATTTCCCAAGCCTTGCCAAACAGCTGTATAGATGACCGTTCCTGCTGTAAACGGTGTTCCCTAACAAAGAAAAAGAGGACAACCGATAAACTAGCTTCTACTGCTTTTTGTATCTTGTGTGTAGAGATGGGTCAGAAGAGTGCCCCTCAAAAAAAGATTCCCAAGGCAATGGGTAACATTAATACAAAGGACAAGCAGTAAGACTGCTTTCGAAGGCGGGCAATCTGCTCAAGATCACCTTCACCCAGGCTCCGTGCTACGAGCATGACCGTCGCTGTGGCCACTCCCAAACACAGGCATGTAGTTAAACTGGGTCAAGGGTCTCTCCGATAGCATTTCCTGCGACTGCCTCGGTCCCAAAAAGCAACCACGATCGCAATGATTACCACATCTCCAGCCCGCATCATCAGCCGCTCTCCGGCAGCTGGAAGTGCTAAGTTCAAGAGCTTACGATCCAATCCCCAACGAAGGGGTGCAAAAGGGTAGCTGGACCTTTTGCCACAAGAGGATGACGCCCACCAGACGGGCCAGCACCGTCCCCAAAGCTGCTCCAACAATGCCCCAACCAAAAAGGAAAATAGCCACAGAGGAGAACAGAGCGTTTAATAGATTGGTCAACAGGCTCACATACATAGGAATACGTGGATTGTTGGCCACCCGAACCAAGGAGCCCAAGGTCGTCATCAATCCTAAGAGAACTATGGTCCCGCCAACCAAGGAAAGGTAAATCCCCCCGCTTTCGGCTACTGCAGCTTCAGTCCCCAACAGCGAAATCATCTGGCGTCCAAATAACAGCGAAGCCCCTCCTAAGAGAGCACTCAACAGTAAGGTCACCTTCAGTGACTCTGTCGCATGGTAGGCAATATTTTCTTGATTTTTTTCACCCAAGCTTTTGGACATGACACTGGCAACTGCCGCACCCAGTGCCAAAAAGATAGCCTGATAGATGGTGATGATGATTCCTGCGACGGAAACACCTGAAATGGCAATCAAGCCCAGGTGAGCCACTAAATAAGAGTCCACCATGCCCATCAGCATTTGTAAGAAATTTTTCACCCATGGCAGGAAGGGCGATGTTTAAGATTTTTTTGTATGAATTCATGCGTATATAAAAGAGCCAAACGGCTCTTTTTGATCTTTCTAATACAGAGAATTAAAGTCCCAAGTAGTCTTCTACGGCTGCTTGCATGTCTTTGGCTGCCACGCTTGTACGATGGCGAACCGGTGCAGTTTCAAGGCCGTCTACAGCCGGTGGCACAGGAACACCTGAGATGTGTGTAATTTAGCCAAGGCTTCGAAATCACCTAGACCTGTCTCGCCCGTCACCGCTTCTACTGCCACAACTGGGAATTTATAAGGACTTGCTGTAGAGGCAATGACTGTTTTAGCAGTATCTCCTGTTTGGCTCCGGTATTTTTGATAAACGGCTGATGCTACGGCTGTATGAGGGTCTTCGATGTAATCAGACGCTTCATAGACCCGCTTGATCTCTGCAGCAGTTTCTGCTTCATCTGCGTATGCAGCCGCAAACAAATCTAAGATGTCTGCATCAAAGTTGGACAATTGGTACTGACCTGTTGCAACAAGGCTTTCCATCAATTCTTTGGTCTTTGTGGCATCATTGCCTACCAAGTGGAAAATCAAGCGTTCCAAGTTTGAAGAGACCAAAATATCCATCGATGGACTAGTGGTCACCTTGAACTCACGTTTCTTATCATAGACATGTGTTTTGAAGAAGTCTGTCAAGACATTGTTTTCATTTGACGCACAGATCAATTTTCCCAACTGGAAGACCGATTTGTTTGGCATAGAAAGCTGCCAAGATATTTCCAAAGTTTCCTGTTGGAACAGTGAAATTGACTTTTTCTCCCGCTGTGATTTGGCCTGTCTTCACCAATTGCGCATAGGCGTATACGTAATAGACAACCTGAGGCACCAAACGACCAATGTTCATAGAGTTGGCTGATGAAAATTGCATCTTGTTGGCTGCTAATTTTTTTCACGAAGCGCCACATCATTGAACATGTGTTTGACATTGGTTTGGGCATCGTCAAAGTTTCCATCGATGGCGATGACATGGGTATTGTCTCCAGTCTGAGTCGTCATTTGCAATTCTTGCACCTTGCTGACACCATCTTTTGGATAAAAGACAATGATCTCTGTCCCTGGAACATCTGCAAAACCTGCCATGGCAGCTTTACCAGTATCTCCAGAAGTCGCCGTCAAGATGACAATTTTATTTTTCCAAACCGTGCTTTTTAGCTGCTGTTGTCATAAAGTAAGGCAAGATCGACAAAGCCATATCTTTAAAGGCAATGGTGGAACCATGGAAGAGTTCCAAGTTGTATTGTCCATCGAGTTTGACAAGAGGAGCAATAGCCGGGGTATCAAACTTGCTGTCATAAGCATGAGAAATACAGTAGTCCAACTCCTCTGCTGTAAAGTCGTCCAAAAAGGCTGACAAGACCAGCTTGGCCACTTCTTGGTAAGAAGCGTCTTTGAGGGTATCAAAAATCCAGCTCTACTTGAGGATAAGAGACTGGAGTAAACAAACCGCCATCTGTCGCCAATCCTTGAAGGATGGCTTGACTAGCTGTTACAGTATTTTTTTCATCTCGTGTTGATTGATAAACTAATGTCATGACTGTTTTATTCCTTTACTAGTAGTCTTCTCATTATATCATAAATGTCAGAAAATTTAACGGCTTTTCGCCAAATCTTGGCAAAGGTCGGCAAACAGAAGCTAGATAAAAGAGAGCAGGCGCAACGACTTTGCTCCTACTCCCATGCGAATCTGTTTTTTTCAGGTGTCTGAAAGACTTGATCAAGCCAATCCCAACTCTGCTAAAACAGATGGGAAGTCTTTCTTCAAGCTTTCAAGAGCTACCGTTACTTCTTGACGAGTTTGGTTATTTTTCACAGTAACTTGACCGCTCTCAACTTCACTACTTCCTAAGGTAATCAAGGCTTTGGCCGCAAAGACATCTGCTGACTTAAATTGTGCCTTGAGCTTGCGTCCAAGATAGTCACGTTCTGCCTTGAAACCTTGGATTCGAAGGGCTTGAACCAAGCTAAGCGCTGCTTCATTGACCTCATCTCCTAGGACAGCGATATAGGCATCTAGGCCTGTTTCGATCGGTAATTCAATGCCTTTCTTTTCAAGAACGAGAAGGATCCGTTCCACACCGATACCAAATCCAAAACCAGCTGTCGCAGGGCCACCGAAGTATTCAACCAAACCATCATAGCGACCACCCTGCACAGACTGTCAATTCATTGCCTTCAATTTCTGTAATGAACTCAAAAAAATCGTGTGGTTGTAGTAATCCAAGCCACGCACCATATTGGTATCGATGACATAGGCTACCCCCAAGTCTTCCAACATCCGACGAACCGCATCAAAATGCGCTTGGCTTTCTTCATCAAGATAGTCTAGGATGGAAGGAGCCTGTTCAACCGCCGCCTTGTCTTCTTTTTCTTTTGAATCCAAGACACGAAGCGGATTTTCTTCTAAGCGACGTTGGCTGTCCTTAGACAATTGATCCTTCATTGGCAAGAGGTAATCAATCAAGGCTTGACGATAAGCCTGACGACTAGCAGGGCTTCCCAAGGTGTTCAAGTGCAAGGTCACATTGTCAATTCCCTAGTTCTTTCAGGAATTGCGCTGCCATGGCAATGGTTTCGACATCCGTTGCAGGATTGCTCGATCCAAAGCATTCTACCCCAATTTGGTGGAATTGACGCAAACGACCTGCTTGAGGACGTTCGTAACGGAACATTGGGCCTATGTAATAGAACTTACTTGGTTTTTGTACCTCAGGCGCAAAGAGTTTATTTTTCTACATACGAGCGGACAACAGGAGCTGTTCCTTCTGGACGAAGCGTGATATGACGGTCTCCCTTATCATAGAAGTCATACATTTCTTTGGTAACGATATCCGTCGTATCCCCTACTGAACGGCTGATGACTTCATAATGTTCGAAGATCGGTGTGCGGATTTCATCATAATGGTATCGCGCAAAGACCTTGCGTGCAAAAGCCTTCTACATATTGCCATTTCGCTGAATCGCCAGGAAGGATATCCTGGGTCCCTTTTGGTTTTTTGTAATTTCATAGCCTTCATCCTTTGTCTTACTTTTGCCTCTATTTTACCACAAATTCGAAGAGAAATGGAGACTGGACCGAATTTCCTTCGTTCGACACGTTCAAAATCTCTTTCTCTTCTTGCCTTATAGCCTGAATTATGAGAAAATGGAATCCATACTACACTGAAAGGATCTTGCGATGAGAGGATATCAAAATCAATGACCGCGCCCTGGCACTAGAGAAGTCGTTAATCGAAAAAAATTGGAGCTTGTATTTGATACCGATGTTGAGTTAGATGTCTATAATCTGGGACTGATCTACGAGATCCATCTAGATGAAGCCGGCACTTGCAAGGTGGTTATGACCTTTACCGATACGGCTTGTAGCTGTGCTGAGAGCCTTCCGATCGAAATCGTCGCTCGCCCTAAAAAGAAATCGAGGGATCGAAGATGTCAAGGTCGAAGTGACCTGGTCACCCGCTTGGAAAAATTACACGAATCAGCCGATACGGGCGCATCGCCCTTGGTCTTCCACCACGATAACAATCATTACCATTTTAAGAAACGCAGTCAACTAATGAAGGAAGACCTCTTTGAAATCCGATCCATAATAAATAAACGAGGAACACCAGCTCTGCCATCAGAGTTTGTTCCTCGTTTTTTTATAATGTTTGAAATCCATTCAAACTTTGTTTCACTACCAGAATGGACTAAGCCTCATCAGCTTTTTGGTTCTGGAAGGATTTGATACAACACAATCCCAAGAATGGTTGACGTTGCGACACCAGTGATTTGAAGTCCCACCGAGTCGAAATCATCAAACCACCGATTCCTGATACCAGGATCACACTTGCAATCAAGAGATTCTTTTTATTATCAAAAATTAATCTTGATGTTCAACTAAGATTTTTCAAACCGCTAGCCGCAATATACTCCAAAGAGGGCGATAGACAAATACCATCCCAATACAGCGAGTTGGAATCGAATGCAAAGAGTGCTGATACTTTACCAATAAAGCTCATGACAACCGCAATCACTGCTGCACCTGAGATAACATATACTGAATAGATCTTACTCAAGGGCCATCACCCCGATATTTTCACCCATAAGATGTCACCGGAGGAGCTCCGAAAAATCCTGCAATGATTTGTGCAAACCATCTCCTGTAAGCGTATGGTCCAAAGCCCAGGATCTTGGAAGAAATCTCGACCTCAGTCAGACTATTTCAAGACCATCACGTGACCAAAAGTGCTCTGTCATCGTCACAAAAGGCAATTGGAGCCATGGTCAAAATGGCACTTGGGATACAATTTAAAAACTCATAATTAACAAATGGAATATCAAAGCTTTGGAATTTGGAACCACTTTGCGCTGAAGCTAACTGATGCAAAGTGGACAATCTGTCTGTCAGCAAACCAGACCCAAGATAAGAGAAAAGAGATAACCCACGATTAATCCCTAGCAAAAATAGGAATCACTCCGATAATTTTCTTGCCATACATATTAAAGAGAATAACAGCAAAAGAGTGACCATTGAAATCAGCAGAGCTCATACCGCTGTAGTTTTTCATCGATCATGGTCGCATCGCTCACAGCTGTCTGAGGCAAGACTCAAACCGATCACAATGATAATGGGCCCTACCACAATCGGTGGAAGTACCTTATCAATCCAGGCATTTCCCAGCATACTTTGACAATCAGAGGCCACCAAGAGGTAGACCAAACCACCCGCCATGGCACCTTGGGCAACTGCTGCGATTCCCATCTGTCTTCATCAACATCTGCATAGCAGCAATATAAGCAAAAACTAGATCCCCATGTAGGCAGGAATCTTATACTTGGTCACCGTCAAGTGAGCCAAGGTTCCCCAAACCAGATGAGAAGAGCAATGGCAGGATCAATTCCCAACCAAAATTGGTACCAGTACTGTCGCCCCAAACATGGCAAACAAATGCTGGAAAGATAAACCAACCAATAAAGCCTGGTTTTGGCATATCAGATACATCATATTTTAACATTATTCACGATCGTAAAAACCTCCTAAAATTAAAGATGCAACAAGTTATGGCTGAATAAAAAAACATCTACCTTCGATGACCGAAATCATAAGGGAGTGCTCATGCTCCATCATCGACGATTTCTCTTTTTTTCATCAAACCACTTTTCAACTATACAAAAATCCCCCACAACAAGGAGATACACAAAATATAGGCTGGTCTTCCCAGGCCTTTCATTTCCATAGCTCCTTGCCTGCCTCTCTGGACAGTATTAAAGGATTGATTCGATTAGTCACAATTATAGCAAATTATAGACGGATTTACAAGAAAAATGACAGATAATACACTCAAATCCCCCAAAAAGTAATATTCATACGCTTCCAGCGACAGGGTTAAAAAAATAGCGACTTTGAGCTAAAAAGAGGCTGGGACAAAAGTCCCTAGCCTCTCAATTATTTTTTTGGATTGTCGAGCAAGACGCAGTGGTTGAGTGGGCTCTACTACGCTGATTTCATCAGCTTTTACAGCCCCTACTCAACTGTGCGGAGTGGGACGACGAAATCGAATTCTAACGAATTACCGATTTCTGTCCCACTCTCTTTGGACAAAGTCGTCCTTGCAATTATTGTTTACCAGACTGTTCCATATTCCAGAAGTCGGTCACAGCACCACGTGATGCTGAAGAAACGATATGGGCGTATTTACCCAGAACCCCACGGCTATACAGTGGCGGCAAGGTTGTTTCAGCCTTCCGTTTTGCTAACTCTTCGTCTGAAACGTGCATGGTGATTTCTTTGGTATCTTGATCAACTGTCACCAGATCCCCAGTGTGGAGGTAGGCGATTGGGCCACCAACCTGAGCTTCAGGCGCAATGTGACCGACAACGAGACCATAAGTACCACCTGAGAAGCGGCCGTCTGTCAAGAGAGCCACCTTGTCTCCTTGTCCTTTCCCAACAATCATGGATGATAAGGACAGCATTTCCGGCATACCAGGACCACCCTTAGGACCTACGAAACGAACAACAACAACGTCGCCATCCACGATCTCGTCCGAAAGAACGGCTTCAATGGCAGCTTCTTCAGAGTCAAAGACCTTAGCAGGACCCGTGATGTTACGGACCTTCACACCTGATACTTTGGCAACCGCCCTTCTGGAGCCAAGTTCCCTTTCAAGATGATCAATGGACCATCCGCACGTTTTAGGATTTTTCAAGTGGCATGATGACTTTTTGACCTGGTGTCAAATCAGCAAAGGCTTCAAGTTCTCAGCTACTGTTTTACCAGTACATGTGATGCGATCCCCATGAAGGAAACCATTCTTAAGAAGGTATTTCATGACGGCTGGCACACCACCGACATTGTAAAGGTCTTGGAAGACATATTTCCCTGAAGGTTTCAAGTCCGCCAAGTGAGGCACGCGCTCTTGGAAATCATTGAAGTCTTCCAGCGTCAAGTCAACGTTGGCCGCATGAGCGATCGCAAGCAAGTGAAGAGTCGCATTGGTGGAGCCACCCAGCGCCATGGTCACTGTAATCGCATCTTCAAAGGCTTCACGGGTCAAGATATCAGATGGTTTCAGTCCCATTTCAAGCATTTTGACAACTGCACGACCCTGCTTCTTCGATATCGGCTTTTTATCAGCTGATTCAGCAGGGTGAGAAGAGGAACCTGGCAAGCTCATACCAAGGACCTCAATCGCTGTCGCCATGGTGTTGGCCGTATACATCCCACCACAGCCACCGGGGCCAGGGCAGGCATTACATTCCAGTTGCTTCACTTCTTCAGCGGTCATATCGCCGTGATTCCACTTCCCAATTCCTTCGAAAACAGAAACCAAGTCGATATCCTTGCCGTTCAGATTACCCGGTGCAATGGTTCCTCCGTAGGCAAAGATCGCTGGGATATCCATATTGGCAATGGCGATCATCGAACCAGGCATGTTCTTATCACAGCCCCCGATGGCTACAAAGGCGTCGACGTTGTGACCGCCCATAGCAGCTTCGATAGAATCCGCAATGATATCACGAGAAGTCAAGGAGAAGCGCATCCCAGGCGTTCCCATAGCAATCCCGTCCGCAACTGTAATGGTCCCAAATTGGACCGGCCAAGCTCCTGCATCTTTCACACCTTCTTTGGCCAATTTTCCAAAATCATGGAGGTGGATGTTACAAGGGGTATTTTCCGCCCATGTCGAAATCACTCCGACAATCGGTTTCTCAAAGCTTTCATCGGTCATTCCCGTCGCGCGAAGCATGGCACGGTTGGGAGATTTTACCATGCTATCGTAGACACTACTACGATGGCGTGTATCTAATTCTGTCATGTCATTCCTCTCGTTTCATTTTACCATTATAGCATAAAAGAGGCCACAAAGACAGGCAAGGACTTTGAGGATCAGACTAGCAGAAGAAAGCTTTTCTCAAAATTTCATTGTCAAGTAACTTTACTTTACAAAAAGGTTTTTGTTATACTGTTAAAGTTGATGAAAATCAAACCTAATTGAATTTATATCTTAAAAGGAGAATAACGAAATGGCAGTACCTGCACGTCGTGACATCAAAGCGAAGAAAACAAAACGTCGTACGCACTACAGCAACAGCTCCATCTGTAAACTTTGACGAAGCAACGGAGATTACTCACGTTCACACCGTGTATCATAAAGGATACTACAAAGGACGTAAGATCGCTAAAAGTCGATCAGCTGAATAATAGAAGGGAGATACCATGTACGTAAATATACATGAACACAAAGAATCTGGTGAACGCTTGTACCATACTGAAAACAAACGTGCACCTCAGACCGTGCTCTGATTAGCAGAAATACTCACTAAAACGCGCAAACACGCTGATGCTTACAGAGGTGAAATAGGGGTTCACTACACGTCAATAGATGTTAGAAACCTTGATTTAAGCGATTCTGAAATTTAATTTCATCACATTGCAATATAAATCAACCGAATCACTACCTTTTCACTACCTTTT
>BNJU01003665.1_pt1 | contig 54358 bp, 57 predicted proteins | sample 8539281 | NCBI WGS metagenome assembly BNJU01 (sample SAMD00202456, study PRJDB9452) | human saliva metagenome | isolation source: human saliva | place: Japan
TGTAGATATTACAGAGGCTCTTCCGTCACTTATTTTAGATATCATCTGAGGGTTACCCAGATTCCCTTAATATGGCCATTTTCAATCTCAAGTCTTGAAGGAGCCTTAAGCGTAACCATCTCAACACCCTCAGCAAGAGCGCCTTCTATTTCGGCTGGAAGGGCAGTCATATCAGCTATTCTACGTCTGTAGACACAGCTAACCTTCTTTGCACCAAGTCTAACTGCTGTTCTTACCGCATCCATAGCCACGTTACCACCGCCGATGATGGCTACATTCTGTCCTGTAAGGTCGTCATACTGCTCAACTCCTACATTTCTAAGGAATTTAACTGCAGACATAACTCCTTCAGCATCTTCACCTTCAAGCCCAAGCTTCTTATCGGTAGACGCACCTATAGTAATAAGAACTGCATCGTATTCTTTCTTCAAGTCAGGCAAGAGGAGGTCAACACCGAGTTTAAGACCGTATTTTACTTCTACACCTGTAGCAAGGATAGCATCTGTATCCTCCTCAAGTCTATCCTTTGGCAGACGGTAGTTAGGAATACCGTATCTAAGCATGCCGCCAAGCTTAGGAAGCATTTCATATACAGTTGTCTGATGGTACATAAGCTGTAAGTAGTAAGCAGCTGAAAGCCCTGAAGGGCCTCCACCAATAACAGCAATCTTCTTGCCTGTAGAAGGTGCGCAAGGAGGAGGTGGAACCTTTCCTGCCATATCTGCTGCAACACGCTTGATACCTCTGATATTTACGGCATCATCTACCATATTTCTTCTGCATTTTTCTTCGCAAGGATGCTCACAGATAAATCCACAGGTAGTTGGGAATGGATTATCCTTTCTTATGAGCCTGATTGCATCAGCATAGCGCTCTTCCCTAACAAGGGCGAGATATCCCGGCACATCCACGTGTGCAGGGCAGAGAGCAACACAAGGAACAGGCTGCTTTGTCATACAGTTACAGCGGCTATTTCTGATATGCTCTTCAAAGTCATCACGACAAGTAGTAACTGTCTTATATACCATATGTGCAGCTTCGTAACCAATAGCGCAGTCCGCAGTTTCTGAGATTGATTTGGCAGTCTCCTCTATAAGGTCGATAATGTCCATAGTGGCTGTACCATTAAGAACAGTTGTCATCATATGCTTTAGATGGAGCAGTCCCACGACAGGGAACACATTTTCCACAGGTCTGTGACGTGGCACATTTCAATAAATGCTCTTGTGATGTCTACAGGACAGAGTCCGGGAGGGAGCTTGCCTCTATTCTTTTGTCCAGAGTTCTGTACAAGTCTTCAATTACAAGAGTGGCTCTGTCCGGCGTAAAAATTTCAAACGGCTCATTTAACTACCTCCTTTGATTTACCATCATAATTTTCGAGACCGATAACTACTCATTTGTAAAAATATGCAAAAACCATGGATTAATTTTTCAAAAATATCTCACAAATATAGTTTTAATATCGATAACTTCATTGTACAAAATGGCTAAAGGAAAATCAAGGATAGTTAAAAAAATAAACAAATAAACCAGAAGATTTATAGAAATTATTGATAATAATTATCAGTTGTTATATATTTAGTATTCCGTTATAATGAAAGCCTGTTTATAGGCTAAGTTTATGCGTTACATGTTCTGATAAGCGTCAAAATAATATCGATTCGGGTATTCGCTTTGGCTAAAAATAATATTTGTTATTTTTACAAAAATTGATTAAGGAGATTTATGAGAAAGAGAATAATGTACTGCACTGGCATTTGTGTTAGGCTTATCACTTACGGTATGTGGAACTGCTACAGCGACAAAAATATTAATGTTGAGCCTGAAAAATAAGCCAGCCTCAAGTGAAAATGCCGCAGTGGTGGCAAATGTTTCTGAGGAGTATCTGTGGTTAACGCGAATAAGACTGAAGAAGATACTAAAGTGGCAACAAACGGTGCCGCAGAGGGGATACGTCAGGTAAGTCATCAAAGGAAGTATATAACTGCTGTGGCTTCATAGAGGACAGCGGTGTCACGGTAAAAATCGCAGGAATCAAAGGAAATGATATAGTAGGCCTGGTTAAGCTTATTGACAATGCAAAGCAGGATAAGACAGTAAATGGCTATGATTTTAGTCAGTTATCTTCATCTGAGGAACTTGGCGATAAGCTTGTAAAGGGAGAGCTTGACATGGCAGTACTTCCTATTGAAGCGGCTGTAAAGCTTTATGGTGAAACAGATGGTAATATCAGGATGGTTGCAACTACTGTGATTGATGTTACTAAAAAGTGGGATAAGTCTAACAGGAAAAAACATTCTATGTCAGGTATATTTACAACTGCTAAGTTTGTAAGGGAAAATAAGCATGCTGTAGACGCTCTTTTAGGAGACTATAGTTATTCTGCTATGTGGATGACTGAGAAGGAGAATGGAGCAGAGTCTGAGAAGCTAATCAAAGAATATGATGTTGCTGATACTGATAAGGCGGCTAAGGTAATTGCTTCAGGGAAGATAGCCTGCCTCAGGGGAGAAACCATGAAAAAGGCAGCTAAGGCCTATCTTGGCTCTCTTAAAAAGGTAGACAAAAAGGCTATAGGAGAGCTGCCGAAGGATAACTTTTACTATATAAGGGATGCTGAATAATGCCAAAGTCCTACAGGAAATTAAAAACCTGTAGGACTTTGCAGTCAAAGAAACTTGTTAGTTGATATGCCAAACAACAATAAAAATAGGATGTCAAAATATCTGACACCCTATTCTTATGACAAATTTTCTTTGCAAATTTAGATTATCTTTATCTTCTTGCTTTTGATAAAAATCTTTGTAAGTATTTTTAGCTGCGTTATTCTCAATAACCTTCTTCTTTACATTCTTAATATCCTTTTTGGTAAGAGCTCCTGTCTTTATAAAGTGGCTACATAGGCTCTTGCCCACTTTGAAGTCTTAACACCCTTTAGATACTTCTTTGTATCCTTCTTGTTTGCCTTTTTGATTATTTTCTTTTTTTACAAGTTCCTTTTGCAAACTGTTCAAGAGTGAGACCTTTTTTGGCATTTATCTTCTTGCGGATAGCCTTCAGTTTGTTCTTATCAGCTGTCTTCTTAAGCTTGGCGATAAGCTTGTCAAAAGCTGATAGCTTCACAGGAGCTAAGAGGGTGGTATCATCACTAACAGTTGTGTTTGATGAACCGTTATCGTTAATACTTGGAATTAACGGATAGACAACCTGTCCGCCACCACCTGTACTTGGCTGACTAGGAGTAACCGGCTGAGAAGGCTGAACCGGATTACTAGGCTGAGGAGTAGGCTGAGGTGTAGGCTGTGGTGTAGGCTGAGGTGTAGGCTGTGGAGCCGGTTGAGGTGTAGGCTGAGGTGTAGGCTGTGGAGCCGGTTGAGGTGTAGGCTGAGGTGTAGGCTGTGGAGCCGGTTGAGGTGTAGGCTGAGGTGTAGGCTGTGGAGCCGGTTGAGGTGTAGGCTGTGGTGTAGGTTGTGGAGTAGGCTGAGGTGTTGGCTGCACAGGCTTAGTAGGATTGACCAAGCTTATGGTTGTCTTCATATATCCAACATTGTATTCAGAATCATTATATCTAGCTTCCTTTACAGCTCCACTACTTAGGTCAAGCGCAATCTCATATCTGTTATTTCCAAGTGACTTTAGCCCAGGGCTTTCAAGCCTGTAGCCTGAAGGAAGACTCTGCTTAAGGCTAAAGGTGACCTTATCGCCTAACTTGAAATGGTTATAATCAACATCGTTGCGGGCATCTTCCCTGTCGATTTTTGCAATTGTGGATTTCCTGTTAGTACCCTCAATCTGAATATTGGTTACATAATCAGCATAATTCTTCCCTGAATTGTCTTTAAGCTTAAGCTCAAAAAGCACAGGGTTAAAGACATAGGTTTTTTTCCATCAGGTACATTGTTAGTAGTCACATAGTTGAGGCTTTTTATCTACCCTGTATAAGGCAACCCTGAAATCACGCGCCTGAGTGCCTTCGGTAGACTGGTACCAGCCGTTTTCAAGGTAAGCATTTAAGGAGCCAAATACACTGTTGCCAAAGGTAACAATCTGAGCAGGAATTTTCATGCTTTTAATAGGCTGGTCATAAAAAGCATCATGCCCCAAACCTGTAAAGCCGGGGTCTAGATTAGCATAGTCAAAGCTTACGTTTTTAAGCGAATGCAATGAGCCATAATCAGGTCCAATCTCAGCAAACATCTCCTTTGACAAAACCTTCATATCGTCGCTTGGCTTAAAGTCTAATCCTTCTACGGATTTTAAGGTTGTATTACCAAAGGCACGGGTGCGGATATGAGCACTAAGTCCATTAAGTGAAAGCTCTGTTATCTTATTGTATCCAAAGGAATACGCACCAATGAAGTCAACTGTGCTTGGGAAGGAGAGCCTTCCTCCTATGCAGGCGCCGTTAAATGCCGCGTATCCTATTTTTCTAAGTTTACTGCCGTATGCAAAGTTAAGTTTTGCTGTAAAGTTACTATTAAAAATTTTTCATAGCTTCTGAGAAAAGCCTCATTATATATAACTTCTACCTCGGCAGGGATATTAATGTATGTTATATCATTACCAATAAATGCCTGATTACCTATAGCCTTGATATTGGTAGGGAGATTTAAGCTTGTCAGTTTGTTATATGCAAACATTCCATTAGGTATAATAAACTGATTGTTAACTTCGCCCATAAGAGCGTCACCCGGATTATCGCCTCCGTTGCTGGCAGGACCAAAGTCTTCACCGTTACCTGCCTTAAGACTTCCTTTTACGTTATAGTTTCCATATCCAAAGTTTATTCCGGATATCTGGTTGTTTCTAAAAGGCATTGATACCTACGGTTGTAAGGCTTGATGGGATGGAAACATAGGTTATCTTATTGCTTCTAAAGCAATTATCACCGATACTTTTAAGAGTATTTGGAAGGGTGATAGATGATAAAGCGCAATTATAAAAAGCGCTATTTCCTAAGGTCTCAACACCGTTGTTTAAGTTAACGGAGGATAGGATAGGATTGCCACTAAAAAGCACCATCGCCAATTGATTTTTAATTTATTATTAAACCTGATTGAGATAAAATCGCAGCCTGCAAATGCGTAATCACCAATAGTTTTCAAGCGAATCAGGCAATTCAAGTATGAACTGCTTGCCGTTAAATGCTCCCCTGAAGGCTGCTCCAGAAATCCCTTTATATTAAGATTAGAGTCAAACTTCACTTTGATAATATTTTCGGATGTATTCCTTAATTTACGCTCAATCGCATCGCGATTTCGATATATATATTAGATCCGTTTATATTAAGACAAGAGCTATCAAGGGTGATGGTATCATCCTCTCTTACATCTGCCTTTTGCAACAACAGAATAATTCAAGCCTTTTGCAGCTAAAGCACCTATGCCCAAGCTGCCAGAGCTAATAGGTGGGGCAAGCAGTGAAAGCGAATTGGTTGCAACGAGAGCAAGAGCGAGTATCCCTGCTGTACGTTTGGTATTAAACTTTTTCTTCATTGTCATTCTCCTTTGTAAAGTATTTTAATAACGTTTGACAAAGAAATGAGGCACTTTAGTACATAAAAAGCAACCATAGAAAGCACCAAAAATATAACATTTTATCCATATAGATGAATAAAATGTAGCTTTTTGTCTAGGGGGATTTTATACCATAAAAATTCAAAGTCAATTAAAAATGGAGAATAAGCATAAATTTAAGGAAATGTTTAGAAAATATTAAGATATGAGAACGGATATCAAAAGTATAAAAAAATCCGCTTGAAGCTGGCTAGTGTGTATATTTATAATTGTACAAACTAATAATAAAATCCCCGACAGGAAGTCTAACTCTGTCGGGGATGAGTGAATCTTATTTAATTTTTCTTCTGAAAAATGCTCCAAGTCCAAGCATTGCTGCACCAAGAAGAACAAGTCCTTCTTCAGAGCTTCCTCCGGTTCTTGGGAGTTTGCCCTTAGGAGTTTTTTCCATCAAATACCTTAACTACTTCAAGGGTATTATCCTTGCGGATCTTAGCTACTCCCTTAGGAGTTCTCTTGTCTTTACGAAAGTATAAGTTCCGTCATCTTTGTTTTACCTCAGCATTACCAAGTGAAGTACCATCTTCATCGACAATGTTGAAAACCGGGTTACCTTCAGGAATGAGGTTTGGATTAACTATTCTTTCAGGTGTAAATGGTACATTGGTAGGTGGGTTTTCCGTAGGGATTGTAGTAGTAGGTGTTGCAGGATTAACTGGTGTTGTAGGGTTAGTAGGAATTGCCGGTACTACGGGGGTGTTTGGTGTTGTTGGGTTACCTGGTGTGCTAGGAGTTACAGGCTCACTAGGCTTAGCTGGCTCAGAAGGCTTTATAGCTTCCGGGGTAGCAGGGAGTGCTAGGGCTCTCAGGAGTTATAGCTCCAGGAGTGCCAGGTTTCTCAGGCTGTATTGCTCCAGGAGTAGCAGGAGTGCCAGGGTTCTCAGGTTTTACCTCAGGCTTTGGAGGCTCAGGAGAAAGATTCTTGTAAGCAATCTCAATCACAGTCTCCTTATATCCAACCTTGTAACCATCACCATAAGCTACTTCTTTAACAACTTCAGCATTTGTAGGATCCAATGTTACCTCGTAATTACCATCTGCTGTTTTGGTTATAGCACTGTTTGAAACAGGACTTTCTGCAATTTCATAACCCTCTGGGGCAGCAGGAATAGCAAACTTAATCTTATCACCCTAACTTAAAGTCAGCACTGGTTAACAGCAGCAGTAGTAACAGTTTTTGTCTCAGAAGCTCCCTTTATTGTTCTGGTTCTTTCAATCTCAATGCTTCCTAGGGTAACTGCATTACCGTACTGGTCTTTAGCTACGAACTTAACTAAGACAGGGTTTATAATATAATCTTTTGCCTTGCTATCATCAAGAGCATTGTCAGTTACATAGGTAGCCCCGTCAGAAGCAACTCTATATAAGGCAACTTTATTTGTGCCCTCTGTCCAACTGGGATTTTCTAAAAAAATGCATTTGAAATGTATTTTTGCCATTTATATCAAAAATCATTTTATCTACATAAGCAGGAAATTTAATGCTTTTTAGTAAACCTTTATTAAAAGTACCCTGAGGCTAATAGTATTGTCAAAACTTTGACCAAAAGTTCCACGCTCTCCTGACTTAGGGTTTTTATACTCAAAATTTATGTTCTTTAGAGCATCTGTGTTGAAAAATGGCTTCCATTCAAGTCCCCAGCTATTAAGATTATATATTTCTGTTATAGGATTACCTTCAAAAGATTGATATCCTATAAGAGGTGCATCAGGTCCAAAAGTCTACGCTGGTAATCTTATTTCCTGCAAATGAAAAAGCCTCCCATCTGATTGGTCTTTGCAGGGAACTCAAGATGCCCTTCGATAGCGCAGTTTTGGAAAGAACCTCTGTCAATTTGAAGATATTTTCTTTCAAAATTTGTGCCTTCGTCTTTTGTAAGGAAACTAACTTTCTTAAGTAATTTGTTATCCTTAAATCCGTAGAAAAAAATATCATGTATATGTGCAGGAAGTTCAAGTGAAGTAAATTTATTATTTGCAAATGCAGACTCACCTATTCCCTCAAATGCTTGTTGGAAATTTTTACATCTTTTTAAGCTACTAATTTGATTATTCCAAAAATATACCGTAAGGAATAACATTAAGAGTATCGGCGTCATGAATAACATTATTGCTTCCAACTTTATATTCTCTCATCTTGGTTTTAACTTTATCGTACTTACCCAAATCAGCTTTTTGTTATTTTTATTATCTGCAAATACTCGTCCTTCAATTATTAAAAAGATTATCAGGGAGAGTAACAGAGGTTAACTCATTCTTTGCAAAAACAATCATCCTTAAGGTCTCTAAACCATCCGGGAACTTTATATTTTCAGCAAGACCTGCCTCATAGAAAGCTTTTGCTCCGATTGTCTTTAACTTGCTGCTTGTAGGGTGTAGAACCGAACTTAACTGCTGTAATAGCTGAATTTGAAGCAAATGCAGCTTCGCTAATTTCTACAATGTTATCAGGAAGTTCAATCTTAACCTTCTTATTCTTGAACTTTTTGCTAAATGCTTCTTTACCAATCTTGGTAGCAGCTAAACCTGTAGGGAACTTAATAGAAGTTCCGGTCACAGTAATAGCGTTTACCTTTGCAAGACCGGATACAGAAAAATCCCGGTAATGGTGTCGCCACTTACAGTTAAATCAGAAGCAGTTAAAGCTAAGGTTGGTGCTGTTTCTGCCTTAACAACTACACTGAGACCGGTATTTTTAGCAACAAGTCCTGCAAGTGATGAACCCTCTGAAGAGTAGGATGGTGTTAATAGTGAAAGTGAGCTGGTTGCAACAAGTGCAATAGCAAGTCCGCAGGCTTTATGCCTAATTAGTTTTCCTCTCATAAAATCTCCTTATTTATTCGATATTCACATAATGTGTTTAGTTCACGCATACAAATATGTATTAGTATAATACAGTATAACAAGTAACTTGTCAATGGCGTTTATTGATAATTTACTCCTTGTTATATAATATGTAGACATATTTATATATCGGTATCATGTATATAATACTTAAGTACACAAAAATAATTGATCTAAATATTTGATAATGTAATAAATATGAGCATATATTGTAAATGGCTATAATTATTGTAATTTGTCAGAAAAAGAGAATACAATAGCACACAGTTAATATTTATTCGTAGAACTTATCAAAATTATAAGGTAATATCTCTGAAAAATTTGTAATAATCTGATTGGGGTCATCCATAGGGGAGTTCTACAGTTTTGATATGTCAAAATACGTGTAAATAGCCATTTTATCAAATGATACATCAAATAGTGAATCAGAAGGAGAAGGTATGAAATCAAAGAAAGTTAAGTTACTGGCGGGAACATTGGCTGCGGCACTTGTGATTGGTTCATTTTCAACTAATTATGCAGGTGCAGAAGTAAGGGGTATTACCGGAGCCGTGGCTGCAAAGAAAAAGAAAACAGTCTCAAAGAAGAAGACTAGGGTGGTTGTAAAGACAGCCTCTGAGCTTAACAACGCACTTAAGAACAGTGCTAATAAAGAGATTAGATTAAAAACTGACAAGAAAATCACACTTAATCTTAAGGGAAATCATAAAGGGGTTAAGCTTATAATAAGTGCTCCTAAAGCAGAGATTACAAACAAAGGCAGATTTAAGATAATAGAAATAAATGGCAAGAAATGGGTGGAAAAGGCTAAAGGAAACGGCCTTGTAGTAAAAAGTGCAAAGACCGGTATAGAAGTTAGCAAGAACGCTAAGGCAGCATATATAAGGTTCCTAAAGTCAGGTGCTAAGGCTCATGTTAGCGTAAATGGCGAAGTGAAAAGCCTCATTGTAGATAAGAAGGCAGAGCTTAAACTTACAGGTAAGACTGAACTTGTGTCTATAGTGGTAAATGCAGGTGGAACCAAGATTACAAGCGGTGTTCAGATTGAAATTACAGCAACTAAGAATACTGAGGCCGTACTTAAGAAGGGGGCTGAGGGTTCATCCGTAAAGGCATCTGATAATAAGGTAAAAGTTGTTGTTAAAAATGAAACCAAGGAAGAAGTATTTGTAGAGAATGCAGCAGGAGATGAGACTGTACTTGAGAGCGGTGCTTATAAGGAGTTAAAGAACGGAATAGTTGCTGATAAGGGCAAATCAGGAAATTCATTAGATAATACTGTAAGCTTAAATGATGATACTACTCCTCTTGGCGATGTAAATACAGGTATTTCTACAGGAAGTACTCTTATAAACGCAGGCAATGTTATGGGCTTGGCTTCTGATGAGGATAAATATGCTCCTATTGAAGATAAACTTTTGTTAAAGGTCATAAACAAAAACATTGATAAAGACAGGGCTGATGATCAGAGAGTGACTAAGGAAGAAATGGCAAGCCTTAAAGTTATATCGATTTTTCTCGGAGAAGATGGTAAGCCAAAGGTGTCCCAGGGTGAATTCTTGGGTGGTGAAGATGACGACAGACCTAGTGAATCTATCTTAGGCAAGCCAAGAAGCTTAAAAGATACTCCTGACTTTAAGTTTATGGTATCTAGAGGAATTAAGAGCATAAAAGGTCTTGAATATGCTGTAAATCTTGAGCAGATTAAGTTAAATGAAAATGAAATAGCAGATATAAGCCCGCTTAGAAATCTCAAAAAGTTAAAATATATCGAGCTTCAGAGAAATAGGATAGTCGATGTAAGTCCACTCGCAGGGCTTACAGAACTTAGATACTTAAAGCTCTACAACAACCTTATTGAGGATGTTACACCTCTGGCAGGTCTTACTAAGTTAAAGGGATTGGACTTACATTATAATGTAACAGTTACAAAGGAAGAAGGTAAAGAGGTTAAGTCTAAGGGCATCACCGAAGTATCAGAAGCTATAAAGGATATGAAAGAGCTTGAGTTTTTAGACCTTTCCGCAAATAGAATAACCAATGTAAAGGGACTTGAGAACCTTACTCATATCAAAGATTTAGATTTATCAGGAAACAATATTACTGATTATAGAGGGCTTGGTGAGTATTTAGCTGAGAGATATATAAAGGTTGCAAATGAAGAGCCTGGCTGGAGCCTTAATTTCTCAGGTCAGACAACGGATTTTAATGAAAAAGTATTTGTATCAGATGGTAAAGGCTGAATTTGACAATCCGTTTTTAGGCATAGATGAGCTTGATGCAAGTCTTAGCAAAATAGCTGAAGATGATGTTCAGTTCTTTATGGGGGTTGAGGCTAAAAAGTACGGAGATGACATAAAGGCTGTGTATGATAAAGCAACAAATAAAATCAAGCTTGAGGTAAGTAACAAATTAGTTGATGCAGTAAAATTGCTTGGAACGGAGGAAATAACAGTTCCCCTTGTTATCAGTGACATTGCCGGGATGGGATTTTCCATGCAGAATGTTAAGCTTAACTTTACAAAGGGTAAAACTGTTCAGTTTGAAGACAACAACCTCAAAGAATATCTTCTTGCCTTGCTTAAGGGCTATAAGGGTGATGAAGAGCGTGATGATATGAAGGGCGAGTATGTAATCAAACTCACAGATACATCATTTAGAAAGAATCCTAAGGATACTGAGATATATGAAAGTGAGATGGCAAAGATTGAGGCACTCACCTTTGTTGGCTGGGATAAGGATTATGAGAATGAGATAACTGTTAAGAGTATAAAGGTGCCTGAAAAAGCAGTTAACCTTAAGATGCTTACTTTCTCATCAAGCGATATACCTGAAGGAGGCGATATCAGGTATTCAGCCAGCTCTATAAGTGACTTAACTCCTATTAAGGATTTGAAGAAGTTAGAGTTTTTGAGATTATCACATAATAATATTGAGGATGTTACACCTCTTAAAGAGCTTACAAACTTAAAGCATCTGTATATTTCGCACAATAGAATTGCAGATGTAAGCCCATTAGGAAAACTTACAAATCTTGCGGACTTTGATATCTCAATAAATTATATTGCAGATGTGAGTGTAGCAAAAGAATTACAACAAACTGACCCATAGTTCAATGCTATAAGAAAACAAGATTACAGATATTTCTGCACTCAAAAGACATAACAGGTCTTCTCATACTCAATGTGAAGCAAAATGATGTAAAAAGATATTGACTGCATTAAAGATTTGGTAAAGCTTGAAACTCTTAATCTTGAAGATAATAAAAATCTTGGCAGTATCAAGGTTATTAAGAACCTTACCAAGCTTAAAGAGCTTAACTTAAATAATTGTGGAATTGATGATGCAGATGTTGCTGGAGACATATTTGCGGGACTTACAAAGCTTACTGAGCTAAATCTTAACAACAACAGTTTAAGAAGCATTGACTTCATTAAAAACTCTAATGAGCTTGAAAACCTGTATTTAGACAACAATAAGCTTACAAGCCTTGAAGCACTTAAGGATATGAATAAGCTTAAGTCACTTAGATTCAGTGGTAATGATGTTGTTAGCATAGCTCCTCTTGCAGGACATACAGGACTTACAGAGCTTAGATTCCCAAAGAACAATGTAGAAGACATTGCTGTTGTATCAACGTTTTCAGAGCTTGGAAGCTTTGAGCTAAATGGAAATAAGGTTTATGACTTTACTCCTCTCTCAGGATTAACATCGCTTTATGAGGCTGTTATAGATGGACAGAATGTAGATTATAAGGGTGAAGCAGTTAAAGTATCAGATTTAACAGCAGAAATGGACTCACCTGTTAAGGGACTGGCTTCAATTGGTGCTGCCAATATTAAGGTTGCCTCGAGTGACAGCAATATTCAGGCTGCTCTTGAAGAAGGCAAGATAAAGTTCACATTAAATGAGACAGCTGGTGCTGAACTTAAGGCAAAGGGAGAAAAGATGATAGACCTTACCTTTAGCTTTAGAAATGAAAAGGACTTCAGCTATTTATCTTTCCCTGACGGAGAGCCTAATAATAGCATAACTGTTAAAGGAGTCGTGTTAAAAGTAAATAATAAAGACAATGAGAATAATTAAAAGTAACTCTCCTTGTGGGAGTTACTTTTAATGCTTAATAGAGCAATCGCGATAAATATATATAATTATTGTGTTTTGGTATAATTATTGCAAATTATCAGAAAAAAAGACTACAATTATCAGCGATTACCTAGTTAATTTTATAGCTAATTGATATATAGAAGTTGCTCAAAGATTATTCGAGTCACTTTAAGGATAATTTGGAAGCAATTATGTGGACTAATATGAAAAATATATTCTTAAAAAGACTGTTGCTTATGATACCTACCTTCTTCGGAGTGACGGTAGTTGTGTATCTGCTTATGTCCTTAGCACGGAAGCCCTATGGATGCCTTCCTCTCGGTTCCGGGAATCACGGAAGCAGAACTCTTAGGATTAAAGAGTCACTTGGACTTGATAAACCTGTCTTTGTACAGTATTACCACTGGTTAGTAAATATATTACAGGGTAATTTTGGCTACTCGTATCAGGGAAGCAGGCCGGTGCTTGGTCTCATTGCAGACAGGCTCCCGGCAACCCTAATGCTTGGCTTTGCTTCCCTCATACTCTCATTTATTATAGCTATCCCTCTTGGAATATGGGCAGGCGCAAGGTGGAGAAAAGGAGAAGACTATGTACTAAGTGCTCTTGCTTTCTTCCTTATGTCAGTTCCCAATTTCTTTATAGGACTCATACTCATTTACACAGTATCTGTCAAGCTTAAACTCCTTCCTTCAAGCGGAATGTATGATGCTTCAGGTGAAAAGACAGTACTTATGCTTGCAAAGCATATGGTTCTTCCCTGCATAGTGCTATCCATACAGAATATCGGAAGTTGGTTTAAGCAGATGAGGGGCTCTCTCTTAGAAGTCTTACAGGAAGAATATATGAGGGCTGTAAGGGCAAAGGGACTATCAAGAGTTAGAGCTATATGTAAATACGGAGTTAAAAATGCATTCATTCCCGTTCTCACAGTCATTACAGGCACCATACCGGGGCTTATAGGAGGGGCTGTGGTTACAGAGCAGCTCTTTGGCTGGCAGGGCATAGGAATGCTTATTATAGCGGCTATAAAGGCAAGGGACTATCCCGTTATTATGGGAGTAACGGTGCTTACAGCTGTGGTTGTACTTATAGTCAATCTGATATCGGATATCTTATACAGCATTTTAGATCCAAGAATCAAAGGTTAAAGGAGAGGCATGAAAAGGGCTTTTAACAAAATTAGAAATGAAAAACTGATTATTATAGGGCTTATCATTCTTTTAGTTGAGATATTTATAGCTGCCTTCATTCCTATGATAATGAAGTTAGATCCATATTCGGTAGACAATATCAACTTCGGAACTGCTCCCGGAGCAGGGGACATATACTTGGAACAGACAGCATAGGCAGGGATGTACTGGCAAGGCTCATTTACGGGGGTAGGGTATCAATCTTTGTAGGATTTTTTTCAACTCTGGTAAGTCTTGTAATTGGAGTACCTTTAGGCCTGTATGCAGCTTATTATAGAGGCATTGCTGAAAGCATAATTATGCAATTACAGATATATTTATAGTCTTCCCGAGGTTATCCTCGTGCTGGTTGCAGTTGCCCTTGTAGGGACCTTCTGTCTGGTCGGTTTCTGTCATTATTGGAATAATGGGTTTTACAGGCTTTACCAGACTTACCTATAGCAGGGTACTTACTGTAAGCCGTCTTGGATATGTAGAAGGGGCTAAGGTAATAGGGGCGGGTGGTGCCGAGATTATATGGAAATATGTGCTTCCAAACAGTATGGCGCCTATACTCGTTTCGGCAGCCTTTAATATGTCATCCGCCATACTCACCGAATCGGCTCTTAGTTTCCTTGGTATGGGTGTTCAGCCACCACAGGCAAGCTGGGGAAATATCATATTTGAAGCCCAATCCATAGCCATACTTATAGGTAAGCCCGGCAGTGGGTGCCGGCGGAATAGCCATCATAGTTACGGTAATGAGTAATTATTTCTTGGAGACGGGCTCAGGGATGCGCTTGATCCAAAGGCATACTAAGCAGGTAACCACCGGATTATCGGTTTAAGTTATGATACTTCTATCTTAGATAAAGAAAGATTATATTATGAGCTAAAACGGAATAATCAGGTTACATATATATTTTAGGATTGAAGGAGCTAGGCTTATTCAATCCTGTATCAAAAAGTAAACCAAATAAAAAGGAGAACGGAAAATGAAGAAAAAGGTTTTAGCTGCATTTTTGATGGCAGCCATGACAATTTCTATGGTAGGCTGCTCAAAAGCCTGCTGACACCAAGACATCAGAGACAAAGAGTGCCTCTAAGACAAGCGCATCTGCCGCAAGCACAGCAAGTAGCACTGCTTCTGCAAGCAAGACAAGCAGTGTGGCTAGTACTGAGCAGACAGGAGAGAAGACTGTAGTTGCGGCTATGCCGGGTAAGTGGTCTGACCTCTATCCTATGGGTGAGGATTCACACTATGACAATATAATTTTTGATCAGGTATATGATTCTCTTGTCAAACTAAACGGTGACGGAAGCTATCAGGGAGAAATAGCTGAGTCCTGGGAAGTAAACAAGGAGTCAACAGAGCTTACTTTTAAGCTTAAATCAGGAATTAAGTGGCATAACGGAGACGCATTTAGCGCAAATGACATAGTTGAGAGCTTTAAGATATATTCTAACCCGGATATCAAGACCACCAGCAGATATTACCTCAGATATCTTGATGGCTGTGATGAGGGCGGAGTAGAGACTAAAAAGGGCTCTATAGGGGTTACTGCTAAAAGTGACAATGAAGTAGTATTTAAGTTTAAGAAAACCTACCTTTGTAGACACAGTGCTTGATGATTTAAGCCTATGTATATATAGTAGAGGGCACCAAGCTTAAGGATATGTCAGCAGAAGAGCTTAGCAAGGCCGAGACCTGGGCTAACCCAAACGGAACCGGTGCATTTATCTACGATAGCATGGTAGATGGTGAAAGAGTAGAGTTCAAGGCAAATAAAGAGTATTATAACGGAGCACCTGAGATTGATAAGCTCGTTATCCGTGTGGTTGATTCAGCTAACTTACTTGCAGGCCTTATGAATGGCGAAATTGATACAGTGCTTTACGGCGGTGTGCCTCTTGATGACTTCAAGCTTGCTAAGGAGCAGGAAAATCTTGTAACTGACTCAGTTAAGAGTCAGGGCTATCAGCTCCTCATTTTCAACTGCTCTAAGAAGTATATGAGTGAGAAGGTCAGACAGGCACTTAGCATGGCTATTGACCGTAAGAGCCTTGTAGAGCAGCTTTTACAGGGTGAGGGAGAGCCTATCATTACACCTATCTCATCTATCAACCCTTACTACAACAAAAGTGTTGAGGTGTGGTACGATGTAGACCAGGCTAAAAAGCAGCTTGAAGAAGCTAAATTCCCATTTGACAAGACCTTAAAGTTCTATGTACCTACAGGTAACTCTATGCGTGAGAAGGCAGCAGCCATCATAGCCGAGAACCTTAAAGCTGTTGGAGTTAAGACTGAGATAGTTCAGGTGGACTTCCCTGCATTTATGGAAGCAGCTAAAAAGGGAGATGAGGACTTAGGAATAGTGGGTTCCGGTGGTTCATTAAATCCTAGTGAGAGTTCTGAGATGCTTACAGGGAGCGTTTAATCTTTGCAAAATCGAAGAGAATAATAAGCTTTATTAAGCTATTGAAGAAGGGTGATTCACTTCTGACAATGGAGGAAAGAAAGCCTGTATTTGATGAGTTCCAGGTTGAGATGAAGAAGATAAGCCCTTACGGATATCTTTTTACAACTAACAGCTTAGTTGCTTATAATAAGCGTCTTAGCGGGGTTAAACCTGAGAACTTCAGTACGTTTAACTGGGAAATTCATACTTGGAAGGTTAGTGAATAAAATATATGGGAAAATTACTCTCTGTTAAAAAAATCTATCAGTAGAGTTTGCGAACAAAAAGTCAAGAGCTTACCGCAGTAAATGGGGTAAGCTTTGAACTATATTCCGGAGTCAGCCTTGGTATAGTTGGAGAGTCCGGAAGTGGAAAATCTATGCTAGTATCAGCTCTTATCGGACTTTTGCCAAGGAATGCGCTCTTTAGCGCAGATGAAGTAAACTTTGACGGAAAAAATCTTGTAGATATTTCCGAAAAGGATATGGTAAAGCTTCGTGGGCGGGATATATCTATGATTTTTCAGGATCCTGCCGCCTCTTTAAGTCCCACGGATACAATAGGGAAACAGCTCTCCGAGGTATTCAGCCTGCACGAAGGACTAAAGAAACGAGAGGCCGATGAAAAATCCATAGATATGCTTAATAAGGTAGGCATAAATGAGTCGAGGCTACGTATGAAGCAGTATCCTCACGAACTATCGGGAGGTATGCTCCAAAGGGTTATGATAGCTATGGCTCTTGCCTGTAAACCGAAGCTTCTTATAGCTGATGAACCTACTACAGCTCTCGATGTGACTACTCAAAAGCAGATTCTCATCTTAATCAAAGAACTCTGTGAGGAGCTTAATACAGCAGCCATCATTATTTCACACGATTTAAGGATAATTGCCGAGGTCTCCGACAAAGTGATTGTTATGAAGGATGGAAGGATAGTAGAAGAGGCTCGGTCTGAGGAGATATTTCACGAGCCAAAGACCGATTATACAAGATTTTTAATATCATCTATGCCTGATATGGGAGGCTTTAGAGAGACAAAACCTGCTAATGGGATAAGGCTTTTATCTGTAGAGAATCTAAAGGTTATATTTGCAGGCAGAAAGGGACTCTTTGGCAAGACAGAATATATACCGGCAGTAGACGGGGTATCCTTTGATGTCTATAAGGGTGAAACCTTGGGGCTTGTAGGGTGAGTCAGGCTGTGGCAAGTCCACTCTTAGCAGGACTATACTAAAACTTATAAAGAAAACCTCAGGCAGGATAGTATTTGACGGCGAAGAGATAGAAAGCCTTTCAAAGCAGGATATGAAGTGTTTTAGGAAGAGGGTGCAGCTCATATTTCAGAACTCATACAGCTCGCTAAATCCAAGGATGACCGTAAGAGAAAGCCTCTTCGCTCCTCTTAATAACTTAGGGATTAGGGGAGAAGAGGCTGAAGAAAGGGTGAAGAGAGCCTTGTATGAAATAGGATTAAACGAAGGCTTTGCCGAAAGATATCCGCACGAGCTTTCAGGGGGACAGAAGCAGAGAATAGTAATAGCAAGGGCGCTTATAGGTGAGCCGGAGCTTGTAATCTGTGATGAATCTGTATCAGCGCTGGATGTATCTATACAGGCTGAAATCTTGGCTCTGCTTGAAAAGTTCAAGAAGGAGAAGGGTTTAACTTATATATTTATTTCTCACGATTTGGGAGTTGTGAAGAATATCAGCGACAGAGTTATGGTTATGTACAAGGGAGGATTGTTGAAGAAAAATTCGACAAGAGAGATATTTGAAAAATCCTAAGGATGACTATACGAAGGAACTCTTAGCCTCGATACTGGGATAAAAAGCTGTGAAGCATTGATTATCGTAGCTTTGCTCTTGGAATACATTATTAAGCCTTATAGGATATAATATAAAAACTCCCGAGGAATCGCGCTGTGGCAGATATGTAGATGTCGCTAGTGCGATGAGCCGCAGGCGGTGAATCCTACTTTGCAGGATTCTTTCCTGTAAACAGGGCTTAGTAGATAGATACAATATAAAAGACCTAGGAAGGAAATAAAGATGAAAAGAAAAATATGATGATAGCATCAGGAGTACTTGCTGCAGCACTTGTAATAAGCTCAGTGCCTGCAACTATGCGAGCGCAGGTGTTAAGAATGCAAAAGGTGACTATTACAAAAAGAAGGATGCTACAAAAGAGACTACTTCTAAAAAGAAGACTACAGTAGTAGTAAAGACAGCTTCAGAGCTTAACAAGGCACTTAAGAACAGTGCCAATATAAAGATTAGCCTGAAAATCAAACAAGAAGATAAAGCTTAGTCTCAGGGAGACCATAAGAAGGTTAAGCTCGTAATAGATGCCCCTAAGGCAGAGGTTACCAACAAGGGAAGCTTTAAGATAATTGAAATAGGCAGCAAGAAGTGGGTTGAGCAGGCTAATGGCAACGGTCTTGTAGTAAAGAGTGATGAGAGCAGCATTGAAGTAAGCAAGAATGCAAAGGTAGCCTTTATCAGATTCCTAAAATCAGGTGCTAAGGCTGATGTAAGCATAAAGGGCGAGGTTACAAGTTTAGTAGTTGAAAAGAAGACTGAGATTAGTTTAAGTGGAAAGACAGGTTTTGTGCCTGTAACTGTAAACGCTGAGGGAACCAAGGTTACAAGCAGTGTACAGGTAGAGCTTATAGCAAATAAGAATACAGAGACAATATTTAAGAAGGGGGCTGAGGGCTCATCTGTAAAGGCTACTAATGATGAGACAAAAGTAGTTGTTAAGAATGAAACAAAGGAAGAAGTATTTGTAGAGAATGCTTTCAGGTGATGAGACAGTACTGATGAGTGGTGCTTACAAAGAGCTTAAGAATGGAGTTTTAGCTGATAAGGGAGGCTATGAAAACTCGTTAGACAATACAGTAAGCCTAAATGATGAGACTACTCCTCTTGGGGATGGAACTAACATCAATAATATTCTTCAAAATACAGTTGGAAATGTGGTAGGACAGCCTGAAACCAATGAGAAAAAAGGCGAGAATAACTCTCCTGTAGATGAGAAGCCTGAACCTAAGCTTGAAGCAAATGGTAAGGTTTATAGAAAGTATGACCTTAGAGAAGTGAATGCAGTAGCAAGATAAAGAATCAGTTCAGAGATGGTGGCTGTAGGTCATTTGCTGCGCTTGGTGCGCTGGAGTCTCACATCAAGCTTAAAACGGGTATAGAATTAGACCTCTCAGAGAACAACTTTGAGAACCGCCAAGGCTTTTACTTTGGCACTAATAATGTAAGACAGGGAAGAAACAGAAATTCTGATATACCTTATCTTGTAAACTATGGACCTATATTAGAAGAAGATGATCCGTACATTCCTATGAAGGGTGAATGTGGGGAAGGAAATTACCTTACACAGGAGCAGGTAAATGCAGCAGCTAAGAATCCTGTTATTAAAGACGGAGTTAAGCAGATTATGGGCTTTGACTTCCTTAAGACTGTTGATACAACAAAGGTTATCTCCGCCGAGGATGATGAACTTTTGCAGATTAAAGAAGCTATTGCTAAGAATGGTGGAGTAGTAGCAGATATGTATATGGCTCACGATGGAAATAAGACATTTCCATACACAGATGTAAAGTACTACAATCCTGAGACCAAGGCTTATTATTTTGATGGAAAAGACAGTGACAGAACATCAAAGTACAAAACCGTAGAGGCAGACGGAGTAAAATACGGAGCAAATCACGCTATAACCATAGTTGGCTGGGATGATGATTTCTCAAAGGATAATTTTACCACCAAGCCTGAGATAGACGGAGCTTGGATAGTAAGGGATGCACAGAGTGAAGCCTTCGGCGATAAGGGATATTTCTACGTGTCATTTCAGTCTGTTTCTATGGGCGAGAATCCTTATGTGTTTACAGAGGTAATCGAGCCACAGTATAGTATTTATCAGCACGATGAACTTTGCATTCACAGGGTTTAGGGAAGGAATCAACTTTTGACGACTGATGAAAAAGATGTTTTTGTTTAACAGATATAAGGCTGTAAGTGACTCAAAGATAGAGAAGATAGGCTTCTACACTACAAAGAAGAATGCAGAGTATGAAGTGTATTTAATACCTGACTTTAATAGCTTTGCTACAGATGCTAAAGATTTGGGTGAAGATGAAGCAGAAGAATTTTATAAATTAATTCAGGAATATAAGGTATTGTCAGGAATAGCTGATAATGCAGGCTATCATACTCTTGATATCCCTGCTGATGAAGCCATAAGCCTTACAAAGGGTAAGGACTTTGCAGTTGGTATATGGACAAGAAATTCAGATGCTGAAGACCCCGATCATAAGTATGATATGGTTGTCGAGGAAAAGAATATTATGGGACAAGGTAAAAATGCAAAGGTAGGCAGAAACTTACATTTACGACAAGGAAATGGGATTCATGGATTTTAATCAGTTTACATCTGCAAATGGTCCGGCTTATCCTATGAATGCCTGCATAAAGGCTTATTATAAGAGATAAATATGACTCTCCCAAGTATAAGCTTTGTTTAATTAGTAAAGAAGTGTCTTATTTCAATTAATAGCCTCATGGTAAATATCCGAAAAACTCGTAAGGCGAAATGGATATTCTACCATGAGCTTTTTCTCAGCCAAAGACTTTTCAAAATCTAAAATCCTCTCTTCATGCACTTATAATTTTTTCATGCTAATAAAGCAAGACTTACAAATCCATTTTAAGATAAACCATATCCACTAACAGGATACCTTCTTCGTAAATCGGATGTTCATAATTATCTATAAAAAAATTCTTGATGATATGAGAACGAATAAAAAGCCACATTTTTTCATAAAAAGGATGGTAGTCTGACTTTCTCCCGTTCCAACTTGCAATACGGAATATTCCCCTTTGTATTTCTCTATAATAAAATCAATGAAAGCCTGTCCGTATCCTTTTCTTTGATAATCCGGATGAATGGCAATACTTTTGATTTCAAGAGTATTATTCCCCACATTTAGGACAACACACTCGCCCTTTACTCCGTTATCGTCTAAAACATACATTGTGCCATCTGCTATATATCTGTCGATCATATCTTCTTGTTCATCTGCCAATAATAAAAGTGATAAAAACTGCTTTCTTATTTTTCTACAACTTTCTCTTATTTCTATCAATGTGAACACCTCTCAAATCAATGATGTGTTATTCTGTATTCAGTCCATTATAACATTAACTTCCAAACATTTCTATTTTTCAAATACTACAAGGAAAAATTAATATTGGTTTCACTTCAAACACTAAAAAGCAAATAATAGCTTTATCAAACGATGTTAAAAAAATACTATAGAGTTGCTAACTCAGTGTATATATATTATTATAGACTATGAGAGTAAAATAGTTGATATAAGTTAGGATAAAAAGAAACAGAGCAGTACTTTAGTAAAAACTATTAGCATTACATTGGAGGTTAAAATGTTAGGTCTTAGAACCGGTGAAAAACTGGAAAAAAATATGTGAAGGATTATGTGGTGTTTGACCTTGAAACAACAGGGGTATCGCCACAATCAGATGCTGTTATAGAGATATCTGCAGTCAAGGTAAGGGATGGAAAAGTGGTTGATGAATTTTCTACCCTTGTGAACCCTATGAGGAGGATTCCTTACGGAGCATCTAGGGTAAACGGAATTACCGATGAAATGGTGGCTGATATGCCGGTCTTTGAGGAGGTCTTAAAGGATTTTATCGATTTTATAGGAGATGATATCCTTGTTGGGCACAATATCCATGAATTTGATATGAAGTTTATCCACAGGGACTGTGAGGCATTTTTTAGGCTCTTCCTTGGCAATGACTACATAGATACCCTGCCCCTGGCAAGGAAATGTCTGCCTATCTTAGGACACCATAAGCTTACAGACCTTGCTACATACTATAAGATACCAGCCGAAGGAGCACACAGAGCCTTGAATGACTGTAGGATGAACCAGCAGGTATTTGAAAGGTTGGGAGAGGAACTAAAAAATGGCGAAAAGCCCCTTAAGGTATGCCCAAGGTGTGGAGGAACTCTTAAGCTTAGAAATGGCAAATTTGGCAGCTTTTTTGGCTGCAGTTCCTATCCAAATTGCAGGTATACGGAAAATATAGCAAATGAAACCAAGTAGTTGACAAAACTGATTCATTTCGCTATTATGTTTGTAAATGTAATGCGAAAGAGGAGTAGTTCCGTATTCTTATCAGAGAGAGGCCGGTGGGTGTGAGGCCTTAGGAAGGCGGAGTGAAGGTAGCTTTCAAACAGCATCTCTGAGAAAGTGCGATAAGCAGATTAGGAGATGACGGCTTCCCCGTTACGGAGATAAAGGTGATGAGTTTAACGTAACTCAAATTATTCACTTATCTAAAAAGAGGTCTGTGACCTATAGTGTGAATAGATTGAACTTAATGTTTTGAAATTTATCATAAATTAAGGTGGTACAGCGGGATATGCTCTCGCCCTTAGCTTAGGCTAGGGGTGGGAGTTTTTATTGACAGAAATATCTCCCAAAATTTTCCTGTCAAATAAAAATCTCCGAGGGATCGCACTGCGGCGACTATGTAGATGTCGCTTGCGCGACCGCCGCAGGCGAGTGAATCCTGTGAAGCGGATTCTATCTTGTTAGTTTAAGGAGGATTACATGAAAAAGAACTTGAAAAGACCTACGATCCGAAGCAGATTGAGGACAAAAATCTATCATAACTGGACTGAGAAAGGATATTTCCCATGGAAATAAATCCCTAACAAGAAACCATTTACCATAGTTATGCCGCCACCAAATATCACAGGACAGCTTCACATGGGACTATGCTGTAGACAATACCATGCAGGACATCCTCATCCGTTTTAAGAGGATGCAGGGCTATGAGGCACTGTGGCAGGCAGGAACTGACCACGCTTCTATAGCTACTGAAGTAAGATAGTAGAAAAGCTTAAAGAAGGGTGCTTCTAAGGAAGAACTTGGTAGAAGGCTTTCTTAAGCGTGCATCAGGAATGGAAGGAAGAGTACGGCGGAAGGATTATTTCACAGCTTAAAAAGCAGCTCATCCTGTGACTGGGAGAGAGAACGCTTTTACTATGGATGAAGGCTGCTCTGAGGCGGTTAAAGAGGTATTTGTAAAGCTCTATGACAAGAAGCTTATTTACAAGGGCTCAAGGCTTGTAAACTGGTGTCCTGTATGTAATACCTCCATTTCAGATGCTGAGGTTGAGCACGAGGAAAAGGCAGGGCATTTCTGGCACATATCAAATACCCTATTATGGAAGACGGGAAGCCTAGCACAACCAACTTCCTTGAATTTGCCACCACACGTCCTGAGACCATCTTTGGAGATACAGCTGTAGCGGTAAATCCTGAGGATAAAAGATATACCTACCTTAAGGACAAGACAGTATGGCTTCCTATAGCAGAGCGTGAAATCCCTGTGATTGAGGATAGCTATGTAGATATGGAATTTGGTACAGGTGTAGTTAAGATTACTCCTGCTCACGACCCTAACGACTTCGAAGTAGGGAAGCGCCATGGCCTCCCTGAAATCAACATCATGAATGATGATGCTACCATCAATGAAAATGGTGGCAAGTACGAAGGTCTTGACAGATATGAGGCTAGAAAGAAGATAGTTGAGGAGCTTGACAGCCTTGGACTACTTGGCAGGATAGAAGACCACAGCCACAATGTGGGTACCTGTTACCCGCTGTCACAGCGTGAGTTGAGCCTCTTATCAAAGAGCAGTGGTTTGTGAAAATGGATGAAATGATTAAGCCTGCAAGCGATGCTGTAAAGACAGGCGAGATTAAGCTCATCCCTGAGCGAATGGACAAGACCTATTTTAACTGGACAGACAATATCAGAGACTGGTGTATATCCAGACAGCTCTGGTGGGGACATAGAATACCTGCCTAGTACTGCGGTGATTGTGGAGAGATTATAGTTGCCAAGGAAGAGCCGAAGGTCTGCCCTAAGTGCGGTAAGTCCCACCTTAAGCAGGATGAAGACACCCTTGATACCTGGTTTTCATCAGCACTTTGGCCATTTTCAACACTTGGCTGGCCTAATGAGACTCCTGAATACAAGTATTTCTACCCTACAGATGTGCTTGTAACAGGCTATGACATCATCTTCTTCTGGGTTATAAGGATGATATTTTCCGCTTACGAACAGACAGGAAACGCACCTTTTCATACTGTTATGTTCCACGGCCTTGTAAGGGATTCACAGGGACGTAAGATGAGTAAATCGCTTGGCAACGGTATAGATCCGCTTGAAATCATAGACAAATACGGTGCTGATGCACTTAGGTTTACACTAATCACAGGTAATGCGCCGGGCAATGACATGCGTTTCTACAACGAAAGAGTGGAAGCCAGCAGAAACTTTGCCAACAAGGTATGGAATGCATCAAGATTCATAATGATGAACCTGGATGCCGCAGAAGTTCCTGCTAACATTGACCTCTCTGAACTTACTCCTGCCGATAAATGGATACTTAGCAGGGCAAACAAGCTCTCAGCAGAAATGACTGAGAACATGGATGCTTTTGAACTTGGTATAGCAGTTCAGAAGGTATATGACTTCATTTGGGAGGAGTTCTGTGACTGGTATATCGAAATGGTGAAGCCTCGCCTCTACAGCGATACTGACGAGACTAAGGCAGCGGCCTTATTTACACTTAAGACAGTGCTAATCAATATGCTCAAGCTCCTTCACCCATTTATGCCTTTTGTTACAGAGGAAATCTATCAGGCACTTCGTGAAAATGAGCCTAATGAGGCAGTTAAGTCTGCTATGGAAGAGAGCATTATGATATCTGCTTGGCCTACATTTAAGGCAGAGTGGGATTTTGCGAAGGAAGAGGCAGAAGTTGCCCTTATCAAAGAGGCTGTAAAGAGCATAAGAGCGGTTCGTACAGACAAAAATGTACCACCTTCAAGAAAGGCTAAGGTTATAGTTGTTTCTGATAAGGAAGATGTAAGAAGGGTATTTACAGAGGGTGAGAGCTTCTTTGCAAGCCTTTCTTATGCAAGTGAGGTAGAGGTACAGGCAAATAAGGAAGAATTGATGACAATGCTGTATCTGCGGTTATTTCTCAGGCAGTAATCTACATGCCTTTTAGCGACCTTGTAGACATAGATAAGAAGTAGAGAGACTTGAAAAAGAGCATAAGAGGCGGAAGGAGATTGCCCGCTCAAACAGTCATGTTAAATAACGAGAAGTTCGTATCCAAGGCTCCTGAGGTAAGATAAATGAGGAGAAGAAGCTTGCAAAATATACTGAGATGCTTAAGCAGGTGAAGAACAGCTACAAGACTTAAGAAAAACTAAAATTTAGAATTAAGTCCAAAGGGCATAAAACTCAAGGTATATAAGTACTTGAAATTAAAGATGCTAAGTAATAAAGATGTTATGACAGCTTCTTACAGCTAATTAAAACCGGTACAGGTAACGGATATTCCGCCATCTGTGCCGGTTTTTGACTAACGATAAAGGCTATCGAATAATGATAAACAGATAAAGTGAAGTTTATCAACAGTGCAACTCTCATAATTTCCTATAGATTTACAATCGTATTTAAGTCATAAAGATAAATGTTTTTAGTAGCTTTTGCCTCTGTAAGTATTTTTCTTATCGAAGCCTGATTCTGAAAAAGAGCATAGTAGAACTTGGCTTTTTCCTTTTTGGGGAGTAAAGCTTTGCTACGAGTGCTAATATACTCTGAGTAATCAAAAGGACATTCTTAAACTACATTCACCGACTAGATATTCCTTATTATTCCTTCCGATACCTAGAAGATCTATCTCTGTTTCTGGCTATCCTTAGTCCGCTTGAGGCTTTGCTATCTATATGGTAGTCTTTCAAACCAACGCTCAAAGCTTAATGATGCGGAACAGGGAGCAAGTCTTTTCTTTTGAAGCTCCATGATAAATTGTCTGCATATATCTTCAAATGCTAAAGAGGCAAATTCATAGAAGAAGGCTCTACTATATATTTATACACGCCTTCTACATCGCCGTCTTCAAGCTGTGAGATATTTGCGTATCCAAAAGCGTACCAAAATCTAAAGAAGTTGTCATTTTAACCTGTATAAACCTCTTTCGTATGTTGCCATTTCCTTTGTGGATGATTCAATGGAAAAATTCGCGGCTTATAAGTCCAAGTTCAATTAGGTTTTAAGTATACACTCGTTTTTGAAGTATCTTCAACCATTGATTTTTTGACTGATATCATTTAGCTTGGTGCTGCCTAGGGCAACTGCCTCTATAACTGAGTTATACGGAAGTTTCCCTAAGTTCCTGATGAAGCAAAAACTCTACCTCGCTGTATAAGACCGAACCTTTGGTAAGTACACCACGTTTTATATTTTCTCTAAGTGGAAGTTCAGGATTAAACTGTTTTAAGTAATGTGGGATACCTCCAAGGATGGAGTATGCATATACCTTATCCCTTTCAGAATAATTAGGGAAAAACTGTATCGCGTCATGAGCCCATCTCCTTCATTTTATATACACCGGTAGCTCTGCCGTATAGAGGATTTTTCTCTGACAGAATTTCCTTTTCGATAAAGCTCATAGAACTTCCACAGAGAATTATCATTACATTTTTATCCTTAAATTCTATATCCCAGAGGTTTTGTAAGATAGAAGGTATGCTGGGGTTTCCCTTACACATATACGGGAATTCGTCAATTATAATTAGTTTTTTACTGTCTCCGTATGGAAGGTCAAGGACCGAGCGAAAAGCCTTTTCCCAATCGGGAAATTCAGTTATATATTCTCTGGCAGGAATATTTTTCTTTGAGGAGGATAGAGGAAAAATCTACTTAGCTGTGCCTTATCGGTGCTTTGAGTACAAGAAAAAAATACATGGGGTTTATCCTTACAAAACTCGCGAAGCGTCTCAGTTTTACCCACACGCCTCCTGCCGTAAAGAACAATTAACTGTCCTTTATTCTCGTTATATCTATCATTAAGGAACTGCAATTCTTGCTCTCTTCCGATAAACATAGTTGGTATCCATAATATCAAATCGTAATTTAGTAAATCGTGATTTGATATTATATTAACTAATAAAAATAAAAAGCAAGAAAAAAACTGCCACCTTAACAAATAATTATTAAAGTGGCAGTTAAACTTACTAAATTAAACTTAGAAACCTCTGACTGCAACTGTGATGCAATATCAGCGAGGCTCTCAGATGCCTGAGAAATGTTCTGGATAGCCTGTACCTGAGTATCTACAGATGCCGCAACCTCTTCAGTTGTTGCTGCATTCTCCTCTGCTATTGCAGAAAGATTCTCAACTACCTTAACTACGTTTTTCATTCTCAGTCTTTATCTGAGTAGAGGACTCATTGATGCTCTCTACAATTCTCTTGCTTCCTTCGAGTTCAGCAGATATTTCAGCAAGCTTGTCATTTGTTTCCTTGACCTTGCTTCCCTGTCTGTCAATGATTTCATTAGACAGCTTAATCATATCTACAGCTTCCTTAGCCTTCTTCTTAAGCTCGTCAATAACTTCTCTAATCTCGCCTGTGAACTTAGCGGAATCCTCTGCAAGCTTTCTAACCTCATCAGCAACAACAGCAAAAGCCTCTTCGGTATCTCCGGCTCTTGCAGCCTCTATGGCAGCATTTAATGAGAGGAGATTAGTCTGGTCTGAGATAGACTGTATCATCTCACTTGCGCTTGCAATTGCTTCTGTAGCATCATTTGTCTCCTGAATTACGTCTGATACCTTTTCAGATATTTCCTTGTTCTCTCCGGTTATCTGAACAAGCTCATTCATAATCACATTACTTTCATCCTTTAGGCTATTAATATGCTCCATTGAATGTGAAAGCTTTTCCTGTATCTCTACCATACCGTCAAAGAAGCTCGCCTGATTTTCAACTGAGCCTGCAGCACTCTGAGTATCCTCTGCCTGGCTCATAGCGCCCTCGGATATATTGTTTACAGCATTAGATACATCATTTGAGGAAGAGGAAGCAGACTGTGCAGTTGCTGTAAGCTCCTCAGCTGTAGCTGCTGTATTCTGCGCTGTGAAGAGATGTTATTAACTATAGAAGAGGTTCTCTGTCATAGTTTTTAATTGACCTCATTACATTTGCAATCTCATCCTTGCCCTTCATCTTCTGTGGCATTGGCTGTTTCATCAGATATATCAAGGTCGTAATTAGCATCTTATGCATAGCCTTCTCTATGAGTGCCATAAGTACAACACAGGTAATCATAAGGAAGATAATTATTCCTGCTATTATCGAAATGATTGCTGCGTGATATATGATGTTGCTAAGAACAAACTGTGTAGCGTGTTCAACCACCCTTCTGTATGAAATGATATTCTCAAGGCACCATTTTTATCTACTCCGGGAAATTAACTACAACATAGGTGATTTTTCCGGGTAAGTCCGTACCTGCTATTGTTTCTTCAGACTGCTTGAAAACCATTTGCAATGGCTCAGCCACATTTGCCTTTGCCTCAGGAACCTGCTCAAAGAGGTTCTTTGCAACCTCACTGTCATCCATAGCATTTGCTATAAAGAAACCGCTGTCTGTAAGGAGTCCCTTAAATTCTTCAACATCTGTTGAATCATCCTTAAAATCCTGCTGTAAATCACTTAAAAAGTATGTCTACAACAACAGTTCCCACTGCCTTATCCTTGTATGATATAGGAATACAGTATGAGTCTTCAACTGGTTATCTGTATCAATATAAAGAGTCTAAAAAGAATAGGCTTATTTCCTGATAATGTAGCACTATACCATTCTTTATCGTCAATTCCATCCTCATAAGTGGAGATGACTTTGCCATCCTCCGTTCGATATACTCTGAAAAAAACAGTAATCTTTAGCATCCTTACCATCAAATCCGTTCTCAGTAAAGTAAATGCCAACACCTGATATAAAAGTCGTTGTTGTCAAATATCTGCTTTGCGCTGCCTACGATCATACTCCTGCTTCTGTTTTCAGAGGAACATCATTAAAGCATATATGCTCTGTTATGGACTTTCATCATAGCCAATCTGATATGCCAGCAAACTGACTTTTCAATCTTGTAAGCTATCTTCTTTGCTTCTTCAAGTTTTGAGGTTTCAACGTTTTGAATAGCAGTTTCTTTTTCGTAGTTGTTATCAAATACCGCTTTTGCTCCTAAAACTACAAGCAAAACAAGCGATACAATAAGACCTACTCTTACTGCAAAACTATTGAAAATACTCTTCTTTCGGTAGTCTTTTCTTTCCTTATTTTTCCCATGGTTCCTCCATTCGTGAAAAAAATATTATTTAAAGATACTTTACTTCCATAAACATATATCGGCAGGTATTACGTTTGTTTAGTGGCAGACAGGTTTTTGATTTGGCAGATTAGTTAGCGCTGTATCTACCCACATTAATTTAGAAGTAAGCCTATGATTAATTCTTGTTTCTAATTGAATAAGACTACAAAATGTGGTATCATTTTAGGGTGGAAAAACTATAAATATACCACATTTTTGATATAACTATGATATGAAGGGAGTTATTATGTTGGATTTTTGAAAAAAAGAACTTGAGAAGTTCAGTAAAGCCTTTGAAATCGAAGAGGTGGCTGATGTTGTCAGACATAACGATGTGTCAGATGTTGCCGACCTGATTAGGAAGTACTTAAAGAAACCAGAGAAACGAGGTAAATATATGCAGTGCCCATATTGTAAGGCAACACTCACAGCCGGGGACACTTGTGAAAAATGCGGCAGTGACGTAAAGCTATTTAAGAAACTATACAGTATATCAAACAGATGCTACAATGAAAGGACTCGAAAAGGCTAAGGCAAGGGATTTGTCCGGTGCGGTGATAAGCCTTCAAAAACAGCTTAAAGATAAATAAAAAGAATACCGAGGCTAGAAACCTCTTAGGACTTATATACAGCGAAATGGGCGAGACAGTGGATGCCCTCAGTGAGTGGATAATAAGCAGTCATTTTGAGCCTGATAATAACCTCGCGTCCGAATACCTGTCGTTTTTTCAAAACAATCCGACCCGAGGCTTGATGCAGCGGGGCAGGTTATCAAAAAGTACAATGCCTCACTAAAGCTTGTTAAGTCCGGCAACTATGACCTTGCCATCATTCAGCTTAAAAAGCTGATTTCCCTTAACCCTAAGCATGTCAAAGGCTTACAGCCTTGTAGTCTCTTAAATATCAAGGCTGGCAATATCTCACAGGCTAGAAATACCTTAAGATGGCACTAAAAAGGTAGATAAAATGAACCCTCTTGCCATCTTTATATGGCTGAGGTCAAGGGAAAGAGCCGGGGAGAGGATGTGACAGAGGACAATGATGCCAATAAACTTGTCCTACATCTGAGAGAATCCTTTTGCTCCTATGAATGCTTACAGAGATAACAAACACGGAATCCTGCCTTGGATTAGTCTTTTTGGCAGGGATAGTTAGCTACATAGCATTTTTATGATTGCAATCGATGCACGGTATAAGGGCTAAGTCTGTCTCCAATAAGAATACCGAGATAGTTAGCCTCAATGAGACCATAAAGCTAAGACCAATGCGAGGTTTGACAGCATCAAAAGCGAAAATGCAGAGCTTAAGAAAAAGGTAGAGACTCTTGAGACTAAGAACAAACAGCTCAGAAACCACCAGAAGAATGAAAATAACGACTTTGGTGCCCTTGTTGAGCTGCGGCATGATTATACTATGGATGATAAGGCAAAGTCAGCTGATACCTTTGGTAAAGGTAGATAAGTCCACCCTTAAGGATAAGAACATCATAAACCTTTACAACCAGCTTTCTGTGAAAGGTATTTGCAGAGCAGTCAGCAAGGCTGTATCAGGAAGGCTATACACAGTACAGCAGGGGAAAGTATAAGGAAGCACTTAAAAGCATTTGAAACTTCCCTAAAGATGAATCCTGAAAATGTCGACTCTATGTACTTTACTGCCAGAAGCTATGACAGGTCCGGAGACAAGACTAAAAGCCATTGAATGGTACAATAAGATTGTAGAAAAAGCATGGAGATACCCAAAGAGCGGTAGAAGTAAAGAGGATGCTCACATTGTTAGGAGAATAAATGGAAACGATAAAGATAAAATATTTTACGGATAAGATTGATAAACTCTGCTATATAGCAGGCAATTCAGACTGGATAGACCTTAGAGTAGCAGAAGATGTGGTGATGAAAAAGGGCGAATTCAGGCTCATAAGACTTGGGGTGGCTATGGAGCTGCCCCAGGGATATGAGGCACACGTAGTGCCAAGAAGCTCAACCTATAAAAATTTTGGGCTCATCCAGACCAACCACATGGGAGTGATTGACGAGAGCTACAAGGGAGATGCTGATGAATGGAAATGGCCTGCCCTGGCTATGCGTGACACAGAGGTGCATGTAGGCGACAGGCTTTGCCAATTCCGTATAATGAAACATCAGCCGCAGATAAACTTCCTTGAAGTTGACTCTCTTGAAAATGAGGACAGAGGCGGTTTTGGAACCAGCGGCACTAACTAGGACTGCTTACGGTTCCTTTTGTTTTCCTGTCTGTCAAGAAGATATTCTGCATAATCTCTTATAGATGCTGCACTTTCAGGCATGAGCTGCTGGTATACAAGGGAAGAAATCAACTATTTCCTTGTCAAGTATTTCTCCGCCAATAGGAAGTGCAGAGTCAGATACACCTAGCAGGTAATCGCAGGTTACGTCAAATTCTTTAGACAAAAGCAATCAGCTTTTTCAAAAGGAAGGCTCGTTTCTGTTTGATTCGTAGTTTGAGATAGCTGTGAAAGCTTAAGTCCCAGTATGCCGGCAAGTTCGCCCTGAGTAAGTCCTTTTTCTGGCGGAGCTGTTTAAGTCTCAAATGAAAAGTTCATATGTTACCTCCTGTAATGATATATTTGAAATAAAGAGATTGTATAACTAAAACAACATACTACAAATATATAGTATACTATAAATATATAATTTTGAACGTAAAATGTCAAACGTTATTGCATACACAAATTGTGTATAGCGGGGTGGATTATGAGTGTCGATATGAAGCTGTATAATATTCTTAAAGAGGAATGCCTTGAACTTGTTTTTATCTATGACAAAACAGGTAAGTATATTACCTGTTCAGACAAAAGCAAGGGAAAGCCTTGGTTATTTACCTGAAGAGGAAGTAGGGAAAATTTGAGATAAGCTTTTCCCCAATATTTCTCTGGAAGAAACTGCCCTTCATGAACATATTGAGACAGATGTGTACAGGAAAAATGAAACATGTTTTCCTGCAGACCTTAAGATTGTAAGCTATGAAGACGATAAATTTATTATATTTGCAATAGATCAAACTGAAAAAAAGAAATGTTGCGAGAGAACTAAAAAGCTGTAAAGAGGAACTTAAGTATGAACTTAAGTACAAGACTGAATTTGTATCAATATTACTCATGAGCTAAGAACGCCTGTAAACGGCATCCAGGGAATGGCTAAGAATCTTCTTAACACCGAGCTTAATTCTTGCCAGCTTGAAACTGTGGGGATAATCGAGGGCTGCTGCGTGAATATGTCCAAGATTATCAATGACCTTTTTGGATTTCTCAAAAATGGAATCCGATAAGCTGGTGCTGAGAAAAAGCATTTTTCTTTTAGAATTCTTAAACAACGTAATGGCATTTAACGTAACCCTTGTAAATGAAAAAGGGTTTGAAGCTTCTTGTACATCATGGGAGATGATATGCCTAAGTATCTGGTGGGAGACGAGCTAAGGCTTATGCAGATATTTAACAATCTTCTAAGCAATGCGGTTAAGTTTACAACCATAAGTACATTGCGGTGGAAGCATCACTCATACGTGAAGAGGACGACTATGTAGAGCTTTTTCTTCATGAGTAGTTGATACAGGGTATAGGTATCTCCAAACAAAACATGGATAAGCTGTTTAAGAAATTTTCGCAGGTGGATGCTTCTACTACAAAGAAAATTTGGTGGAACAGGTCTTGGGCTGTCCATAAGCAAGAAGTTGGTTGAGCTTATGGGAGGAAACATCAAGGTAGAGAGCGAACCGGGCAAGGAAGCTCATTTTCCTTCAATGTAATTCTTGGCAAAGCAGACGCGGCAGAAGAGACTACAGGAGTAGAACTTCCTAACGGAAACTTCGTCTATGAAGGCAGCGGACGGTATACCGAATCAGAGGAGGAGTCAGAGCTATTCGGGTGAAGGAAGCTCAGACTGGAGCTTACTGCCAATTCGGACAAGATATACCAGTTTGGAACCAGTGAGAATATCAAGGAAATAAATTCAGCCCTCGAGAAACTTTTATATGCATTGAACTAGGCAACTGGGAAAAAGCAGAGAATTTTGCCGAGTGTCGTTAAAAATCTGATTTCTGACAACGAATCCGAGCAGCAGCTTAAAAAGGAGTGCTGAAGCTGAACTGATTATTCGAAGGTAGCCTAACCGACAAGGCTATAGAGCAGTACAACATATTTAAGAGAAGCTTGCCGAACTCGGGTTCTAAAAGGGTAGAGGTAAATGAAGACGAATATTCTCATTGTTGATGATGTACTTACAAAGCCTTGCACTTATGTCTGACATAGTAGTGAGGGCTACATAGCAAGACCCGTACAGAATGTTAAGCAGGCTATGGAGGCAATAGACGCCCTTGCCCGACCTTATACTGTCGGATGTGTCCATACCTGATATCGACGGGTATGAATTTTGCGAGATGGTTAAGTCCAATCCAAAGACAGCGGATATTCCTCTGATTTTTGTATCAGCCTTAAACGACGATGAATTCGAGGGAAAAAGGCTATAACGTGGGAGCAGTGGACTTTATAGTTAAACCCGTTTGACTTTGATGAGGTAAGGCTTAGAATAAATACTCAGATAAAAACCTTGTTATGCAGCGTGAACTTGAAGAGTATAATAAAAGACTGCATAGGGATGATGAACACCAGATAACCAGATAACGGACGACCAAAAGGTACCTGATATATGGTGACTAAGGCTTGCAGAATCAAGGAAGATCCTACAGGTACCCATATGATAAATGTATCTGTAAATTCCGCTTTTTAGCGCAGAGTTTTGCAGCTGTCTCTGAATACGAAAAAGTACATCAGCAATAACTTCATAGATGATATAGGGCTTGCTGCCCTCTTCACGACATAGGAAGTCTTACTATAGTGACAGGATACTGCTAAAAAGGGGCAAGTTGACTGCTGACGAGATGACAGTTATGAGAACTCATGCTGAGAGATAGGCGCAAGGACACTTACAGAGGTTTACCGCCACAATGAGTTTAGCAGATATCTTGTATGGCTATAGATAGTGCATATTATCATCACGAGAAATGGGACAGCTCTGGTTATCCAAAGGACTAAAAGGGAAAGGAATACCGATGTCAGCGAGGATATTTTCTCTGGTGGATGTGTATGACACGCTTACCAGGGATAAATGCTATAGGGATGCATACACTCATGATGAAGCGATTGAGATAATTAAAGAAGAGTCGGGTAGAGCTTTGACCCGGGTATTGTGAACATATTTATGAAGATACTAAGCGGGATTAGGAGGAACTAGATTTGGGAGTTGCAAAAGAACCTATAATTGAAATATTTGCAAAAGTGAAGCCGGAGACTCGATAAAAAGCCTTTGATAAATACATCTTGAAGGTGAAAATGCCGGCAGAATTTGAAAGAGAGCCTGATAGTTGAGCTTGCAAAGCTGGTGCGGATAATAAGGATGGACTCAAGTATGCTGCTATTTGACAGTATAGCTCAGGTAAGTGGCAAGCTTGAAAAACTTATGGACTGCTACAGGGATGTAAGGGCTGAAAAGTCCCTGATTTTTGAGAGCTTTAAGGAAGTACTAAATGCTTACTCCGTTTTTCATTCTACAGTGAGCTTTATAAACTCACTCACAATGAAAAGGTAGACGGGGACAATAGCGATATTATAGAACTTATCGACCACATGGATACAGGAGTAGTAGGCTTTAATAAGCTTCCTACCTCCACACCTACAAGGCGTAAGCAGTATTATATTCCTAGTAAGTCTGAAAATGATACAGCTGTGGTATCGCCTAAAAAGGGAGTGTTTGACGGACTTGCTAGATGAAAATATCTGAGGACGGTCTGGCTAAACCAAAAGACGCCTAATGAAATCCTTAATTCACTAAAGAGCAGGCTCATAAGTTTTACCATCACTGATGACAAGATGGAAGACATAAGAAAGCTAAGTATAGGGCTTGAAAACCTTGTGGATGAATTAAAAGCCGGAAAGAAGACAGACGTAGTATCAGAGATTGACAGCCTTGCTAAGGAATAAAAAGCTGGGTAATGGATGCAAGGATGACTGATTTGTCTATGATTGTGTCTAAGGCTAAGATTGCAGCTAAAGACCTGCTTAAACACACAGGCAAGAAGGCTGAGTTTGAGGTTAAGCTTTTTGGAAGATGAGGCATATGTTATTCATATAGAAAAGTACAAGACAGCCAATCTCTCAAAAGGCGCTCACCCACCTTATAAGAAATGCTGTTGACCACGGAATCGAGAGCACCTGATACAAGAGGCTAAAGAAGGCAAGAAAGAAGAAGGACATATAAGGCTTGAGATAGTAAAATCAGATAAATTCAAGAATAGGCTTCATTTTTCAGATGACGGAGTGAGAATTAATCCTGACAAGATACTAAAGAGCTGCAGAGATGAGGAATACTCCTCAATCCGAAGGAAAGCTATACTTTAGAAGATATATTGAAGATACCGTTTATGACAGGCTTTCACAACAAGAGAAGACCATAGGAGATTATTCAGGAAGAGGTGGGGGCTAGACGGGTAGGCCCATCTGATTGAAGAGATTAATGGCAGAGTGGTGCTAAAAAGCAAAGAAGGTAAAGGAACCGAGTTGATATAGAGCTTCCCTTTACGACCATATTGCAGAATAATGAGGAGGATGACATGAGAATTTTACTGGTAGAAGATGACTATGCCAGCAGAAAGTTTGGAATAAGCTTTCTAAGCAAATATGGAGAAGTGGATGCGACTGTAGATGGAGAAGAAGCAGTGGCTGCTTTTGAATTTGCAGCGGAGGATGGAGAGTACTACGACCTTATCTGCCTTGATATAATGATGCAGGGACAGACGGGATAGAGGCGCTATATAGGATAAGGAGAGTGAGAAAAGGCTTAGATTCCGGAGGATAAATGTCCTAAGATAATCATGGTTTCAGCACTTGGCGATATGAACTATGTAGAAGAGAGCCTTTGAGCTGGGATGTGACGGCTATGCTAATAAGCCGCTTGACACAGACAAGATGGAGAAAGTACTTAAAACTGGAGCTTATAAAATAGCTTTGAGAGGGAGAATTTACCTTTTAGCTTCTGAGGAATTTTAAAAAGTTGAGATTATAAAAGATTGTTGTGGTACTATAGTGACTATTCCGAAAAGGGTTACATATAACTAACTATAAAATAGTGTGAAAGGAAGTAGTAAAATGACAAAAATAGATATAATCTCAGGATTTCTTGGTGCAGGCAAGACAACCCTCATCAAAAAGCTTATAAAAAAGAGGCACTTGGCGGTGAAAAGTAGTGCTTATAGAAAATGAATTTGGCGAGATAGGCATAGATGGAGAAAACTGTAAAGAGGGCAGGAATTGAAATCACGAGATGAATTCCGGCTGCATCTGCTGCTACTCTTGTAGGAGACTTTGGAGCCGCACTAAGAGATGTTATTACAAAGTATTCTCCTGACAGAATCATCATTGAGCCTTCAGGGGTAGGCAAGCTCTCCGGATGTAATTAAGGCTGTTGCGGATGTGAAGAAGGACTTTGAAGATGTAGAGCAACAACTTTCTTACAGTGGTAGATGACAGGCAAGACTACTATGATATATGAAGAACTTTGGTGAGTTTTCAGCCAAATGAAAATGCCAATACTATTGTGTAGTCGTACAGCAAAGACTCCTGAGTAAGCTTGAAAAGGCTGTAGCAGTATAAAGGCACAATGACAAGGCTGTTATCATAACAACTGACTGGGATAGCCTTACAGGAAAGCAGATTCTTGATACAATGGAGAAGGCAGCAGGAGAGGTGAAGGACTTACTCTTTACAGAAGAAAGAGCTTGAAAGCTGCGAGCATCATCATCGAGCATAGTCACGAAGACAGTATGAATGTTGCCACGGGCACCATCGAGCAGACCCATGAGAGACGGTGACGAGTGTGGCTGTGGACACTCATCACGACCATGAGCATGGTGACGCCACGAGATGCTGCCACGGGCACCATCACGAAGCAGACCCGCTAAGACGACCACGGAGATGCCACGGACATCATCACGAGCGGACCCATGAGACAGTGCACAGATGCTGCCACGGGCACCATCACGAAAGCAGACCCATGGGGATGACCATGAGGTGTGGCTGCGGACACCATCACCACCATCACCATCTGCGACGAGGGTATTTGACAGCTGGGGCATTACAACTCCTAAGCGTTTTACAAAGAGGCTCTTGAAGATACTCGACAAGCTCGCTTGGGGCAACGGTCTTGGCATCATACTACGTGCAAAGGGTATAGTTCAGTCAGAGGGTGAAGGATGAAGCGGTTTGACCTTACACGGAGAATTTGAAGTAGAAATGGTGCACCTGACGTAACAGGTAAGCTCTGTGTAATAGGCTCAAGACTTAAAAGATGATATTAAGGCTCTTTTTGAGGTGTAAGAGCTATAGTGTCTGTATCAATGCTTTTGACGCTATATAATCAGAGAGTATTATCTAAGCCTAAAGTGGGACAGGCATGAAGGATGGCAGTATGTGGATATACTAAGGCTGATAAGGAGATATATGAATCAGGAAAGGATATACCTGTATATATGTTTACAGGTATGCTTGAGAGTGGAAAGACCTCATTTTTAAGGGATACCTTAGAGGGCGGTGAGTTTGAAGACGGCAACAAATCCCTTTTCATACTGTGTGAAGAGGGCGAAATCGAGCTGTCAGAGAAACTCTTAAAGCGAAATAAAATGTCTACAGTTGTAGTAGAAGACAAGGAAAGATATAACTGAGGAATTCTTAAAAACCTTGAAAGGAATATAACCCTGACAGGGTGGTAATCGAGAACAATGGTATGTGGATTCCACAGGAGATTATAGATGAATTCCCTGAGAATTGGATGCTTGTACAGTGTATCAATCTTATAGACGGCTCTACCTTTGAGAGCTACCTACAGAATATGGGAAGCTTTGTTATGGAGCAGGTTAAGCCTGCCGACCTCGTAGTGTTCAACAGGGTTACTGACAATGAGGTAAGGGAGGCTACAGGAGGCGTATAAAGGCACTAAACAGAAGGCTCAGATTCTCTATGAGGATGAAAAGGGAAACCTCGATGATGCCTATGGGAGGCCTGCCATTTTGATACAGCACACTGTAATTGAGCTTGAGGATGATGACTTCGGACTTTGGTTTATGGATACTATGGATCATCCTGAAAAGTATAAGGAAAGACTATGAAGTTTAGGGGCACTTATCTACAGGGATAAATTTCCCTGAATAAGCTGGTTCTGGAAAGTTTGCAATGACCTGTTGTGCGGCAGACGTACAGTTCATAGGCTTTGTCTGCCACGCGCTTGATGCTTCTGAATTTGCACAGAAGGACTGGGCTTATGTGAGAGCTGAGGCAAGGTTTGAATACTGCAAAAGACTACGAGGGCGAGGAATAGTACTCTATGCAAGAGACCTCTTAAGAGGGCTGAGGCAGGGGAGCAGTTGGTTTATTTTACATAAAGAAAAGAGTAAGAAAGATTTTATAGTATATTTTTGAATGACTCTTGAATGCCGAAAGTTACCTGTGATTAGAGGAACTTTCGGTGTTTTACTATAAGGGTAGGTGGTTTATGTCAAAAGAGAAAATACTGTCATAGAGCTCAGATACTATGAAAAACCGATTAAAGAGCCTGTGCGCCATCTTGAGAAGAGGCTGGATAAAGGAATACAGGAAAGATACAAATGGTGAAATGATTAACAATCTGCATTTTCATAATCTTATGGAGATAGGCTGCTGTATATCAGGTGAGGGAGAGATGATACTTGATGGAGAAAGCATATAAGGCAGGTGATTTTACCATTATTCCAATTAACTTTCCTCCATAATACCGTAAGTAGAGAACTAAAAGCTACTGGGAATATATATTTTTGTGATCGCGAAGACATCTTAAACAGGGCATTTCCCAAACAGAGACCGTTTGTTGAAAGCACCTTAGGCTGAATAGTAAGGTATATTTTTATCATAGCTGAAAAGGAACCGGAACTATACAGTGTGATAAAGTCTATCATTGAGGAGATGAGAAATAAAAAGCGTATTACTGTGAAAAACAATCATGCTTTGTAATTCTTTGTTTTTGAGGTGGCAAGAAAAGAATCACAAGTGATACTTCAGCTGAAACCGAGTACAGGGATATGAGTGTTATATCTGCTGCAATATCATACATCGGCAGAATTATGCAAAACCGATTAGGATAAAGGATGTGGCAGATATGGCTGTAATATGAGTGAGACTAACTTTAGAAGGCTGTTTTCTGCATATATGGGGCGTACCCCGTTAGAATATTTCAATCTGATTCGAATAAATAAAAGCCTGTGAGCTTATAAAATCAACTCTGTACTCAATGGAAGATATTGCAATGAAGGTGGGGTATTCTCAGATGTCTGCAACTAATAGAAACTTCAGAGAAAATAGTGAGAATCCCCTTATAAGTGGAAGAGAAACCCTTCTAACTATGAAAGCAAACTGCTAAAAAGCAAGTGTATCAACTAAAAAGGCTGGTAAAATGGAAACGTGCAATTTGGTCGAAATTGACGTTTTCTACTAAATGTCGCAACAATGCGCTTTGATTGTGGTTATAATATCCTCATAAATATAGTTTAGTTTTTGGACAAAATTACCAACTAAACGTTTAGATAAACAGACATTGTCTAAAAATTAACTAATATGGGTCAGGGAGATTCTGATTTATTTCCTGAATACTAATTTTTAGAGGAGGATCAGTATGAAAATGAGAAAAATCATGTCACTTGACTAGTAATGGCAATGGAGCTAGTCTCTTGTCCAGGCTGCGGAGGCTCAGGAGGTGGCATGCAGGACCACCAAAATCCTCAGCAGGCTCTAAAAGCTGCATCAACTAAAACATCAGCAACATCATCGGGAACAGCTTCAACTGCCGGAAACTATACTGACAACGAAGCCACGAGCTTACAGTATGGTGCTGGGATCCTGCTTTTAACATCTACGCTATGAAGGAAGCGAAGGTATACCAGAAGATGAACCCACAGTTTACAGTTAATGATATTCAAGAGGTTCTTTCAGATGATGTAGAAACTAAGATAACAACTGCTGCGACTGAGGAGCCTCAGCACCTTACAGGATATCTTCATATGCAGGACAACTCATTCCGAAATACACTACAAACTTTAACATGCTGTGACCTTGGGACTCAATGATTCAGGCATTAACTACAAGGACTTTGGTGAGGCAAAGCAGGCGTATTCACAGCTGACGGGTACACTACGGAGTGCCGTTTGATAATGGGCGTAATGCTGCTTATAGAGACAGATATGCTTGAGAGGCAGGACTTAAAATAGATGATAAGGACATTACAGGAAATAAGTTTATAGAACTTGAGCAGGTTAAACAGAGACAGCGCCTCTACTTTGTGCTACCGCAGGTTCAAATGATCTTGCAATGATGATACTTCAGTCCCGCAGGAGCATCACTATTTAATGATGATGGTTCACTTAACATAGTTGACAATGGGGTACTTAGAAGGCACTTGAGATATATCAGGAGCTTTGAGGAAGGAATCCTTGTTGAGGTTACAGACTGGGATCAGTATATAGCAACAATTCAGGCAGAGCTCAGCTGCTGTTATCAGCAGCTGCTGGATTATAGGATCTGATACGCAGCTAAGTTTTCTCAGGAAAGTGGGCAATAACAGATATGCAAAAGCTTGACGATGTAGAAGGTGCAACCAACTATTCCAACAACGTTGGATCGTTGATCTTGGGCAGTTACAACCAAGTCGGAGACCAGAAGCTTGCCGTTGATTTCTTAAAGGCAGCCTTTGCAGGAAGTGTGAGTTCTACGAGACTATCCTTCCTTCATCAGGAGCACTTGCAACATATCTTCCTGCAGGAAAAGAGTGGTATACAACAAAGCCACAGAAGTTCTTCGGTGGAGGCAGTTTACTCACTTATCACCGAATTTGCAAGTAGATTCCAAAGCAACAAAACAGGTGCTTGTATTACGATGCAAGAAATGCCGTAGGTGTGGCTATGCAACGCGTGCTTCAAAGGGCGCAAACATTGAAGAAGAATTAAAAGTCAGCTCAGAAACAGTAGAATTTAATATGGGTGGCTGATAGCAGCTTTTAGCATAAGAAGTCAGAACAGGGCTGTCTACAATAAAGAGAGAATAAATTAGCTTATCTTTAATACGCGGCTGTATAGAAAGGAGACCATTATGGAGAGGTAAGAAAGAATTAGCCTTGCCAAAAAGACATCTTATGATAGGCTGGAGGCTTTGTTATTCCTGCTACTCTGCTTATCGTTATCTTTAGCTGCTATGTTTTCAGGGCTATATTACTATCCTAAAGGCGTTGGAACTCATATATGATCTGGAACGGAGACTAAGAAGCTATGCGAGAATATTAAAGGATAAGCGGTTTATACAGGCAATATTATACATTTGATTTTATCTTGTGATTCAGGTGCCTATAATGCTTGGTATAGCACTGCACTCGCATCTATTCTCAATAACAAAGCACCTTAGATTTAAGGGACTGTTTAGAACCATCAAATGTTCCTGCCTTGTGCAACTTTCCATATATCATATTCAATGATATTTGGGATTTCTATGTTTTTGCAAATGACGGTTTCATAAAACAACGTACTTGTGAACTTCGGCTTTAACAGAATAGGCTGGTTTTCAGAATGACTGGTGTATGGGCAGTAATCATAATTGCTCTTATTTGGAGTGGACAGGATATAACATGGTATTCTATCTTGCAGGCTTGCAGGAATATAGAATACTCGGTATATAGAGTACTAAGATTGACAGTGCTTCTCCTTTTCCAGTCTTTTAGAAAGATAACGATCCTCTACTTAGATCGACTATTCTTCTTGCTGCAATTATGTCCAATTAATGGAACTCTTCAGTTGTTGATGAGTCAGTGAAAACCTTATACAAGGTGGTACTGGTATAGCGACAATAACAATGTCACACTATATCTACAACACCTCATTTAGTAACAGGCCTAATTTCACTATCAGCAGCTGCACTTTGGTTGTTATTCTTGTAATGGTAGGAACACTTTCGGTGATTCAGATGAAGGTAGGTGATAAGCGTGACTAAAACACAGAAAGGTCGTTTATACATTTCTTACAATAGTCTCACTCATTTTCAATCTTTCCAATTTGTTGGATGGCTTGCGCAGCTACCAATACAAAGTGTTGAGATAATGAGAGGAAAACTAATCTAAGGAGGATACCTGATTGAAAATTTCAAGTCTTTAATACACAATCAGAACTTAGGCAAACCTTCTTTAACTCAGTAAAAACTCTGTTATACTAACACTGTTGTCTATGGTTATATGCTCGATTGCCGGTTATGGATTGAGTATGCCATCAGAAGTCAAAAGGACGTTCTTTTCACTGTGCTTCGTACAGCAATGATGCTTCCTTTTGTAGCAACTATGATTTCCGCTCTTTATCATTTCTCAAAAGTTGGGCTGGTAAATACCTGGTAAAAGGTGACTAAATGCTTCCGGGACTCACTACACCGTTTCTTATAATGATGTTTGGGCAGGCAGCAAGAAGCTTTCAAAAGGAAATCATTGAGCAGCAAGAATGGATGGCTTATCTGAAGTAGGCATATTCTTTACAATGTTCGTCCCTACAATGCGTTCTACGGCGCTGCCATAACCGTAACTTTTATGAATACTAGGAACAGCTACTTGTGTAAAGGTGATCTTTCAGAAAAATGAAGCCACAACCATGCCTATGCTTGTGGCGGAAACTTAGGAGGCTATACAGTTGATTATGGTATGTATGCTGGGTGTACTTATTGCCACATTCCTACAGCTGTAGTCTTCTTTATACTAGAAACAGTTTGCAGGAAGTATCAAGGAGCTATAAAGTAGATTATCAAAATATAGAAATGAGGTATAAAGGTGTTTGATTTCAACAAGAGTAAAGATGTATCCTTTTTCAGGAGAATGCTCTCACTGCTAGGCGCAGCTTCATTCATACGGAAATGAAGAGAGTTAAAGAGAAAGTCAAGTCTCAGGTGTCGCTAGACGGGCTGGAAGTTCACTTCGCTAAGAAGTCTAGCCTTGCAGTCAAGACTTTTAAAAGACTGTAAAGTTGGGACAGCATAAAGCGTACCTTTCAATATACGCAGATGGAGGGCTAGATATCCCTCAGTATGCCAATGTGCACAGTATCCTTGGGACAGGTTCAGGATGTGGCCATACAGCGGGAGTTCTAACACTTTCAACCCTGTGGGATGTATGTAAAAGCCTTAAACATTTCTGAAAATGCTAAAGATAAGGATATTATCATAACCTTTGAAGGTGGAAAGTGCCTTTGCCCTCTGGGTAAACGGAGAATACGTGGGCTATTCTGCAGACAGCTTGCAGCCACAAGCTTTGATTTGACTAGTTTGTAAGTGCAGGAATAAATAAAATTGCAGTAATGGTATTTAAGTGGAGTGTTAACTGCTGGTGTGAAGACGGGACTTCTTTAGATTCTGAGTATACTGAAGCGTATATGTAGATATGCTGCCAAGAACAAGGATTGTCGATTACACTGTAAAAGGCTACGCCTGATGCAGCTTTAGAAAGCGGAACTTAAGGTGGAAAGGCTGCTCCTCGACTGAAAGAAAGTTAGCTACAAAGGCTATCATATAAGGGCGAGAAACCATGACTAACGTGAGAGAGAAATAAGCGAGGCCCTGAAGCTTTCTTTACTATAGATGAGCCAAAACTTTGGGTGCTGAGAAGCCTGAACTTTATGACATTACATTTAAGATATGATGATGCGGCAAAACTCGCAAGTAATTAACGAGAGAGTAGGCTTTAGAAGAATAGAAAATAAAAGATAAGATTATACTTATAAATGGCAAGAGAATTGTGCCCATTTGACGGCACCAACAGACGACTTCAGCTCTGTTTATGGAAGGAGCTATCGCAAGAAGAGATGAAAAGGATGTTATTATATAGGCGTAATAACATAAATGCAGTTAGAACCAGTCACTATCCTAATACTGATTATCTCTGAGACTTGCGATGAATACGGTCTTTAATAATTGCAGAGAACAACCTTGAGACATGGAACTTGGGATGTAAAGGGAGCTCATCAGGGAGGATTACTCCTTCCTAAGGATCATATGGTGGGAGCCTATGATGCTGACAGGGGTAGCTTCACCATATCACAGAGATAAGAGACAGAGCAGTGTCATAATATGGTCGCTGGGCAATGAATCCTTTGGCGGTAAGGTGTCTACAATATGTGAGCTTTTCCAGAAAAGCTTGACGATACAAGACTTGTGCACTATGAAGGGTATTCCACGATAGAAGCTATGATGGAAGCACAGATATAGAGAGTCGTATATGTATCCTGTGACTGAAATAAGAGAATTCTTGAAGGAATTTCCTGACAAACCATTCATCCTCTGCGAATACACCACTCTTATGGAGTAATTCAAACGATTACCATCTGCAAAATACATTGAATATACAGAGGAAGGCTAAAGGGCACAGGGAGGAGCTACATTTGGGACTACATAGACCAGTCTATATATAAAAAGACAGATACAGGTACAAATTCCCAGGTATATGGCGGAGACTTTTGGCGACAGAGTGAAAATGACGCAATTTTAGCAGCAATGGTATAGCCATAGGACCTGACAGAGCAGAGTCTCCTAAGATGCAGGAGGTTAGTTTAACTATCAGGGCATCAGCTCTTTTGTAAATGGGGATAAGGTTAAGATAAAAATAAGTATCTTTTACCAATACCTCTGAATTTAATGTATATGAGATTCTTTACAAAAGATGGTAAAGAGTATGCTAAAGGAGATTATGACTACAGATAGAACCATTATCCGAAAAAGAATATAAACTTCTATCGAAAATCCTAGTGTCGGTGAATTCGTTGCTGAGTATCTGTAAGACTTAAACATTGTACCAACTATGCAAGTGCAGTATGAGGGGTTGCCTTTGGACAGGCTATGTAGTTAAAAAGCAGATACCAGACACTTTATGGATATTTCTCAGAAGTAGAAAGTATGATTATATGTATGCTTCCTCAATGGAAAATGCTGAAGTTAAACATCAGGCGACTCAGTATGTGTTGGCGACTACAATGTAGGGAGTTAAGGAGAAACATTTGCAGTATTATTCTCCAAAAATGTACGGAGGGCTAACAAGCTACAAGCTAAGAGGTTGAGCTGCTGAGCCAGCCTCGCCCTTCTTCTGGAGGCTCCTGTGGACAATGACAGAGGTGCGCAGATGCCTGCAGAAAAGGGTAAATGGGCTTGCAGGAGATTACGCTAGGTGTGTAGATGTAAAGGTAAATGACAACAGTGCTAAGACAGGCTCTGAGAGATATGTGGAGGTGGTTTCACCTATGCCCTTAGAATGGATGGACTTGGAGAGGCGGTTGTAAGCTATAAGGTATTTGAATGGCTTTATAAAGACCACTCTAAGCTATGAGACTAAGGGAGAGAACTTTTGACTATCACCTGAGTTTGGCATGATGTTTAAGACAGATGCTGACTTTGGCAACCTTACAGTATGGCGCAGGTTTTTCTGAGACCTATGAGGATAGAGAAGCGGTGCAAAGCTTGGATTGTTCGCAATAGGGTTGAGCAATATGGCGCCTTACCTCGTACCTCAGGAATGTGGTCACAAAGGTAAAATGTAAGATATGCTAAGGTAACAGACAGAAAAGAGACAGAGGACTATTGTTTGTTAGTGAGAAACAGATGGATCTACCAAGGAGAGGAGTAGGGCTGCTGAGAATTCAGTGATTTACAGACAGATATATGGGCTTCTCTACTTCCTTATACTCCTAACCAGCTTAGAGAGCAACGCATCCAAATGAACTTCCTAAACTACAGTTTACAGTTATAAGAGCAGACCCTTATGCAGATGGGTATAGGGAGATGACAGTTGAGAGCAAGACCTCCTGAGGGTATCATATTCAAAATGATCGAAGTTAGAGTTTAGCTTCTGGTTTAGAGTTTGATGACATAAGTCTAAAAAGTATAACACTCGATTGGGGTTTGCTTGAGAGAGAAATTATTATCATTTGATGCTTGCATCATTTAATACTATTTCGCCTGTATTGATGCTTGCTATGTTTGTGCCTTAAGCGACTTAGGCGGATGTCTAGAGGTTATATAAGAGGTGTTAATCCTAATCATTAATTATTAATCGTGATTTTAACCTTAGTTTAGTATTATTATATTTGACTTTTTGTGATTTTTATGTTAACATAGTATCGTATTCTTGAAGTTTGAGTCGAACTCAGTTCTCTAAACTTGTTCGTTAGCTCGCAGCACTACTAGAAAGGTATCTGCTTCCAAAGCTCTTTAACTGGAAGTTGCGCAACTAATATGTTGCGGGAGGATACCTAAATGAACACAGGTGTAGTTAAGTGGTTTCCAACTCTGGGAGAGGGCTACGGATTTATTACTAATGACAACAGCGCGAGATGATGTGTTGTACATTTTCAGCTATCAACGTAGAGGGTTTCAAGACTCTTAACGAAGGACAGAGAGTTACATTTGAGACAGAGACCGATCTAAAATTCAAGCAAGCTTAGAGCAGTAAATGTTTCTATAGCTGGGTAATTTATATGGTTCTGGTGGCAGTCTTGATGTGACTGGCTTCTTTTTATAAAAATCGGGGTTGTACCGGTTTCGACGAATTTGCAGTTGGAGAAAGCAAGCCGCGAGATACGTTAAAATCAAAATTAAATACAAACGCTGAAGATAATTTAGCATACGCTGCTAATGGCAGCTGTCTTACCTATTATACCTGCATAATAGGCTAAGGCATCGAATCAGCGGAAACGACATAGCAAGGGGCTCGGTGCTATGGGCGTATTAAGTCTACTAAAAGCCTGAGTTGTGCTGATTCAAGTCAGGTGGAGGAATGTCAAACAATTAAGCTAAAGCTTGTAGAAGTACAATGAATGGGTTTTCGGACAGGGGTTCGACTCCCTCAACTCCATTACCTGGAACCTAGAAATGTAGTGATTGCAGGGTTTCAGAATTTAGAAAATGTGAAAAAGGTCGTTTTAGACCGAAAAAGACCAGTTTGAACCATACTAATTGGGGTATAACTGGGGTATGAAAAACGAACAATGTAAAAGAGTATGTTGTGTAACTAAAGAACAGAAAAAGCCTGTCAGAAAGCCCTTTACCGAAGGCACTCGAGAGTGAGGGCTTTACAGACTTTATATCTAAGTATCAAAACATCAATTTTCTTCAATAAGTTCATCTCCTGAAATATTTCTTTCCTGCTTTAATATCAGCTATTACAGCCTTTCGAGGCTTAGCTATATGTTCATCAGTGTAGAATGCATCCTCAAAACATCCACCTTAGAATGATCTTGTTCCATACTTATCACACTCCATTTTCGCATCTGACCTTGAAAAGCTGTTCTTCGTCTGGCAGCTTGCACTGAAAACCACCTTGTTAGAGTGCCTTTGTGGTCTCTTCTTCAAAGCATCTTAACTATTTCTTCATTTGCCTTCTCGCAGAATGAAATTTCAGCCGCTTTCTTATCCTTTTTAACTCCCTTTATGTATGAGGCAAATTCCTTATCAGACTTACAGATAATCTCATGATTCCGAGACACAACTGCTGTCTGATAGTGGTCTATATTTGGAAGACAGCGGTTAAAATGAGGCGTCTGCAATTACACCAAGGACCTGCTTGCCCAGTAGAAGTTGTGGCTGTCAACATTTCCCGTTGTATTTACAGGTACTTAGGAGTTTTAGCTTATATTGGTGTACAGTCCCACAAAGGAGTTGAATACATTACTTCCAAAAGCTATCCATTTAACTGACTTAAGCGCATCAGGCATATAAGGGCGAATCTGCACAAGCGCAAGCACATCTGTACGGCTGATGCCTATAGGACGGTATAACTCCTTAGCTCCGTTTGTGTAAAGGATCATAGGGTGTATCTGATAGTGGTTGGAGAAGCAATTTCGATGTCCTCAACTGTTATCTTCTTCTCAGGTACCCTGCACCAGGAAGGTTGTCTGAGTGGCGTGTGTCAGCATCATCACCTGTCCACTTACTTGTGGTTAGGATTGAAGTATGTTCCTGAGCCGCAGGGCACGAGAGTGTTGTGGCATATGTGGTCCAGATCAGGAGTGAGTACCAAAGGTATCCCTTGGGTTGAAGGTTCTGCAAGAGAAAAGATCAAATGATTTTCCTCTATGAACTCTCTCAAATCACTTGAGCAGAGATGGTCCTGTGTGCCTAAAAGCATCTTCAAAGTCAAAGCTGTCAAGCCCAAGCTGATTAGGAGGCACTACATAGCAGTCATCCAGGGACACACCTATGCCATCCAGTGATGGCCTCCTATACTCAAACCACCAGATTTCATCTTTGTCACCGGAAAGCTATGGCAGGCATTCATCTCATGGGTTCCGTATTTTTCAAGGGTAGCATGGCCGTACTACACCTTCTGGCGCTTTTGATGTATGGAAGAACTATGTTGCCTATCTTAACTTCACCCTATGCCGCCGATTTTCTCCGAGGGAATAATTTGAGCTGCCTTTCTCTGCCTTTAGCAGGGAGTATGAACAACAAAGGATCTGCTCCGAGCACCCCTTTCGTAGAGGCTATTGTCTCAGATTGCAGTCGTGATGCATTTGGTTCATTTTACCCTAGAGCTGGCCCAGATACGCTTCGCCATCAACCCGCATTTGGAAGAGGGTATGGCAGAAGCGAGACTCTCCAGGAGTTCGATTTCAACTTATGTGAAATCACAGAGGCAGTATACCTTTGGTTGTTTGTCAGGGGTGACAACAGTAGACACTTTCGAGGCATACAGCTGCCTGAACCTGAATCATCATTTCTTGCTACCAAAAGTGAGAACCGTCATAACTGGCTTTCTTACCAACTAAAATTGTAGTACCTGGGACATAATAGTCTCCTTTCCTTAATACAGATTTAGTTATAGTTGCTACATTTTAGAGACACCTTACACTAAATAAGGTCGTGGCAACTACACAATTATAACATTGCGTACTAATAAAGTCGAGGAAAGTGCCTTGATGATAATGATAGACATTTTCAATATGTAAAAGCCATTGTGAACATAGTTGAGTTGTGGGCCAAAATAATGAGATAATAAGAGCTGTGCCCTATGTAGTGGTGCTTGCTTTTTATAGAAATTAGATTTTCAGGTAAATAATAAAACAACTTCCTGTACACAGGATGGATATGAAAGCGTTTAATAGGGACTACTTTTGGTATAGTTCAAAGAGAATAAGATGGAGCGTAACCACGAGGTTGTATAAGGTGTTTTACCACGTGCTTAGAGACACTTGGCTTCTCGGAAGCGTCCAAGGAGCTTTCTCATGTCTGCAGGTCAGCGGTGAGTCAGTCTATAAAGGTGCTTGAGAGAGACTGCAGAAACTGTTGTTAGAAGCACCAAGAGAGTAAAGGCTTACCACCAGGAAGGAGAGATTCTTCAACCACGTAGAGCCTGCTATCAACCTTATAAATCTTGGCGAAAAGGATACTTGAGTCAAAAATCGCCAAACGGAGGGCAGTTACATAGGTGCGCGATACTATCTGTAGATACTTCCTGCTTCAAGTTAAAGAATTTCACGGTGATATCCGAACGTACACATCAAGGTTGTCAATGGAACTTCTTTCAAAATGTGTGAATACCTGACGAGCAGGTGGATATCAGTAGTAACACACCTAACAGTGCGCTGGGTCAGATTGGTAAAGTCCTGCCTGTTAGGAATTTAAGGGACATATTTGTAGCAAACAAGAAGTCATTTCCTAAGCTCATCAACAAAGTATGTGAGCTTTCGGATATACAAAAGTATCCCATGATGATGCTGTGATAAGGCTTCTACCACTGTGCGACTCCTTCACAAGCTGTGAAAACATCATTTGGAGCTTATACCTGGAGATTGAGCTTGCAAGCAACGACCTTCTCCATTGACCTTGCGAGGATAGGGCTGGTACCAGCCTGTGCCTGATTACGTGCATGAATGGAAAGAAGAGGAACTCTTTGTGGTAAAGATGAAGGAGGCCTTTGCCTGGAAAGAGGCATAGCTCGCTGCTGCAATGACATGGGACAAACTGTCGAACCGGTATTTCAAGCTTTTAAATGAGCCCAAAAGAGGCGAATAAGATTAAAAGGAGATGTATGAGCTATAGCAGATTTGAGATAGAAGAAACAACGAAAATATGGTTTCTGTTTCAAAGAAAGAAACTGGGTTCTAAGGTTCTCATTTTGGATAGTGAGAATATTTATGGTAGCCGTAGTTGCTCTTTGCTGATGAGCAGGCTATCTCTTATAGCACGGAAGTGTGAAGGGATAATTGACACCGCTCCTGAGATTAACTCACGTAAATGTTATGCCTACAGGATTTCGTAGACTTATTTTTACAAACGCAAAAGCGAAGAAGATAAGGACTATTGTGGTTTGCAGGGCGAATCCGTATTTATAAGAAATTAAAAGGACATACCAAAAGACTGTTCAGGAGGCCTCATTGCGCTATAGTAGAGGACGAGTTGCTTTATGAGGATGCATAGATGTTAGAGGTGCATTTAGAGCAGAGTTTGTGCAGCGCTTTTGTCGGGAGGCTCTAGCAGGAGCCAGTACGCTTACATGGCTACACGAGCAGGTCCTTGCAACCGGTATCTCGGCATGTGAAGAAGACGACTATTGGCTGCAATTGAAAGAAAGGACACGGAGCAGTATCTCGCGATTCGAAAGCTGAACACGTCACAGCAAGGATCAGATTCTCGAGCATTATCTACATCAAAACGTAAACCTCGGGACAGAAATACCGGAGGTGCAGACTGTCGCACTTAGATGCTCAATAAGAGCGCAAGCAGCTGACACTTTCGGAGGCCAGCGTAATTGCGGCTAATATCACCAAAATCCTTACGGGAAACAAAACCCCATTACACACCCTGGAGAGAGAATGCCAAGGCGTAAGTGCTATTCCCACAATATGAAAAGGCTACGGCTTCTCGACTGAAAACAGCTAAAGAAGCTGGAAAGCGATGATGTATATATGCAAGGATTACAGGCTGTAAATAAAGAGATCAAGGTGAGACCTGACTGTCAAACTCTACTATGCGTCAGACGCTACCATAGGTCAGGTGGTGAAGACCTTGTTAACGAGAAAGAGGATATGCAGTTACACAGGGCTCACAACTCCTTCTTTGTCTCTGTAGGCCTATGATACATACATTATCGGGATCCGGATATTCAAAAATCTGCAACACAAGGACCGCGAAATGAGAAGTATTTTCGCGGGAATGCTCTAGCAAATGGAAGCTTTCCTATGACTCTACAGGGTAAAATGAAGACCTACAATTATTCTGAGGGACATACAGCAGATGTTAAGCTTCGATAGTATGATGTTCAACAAAAAGGCGGCAGACCAGTACATTAAGCAGTTCAAGAATGCCAAGCTAAAAGGTGGTGGAGAGGTAATAGGTGAGAGAAGTGAGTACACCATTGAGCCAGATATCAGCCGTGACAATCAAAGAGTGGTGCGGTATCAGCTATTGTTGGTGGAAGCAGACAGGAAACCCCTCAACAGGGCTACGGATTCAACCAGACAGCCCGTTCGCTTTTTGCTGTGCTATCCACCTATCTTCCTGCCCTTGGCGGGTTATACCCTTGCAAGCGTACAGGATGATGGAGAGTATTTCACCCCATCCCAACAAAGAGGTGCAAAACTGGTGGGGACAGCCACTGAGTACTTTAGCACCTATAGGCGTGGTATCACTGCTCCATGAATGTAGTCACGGTAAAGGCCTGAAGCAATTGACCTACTACAGCTTGGCTTATCTTAAGGCACTTGAATATCAACACTTTCTGAGGATGATAATGGCTTGCAGTGGGCACTTTGGTGGACTGTCAAGGGTGCCACAAATCTTGAGATAACAGGTGCTATGCTGCTATAGCCAATAACGGTATATATATAAAGCCAAGTTTATAGCAAGGTGTTTGACGATGGCAATGTCATCCGGAGCATAAAAAGGTTGCAAGGCAGGTAATGAAGGATTCTATAGCGTTCTTACTTACTGATGCATATGTACGATACTCTACACGCACGGATGCAACTGCTTATAGGGCAAGACTTGCCAATGCAAGCATGAGGCTGCAAAGACAGTTCAAGCTGACAATGACCTTTGATATCAGGTTTCACACCATATTATACCTGTACTGTTTGGCTTGGATATGATGAACAAGACATCGCAGATAGGTTATGAGCTCAGGCATCATCCCATCTGGAAGGCTATAATGGACGGCATAAATGTAAAGAAGAAATTAAAGACAAGCAGTTTAAGAAGCCGGACCTGTTACAACAGCGACTATATGTACAAAGTCCGGAAAGCTTGCAGTGCTCGGGCCGAGACCATGGCAGGAGTGGTCAATCGGTAAAGACAGAATACTTTGCTGTTGGTACGGTACCAAAGGAAAGTTGCGATGTACACGTTAAACCAAATATATAAGGAGTCAGACAGGCGTATTATTGTCTGAAGTAATAAGGTATTTTATCAAAATGAGGAAATTTGTGACAGATGCCTATGGAAAGGCAGTTAAGAGGCACTATAATACAGCCGATACAACCTTACGTTTTAACTAAACAGGTATAGACATCTGTGCAGCACATCTTACACCGGTAGTTCCAACAGATTCGGCTATTGGCGGACGCAAGCGTGATGGCGCTAATCGACGGCAATGACGGCTAATGTAAAAGAGGTGAAAGTGTCATATAAGACAGTGAAAAGGATGCTTTTGCAGAAACGGAAATAAAAAGTCCAAATTTTGCGCATATAGCAGAGGTAAGTCAGAAGAAGAGGCTGAAGCCTCATCAAGCAGACAAAGAAGAAATTATGATGCCACACAGATGCTCTGCTTATGTGCTTAACTCGATAGGGGATTAGACATTCAGTGATGACGGTGAGCTCGGAACAAAGAAACCATACTGATGTGATTTGGGAGCAGGACTTTTAGATGTAATAGTTATTAGTTACAAGATATTTCGGAGGAACTGAACTTGGTAACGGGAGGGCTTGTTAGAGCCTATTCAGGAGCCACAGCGAAGTCATTGAAAATGCTGAGATAGTCGAGGTAACAACTGCCAAGCTATATGAGTTCGTTATAGACTATGGACTCTCACCAAAGCTTCAGCATCTATGCATGGAGCTTGGCATCATTATGAAACCGAATATCTGGAGAAGGTAAAAACTTTTAACTGAGGAAGTTCCTGATAAGTTCTTTAAGGAGATAACCGAGGCGCAGGTATTATCACTAAAGAAAGCGCAGTAAAAGAAGAGGTAGTAATTTCCCCGAATCCGGAAAGGTGATTATAGACAACAAATACTTAGTAAAGGTTAGGAAAGATGTAACATTGGTGGTGATGGCAGCAGAATGGGCAGATATGGCGGTATCAAGCAGCTTGACCCTTTACCCTGAAGGCGAAGGATTATGGACTATAGCGTGTCCGATGCTATAAAGGCAGGCTTTAAACAAGCGTCGTCATCATTACAAGAAAAGACATTATGATGATTTTGGCGGAAATCATCGGCAACAGACTGAAGAAAAGGCAGAGTTCCTGTTCACTATGTATATCAGGAAATGGACAATCTTCCGGAGGGCTTTAAGGCGCCTGAGGGACGCACTCAAGCCTTTGGGGGACAGGTCAGGCGCCCTAGCTGCAAGGAATATGTACACGAGCCATTCCTTGCCATAAATGCAGATGATTTACGGAAGAGAGCCTACAAGATAATGATGATTTTGCAAATGGGATGAGAGATGGCAAGGCTCACTTAGGATGGCAGGCTACCTGCTTAAGAATACCAAGCGACAACGGCCCAAATCCAGAGGTACCAGCGATAATAGCGGATACCTGGTAATCATTGAGGAGCATCTGATGTAGAGAAGAAGGAGAGGG